>Ga0308171_1000070_pt1 | contig 324732 bp, 292 predicted proteins | sample PhyGR1_FD_202135 | JGI IMG/M metagenome (GOLD analysis project Ga0308171, IMG submission 202135) | Phyllosphere microbial communities from UC Gill Tract Community Farm, Albany, California, United States - DLSLSG.R1 | ecosystem: Host-associated > Plants > Phyllosphere > Unclassified | place...
AATATTGTTTGTTTTTGTCTAAAATAAACTTTACTTTTGCATTCCTCTTGGGGAGTTTTGTATTAATTGAAGTAAGAACAAATTAGCATAATAGCGTCATGAAAAGAACATTTCAGCCATCGCAAAGAAAAAGAAGAAACAAACACGGTTTTAGAGAGCGTATGAGCTCTGCAAACGGTAGAAGAGTATTAGCTTCACGTAGAGCTAAAGGTAGAAAACGTCTTACAGTGTCTGACGAATACCGTCACAAAGGTTAATCTTTGACAAGGATCGGTGGCCGCTTATAAGAACTTTTTCTAATAAGATTAAGTCATCGTATGAAAAATACATTTACAAAAGAAGAACGGTTATGTGCGAAAAGGCGTATTGATACGCTTTTTAAAAGCGGTTCTTCTTTTGTTTTGTATCCGTTTAGAGTTGTTTTCATTTTCGAGAACAACCATATAGCTGACAATACTCCCGCCAGTCAGTCTATCATTTCCGTATCCAAACGTAGGTTTAAAAGAGCAGTTGACCGCAATTCGATTAAGCGAATGATGCGCGAGAGTTACCGTACGCAAAAATCGAATGATTTGATTCCATTTTTGTTGAAACATAATGTAACTTTGTATTTGGCTATTCAATATGTAGGTAAGCAGATCTTAACGTATGATGTGTTTAATGCCGCAATGAGTAAAATGCTGAAAAAATTGCAGGATGAATGTGCTGAAGCTTATTTGGAAAAAGGGGATTCAACCCCTGTTTAGTTTTATTTTCTTGGCTATTATTCGGTTTTACCAAGTTTTCATTTCACCATTTTTGGGTGCTAATTGTAGATACACGCCGACCTGTTCTCAATACGGAAAGGAGGCTATTCTGAAATATGGGCCTTTTAAAGGTGGCTGGATGGCTTTAAAACGGATTGCACGCTGCAACCCCTGGGGTGGGCATGGACATGATCCTGTGCCATGATTTCAATAATGACGATGAATAATTTAATTTTACAAATTGATACTTCAACCACGATTTGCTCGGTTGCCCTAAGTGAAAATGGTGAAACGCTAGCGGTTATCGATCTCGATGAACCCAATGCCCATGCCGCTAGATTGACCATTTTGATTGCGGAAATCCTTAAAGAGACAAACCGGGCGATGCAGGATTTAAGTGCTGTGGCGGTGAGCATGGGACCGGGCTCTTATACTGGTTTACGTATAGGGGTGTCGACGGCCAAAGGTCTTTGTTATGCGTTGGATATACCTTTGATTGCTATCAATACGTTGGAAGCGTTATTTTTAGGGTATAAAGAGCAGTTTGGTTTAAAGGAGCAGGAAGCTTATTTACCCATGCTTGACGCCCGTCGTATGGAGGTATATACGGCTGTTTATGACCATAATGCTGCATTAGTGAAAGCAACCTCAGCAGAAATTATCGATGCGGATTATTTCAATGAATTGTTGTCAAGCTATAGCCGTGTTCATCTATTTGGTTCGGGAGCTGATAAATTTGAAGATTTGTTTAGCACAACAGACCGTGTGCATATCCTGGCAGGTTTTCAGGATTCCGCCGCTTTTTTATCGCAACTGGCATTTGATAAATTTCAGAAAAAACAGTTCGAGGATGTTGCTTACTTCGAGCCATTCTATCTCAAGGATTTTGTGGTTACCACAGCAAAGAAAAAGGTTGGCTTATTATAGCCAACCTTTTCTTTTGAACCATAAATAAATGGCCAGCGATATCGCTACCATGATCCCCATGGCAACCGGGTATCCATAGTACCATTCGAGTTCGGGCATATTTTTAAAGTTCATGCCATAAATTCCCGCCACAAAAGTGATCGGCATAAAAAATACCGAGAAAATTGTGAGAATACGCATGATCTCATTCGTGTGATTGGACGAAATATTAAAGTATACATTGAGTAGTTGTGCTACATTCTCTGATAAGTTTTCGTATAAGGTCGATGTACGGACCTGAAGATCTTTTAAATCCCGAGTGTATACATCCTTTTTGGACGATGAATGAAAGTGCTCGACAACCTCTTTGTAAAGAAAGATGACCTTGCGTGCAACATCAATCTGTCTTTTGATAAAATAAAGATTTTTCAATACTGGCTGCTGCTTCATCCGTTTCAGAAATATCAATTCCTCGTATGCATCGATCCGTGTTGAAAGCTGTTCCAAAGTTTGGCTAAAGGTGAATACGGCCGCTGTCGTGATAAATACGGCTAGTTTACGGCTATTTTTTGTTTTGATGGATGTGAATTCAATGTTCTTAAGCTTTTCTAAGAATTCGATTCTACGTTTGTGTACTGTAATGACAAAGTCGTTTCCATAGAAGATGGTCAGGCGGTCTGTAATCTCGCCGATGCTGTCCGAATTTTCTTTGAAATTGTCTGACATGACACGAAGAATAACGAACGTATAGTTTTCAAATTCTTCGATTTTAGGTAGGTGCTCAGGTTCTTTGGAGTCCTTGATAGAAGCTTCATTTAAATTGTAGCGCTCTTTGATGAAAGTGAAATCTTCTGAAGTCGGCTCAGAGATATCTATCCATTCGTAGTTTGCGATTTCTTTTTCAACAATCGTTCTGACCATAAATCTAATTTTAGCAAGGGCAAGATAAGAAAGAAAATAAAAAAAGCCATCAACGGAGCTGATGGCTTTTCTGAATTTTTATGATCTTCTATTTGTTTGAAGTTTTATATTCTTCGTTTAATTGTTTGATTACCTCGTTGGTAATTTCCAAAGACGGATCAGCATATAATACGGTAGGGTTGGTTTTCGAATAAGTCAATACCAACTTGTAACCATTTTCTGCGGCATGTTTTTTCAGGAATTCAGTAATTTTATTATAAACATTGTTGAATTCTTCGGACTCGTCTTTTGCAATAGAGGAAGAAGCTGTTTGGTCTAAACGCGCAAGCTCATCTTGTTTACGTGCTAGCTTCTGTTCAGTAGCTTGTCTATCAGCGGCAGACATGGTAGCTGCATTTTTTTGATATTCGGCAACTTCACGTTGGAAAGCCGTACTTTTTGATTGCAGATCCGCTTGTGCTTTTTTAACCTTGTTTTCAAGCTTTGATTTAATATCCTTAAAATATTGGTATTTTTCTGAAAGGGAATCCGAGTTTAAATAGACGATTTTATCTTTGCTACTTCCCTGACTCTCTTTACTTACCGCATTGGAATCGTTTTTAGCAGGTTCGTTTGATGTTTTCGCACCTTGGTTACATGATGCAATTGTTCCAACCAATAAAAGGCCAAAGGAAACTTTCGATACAATTGAAAATATAGTGTTCATTTTTTTGTTATTTGCAAATTATTACTGAAAACAAACCTAACATAAAAAAATCGAAATTCTAGTTTTTAGTAATAAAAAAGTAAAATTATAGGAGCTATTGCCAATTCAAGATATCGGCTCAATACTTGTTCGCGGACTTGATAAATCGGCCAAAATTTCGTATTTTTGAATATTACATTTAAGAGGTTTTCAATGAGCGAAGAAAATAAAAATGCATCCACCTATTCGGCCGATAATATTCAGGTATTAGAGGGTTTAGAGGCGGTTCGTAAGCGTCCATCCATGTATATCGGTGACACCGGTGTGAAAGGATTACACCACTTGGTATACGAGGTAGTTGACAATTCAATCGATGAAGCTGTAGCAGGATATTGTACAGATATCTTTGTTACTATCCATAAAGATAATTCGATTTCTGTCCGCGATAACGGTCGGGGTATTCCTACAGGAATCAACAAAAAGGAAAATAAATCAGCCCTGGAGCTTGTAATGACCGTATTGCATGCCGGGGGTAAATTTGATAAAGATACATATAAGGTTTCTGGTGGTCTGCATGGTGTTGGGGTTTCCTGTGTGAACGCCTTGTCTACCCTTTTGAAAGCTGAAGTCCATCGCGACGGAAAGATCTTCCAACAGGAATACCAAATTGGTAAGCCCTTGTATGATGTGAAAGAAGTTGGTGTTTCGGATAAGACCGGTACTATTGTAACATTCCATCCGGATGCAACGATTTTTACGCAGACTACTGTTTACAATTACGATACATTAGCAAACCGTCTTCGTGAGCTTGCATTTTTAAATAAAGGTGTGAGTTTGACTTTGAATGATGAGCGTGAAACCAATGAAGATGGCTCTGAAAAGAAAGAAACGTTCTATTCTGAAGGTGGTCTTAAAGAGTTTGTGAAATTTTTAGATGGTAACCGTCAGTCGTTGATTCCTGAACCTATTTATGTTGAAGGTGTAAAACAGGGCATTCCTGTCGAACTGGCTTTACAATATAACGATACTTATTCTGAAAATGTCCATTCTTATGTGAACAATATCAATACGATTGAAGGTGGTTCACATGTGGCAGGTTTCCGTCGTGGTTTGACCCGTACATTGAAAGCTTATGCGGATAAGTCAGGTTTGCTTAAAAACTTAAAAGTAGAAATTACAGGTGATGATTTCCGTGAAGGATTGACTGCTGTTATTTCGGTGAAAGTTGCAGAACCTCAATTTGAAGGGCAAACGAAAACAAAATTAGGAAACTCTGAGGTAATGGGCGCTGTGGATGTTGCTGTAGGCGAAATCCTGGGTGTTTATCTGGAAGAAAATCCGCGTGAAGCAAAATCTATTGTTCAAAAGGTTGTAATCGCTGCTCAGGCGCGTGCTGCTGCGCGTAAAGCCCGTGATTTGGTGCAACGTAAAACGGTAATGGGCGGTTCTGGACTTCCTGGTAAATTGGCCGATTGTCAAGATAATGATCCTACAAAATGTGAAATCTATTTTGTTGAGGGGGATTCTGCGGGTGGTACAGCTAAGTCTGGTCGTGATAGAAAGCATCAGGCGATCATGCCTTTACGTGGTAAGATCCTTAACGTCGAAAAAGCGATGGAACATAAGATCTACGAAAATGAAGAGATCAAAAATATGTTTACAGCTTTAGGGGTGAGTGTAGGTACTGCCGAAGATGCTAAAGCATTGAATCTTGAGAAATTACGCTATCACCGTATCATTATCATGACCGATGCCGATGTGGATGGGTCCCACATTACAACATTGATCTTAACATTCTATTTCAGATACATGAAAGAATTGATCGAAAGAGGATATGTATATATTGCTACACCGCCGCTATACCTGGTGAAAAAAGGAAAAGAACATGAGTATGCTTGGAATGAAGACCAACGTATCAATGCTATTCAGCGTTTGAAAGGAACCGGTAAAGAGGACAGTGTACACGTACAGCGTTACAAAGGTCTTGGAGAGATGAACGCAGAACAGTTGTGGGATACAACCATGAATCCTGAAACGCGTACATTGAGACAAGTAACGATCGAGAACGCTGCGGAATGTGACCGTATTTTCTCCATGCTAATGGGGGACGAAGTTGCTCCACGTCGTGAATTTATTGAGAAAAATGCACGTTATGCTAAAATTGATATTTAATTAATATTAGATAAAGGAATAAAAAAAGCCTGATGAAATTTTTCATCAGGCTTTTTTTATTCCTTTATATTTCCTAATTTCATAAGAGTGAATCGTTTTTCTGCCGGGATAAACTTTTCATCGCCTAGCATTTAGCCAATATTAATTAAAACCTATTATGAAATATTGTAGCAAGATTTTGCTCTTTATAGGTTGTTTTATTGGCATAACCTGTATGGCGCAGACAAATGAAAAGGTCGATCTCCAAGATTTATTTGAAAGCTTATCGGAAGAACTTCCAGAGGACACCGATTTGAGTGAACTGACAGAAAAGTGGCACTACTATCTTGAACATCCAATTGATCTCAACAAGACCGATGGAAGAGAACTCACTGAATTACAATTCCTAGATCCTTTGTTAATTGAGCAATTGTTGGAACATAGGACCATTTCAGGAAATTTTATCAATGTGCTTGAATTACAATCGATTGATGGTTTTAATGAACGGATGATCAACTTACTGTTACCTTTTATAAGAATAGGTGCTGAATCTCCTCTTGAAGCTCTTAAAGTGAAAAAGTTTAAGCAGGAATTTACCCTAAGATATGCCCGGATACTTGAAAAAGCAAAGGGGTATCGTATCGCTGATACTACGAGATCCCGTTATCTCGGCGATGCCAATCGCTATGCGTTAAGATACAGAGCTCAATTAAATGATAGAATTCACCTCGCGGTCAATATGGAGAAAGATGCAGGGGAACCCTTTTTTAAGGATAAGCAAAAGATGGGGTTTGATTTCTATAGCCTGAGTTTGTCGATAAAGAACTTTAGCCGTTTCAAGAATCTTGTGATCGGTGATTATGCGCTACAATTTGGTCAGGGACTCAGTATGTGGAATGGTCTGAATTTTGGAAAAGGGGGATTAGTACAGAATACAGCGAGACAAGGTATTGGCGTAAAATCCTATACTTCGTTAAATGAAGCAAATTTTATGCGTGGTATTGCCGGGACTTTACAGCTGAAGCACTTTGAAATTACACCCTATTTTTCTTATCGATCTATTGACGGAAAAGTTGACCATACAATTTCTCCGGCAACGATTTCAACGATCGCAAGCACAGGTTTACATCGCACTCCAACTGAACAGAAATACCGTCATGCTGCATCTCAAATGGCATATGGATTGAATGTATTGTGGCGCTATAAACGGCTCAAAGTAGGTGCTCATTTCAATCAGGCACAGTTGGATGTCTTTAAAACAAAAGGAAAGGCATTACGGCAGGAAGCTGACTTTGAGGGGAATCTTTTGCGAAATATAAGTCTGTATGCAAATTATACTATTCGAAATACCTATTTATTTGGTGAGTTTGCGAACAGTATGGACGGAGGTTCAGCATGGTTAGTGGGATCTATCATAAGTTTACATCCACGGCTGTCGACGGTTATATTGCTCCGCGAATACAAAAGGGATTTTCATACTTTTTATGGACAAGGATTTGGAGAATCGAATAATACATCCAATGAACAAGGGGGCTATCTTGGGTTAACCTATCAATTGGGGAGAAAATTGGTATGGTCTAATTATGCTGATATATTCCGCTTTCCTGGTGCAAGGTATCAAGCCGATACAACATCCACAGGAGCTGATTTTTTCAGCCAGCTGAGCTACATTTGGTATAAAAGAGGCCAACTTTCGTTGCGTTATCGCTATCGACTGAAAGAAGTAAACTATGGGGGAGATGGACGTACCGAAACAGGACTTGTAAGTACGGGGAAACAGCAATTGAGGATCGAATTACATTATCGCCTAAGCTCGATATGGACTATTCGCTCACGTGTAGAAGCTAATATATTCCAAAAAGAGTATCAGGAAAACAGCTTCGGATATATGATTTACCAAGATGTATTCTGGAAATCTAAAGCTGGAAAATTCAGATCGAATATGCGGATTGCGTATTTCGATGCGACAAGCTACGACAATCGAATCTATGCGTATGAACAGGATGTATTGTATGCCTCCGGTTTCGGGATGTACAATACGAAGGGATGGAGAACTTATCTTAATCTACAATATCGCTTAAGTCGCCATTTTCAGTTATGGGCCAAATATGCCCTCTATTATTATCCTGGAAGAGCGGCTATTGGAACTGGACTGGATCAGATCGAGGGTAACAGAAAATCGGAAGTTAAGGTACAGTTGAGGTGGCAATTATGAAAGAGTTGAGTTTTCAGCAAAGATTAGAGCGAATTCCTATTCTTAAGCTTGCCGGCCCATATATTCTGATGCTTCTTTTGGCTTCTGGATTGCCAATGTCGGTTCAGCTATATCACTATGTAGAACAGGCAGTGGTTGTGATGACTCTGCTAACGATTTGTTGTTATTTGTTAAAAGGATCAATTCGCAAATACGGTTATACCTGTGGGTATTATATGTGTGTTGTATTATTTGGAATTTACCAATTTTGGCGCAATGATCCGTCGGTCGTAAGTAACCATTTCGCTCATTTAAAAGCGGATAGTTACGTAGTCAAAATTATTGAGGAGCCCAAGGTGAAAGGGGATATTATCCGTTTTTCTGTAACTGTAATTGGCGCTTATAAAAAAGGTGAATTTGTAGAAACTACAGGCGTGCTCATGTTAACACTAAAATCCAACAGGAAAAATATGCTGCAGTTTGGCGACCGATTGTGGTTAAGAGGTTCAATAAGGGAAATAGCTCCACCGCTTAATCCAATGGAGTTTGATTATCGGAAGTACTTGAGAAGATATCATATTCAGCATGAGATTTTTGCGGTCGACGGTCATTATATGATAATCAATACGAAAGAAACAAGAGCTTTTTCGTTGATAGGGCTTGCTTTGCAAGCGAGGCGATATTTTTTGGATAAGCTTCGAAAGCACCTCAAAGAGGATGAAAATTTTGCGATAGCATCAGCTTTATTATATGGTTCTCGGAGCGATATCAGTGCCGAAAGTATCCAGGCGTTTACCAATACGGGGACGATACATGTATTAAGTGTATCAGGAATGCATGTCGCTGTTTTATTCGGTTTTTTGTCCCTTATTTTCAAGCGAATTGCCTGGCCTCCCTATCTCAGATGGCTGCCATTGATTTTGTTGTGGAGTATGATCTGGATATATGCTTTTATTGCAGGGCTCGATCCGCCGATTACGAGAGCTGCTATCATGATTAGTTTCGTCTTGTGTTCACAGCATTTTAAACGTAGCTTCTCAAGTTTGAATTCGCTGATTATTGCTGCCGTATTGATTCTGCTCGTGGTGCCTCGTGCCATTACTGATGTGGGATTTCAACTGTCTTTTCTAGCCGTTTTAGGTATGATTCTATGTTCGCCGCTTGTCGAGGGACTTCTTCCGGTCAAGAAGCCTGTATTACGGCTTTTGAGAGATACATTGGCCGTTTCTATTGCCGCCCAGATCCTAACAACGCCACTGAGCCTGTATTATTTTGGACAGTTCCCAACCTATTTTTTAATAGCCAATCTGCTTGTTGATTTTCCTTCAACCCTAGTCATGTACCTGGGCTTTGTTATGACAATTAATCCGGTACAGTGGCTTAATGATTTCATGGGTTTTTTACTGGAACATCTCATTAGTTTTATGGTATACTGTTTGAAGTTTATTGATCATTTGGCTTTTTCGACAATAAAAATTGCCCCTATGGGACTGGGGCTTTTATTGTTGGCTTACGGTGCAGTCTTTTCTTTTTTGTACGCTTTCCATTGGAAAGATAAAAGATACGTCTGGTTAGGGGGATGCTGTGTACTTGGAATGTTCTTGATATCAGGGCAAAAGTGGCTGGAAAATAATTATGCAGAACGATTTCGGGTTTATAATACGAAACGTGAGTTGACGATGGGGTATTTCAAAGATGGCCGAGGTATCGTTTACAGCACATTTGATTCTTTACAAGCCAGAGGCTTGCAATATGCATGTGGAAGAGAAATCCAATTATTGGCTAAAGAAGAGGTAAAGTTTGTGGCTTTGAATGGCCCGGAGCGGGAAAACTACCTCGTAACGCTCCCATTGGGTAAAATAGCTATTCTGTCACATGCGAAAGGGACAATGCCACATGCTGATCTTGCGATTGTGAGAAAAAATTTATGCTATGGTTTACCACGGTTATTGAAGCAAATTAGGCCAAAGCTTGTTATACTGGATGGATCCAATTCAATGGAACAGTCGCTGCAAACACAACGCATGTTAGATAGTTTGGGTGTACAGAATTATCTCATGAAAGATAATTTTGCGTATGTTTGGGATAAGGAGAACTTATGACGCAAGATAGTATATCAATCTTAAGGCAATATTGGGGATTCGATTCATTTAGACCCCTGCAGGAGGAAATTATTCAATCGGTCATTTCAGGTAAAGATACGTTGGCTTTATTGCCGACAGGCGGAGGGAAATCGATTTGTTTTCAAGTACCAGCGTTGATGCAAGAAGGGATTTGTATTGTCGTTACACCACTTATTGCATTGATGAAAGATCAGGTTGAACATTTGAAAAAAAATGGAATTCAGGCGGTCGCAATTTATTCAGGAATGAAGAAGAGAGAGGTGGATATTACATTGGATAATTGTGTCTATGGGCAAATTAAATTTCTTTACCTTTCTCCTGAACGTTTGTACAATGATATGGTGAAAGAGCGCATTCGATTTATGAATGTCAATTTGTTCGCCATAGATGAAGCACACTGTATTTCTCAGTGGGGATACGATTTTAGACCGCCCTATTTGGAGCTTGCGAAGCTACGGGAACTGCATCCTAAGGTGCCCTTTTTGGCACTTACAGCAACTGCTACCGAACGAGTCATTACAGATATACAACAAAAACTGAACTTTCCGGAGGAAAATGTATTTGTAAAAAGTTTTCTTCGGGATAATCTAGCCTATATGGCTATTGAAGAGGAGGATAAGATGGGGCGCATGGTGCGCATCATACATAAGTTGGGCGGATCTGGTATTGTTTACGTCAGAAACCGTCGAGAGACGCAAGAGATAGCTCGTATTTTAATCAACAATGGTATCTCGGCAGATTATTATCACGCCGGGCTTTCGGGGCAAGAGCGGGATCAGAAACAAAAAGGATGGATGGAGAACAGTGTTCGCGTCATTGTCGCTACAAATGCGTTTGGGATGGGGATTGACAAGCCAGATGTGCGGTTTGTGATTCATCTCGATTTACCAGATTCCCTGGAGGCTTACTATCAGGAAGCTGGTAGAGCTGGAAGAGATGGAAAAAAAGCCTATCCTGTTATTCTTTATCAGAAGACCGATGAACGGAAACTTATGGATAATCTGGAAGCAAGTTTTCCTGATATTCCGTTTATTCAGCAGACTTATCACTACCTGTGTAATCATTTTCAAATACCCTATGGTTCTGGGGAAGGAGTGACGGTGGATTTTGATGTTGTTACCTTTGCCAAAAAATATCAGCTGCCCTTGGTCCCGGTTATGAACGCGCTGAAATTTCTGGAGCGCGACACCTGGTTGGTATTGTCTGAAGCTGTAACAATACCTTCCCGCTTTAAGTTTGAGATTGATAGTGCAGAATTGTATAAAATTCAAGTGCAGTATGCTAAATATGATAAGCTCATTAAGGCTATTTTGCGCAGCTATGGTGGTGTATTTGAAAACTATATCCTGATCAATGAATATGAATTTGCTCGTAAGTTAGGCCTGTCTTATGATCGTGTCGTAGCACTATTGAAGTCGTTGGAGACGTTGGAAATCGCGAGCTATTTACCTTCGACCGATGCGCCACAACTGACCTTTTTACAGAACCGTGTCGATTACAAGCATTTACATATCGATCATATTTTTATTCGCGATCGCCATCAGGTAAAGGAAGCAGAAGTCAATGGCATGATTGGTTATATTGAACACAGCAATTGCCGCAGCCAGTCGCTTTTGTTGTATTTTGGAGAGAAAAATGCTGGTTTCTGCCAAGTATGCGATTTGTGTCTGATCCGAACTCATCAGGAAAAGCAACGGACAAGTATAAAAGCCGAAATCAAAAGCAGTTTGCTTGCCGCACCGAAAAATATTCATGATTTGGTTGCGAGCTTAACAATAGGTACGGAAAAGAAAAGAATAGAGATTATCCGTGATCTTCTGGATGCAGAAAAAATCCGTCTGGAGGATAATCTTTATTCCTGGAATACCTTGTTCTAGCTTATTTTTCGATGGGAAGATTTAACTCTTCGCGTCCCCATTCTGACCAGGAACCGTCATATACGCGGATATTTTCGTGTCCTGTAAGATGACAGGCAAAGGCTAAAATGGATGCTGTGATACCAGAACCACAGGAGAAAATGTATTCAGCACCGGTAGAATTAAACTGATCAAATTGTTGTTTCAGTTCCTCTAAAGGTTTGTAAACTATTCCATCGAATAATTCTTCAAAAGGTAAATTCTTCGAATGAGGAATATGTCCGCCATTGAGACCTTTCCGTGGTTCGGGCACTAAGCCAATAAACCGCCCTTTACTTCTAGCATCGAAAATATTAACTTCGGGATTTCGATAGTGTGTTAAAATATACTCTTTATCCGCATAACGATTTTCTTGAAAATGTGCTTTAAAGTTACCGGGCTTTAGCGGCGTTGTATAGTGGTCTACGAGCGGAAATTTGTTTTTTTTCCAAGCAGGCACACCGCCATTTAAAATAAATACCTGTTCAAAGCCCATTACCATAAACATCCACCATGCCCTTGGGCTTGAGTATACTCCCCATCTATCGTATAAAATGACTGTACTGTTTTGATTGACCCCCAGGTTTTGCATCTCTTGTTCAAATATCGCTGCTGCTACGAGGGTATGCGGCAATTTGGAACCTAGATCTGAGAGCTTTCCTTCAATGTCAAAAAATTGAGAATTAGGAAGTACTTCGAATTTGGCATCCTTGATGGATTGGCCAACCTTATCGATGGTACAGTCGAGGAGGATGATATCTGTAGATTGTTCCAAAGATTCCTGAAGTTCGGCAGGGCTAATTAAGGCTGATTTGAATGACATAACAATAAAGTTTATTGGTACAAAATTACAAAGCATCCTTATAAAAACAAAGCGGCTGTCCTTTTGGAACAGCCGCTTTTTATGGATTGTAATTGCTAATTATTTAGCGTTTTTATCATTTTCCATTTGCTCTTTCAATTGAGCTAACACGTCTAAGTCACCTAAAGTAGATTTTTCAACAGAATCTTTTACTTTTTTCACAGCTGAAGACTCAGCTTTAGCGTCTTTTTTACGGTTGCTAGACTCTTCTTTACGAGCTTCTTCTTTCTCTTCTTCCCAGATACGAGAGTGAGAAATCACCAAACGTTTGTTTTCTTTGTTGAACTCGATGATTTTGAATGAAGTAACTTCATCAACTTTCAACGAAGAACCGTCTTCTTTAACAGAGTGTTTAGAAGGACAGAAACCTTCAACACCATATTGTAAAGCTACGATATCACCTTTGTCACCAACTTTGATCACTGTACCTTCGTGGATAGAACCTTCAGTAAAGATCGTTTCGAAAGTATCCCAAGGGTTTTCTTCCAATTGTTTGTGACCTAAAGACAATTTACGGTTTTCTTCATCTAATTCTAAAACAACTACTTCTAATGTTTCACCAACTTTAGTGAATTCGTTAGGGTGGTTGATTTTTTTAGACCAAGATAAATCAGAGATGTGGATCAAACCGTCGATACCTTCTTCCAATTCAACAAATACACCGAAGTTAGTCATGTTTTTAACAACAGCTGATTGTTTAGAACCTACAGGGTAACGCTCAGTGATGTTTTTCCAAGGATCTGGAGTCAATTGTTTGATACCTAAGCTCATTTTACGCTCATCGCGGTCTAACGTTAAGATCTGTGCTTCGATCTCATCACCAACTTTTAAGAACTCTTGTGGAGAACGTAAGTTTTGTGACCAAGACATTTCTGAAACGTGGATCAAACCTTCAACACCTGGGATGATTTCTAAGAAAGCACCGTAATCAGCAACTGTTACGATTTTACCTTTCACTTTAGAACCAACTTCTAATGCTGTATCTAAAGATTCCCATGGATGCTCAGATAATTGTTTCAAGCCTAAAGCGATACGTTTTTTCTCATCATCAAAGTCTAATACAACAACGTTGATAGTTTGATCTAGGGCTAAAACTTCTTTTGGATGCTCGATACGACCCCAAGAGATATCTGTGATATGCAATAAACCGTCAACACCACCTAAGTCGATGAACACACCGAAGTCAGTGATATTTTTAACTGTTCCTTCTAATACTTGACCTTTTTCTAATTTAGCAACGATTTCAGATTTTTGGTTTTCTAAGTCGTTTTCAATTAATACTTTGTGTGATACGACAACGTTTTTGAACTCGTGGTTGATTTTCACAACTTTGAATTCCATTGTTTTACCTACGTATACATCGTAGTCACGGATAGGTTTGATATCGATTTGAGATCCAGGTAAGAATGCTTCAACACCTTTGATATCAACGATAAGACCACCTTTAGTACGGCTCTTAACGAAACCAGTAATGATTGCATCATTTTCCAATGCCTCATTGATAGCTTCCCAAGATTTTTGAGTTTTAGCACGTTTGCGAGAAAGTACTAATTGACCGTTAGCATCTTCTTGAGATTCAACGAATACGTCAACTTTGTCACCAACTTTTAATTCTGGTAAGTCACGGAATTCTGATAAAGAAACTAAACCGTCAGATTTGAAACCAACATTTAAGACTACGTCTTTGTTGTTGATAGAAACTACAGTACCTTCGATAATTTCACCTTGGTTTACTTGGTTGAAAGTATCCGCGTATTGTGCTTCAAGTTTAGCGCGTTCAGCTTCGCTATAATTTCCGAAACCTTTATCATTTGCATCCCAGTCAAATTCACCTTCTGGTGTGATCCAAGTGTTTGATTTGATTTCGTCGATTAAGTTTGAATCAGCTTCTGATTCAATTTTTTCAGTGTCTTTCACTACTTTAGTGTCAGCACCTTGTAGCTCTGCGTTTTTCGCTGCTAATTCTTTTTCTGCTTCTTGTTTTTTTGCCATTAATTAATTTTCTCCTTTTTCCTACTTTGTAGGAGTTGCAAAGGTACAAAAAAACTTTAAATGCAAAATTTTATTTTTCTTATTTTATTGAAAGACTTTCAGTTATAAAGGACTTTTTATTCGTATTGGGCGAAAGCTAAGTGTTTGTCCTGTTGCTTAACACGTTCTCTAATCTTTTTTATGAAAGCGTCTGCTATTATTGGCTAGCAAGAACCCTCAGGTTTGCCTTCATTGCTGTGGGTGTCTGCGGAGTCATGAATGCTTTGTTGTTAACCTTGTTGTGTAAAGCAGGGGGAAACTTTTATTCCTCTTTTTTAAAAGAATTGAAAATGCGCGGTTTGGCGATAACAATGGTTTGTTTGGACAGGGCGATCGCCGCATTAAGCTCATAACCCAATAATAAAATAAGCGTATTTAAGTAAATCCAGAGCATAATGACGATTAAGGTACCTATAGATCCATACAGTTTGTTATATGCACCGAAATGATTAATATAAAATGTAAATATGGAAAAAGTCAGTATAGCTAAAATGGTAGCCATAGATGCTCCTGGACTAAAGAGTCTCCATTTATTGGAATTGGAAGGGCCAAATTTGTAAATACAGCTTACGGTAAAAAAGTAAATAGCGAATATGATCAACCATCGGGCAATTTTGAGTAGAATAGCCCAGAAACTCGATTTTATACCTGTTGTTTCTTTGAGGTAATCTATCGTAATTCCTGCGATGGTAAATATCGTCATCCCCACGGTTAAAGCAAAAATAATGAGGAAAGCCAAGGCTAAGGCCAGTAATCGCTTTCTGATCCATGGTCTTTTTTCCGTCATGAGTGATGCCTTATTAAAAGCATTCATCAGAGAGGCCATGCCATTGGTTGCAAAATAGGCCGCAAATACAAAACCGAATGATAATAGTCCCCCATTTTGGTTTTTGATGATATCTTCCAAAGTCGTTTCAACAACAAGAAACGCATTCTTAGGAATAACCACGGCAAGAAAGTCCAGCAATTGTTCCTGAAAATTATTAATGGGAATATAGGGGATCAAGGTAAAGAGAAAAATAATCCCTGGGAAAATGGCTAATAAAAAACTATAAGATAGGGAAGAAGCCTTACTGACAATGGAATCTCTAGAAAGCTCCTGGAAGAAAAATACAGACACTGTATAAAGTGGTAGTGAGCCAAATCCCGGCAATACGACACGTTTACTCCATTCGATTAATCTAAAATAAGGTTCAAAATTTAATAGCCATTGGTGGATTTTCCCCATATCAATTAAAATATTTACTCATCTTATCCAGGAAAACCTGTGGCGGCATACAAGGTCTGTTTTTTTCCATATTAACAAAGACCAATGTTGTCTCTCCCTGGTTGAGTAATTCTCCGCTCTCATTGAAAAGCTCGTATTCAAAAATAATACGAACAGCAGGTTTCTGGCGAATGGTTACCCGTATGGTGATCAGATCATCATATTTGCCCGGTTTCAGATATTTGGTTTTCATTTCGGTAACGGGGAGCATGACCCCCATTTCTTCCAGTTCCTTATACGATATCCCCGTGCTCCGTAGCATTTCAGTTCGTGCTATTTCATAAAATGCTGCATAATTGCCATAATAGACATAGCCCATTTGGTCTGTTTCTGCATAACGAACGCGAATCTGATGGTCAAATACAAACATTATTTTTTAATATTTCTAGCGTCCAAAGCCTGTTGGAATTTGCGCGCATTGATCAAATGTTCAGCCTCTGTTTTTGCAAAATTATGATAACCAGAGAAATCATCTTTTGCACACATATAAATGTAATCGTGTTGCTTAAAGTTTAACACGGCATCAATAGCTGCGATACTTGGGATAGAAATCGGGCCCGGAGGCAATCCTCTATAAATATAAGTATTGTAGGGATTGTCTGTTCTCAGGTGCTTGTTCAATACCCTTCTAATTGTAAAGTCATTATTAGCAAAGATCACTGTAGGGTCTGCCTGCAATAACATTCCTTTTTTGAGTCGGTTTAAATATAGCCCGGCGATCATGGGCATTTCATCTTGATGTAAGGCTTCACCTTTAACAATAGAAGCTAGCGTGCTGACTTGTTGTGGTGTTAAATTAAGCGCTTTTGCTTTTGCCGTGCGATCCGCATTCCAAAATTTTTTCCATTCATCATCAAAACGAGCAATTACCTTTTCTGGATTGGTGTTCCAGTAAATTTCGTACGTATTAGGAATAAACATAGAAATCAGATTTTCCTTTGTAAATCCGTACTTCTGCGCGGTAGCTTCATCATTCAGTACTGCGATAAATTGTGCAGAATCAGCTTCAAAACTTTTTCCGAGAAGCGCCGCCATATTCTCTTTTAGCCGAACATTGGCGAATCTGAATTTTACGGGTTCTTGATAGCCGCCCATTAAATTACCAATTAAGCGTCTATTGTTCATTCCGGGGGTCAGGAGGTAACGTCCTGGTTTTACACTTTGCCCATATTTTTTATATTGTGCCGCACGCTCAAATGAAGCGATATTGTCCAATAGATTTGAATCCTTGATTGATTTCAGCACGTCTTCATACTTTTCACCCTCGTGTATGTACAGGTACTTTTTCTCTCCCGATACATTGGAAGCATAAAATGCGCTATAAAATGTCCAAGCAAAATAAGCTCCAACAATAATAACAATCAGAGCGATGATTTTTAACCAACTTGGTATTCCTTTTTTATTTTCCATTCTAAAATTTTTTAATCATTTGTTGTTCGCTATTCGTGGCATTCATGCAGCCTTTAGCAATCAATGGTTGATGAAATCTGGCGTATATAGACTTAAAAGCCTAGACTATTGCCTTTATTTTCTTTTTCTTTTTTCTGTCCAGCAGGCGGTGTCGTCGTTGTCGGTTTGGCCGCAGGTGTATTTGTTGTTGTACTTTTAGCTGGAGTAACAGGTTTCGACTGGACCGGAGGTTTTGCTGCAGGCGGATTAACTTGAGTTTGGTTTGCCTGTGGCTTGGGTGTTGTCGTGCCAGAAGGAGTACCTGTTGTTGGTAACGGGGCGGTCAACGAAAGCGTAACATCAATTTTGGCACCTAAGCTGGTCAAGCCTTTTTCTATTCCTGGAGATTGTACACTGATTACTGCGGTGGCTGTATCTGTGACATTTGGATCATAGGTCACGGTACCTAGACCAAGGCCGGCACCAGACAAGGCAAACTTCGCTTCGTTTAATGGAAGGCCTACTAAATTGGGTATTTCAACTTCATTTGCTCCAAGCCCATTTCCCAAAACCAGATCTATGCGGGATCCTTTCGGAATCATACGTCCATTTCGGATGGATTGCCCTGCAAATTGGGCGTCTAATACAATATCTCTTGCAATATCCGCAACATAAGAAGTATCGCCAATTCTAAGGTTATGGTTTTTCAGTATCGCAGTTGCTTCGATCAATGTTTTGTCTTTTATATTTGGAAAGGCAACTTCAGGGGCTACCTGCGTAATAATAGTCAAATAAATTGTGCGGCCCGATTTTACATGGAATCCTTGTTCAGGATCCTGTTCTATGACCATACCCGGTTTGGCATCCATTTGATAAACGGAATCAATTTGATATTCCAGTCCAGCATCCTCTAGCGCTTGAATGGCTGCACTGATATGCAGGCCTTTCACTTTTGGAACGGCAATAGATTCATCATGTTTGGTATATATTTTCAGTCCAACATATACGAAAAGGAATAGACATACTATCGCAATGAGAGCGGCAATAAGATTTTTCCTAAAAGTGGGGGTCTGAAGATATTGTACGACTTTGGACATTTCTCTGTTTGATAAAAATTAATTCTGCATAGAACCGCAATATTAAAGCCAAGTTTGCAGAATGATTAAATAAAATTATTCCTCACAAAATTATTCGTTTTTCCGTGTATAGCAAATTATATTTGCTATTCGAATCGCTAAAATTTATGAAAGCAAAAATAGCATTAATAACTGGAGGTTATACAGGAGAGGCAGAAGTTTCTTTTAAAAGTTCTGCCTTTGTCAATTCTCAGCTTGATCACGACAAATATGATGTGTATTTGATTACAGTGAGCAAAGAAGCATGGTACTATGAAGATTTAGATGGTAAGCGTCACCCGATTTCAAAAGCAGATTTTACGCTTCCATTGATCGGGGAGATCCTGACCTTTGACTTGGCATTTATTATGGTGCATGGTGTACCTGGAGAAGATGGAAGACTTCAAAGCTATTTTGATTTACTAGATATTCCTTATACATCATGTGATGCCCTGACTTCCGCGCTGACGATGAATAAAGGGTACACAAAAGCGATCTTAACGGATATTCCAGAACTGCATTTAGCAAAATCCGTCTTATTATTCGAATCGCAGCGGTCTGAGGCGATCAAAATCGTCGAAAGCAATCTTTCCCTGCCTTATTTTGTGAAACCTAATGCAGGCGGGAGCAGCATCGGCATGACCAAGGTGAAAGAATCCACGCAACTGCAAGAAGCGATCGATAAAGCGTTTGATGCTGAAAATACGGGGAAACAGGTTATTGTAGAAGAATTTGTAACCGGACGCGAATTTTCGGAAGGAATTTTTCGAAATTCGAAAGGCGAACTGGTCGTTTTACCGGCCACCGAAGTACGCACTACACGCGAATTTTTTGACTATGAAGCGAAATATGTACCTGGATTGACCGAAGAGATTACACCGGCGGAACTGACTATTGAACAGCAGGAACGTGCAGCGCGTATTTTGAGAGAGATCTACGTCAGATTGAACTGCAAAGGTATGGTCCGTGTAGATTTCTTTTTGGAAAACGATACCGATAAATTTTATTTTATCGAAATCAATACCATTCCGGGACAGACTGCGCAAAGTTTTATCCCACAGCAAGTACGGGCTTTTGGAATGAAAGAAGGCGATTTCTATGGCGAGTTGATCGAAACAGCCTTGCAATCGAAATAGTATTGTCCTATTTTAATAGCCCTGAAATGAGGGGCCTTGCAGCTGTAGTTGATAAAAATATGCAGCGATACTCAAAGATAACAAAAGACGGCTTTCAATTTTTGAAGGCCGTCTTTGTATTTTATTTTCTGAAATCAAATTTAGACAGATCAGGTTTAAACTTTTTCACCCTTTTCAGCTCTTCCTGATAAATTACCTGCCCGATATTTTTTAAAAATGGGTAAGTTACCGTTTCGTATTCATAGAGTCCATCGTTGTAGATGCCATTTTCATTGGACTGCACAACAACGGCGAGCATAAATTCTACCCCATGTTCGAAGTCGACGATATAGGCATTGTCAATATTATAGCCATAAGAATCTCCATACTTGTTGAAGATTCGGATGTTGGGATTTAAGGTTGCATTTTTTTCACGGCCATAAAAAAGAAGCTTGCTATACGTTGGCCAGAATTCTGTTGAGTTATATTTCGGGAAATCTGATTCAAAGGGGTAGCGCGACATATAATCATAGAGTAGGGCATAATCCTCTTTTTTCAGATTAAATCTATCTTTAGGCTGAAACACTTCAGGAAATAACAATTTCTTCAGGATGAGCTGTTGATCTTCAAGCGCGTAGACATTTAACCCCTCAAAACTCCAGGGTTCATGGACTAGCTCATCTTTGTCGTTCATATAACCCTTTCCTTGAAGCGTATTCGACAGCTCGATAGCATAGTCTTTGGGATCGAACTGTGCTTCTTGTTTATAAATAATATCCTTCCCATTGTAAAAGGTGACTGGGTTGGTATGTTTGGCCCAGATACCCTTGTCACCTATAGCGAGACGGTTGACGATACGGCTGTACTTGGTACCGTATTTTTTAAGTTTTGCATTGAGCTCAGCACGGCCAATAAATTCAAAGAGCCTGTTCTGAGCATCGTTGTCGCTGGTCAATAGGATTTTTTTTACATATTGCGCCACGGAAGGAAGACCGTTGGCAGCAGATTCGTCTATGGATACCCTTGTCTGTTTCTCGAAGGCAGAATCAATGTGTAGCGGAGTGTCTTTGCTGAGACCGGCAATCTGTAGGTCATTGATTTTTTCTAACGCTAGAATTGCGGTCGGAAGTTTTACGGTGCTTGCCGGATAAAAATACCAATGTGGATTAAGGCGATAGCTATAGGTCTTAAAATGCGGTATGTTGGATTTATCACGATCAATCTGTGTGTAAAGGATCTGTACCTCGTTTTTAGTCGGATGACTTAATATTTTCTGAAATAGATCCGGATGGCTCTGGAGCAGCCTTTCCAAGTATAGGGTATCTACCTTTTGAGCGTATGCATCTGACATGAATAAGATAAAAATTAAGATGAGGTATTTGTGCATGTGTCTAACAGTTTAACAGCTCAAGTTTTCAAATTAATAGTTCAAGTTTTCAAAACGGGCAAATCAAAAGAGGTGTTCCGGTGCATGTCTGCAACTTGTTTTTAATACACATGGATCTATTTTCTTGTATAAACTTCAAAGGTATAAGCAAATGCGTGTTTTTCATCTGCCTGATGCGCATCTGAGGAAACTAACTTCCATTCTTCAGCCGGTAATTCAGGAAAGAAAGCATCTCCTTTGATGGTTGTATGCACCCGTGTTAAAAGTACTTTGTTTGCTAGTGGAAGGGCCTGCTGGTAGATGTTTGCGCCGCCAATAATAAATACCTCACGTTCGTCACGGCAATATAAAAGTGCCTCCTGGATACTATTGGCGACATCAATATTTTCGCCCTGAAAATCTGCGTTGCGTGTGATGACAATATTCCTTCTGTCCGGCAATGCTTTGCCTATGGCTTCAAAGGTTTTTCTACCCATCAGAACGGAGTGCTCGATGGTATTTTTTTTGAAATATTTAAAGTCGTTGGGTAAATGCCAGGGCATCTGATTGTCGATGCCAATCGCATTGTTTTCCGAAGCAGCTACGATTAATGTGATCGTTGGATTACTCATTTTTAATAGGGTGATTAGTCGTCCTCTAATATAGTTATTGCAAAAATTCTCAGCTTTGATTACTAAACGGCCACAGGCGCTTTGATATGAGGATGTGATTCGTAGTTTAACAATTCAAAATCTTCGAATTTGAAATCAAAAATATCTTTCACATTAGGATTGATTTTTAGTTGCGGTAGGGGTTTTGGATCCCGGCTCAACTGTAGTTCTGTTTGCTCAAAGTGGTTGCTATAAATATGTGCGTCGCCTAAGGTATGTATAAATTCTGCCGCTTCCATATCACACACTTGGGCAACCATCATGGTCAGAAGCGCGTATGAAGCAATGTTGAAAGGTACCCCCAAGAATATATCTGCACTTCGCTGATAAAGTTGACAAGATAATTGTGGCTTTAAAATTCCTTTTTCAGGTTGTGCCGGAGCGACATAAAATTGAAAAAAAGCATGGCAGGGTGGTAATGCCATATGCTCTATTTCAGCGACATTCCATGCTGATACAATAATGCGGCGAGAATCTGGCGTATTTTTAAGCTGGTTGATAACCTGAGCAATCTGATCAATATGACGACCGTCAGGTGTCGGCCAAGAGCGCCATTGTGATCCATATACAGGACCTAAATTTCCTTGTTCGTCAGCCCATTCATCCCAAATGCTCACGCCATTTTCTTTGAGATACTGAATATTGGTTTCACCTTTTAGAAACCAGATCAACTCATGGATAATGGATCGCAGGTGTAATTTTTTGGTAGTAACCAAAGGAAAACCTTCCTGAAGGTTGAAACGCATCTGATATCCAAAGACACTTTTGGTGCCCGTGCCCGTACGATCTGTCTTTACAACACCATTCGTATATACATGTCTGAGTAAATCTAAATATTGTTTCATCTGTAAAAAAGTAATTATTAAATACTAAATATCAATGCTATCGTCGAACTGTAATGGATCGAATAGCGCTATTTTATATGTTTGAGTCTCAATCGGGAGATATTTGAATACATGATGTTCGAATTGATTTCTTCAGCCATTAATAAGCTATTGATGCATTCAACCTTTCAAGATAGTCAAAACTAAGGAAAATCCTTATAACGAGAAAGTCAAAACTTAAAATGATAAGAGGGGTTACTGAAAAAAAATGTAATTTTGCAAAATATTATGGAGAATAAAAAAGTAGCTTTTTATACACTTGGATGTAAACTGAATTATTCGGAGACATCATCCATTGGTCGTTTATTTAAAGATGCGGGCTATGATACCACTGCGTTCAATAGCCGTGCAGACGTTTATGTAATCAATACATGTTCGGTAACGGATAATGCAGACAAGAAGTGTAGAAAAGTAGTGAAGGAAGCTTTAAAGCACTCTCCCAATGCTTATATTACGATTGTTGGCTGTTATGCGCAGCTAAAACCAAAAGAGATTGCAGAGATTCCCGGAGTGGATATGGTCTTAGGTGCAGCTGAAAAGTTTAATATTATTGAGCATATCAATGATTTGACGAAACAGGAAAAAACGATCGTTTATAATGGTCCAATCGATGAGACCAATCAATTTGTATCGGCATATTCAATTGGTGACCGTACCCGCACCTTTCTCAAGGTACAGGACGGGTGCGACTATTCATGTACATTTTGTACGATTCCTTTGGCACGCGGTGGAAGCCGTTCGGGTAAGATCGAAGATATTGTGCGTCAAGCAGAAGAAATTGCAGCTTCAGGCGTCAAAGAGATCGTTTTGACAGGAGTAAACATTGGCGATTTTGGTATTCGGGATGGTAAGCGCGAAGACCGATTCTTGGATTTGGTGAGAGCACTGGATGAAGTCGAAGGTATCGATAGAATTCGGATTTCCTCGATAGAGCCTAATCTTCTTTCCAATGATATTATTGAGTTTGTGGCACAATCCAGACGGTTTGTACCGCATTTCCATATGCCATTGCAGTCTGGAAGCAATAAAATCCTGAATTTAATGCGCAGAAGGTACAAAAGAGAGCTATACACCGAGCGTGTTGCATTTATCAAGTCTTTAATGCCTAATTGCTGTATCGGTGTTGATGTTATCGTAGGGTTTCCGGGAGAGACACGTGAGGACTTTATCGATACCTATAATTTCTTGAATGATATGGATATTTCTTATCTGCATGTCTTTACATACTCAGAAAGAGAAAATACCATTGCTGCTCAAATGGAAGGTGCCGTACCGGGAGCGCAACGTAGTGACCGGAGCAAAATGCTGCATATCCTTTCGGAGAAAAAGCGCCGTGCTTTTTATGAGTCACAGCTTGGTGAGACCGGCGATGTCTTATTTGAGGCTGATGAAAAAGACGGTTACATGCATGGTTTTTCTAAAAACTATGTTAAAGTACGGACCTTATACGATCCATTATTGGTAAATGAGGTTGTGCCAGTTAAATTTATGGAAGTAACGGATTCCTGTGAAGTGGAGGTAGAAGAAATCCCAGAAACGTTGGCACATTAGCCCAATAAAGATTTATAACATACAAAAAAGGCAATCTTCTCTGATAAGATTGCCTTTTTTTCTAAATGTGTCCGCTGTTATTGGCCAGAAAGAAGCTTCATTCCGCTTTCATACGAAATCATGAAGGTTTTGTTAAAGGGAATTCCATGGTTCCCTTATTGATTGCTGTATGCAGGTGTATTTCTCCTCAAATTGATGGCAGAAATCTGATCGGTACCGCTAATGTGCGCTGCTCTTTGCAGCGTTCAACCAGATGACGGTACCCAAGATCAAAAGTACGCCGAGCCATTGTATTGTAGATACACTTTCATGAAGTATAAAAAATGACATACAGGTGGCTACAGGTAGTTCAGCCGAACTCAATATGCCGCCTAAGGAGAAGCCCGTTTTGGGTAAGCCATAAGCAAATAATAAAGGCGGGATGACGGTGCCAAATAGCGAAAGGATCAAGCCAAAATAGAGGAAGTTACCATCAAATTGACCATTCCATAAATAAGCCGGTGGAAACAAGGTGAAGACCAGTATACAGGACCCCGTTACCATAATAGCGCTTTTTTGAATAGGGTGATAGTCATTGCCGATACGGCCGTTCACGATCATGAAGACCGAATAGGCGGTTGCTGCCAAAAGACCAAATAGAACACCTGTTAAGTTGAGATGCTGCAAGCCTTTTTCAATAAGTCCAGTTGCCAATAATGTTGCAATGAGTACAATGCCAATGCCGATCAGGTTGTTTTTCGAAGGTTTTGCTTTGAAAAATACAAATTCAATCACTACACCGATCCAGATATACTGCATCAGCAGTACGATCGCCAAGGAAGCTGGAACGAGCTGTACACACTTGTAATAGAGAATACTCACCAGACCGGTCGAAGTACCACTGATCAATATCTTAATCCAAGAAGATTTCTTGCTTGAAGATTGAAACGACTTTGCCGAAAAAAGTTTGATGACAATATAGATAAGCCAAAGGATAAGCATGCCAAACAATACCTGAATTCCCGTTACCTCTCCTAAAGTCAGCCCTTTACCATAGGCTTTTTTAACAAACGTTGATAGTATCCCAAAACTACTCGCACCTAAAAAGACAGCTAATGCACCTTTTAATTTTTCCATTCTCAAATAAATTAGGCGTCAAAGTTACGATTTCTGAACAATTCTTTTCCTAATCTGACGTTCTTATCAAGAAAAGCAATCCTTGGATGGCAAACTTAATGGTACCGGCAGTTAGGCTGAATAGCACCAGATAAATGCGCCTGAGCAGGGGAGACATTGTTAAGAAGTTTACTGTTGATCGTAGCATGTTGCGAGGGATGGTTTTTATAGTAGATGTTATATGCGTAAATTGTTTTCAGCAGCTAGGTGAATTTATTGCATATAAACAGCAATTTAATTAAGTTTGTTAGGCAAGAACGTAAATCGAACAGCATGGGTGTCAGATCTTATTTTATCTTCTTTTTGGGTGCAGTTCTATTTTTGAGCAGTTGTTCAACGAAGAAAAAAGTACTTAGCTCCAATGCACATTCGTCCAATGGTTCAGTTTTGACCGACGCAAGCTCGGCGCGGGGTAAATCCTTTTCCGGATCACGGCTTGACAATTATGCCGATTTACTCAATGTAAGTGCCAAAAAACTAAATCCGCACCTTTATTCATTTATTGATGATTGGATGGGCATACCGCATCGTATGGGGGGACAGACCAAATCAGGAGTCGATTGCTCGGGATTTGTTAATCTGCTCTATATTGAAGTATACAAAGGGAATTTGCCGCGGACTTCACGTGATATGGAAGGGATCGTAAAAAGAAAAAAGGTCGATAAACTGGAAGAGGGAGATCTCGTGTTCTTTTCTTTTGGTCGCAATGGGATAGACCATGTGGGTGTATACCTTCATAATAATAAGTTTGTTCATGTTTCGACACGCAAAGGTGTTATTATCTCTGACCTTTCCGACAGCTGGTATGCCAAGACCTTCGTCGACGCAGGCTCTCCAAATATCTAAATACGTGAATTTCATGTAGGTTTTATGTCATATCTTGACATAAACTTTTATACCCTATATAAATCCTTATTTTTGTCAAAATTTTATAGAAATGACAATAAAGAGTAAGAAGATTTTTTTGGGCCTTTGTATTATTGTGCCGTTTTTGATGTATTGTGTTTATTACTATAGTAATATGATCAAAAATGCCCCTTTTCGTTTTGCTGATTTTGAATCCATAGAATTCAAATACGGCGAGCCGAACCACATGGTCAATGAATACAATTCAAAAACGCGTATCTATAAATATTTAGACAAAAAGGATTCTTTAATTACTGATACTGTAAAATTTACAAAAGACGATCTATTGTACCTACATCGCAAAGCGATGGAGCTTGGCTTTTGGAACCTGGATACAGATATGACAGGTCCCGAATGGCAGCAGGATTCAACAAACTCTAAGGTTCCACGTTTTTATTTGGAGTTCAACTATAAAGATAAATCCAAACATGTAACTTTAGATGCCGATTTCGCAGGCAATCCGCGCATGCATGACGCTGCGAAGTCAATGATCGATGAAATCAACCGCATGCTGGCAACTGCACAAGCAAGATAGTTAAGAAATAGACCCTAACGATAAAGGAGAAATCAAGCAATTGATTTCTCTTTTTTTGTATCCACTCTTTTTTCTCGGAGCATTTATTCAAGACTGCACAGGAAGAACAACGATCAGTCTATTAATACCTTCTGCCATAATAGGTACTTTATAGGGAGCTAATAGGGAGCTCATTCGGATGAAAGCGTATAAAGTACGAATAATATCCCTATTACTTTAGTATTAAATATGGGTTAATTAATGGGTTGGTTTGATGGTATGCCTTTTGTTTCTTGATGAATTCTTGATATTCTCTTTATACTCGTTTAACCTGAATCGAATACTTTAGCGCCAAAACAAAATTTCATATGAAAGCATTTTTGGCATTAGCAATTTCCTGGGCATGCGTAAACGTCGTGCAGGCGCAAGATTTTGCAAAAGGAAAAGTTTATCTGGACATAAACAAAAACGGAAAATTAGATAAAAATGAAAAAGGTATTGCGTCTGTTTCTGTCAGTAATGGACGTGAGGTGACAAGCACAGATAAAGATGGTAATTATCAATTGCCTGTTGGAAATGACAATATTATCTTTGTCGTCAAACCGGCAGGTTATGCCTTGCCTTTGGATGAAAATAATCATCCAAAATTCTATTATATCCATAAATTGAACGGCAGTCCAGTTTCAAAATACCCTGCCGTCGCTGCTACAGGGAAGATCCCGGCTGCGGTAAATTTTGCTTTGTATCAGCAAGAAGAGGATCCAAACTTTTCAGCCTTTGTTTTTGGTGATCCACAGGCTTACACGGAGGAAGAGCTCGCCTATTTCAAAAACGGTGTGATCAATGAAATTTCCGATAAGACAATTGCGAAATTCGGAATAAGCTTAGGCGACTTGGTGGGAGACGATCTTTCACTTCAGCCAAAATATAAATCGGTGATTTCCACGATGGGCTTGCCATGGTATAATGTCATGGGAAACCACGATATGAACTATGATGCTAAAGTGGATAGCCTCTCCGATGAATCGTTCGAGCGGACGTTTGGCCCCAATAATTATGCGTTCAACTATGGAAATACGCATTTTATCATTCTTGATAATATCATTTATCCGAATCCACGGACAGGTAAAGGTTATTTAGGCGGATTCCGTAAAGATCAGCTTGATTTTGTGGAAAATGACTTAAAAAACGTTGCTAAAGATAAATTGATTGTGTTGGCATTTCATATTCCTTTATACCATCAAAACTCGGATGTCTTTCGTAACGAAGATAGACAACGTCTGTTCGATATTTTGGCTCCATTTAAGCATACCTTGTCTTTATCCGCGCATACACACTTTCAGCGGCAATATTTTTATGGACAAAACGAAGGATGGAAACAAGAAAAGCCACATCACGAGTATAATGTGGGTACAACCTCTGGCGACTGGTATTCGGGCGAGTTGAATGAAAAGGGAATTCCTGTTTCTACAATGCGGGACGGTACACCAAAAGGGTATGCCATCTTAAAAATCGAGGGCAACCAGTACAGTTTTGATTATAAGGTTGTCGGTAAGCCGGCAACGTATCAGATTGATTTATATGGCGCATCAGTCGTTCCAGAAAAATACACAAAGAGATACCCGATATACGCTAATTTTTTCATTGGAAAGGAAGGTGACAAGGTAACGTATAGAATCAATAATGGCGAATGGAAGGAAATGGATTTTGTCAATGAAAACGATCCGGCATTCCTAAATTCTCTTGCTAAATACGATACAGCAACTGAATTAAAGAATACGCGTAGACCTTCGAACCCCGAAAAATCCAGTCATCTGTGGACAGCTAATTTGCCCAAACTTAAAGCTGGTAAATATCAGATTGAGGTTCAAGCGGTTGATCTTTTCAATAGAGTACACCTGGCAACAAAGACTATTGAGGTGAGATAAATAAGCATTTGTAGAGTTGTTTTAAGTTTAAAGATAGCTTAAGATGCACTTAACATAACGATCCTATATTTGTGTAGAGTAATTTTTGATTCATAAAGAGTTAGGGTTAATGTGTAGATCTGTTGTGAAACACGTCTGAAAATTTAGTTTGTTTTTAAAGTGAAGGTAATCTCCCCAGATTACCTTTCACTGTTTTTAGCCCTTTTCTATTCATGAGATAGCCTAATTTAAATGCTTTCCAAATGGACCTAATTCTTTTACTCGGAAATCATCTGATGCTGGATTTTCAAAGATTTCCAGGTCGAAGTATTTTGTGGCGGCAAATAGGTGGTCGAATACGTCCGAAACGATTCCTTCATAATATTCCCAACGGATATCGTTTACAAAGAAATACAGCTCGATTGGAACACCATGTTCGGTAGAGGCAAGCTGACGTACCATTAAGGGCATGGTCTTGTGGATATGGGGATTCTGCCGTAGATAGGTGAGGGTATAGGCTCTGAATAGGCCTAGATTAGTCATCTTGCGCCCGTTTATGGGACTGGACTGATCGATCTGCCGTTCCGTATTGAATTCGTCAATTGTTTTGGTACGCTCTTCGATATATGGCCTGAGGATCTGTATATTTTTGAGTCTTTCAATTTCTTCATTTTCCAAAAAGCGAATGGTTGAAATTTTAATATTTATGGCCCGCTTTAAGCGCCTCCCGCCCGATTGTTGCATGCCCCTGTAATTTTTGAAAGAATCTGAGAGCAGCGTATGTGTCGGTATTGTGGTGATAGTTTTATCAAAGTTCTGTACTTTCACATTATTGAGATTAATCTCTTTGACCGTTCCATCAGCACCATATTTGGGCATTTCTATCCAGTCTCCCACACGGATGGAATCATTGGCCGAAACCTGTATACTGGCAACAAATCCCAATATAGTATCTTTGAATACCAACATGAGGATTGCGGATGCGGCGCCCAACGATAATAAGAAAGACCAGGGAGATTTCCCTGTCAGTATAGAGAAACAGATTGTCCCGCCGATAAATAATAGGATGATCTGACAGACCTGTAAATAACTCTCCAGGGGTTTGTCTGCAAAAGATTTTTTCATGCGCAGCATATCCCTTAAACTTTTCAGAAGCGAGTGGATAATCAGTAAACTGACAACGGTGGTCGCTATGTCGAGTATTTTATTGCTGTTTTCTTTCCAGGTTGGAAAACCCATAAAGATAATTGGCATGATATACTGTGCGACTAAGATTGGTACAAAATGAGCAATAAGTTTCAGTGTTTTATTGCGGATCAACAGATCATCAAAGCGATTTGTGCTGCGTCTGATCGCTTTAATTGTTAACAGTAGTAATGTTCTTTTGGTGAAATAGTCAATGATGATCAAAAACAAGACAACCAGTAAGAGTAAAACAATGGAGTTAACAAAATGAGTGCCCTGATTATCAAGGCCAAGTTGTTTAATCCATTGAAATGTCCAGTTATAGATGTGGGATTGGGAATCTTTGAATAATTCCGTTGCTGTACTTTGCATACTACAAATATACAAAAAGCCGCAATTAGCGGCTTTTTGTTATTTTGAGTTTAGCGGTTCACGCTCATGTTTATGTCTAAAGAATACAGCAAAAAAGATCGCGATAACTAACGTATAGATGGCAAATGCAAGCCAGATATCATGCCAGTCTTTCAGCATAAGATTACCGCTTAACATGCCGTCAGGTAAGATTGAAATACTTTTTTCCTGGAGAAAATTCAGGAAATGGGTGTTATCAATTGTTGTGTCCAGGTATTGCGCAAGATCTTTGCTATTTTGAAAGCTTTTGGTAAAGTAATGGTCGATGATCCAGCCTGATGCAAAACTGCCTACAACGGCACCAAAACCATTTGTCATCATCATAAACAAGCCTTGTGCCGAGCTGCGTATACTTGAAGTAGTCGAAGTTTCGACAAACAAGGATCCTGAAATATTAAAGAAATCAAATGCCATACCGTAGACAATACAGGATAATACGATCATCCAAAGTCCACCGGCAGGATCACCAAATGAGAATAAACCAAAGCGCAATACCCAGGCAAACATGGAAATAAGCATTACTTTCTTTATACCGAATCTTTTGAGAAAAAATGGAATAGCCAAAATAAATAGTGTCTCGGATATCTGGGAAATCGACATAATGATGGTCGAATATTTCACAACGAAAGATTCTGCAAATTTAGGATAGAATTTAAATTCATCCAAAAATACATCACCGTAGGCATTGGTCAATTGGAGTGCGGCCCCTAAGAACATGGAAAAAATAAAAAATAAAGCCATTTTATAATTTCCGAAAAGTTTAAATGCCTCTAACCCTAATAGTTGTGTCCAGGAAGCATCTTCCTGTTGTAACTTTTTTGGTGGACATTTAGGTAGCGTAAAAGCATAGAGACTTAAAGCCAGCGCTGCGGTTCCGGCGATATAAAATTGATAAGCTGTAGCCTTGTTGCCGGTTAAATTGGTGATCCACATGGCGACGATAAAGCCTATCGTTCCGAATACCCGGATAGGGGGGAATGCCTTGACCAAATCGTAGTTATTTTCATTCAATGCCGTATATGCAATGGAGTTGGATAGGGCCAAAGTGGGCATATAAAAACACATCGCCGCTAGCATTGCATAAAAAAAAGTGTTTGGATCATTTACCTGCGGTAAATAGAATAAAACACCCGCATAACATAAGTGAAGGATAAAATATAATCTTTCGGCATTTATCCAACGATCGGCGATAATTCCCATCAGGGTCGGCATAAATAAAGAAGCGATCCCCATGGTTGCGAAAATAGCTCCAAATTGTGTACCATCCCATTGTTTTGTGCCAAACCAATAGTTTGCTATTGTAATCAACCATGCTCCCCAGACAAAGAACTGAAAGAAGCTCATAATGGTCAATCTTAATTTAATAGACATAAATCGATGTTATTTAAAATTTTTATTTCGCTTTAATGAAAGGAGTTATTTTCTTTTGGAAATCTCATCCCTAATCAAGGCAGCCTGCTCGTAGTTTTCTTCGGTCAATGCCTGATTAAGTGCTTGCTCCAGTTGCTCATCTGTCAACGAGGAGAAAGGATTTTGTGGGGATTTTGAAGGTGTTTTTTCTTCGACCTCAACAACACTTGGATCCTGAACTTTGTTGGATTTGTCCAGGTTTTCCAAAAATGCAAACTCATGTCCTTCAATGATAATTCCAGCAGAGGACATAATAAATTCGTAGGCATAGATCGGAGCTTCAAACCGTACAGCCAGTGCAACTGCATCGGATGTCCGGGCATCAATTTCTACAATCTTGTTGCCGTCGGAACAGATAATTTTAGCATAAAATATCCCTTCAATCAAATTATAGATCAGTACTTCAATGAGTTTAATACCAAAAGAATCTGCAAAAGATTGAAATAGGTCGTGTGTGAGCGGACGACTAGGAATCATTTTCTCTATCCGAATAGCAATAGCTTGAGCCTCATGGCTGCCGATGATGATGGGCAATCTTCTGTTGCCCTCCACTTCTCCCAATACAAGAGCATAAGCGCCAGATTGTGTTTGACTATAGGATAAACCAACGATATCTAATCTGATTTTCTTCATTTTAATTCCAAAGCGGTCTACAAACTTAGATAAATTTGCTTTTATATGCAATTATAACAACTAAAAACTCCCCATTCATTTTGGATAAATGGGGAGAATATATCGGATGAAAGCTTTAAATACCTTTGTAAGCCTTCAATGCCTGCGTTAATTTCGGAACGACGTCGAATGCATCGCCTACAATTCCATAGTCAGCCACCTTGAAAAAGGGCGCTTCTGGATCTTTATTGATGACAACGATTGTTTTGGATGAGCTTACTCCAGCCAAATGCTGGATTGCTCCGGAGATACCGATTGCGATATAGAGATTGGGACTCACTACAATACCTGTCTGGCCTACGTGCTCCGAATGCGGGCGCCAGCCAGCATCGGATACGGGTTTTGAACAGGCTGTAGCCGCGCCAAGCACATCGGCGAGTTCTTCAATTATCCCCCAGTTTTCAGGTCCTTTTAGACCACGGCCGGCAGAGACGACGATTTCAGCTTCCGGTAGGGATATTTTGTCTGTTGCACGAACAATCTGTTTGACCATAGTTGTAAAATCTGTTTGGTCAATATTCGGAACAAAAGTTTCGACATTTGCGCTACCACCGGTCTCTTTTGTTTCATATGCATTTGGACTAAGTGCGATGACTTTTATATCCGAGGTTAGTTCGAGCGTAGCGAACGCTTTATTGGAGAACGCTGTTTTTTTGACAGTCAGTTTGTCGCCATTGATTGTGGGCAATTCGAGTGCGCCATCGGCCAGACCAGCCTCCAATTTGGCTGCAATACGTGGAGCGAGTCCCTTACCTGAGAATGAGTTGGACAGCACAAGTATTTTTGAACCGGTACTTTTTACGGCTTCAGCAATGATGCTTGCATACGCTTGGTTTACAAAAGAAGCAAGTTGTTCATTATTGACATTTAATACTTTGGAAGCACCGTACTTGCCCAAACCAGCAAGTTCGTCTTCAGCGACATTTCCGATTGAAATAGCCACAAGATCAGTCTGTATGTTATCGGCGATGGATTTTGCATAAGAAACAACTTCAAAAGCTGATTTTTTGAATTTTCCATCGGTATTTTCTACATATACGAGTATAGACATAGTGTTTTAGCGTTTAAAGATTAAATAACTTTAGCTTCGTCGTGAAGAAGAGAAACTAATTTTTCTACCTCGGCAGCGTCAACAAGTTTGACCGTACCCCGTGGAGCAGGCGTCTCATAGCTGACAATGTGTTCAAGAACGTCTATTGCGGAAGGTTCCAGCACATCCAATGGTTTGGTCCGTGCGCTCATAATACCACGCATATTCGGTATTTTAGGTTCGGCAACACCTTCGGCAGTGCCAATGACGATGGGTAGCTTTGCTGTCAATACTTCTTTTCCACCTTCAATCTCGCGCTCAACTGTGACTGCGTCGCCCGCAATGTCAACTTTTTTGGCAATGGAAACAGAAGGGATATGCAGCAGTTCTCCTACGATTGCTCCCACTTGAGCACCGTTATAGTCGATTGATTCCCGGCCGGTTAAGATCAAATCAAATGCATTGTCTTTGGCATATTGTGCTATCTGATTCGCAACAAACCAAGCATCGCGCGGAACGGCGTTAATCCGTACAGCATTGTCTGCACCAATTGCCAATGCTTTTCGAATGGTTGCATCAGTAGATGCATCGCCCACATTGATGACAGTTACGGTTCCTTTTCCACCTTCGGCCAACTCAACTGCTTTGGATAAAGCAATTTCATCATAAGGGTTTATAATGAATTGTACACCAGCTGTATTAAATGCAGTGTTGTCATTTGTAAAAGTGATTTTGGATGTAGTGTCAGGGACATTACTTATACAAACTAATATTTTCATATACGATTGGTTTTACTCAAACTTACCATATTTTCTTTCAATTAAAAAGTGCTAAGGCGTTTTAAATGCTGTTAAAAAGTCGTCTTGTGATTTTGATGAATTTGTAATTTTACTAGTTTTTTTCTTTTATTTTTTTTGATGTGATATAATATTGAGGTGTTTTGTTGTCTTTTTTGTAATTTTTTATTTTAAATAGCCGGTTCTTGACAATAGATTTATTACGTCAGTAAATTGTCATTTTATATGCTAGCATAGTAATTTCATAAAACATCACAGCTCATTCGGGGTTCCTGTTTATAAAAACCTTTCGTGTGATATGGAGAGACGGGGAATTGTTTTAGGGATATACATTTAAATTGCATATAAAATGCAATTTGTCTAAGTTTGAAATAAAAAAGATATGTCGACACGATTGGATCAACTGAATGAATTTTTAAAAGAGAGCCCCGAAGATCCTTTTTTAAAATATGCAATTGCAGCTGAATATCTCAAGCAGGAAGATGAACAAGAGGCCATGGTAAGATTTGAGAATTTAGTACATACGAATCCAGATTATGTAGGAACTTATTATCATTTGGGTAAATTGTACGAAAAATTAAATAAACAGGAGTCCGCGATTGATACCTATAAATCCGGAATTGAGATCGCTCGCAAGACGCGTAATTTCCATGCTTTGGGCGAGTTACAAAGTGCATTGTCATTCTTGACAGACGAGGATGAAGATGATTTTTAATCTTTTCTAAATTTTTGGTATTTAATTTGTTATGAATTTATTGGTGTAACTGTTAGATGCTGATTTTTTTTGAATTTGGAATGAGATGAAAAGGTTTATTTGGATTGTGGGTTTGTTGTTGACAATTGGAATGGTGGGATGTGACAATCCCAAACAAAGTGTTGCGGTCTATAAAGATAATTTACAGGACCTAAAAGGTAGGGATAAGGCGGAAGTAGTGATTGGCGAATATAGAGGTGTCATGCCTTGTGCGGATTGTGATGGTATAGAAACACTTATTTCATTGCATGCCGACAATACCTACCAATATTCATCTAAATACCTTAATAAAAGTGATGATGTGTTTATGCGCGAAGGAAAATGGAAATTGGATGGCAACATCATTACATTGGACGGCGTTGACTATAAGTTCAAATTAGGAAATCGGATACTCAGTCAGTTGGATCTTTCCGGAAATGACATTACGGGAGATATTTCCAAATATTATGTCTTGACAAAAAATTGAATCTCGTATAAAAGATGTATGAAGAATAAAAAGCCGAATCTATTTTCGGCTTTTTATGTTTTTGGATGTATAGCTGTTTTTCGGCTATTGAATAAGTTCTTTCTTGCTGCAAGCCTGATAATTTATTTTTCACTTGCGGGGCATGCCTGACGCTTTACCTATAAATGCTATTTGTTCTTTGTACAAAGTTCTTTCAAGGTTGCTACCACAAAATCGACTTCTTCCTTTGTATTATGCTTGCAGAATGAAAAACGAACCGAAGGACGCTCCGAGCTTGACTTGATTGCACCCAATACATGCGATCCGATGTCTGTTCCTGAGCTGCAGGCACTGCCACCAGAACAAGAGATCCCTGCAATATCCAAGTTGAATAAAAGCATGTCAGCAAGGTCACTGCATGGGAAAGAAACATTCAGTACGGTATACAGTGATTTTTCTGGTTCAATAACACCATTAAAATCAATTTCGGGGATTGCTTTTTGCAACTCGTCGATCATATAAGATTTGAGTCCTTGAATATAAGCGTGGTGTTCTTCCATGTGCTCATAGGCAAGTTCCAAAGCTTTGGCAAGACCCGCTATTCCATAGACATTTTCTGTTCCACCGCGCATGTTACGTTCTTGTGCTCCACCGTAGATCAATGGTTTAATTTTGTTGTTGGCGTTAATATAAAGAAAGCCAACTCCTTTTGGACCATGGAATTTATGTGCAGCCCCGGTTATGAAATCTATTTTCAGACTGCCAAGATCATGCGGATAATGCCCCATGGTCTGTACCGTATCCGAATGGAATATCGCATTATACTTTTGGCATAACTCGGCGATGCGTTGAATATCGTTGAGATTTCCGATCTCATTATTGGCATGCATAATGGAAACAAAAGTACGCGGATTGGTACTTAAAAGTTCTTCCAGCTGGTTAAGATTTAAATTACCTTTCTGGTCAACTTCCAATAAATCAAGGTGTACCTTACCCGCTTTCTCCAACTCCTCTAACGTATGCAATACCGCATGGTGCTCAATAGGTGAGGTGATGGCATGGGTTATTCCAAAGTCGGCGATTGACCGAACGATGGCCATATTGTCCGCCTCGGTTCCACCCGATGTGAAGAAGATCTCCGCTGGAGATACATGAAGTAGATTGGCGATCGTTTTACGTGCTTTTTCTACAATTGTTTTTACTTGTCGTCCGTGACTATGGATAGAAGATGGATTCCCAAAGTTATTGTTCATCACATCGACCATTACTTTTATTACTTCAGGATCTAAGGCTGTAGTCGCTGCATTATCAAAATATACTTGCATGCTGCAAAATTACAAATCTCTCAAGTAAATTAGAGGTATTAAATGACTTATTTTTATCATTTTATTTTCCTAATTGTAGCTGACAGTGCTGGCGTAGCGGGTCTCATCAGAATTAGGCTCTTTTGCCTGGAAAGGAATAAGATGAGTATTTTTCCGTTCTGATGAAAAAAATAGCGCCAATCTATTACTTCAGTTTGGCGCTAATTTTCTATTTAGACAAGTTCTCTTTTGGTCTGACCACGATGAGTATCACAATTCCTCCCATTGCGAGCGCCAAACCCAAATAGGCAGCAATATCACCTGCTTGCGTGTAGAACGTAATTTCTTCATTTAAATTGATTTCCTGATTTAAGGCCGCAGGCTGCCACCATTTAGTCTGTTGTACAATATCACCACGTTGATTGATAAAGCCTGAAATCCCTGTATTCGCCGATCGGGCAACCCAGCGCCTGTTTTCAATCGCACGCAGTTTTGCATACTGTAAATGCTGGTCTTTACCCGAAGTATTGCCCCACCAGCCATCATTAGTGATAATGGCAATAAACTGAGCGCCTTTTTTGACGTATTTGGAAACATAATTGCCCCAGATGGATTCATAACAGATAACGGGTGCGGCACCAATACCGCTCTGGGCATAGAATACCGAAGGTTCAGCCTGTTTTCCGTAGCCACCCGTCGTACCACCGAATGCTTTAAATAGAGGTTTCAGGAAGTTCATCGCTGCTCCAAAAGGCATTTGCTCTACGCCCGGAACGAGTTTGGACTTATGGTAAAACTGAAGTTTGGAGGAATAATCGATCAATGTTGCGGCATTGAAATTATCCTGATATACATTAGGAGCTATTTCACGCGCAGTAGGTGTTTTTGCATAGTTGTACAGCTGATAACTTTCAATACCTGAAAGTACATTGCCATTTTTATATTGATCTAAAAATTTTAAAATGCGCTGGTAAGAATAAGTTTCCCTAAAGTTTTCCTCATCAAAATCGCCGTTCTGTGAAAGCGCAGTTTCAGGCCAGATAAAAAACTCTGTATTGGGTTTGGCGACCGAATTTGATAAAGAGAATAAGGTATTTAATTGTTCTTCAGGACTTAAATTGAATTTAATATAAGGGTCAATATTAGGCTGTACGACGACAATCTGTGCCGGATTCTGATGTTCTTCGTAGTTGAAGTAACGTATCAGCGAGTAGGTACTGGGAACTAAAAAGACCGCAGCTAAAGAAGCTATCGGAACAATCTTACGTTTGATCGGATAAAGTCCTTTTCGATTGAGGTAAAGTGTAAATACCAAGATGTTGACCAGCCAGATCCATATTGTTCCGCCATAGACCCCTGTGATGTCATACCATTGGATCAATTGATGGAAATTGGCGAAACCATTACCCAAAGTCATCCAAGGGAAGGCTAAATCCCAGGATTCATGCAGAAATTCATAGCTTATCCAGAATCCCATTAATCCGAAAAGGGATAACAGAATGTTCGTTTTACGTCGTAATTGTCCATAAAGCCTGAAAGCCAGTGCCATTAAAGCGGCGCCAAGACAAAAAGGGATCAGACTGATCACAACAGCGGCAAATGGCGGCATAACTGCCGAAATGGAGTTGTATACCCAGTAAATGGAGGCCGTATTCCAGATAACTGCGGTGAGTCCTGCAGTAAGAAATATTTTTCGGCCTTTGTTTTTGAATGTTTCACTGCGGATAATATTTTCTACAGCAATAAGCAAAGGCACAAACCCAATAAATAACAAGGGACTGGAATAGGGTACGGGAGGCCAGCCCAACCATAATAAAAAGGCACTTAAAAGTGCCAGTAAATAGTTGTTTTTCACAATATATTTTTTTCCATTTATGATTATAAACTGGATAAAACTTCTCTTTTTTTACTCTCGTATTCCTCCTGGGTAATCAATTGTTTGTCGAAGAGTGTTTTTAATTTTTTGAGCTTTAAAGTAATTTCATCCTCTTCCTCTTCTTTTGCGGCAGCCGGTGGGACAATAGGAGCTGCCAAAACTGGAGGAACAGTGGGAGTGGATCCGATCGGTTGCTGTGCCTGGATAGGCGCCGGCGGAGTTGGCTGAGCCGAACCATAAGATTGTGGTGCCGATGGGGCAGGCGCAGTAACTGCTGGCTGAACCGGTATACTACTTTCCGGCCGTTCGACAACCACTTCTTTTGCCACAGTTGGAGCAATGACTATTTTTTCTTTTTCGGCGGCCAATTCTGCTTTTTTATAGTTTTCAAGCGCCGCTTTAATATATTGATATAATTTTCTGGCTTGAACTTTAGGGATATAGTCTATGCTTAAATTCTCGCCAGTAAATGGTATAACCGTAACTTTCGAGCCAAATATTTCCTCTTTGAAGGCAATATCCTTAATATCTTGCCAACCGAAGATTTCAAAATCAGTAGCCAGGCCCAATTTAGTAAATTCGCACATAAATATGCGCTTATTACTGATGGTGATACTATCTGGCAAAATGGTTACTGCAGGCTTCTTTTGAACTGCAATATAATCTATTTTTTCCCCTGGAGTAAGCATGTCCTGGACTTTAGTAATCAATTTTTCAATGATTTTTATGTCCTGCCCGTCCTGCGCAAATTGTTCCATGTTCATGTCAAATACTTTTTAATACATAAAGATTGTCAAAATTTATTCCAATCCTGCTACACAAAATACAAATTCTCCTTTAATCGGATTGTTTTCAAAGTGTAATTTTAAATCAGTTAATGTTCCGCGAACATTTTCTTCATAGAGTTTGCTCAATTCCCGTGATATCGAAGCTTGTCTTTCAGCTCCAAAAACCGTGATAAATTCTTCTATGGTTTTGAGAATACGATGCGGTGACTCGTAAAAGATCATTGTTCGTTTTTCTTCTGCCAAAGCTTTTAAGCGTGTTTGTCTTCCTTTTTTTACGGGTAGAAAACCTTCAAAGCAAAAACGGTCGTTGGGAAGTCCTGAATTAACTAGCGCCGGCACGAAAGCTGTTGCTCCCGGTAAGCACTGTACTTCCAGTCCTTCTTTGATGGCCTCGCGTACCAGCAAAAATCCCGGATCCGAGATAGCCGGTGTTCCTGCATCCGAAATCAAAGCAATATTTTGTCCTTCTTTCAAAAATTTAATGATTTCCGAGACCGCTTTATGCTCATTGTGCTGATGGTGCGCAAATACTTTTTTGTCGATTCCAAAATGTTTTAAAAGCGGAGCACTGGTCCTTGTATCCTCTGCTAAGATGAGGTCCACTTCTTTTAGGACATTGATCGCACGGAACGTCATGTCCTCCAGATTGCCAATAGGTGTTGGAACTAAATATAACATGGTCAAAGTTAAGTTTTTTTTACTATATAATATGCGCGAAAACATTCTGTGCTTTTTGGAGTTTTATTTTAAAGACAATGGTAAACTCCATCACTTTATTTTAATTAAATTATGCAATACATTGAAAAAATACAGGCACATCTGGGTGCTGAAGCGAGTTATTTGTTAGAATTTGATCAACCCGCAGTTTCCAAAACAATGCTACATCTTCCACAAGCGGCATTTATTGACCAAGTATATAGCACAAGTGATCGTAGTCCTCAGGTTTTGCGGAGTTTGGGTCAACTTTTTGGAACGGGTCGGTTAGCCAATACCGGGTATCTTTCGATATTGCCTGTGGATCAAGGAATCGAACACAGCGCCGGAGCTTCCTTCGCGCCAAATCCACAATATTTTGATCCAGAAAATATTGTCAAGCTAGCCTTGGAAGGAAATTGTAATGCTGTGGCTTCTACCTTTGGTGTTCTAGGAGCTGTTGCCCGAAAGTACGCACATAAGATTCCGTTTTTGGTTAAGATTAATCATAATGAACTGTTGACCTATCCTAATCGAGCCGATCAAATCTTGTACGGAACAATTCGCGAAGCCTGGAATATGGGGGCTGTTGCGGTAGGGGCGACTATATATTTTGGATCTGAGGAATCAGATCGGCAGATTATTGAAGTCGCTAAAGCATTTGAGGAAGCACATTCCTTGGGGATGGCGACAGTGTTGTGGTGTTATTTGCGTAATTCGGCTTTTAAGGTGGGTGATAAAGATTATCACTTAGCTGCAGATCTGACCGGACAGGCCAATCATTTGGGAGTAACAATTAAAGCAGATATTATCAAGCAGAAACTCCCTGAGCTGAACGGCGGTTTCAAAGCGCTGAATATGGGTAAAAGCAGTTATGGAAAGCTGGACGAACGTATGTATACACAGCTTTCTTCAGACCATCCTATTGACCTATGCCGCTACCAGGTACTCAATTGCTTTGCCGGTAGGGCAGGGTTGATCAATTCTGGCGGGGCTTCGGGACAGAATGATATCCAAGAAGCTGTAAAAACAGCTGTTATCAATAAACGCGCCGGCGGAACTGGTCTGATATCCGGTCGTAAAGCCTTTCAAAAACCGATGCAAGAAGGTGTAGAATTGCTGCATGCCATTCAGGATGTTTATTTATGTGATGAGGTAAGTATTGCTTAGTGAAGTGCATAAAGTGAGTTCGTTTGGTTGATCTCAGAGCAGGGGTTGCAGAATATATCGAATTGTAGAGCGTATCAATTAGCAGTCTAATGGATACGCTCTTTCTATGGATTATAGTTTGTAAACCGATCCCGTTGAAGATCAGTCTCCAATGAGTCGGTGGATGTTAACCGGTGCGGTGCGTTGGAAATAGAGTGCCGTAAAGCAATCAAAAAGCCTTTTGAATGGTGGTTTAGGAATAAAATAGCTTGTATATAAAGGCAAATTTATCTAAGTTTGTTCACTATTTTAAATAACACATTTATATTATGTTGCAATTAAATTATATCCGTGAGAACAGGGATACGGTAATCGAAAGATTGGCTGTCAAGCATTTCAAGGAAATTGGATTGGTCGACGAAATCATCAGTTTAGATGAAGATCGCCGTAAGATCCAATCGGAATCGGACGCACTTTCGGCAGAGGCTAATGCGGCAGCAAAACAGATTGGAGATCTGATGCGCCAAGGTAAAAAAGAAGAAGCTGAAACCGTTAAATCCAAATCCTCGGGATATAAGGAGCAAGTGAAGCAACTTTTGGATCAATTGGGTACAATTGAGGCTCAATTGAATGAGAAAATCGTGCAATTGCCTAATTTGCCGCATCAGTCCGTTCCGGCTGGTGTAAGTGCGGATGACAACGAAGTTGTTTTGACACATGGTGAAATTCCTGCTTTGTCGGAGGATGCATTGCCACATTGGGAATTGTTGAATAAATATGATATTGTTGATTTAGAGCTTGGCGTAAAAGTTGCCGGAGCAGGTTTTCCTATCTATAAAGGAAAAGGCGCTAAATTGCAGCGCGCATTGATCAATTTCTTTTTAGATCAGGCTGCAGAAGAAGGATATGAAGAAGTACAGGTACCAATTTTGGTCAATGAAGATTCTGCATTCGCTACTGGGCAATTACCGGATAAAGAAGGACAGATGTACTATGTGGGTAACGACAACCTATATTTGATCCCTACAGCTGAAGTTCCGGTCACCAACATTTATAGAGACGAGATTGTGAAAGAAACACAGTTTCCAATCAAACATTGCGCTTATACACCCTGTTTCCGTCGTGAAGCAGGTTCATACGGTGCACATGTACGTGGATTAAACCGCTTGCATCAATTCGACAAAGTGGAGACGGTGCAGATTGTACATCCAGAAAAATCCTATGAAGTATTGGAAGAGATGAGTTTATACGTACAGGGGCTGTTACAGAAATTAGAGCTGCCTTACCGAGTATTGCGTTTATGTGGTGGAGATATGAGTTTTACTTCCGCGATGACTTATGATATGGAGGTATATAGCTCTGCTCAGAAGCGCTGGTTGGAAGTATCTTCTGTTTCCAATTTTGAAACTTACCAAGCGAATCGTTTGAAAGTACGTTTTAAAAATGCCGATGGTAAGATGCAGCTGGCGCATACCTTGAATGGTTCTGCATTGGCTTTGCCACGTATTGTTGCGGCTATATTAGAGAATAACCAAACGGAAAAAGGAATTAAGATTCCTGAAGTTTTGGTGCCTTATACTAAATTTGAGTATATTGATTAAATATCAATAAATAAGTCATTTTTGGACTTATTTAATATTCACATGAAAGACGCTCAGCCGGAGAAGGTAGAGCGTCTTTTTTTGTTATTATCCGATTTTTAAATGTTTAGAATCATTATAAATTAAACTTCTTTTTGATACAAAAATTTAATAATCTAATGTGTTAACAATTTCTTATAGCATTGTTAATGTTTTGTTAAATATAGTTGATTCCGTATAAAATTCTGTTTGAAAATAGTTTGATGAGTTTTTATTCTAAAATGATTCTTGTGTAACAATTTGTAAAATTGTGCACTTATTATTGCGGTATTTCTTGTTTTCCGGAGATTATGTTAAAAAACTTGTAAAAACAACTTTGGCTTTCTATATTTGACACCGCTAATAAAAATCGCACTAACTATTATTTACTGTAAATGCTGAAAAGAGCAAATTTACAGCTGGATATTTATCTAAGGACTGACCCTGCATCTACCTAGGGCCCTCTTTTCCACAAATATTTTCAACTGTTACCAAATGGACAACAATGAGCTATTTTGCGTATTGTTTTTTATTGTCTAGGCAATTTATGTTTAGACTATTATGATAACGGATATAATTTATATCAATATATATAGGATTAGAAAAATAATAAAATTAACTAACTAAAACATGAAACAAACATTACTAAGTTTTCTTGTTGGCGGTATGATTCTGACTTCGGTTGCATTCGCTCAAGAAAAAAAGATTAGTGGTCGTGTTACATCTGCTGACGGTAAAGCAATACCAGGGGTAACAGTAGTTGTACAAGGTACTAATCAGGCTACTCAGACTGATACTGATGGTAATTATTCATTGAATGTGCCTGCAGGAAAAGTTGTGGTATTCCGTTCCGTTGGTTTTGATGATAAAACCATTATTGTTAATAACAACAGCGCGGTATTCAATGTCTCTTTAGTAAATCATGACAATGCCTTGGAAGAGGTTGTTGTAACCGCTAACGCAATCAAACGTGAAAAAAGAACGTTGGGTTATTCGGCACCGACATTGAATAATGAAGAATTACGATCAGGTCAAAACTCGAGTGCTATTAATGCATTGGCTGGTAAGGTGGCTGGTGTGAATATTACATCAACGTCTAATTCACCGGGTAGTTCATCTCGTGTAGTTTTACGTGGTGGTTCTTCAATTTCGGGAAATAACCAGGCATTAATCGTTGTTGACGGTGTTCCTATTGACAATTCCAGCGTAATTGGTGGTGGCTCATCGTTATCTAGCGTTGATTTTGGTAACCGTGGTAATGATATCAACCCTGACGATATCGCTTCGATGACCGTATTGAAAGGTCCTGCTGCTGCTGCATTATACGGGTCACGGGCATCCAATGGAGCCTTGATCATTACAACAAAGACAGGTAAAAAAGGCGGTGGTAAAACAGATATTACCTTTAATACAACAAATACTTTTTCTTCCATTTTGAAATTGCCTGAGTTTCAAAATGAATATGGTCAAGGTTACTCTGGCTATACTAAAAATGGAGATCTGGTTTTTGTGAACGATCCAAAAGAAAACTGGTCTTGGGGAGCTCCTTTTACAGGGAAATCACAGGAATGGGGACAAGCTGTAAACGGTGTAAGACAAACAAAACCGTATTCTGCAGTAAAAAATAACGTTAAAGATTTCTTTAATACTGGATTTGCAACGGACAATAATTTAGGTTTTTCAGGTGGAAGTGAAAAGTCTTCCTTCTATTTAGGTTTGAATTCCCTGAACTCAAACGGAGTTTACCCTGGAAGCAAAGATAACTACAATAAATACGGCGTTCGTTTTAATGGTCAAACTGAATTCTCTAATAAATTTTATGCAGGAATTTCAGCGAACTATAGTCAGATAAACTCCAACAATGTCGGTGGGGGACAAGGAAATTCGTCTGTATACAATAACCTGCTACAAACTCCCCGTGATATTCCAGTTGCTGACATGAAAGATTTAAGCAATCCATATAATGGATATGGTTATATCGATGCAAATGGTCTAAACCATAGTAATGAGTATGGTTATTATGGGGCATATTCAATGAATCCATATTGGACATTGGCAAATTACAACAATTACAATAATGTAAATCGCATTATGGGTAATTTTAATGTAGGTTACAAACCATTTGAGTGGTTGGATTTCAAAGAGCGTGTAGGTGTAGATCATTATACCGACCGCAGACGTTCAGAGTCTCCAAAATATAATTTTACGCCGATCGATAAAACTTCAGGTAATTATTCGACTGCTAATGATCTTATTGACAATGGAGAGTATCGCATCGATCAATACAATGTTACAGAGGTCATTCACGATTTCATGGTGACTGCGACGCATGAGTTTAATCAAGATTTTAAAGGGTCATTAATGTTGGGTAACAACATTCGTCAACGTAATGTTTCTAATCTAAGTACAGCGACCAACGAAAGTGGAGGTTTGGTACAGCCGGGTTATTATAATTTAGCTAACTCTAATGGACCATTGAACTTGATTGAAGATTCATGGTCAAAACGTCGTTTAGTTGGTGTTTACGCGGACTTGAACTTGTCATACAAAAACTTCTTATATTTACAAGCTACTGCACGTAATGATTGGTCGTCTACCTTGCCTAAGAAAAACAATTCATTCTTTTATCCAAGCGTGAGTGGTTCGTTTGTATTCTCTGAATTGTTAAATCCCGAAGTTAAGAACATTCTTTCTTATGGTAAATTGCGTGCCAACTACGCAAAAGTGGGTTCGGATACAGACCCATACCAATTATTGACAACATTCTCTAGAGGTGAAATCAATGGTGGGTTTGGAACAACAACATTTCCATTTGGTAATGTTTCCGCATTCATGTCGGGTTCTACTTTAGGAAATGCAGAGTTGAAGCCTGAAATCACTACATCTGCTGAAGTAGGTGCAGAATTAGGTTTCTTTAAAAATCGCTTAACAGTTGATTTTAGCTACTATAATAACAACTCCAAAAATCAAATCTTAGCAATTCCAATTGCGAATTCTACAGGTTACGGATTCAATGTTGTTAATGCCGGTAAAATTAAAAATTCGGGTGTCGAACTTGCATTGCGTGGAACACCAGTGAAAACTGAAAACTTTAGCTGGGAATTGATGGGTACTTTCACTAAAAACAACAATAAAGTTGTTGAATTGATGGATGGTATTGATCAAGTTTCTCTAGGTGGTTTCTCAGGTATGTCTATTGTAGCGGCAAAAGGTCGCCCTTATGGAGAATTTTATGCAGTAACCAATGCAACTGATGCCGAAGGTAGGACTATCGTTGACCAAGAAACTGGTTTGCCAGTATCTACTTCGGAAGCTAAATATTTAGGAAGTTACAATCCTAAATTCCAAGCATCTTTGGGTACGACTGTAAATTACAAAAGCTGGTCATTGACTGCGTTATTTGACATGAAACATGGAGGTGTATTCTATTCACGTACTAAAGATATCATGGCATTCACAGGTACATCTGCTGAAACAGGAGGTGAGCGCTTTGGTCAAATCTTCCCTAACTCTGTTTACTTAGATGCAAATGGTAATTCTGTTGTAAATACGACAGCTACTTATGACAAAGTGGATTACTATCCATATTTGGAGGCAGGTATGAATGTGGTCGATGCTTCTTATGTGAAGTTGCGCAATTTGGCTATCTCTTATAAATTCAAGAAAGATATGCTAAAAAATACACCATTTGGAGATGTGACTGTAGGTGTGTTCGGAAACAACCTGTTTATCTGGACTCCAAGCGAAAACAAATACGCAGATCCTGAAGTAAACTCTGCTGGTGCTGGAAATGCACAGGGCTTTGATTATACAGCTCAGCCGTCTTTACGTAACTATGGTATTAATGTGAAGGTATCCTTCTAAACTATAAAGAATAATAAAATGAACAAGAATATTAAAAAGTTTGTTTTTGCTGCATTGGTTGGATCCGTAGCATTTACAAGTTGTAATAAATATTTGGATGTTAACGAAAATCCAAATAATCCAGAAAAAGTAGAGCCAAATCTATTGCTGCCAACAGTTGAAGCTTCGTTAAGCCAGATCGTAGGTAATCAACTTCAAGTGTATGGTGGTTTATGGGCCCAATATTGGACACAGGCTCCATCGTCATCACAGTATCAAACAATTGATCAGTATAATATCAAAAATACAGCTACGGATCGTATTTGGTCAACAATTTATAGAAGTGCACTAAACAATGCTGAAATAATCATCAACTCAGAGAGAGGTGCTAATAACTATACAATTGGTATGGCGTATTTGTTGAAAGCATATACATTGCAGGTTGCTACTGATGCTTTTGGGGATATTCCATTGGACGAAGCTTTGCAAGGAGCGACTAATTTGAGTCCTAAGTATCAAACTCAAAAAGAGATCTACAATAGTATTTTTGAAAATATCGATAAAGGTGTTGAATTATTGAAAGGTAGTCTTGGTACTACACCAGGTGAACAGGATATGTTGTTCGGTGGTGATAAGGCTTCTTGGATTGCGTTCGCAAATACTTTGAAATTAAAAGCGTATTTACGTATTTCTAATGTCGATGCAGCTACCGCTCAAGCAGGTATCAAAGCATTATATGCTACAAATCCAACATTCTTAAATGAAGATGTTTCCATCACATTTACGACGACAGGTGGTAACCAAAACCCCTTCTATACAGAAATGGTTGGTTTAAAATATGTTCAAAATGTGGTTGCAAGTGGAACTGCTGTTAAAGCTTATGCTGCGAACAATGATAAAAGATCATTTGCATTATACAGCAGATTGTATAAAGCAGATAATGTCACATTGCAGGATACAGTAGCCTACTTAGAACAAGGAGACTTTAGAGGACAAAACACGAAAAAAGTTTCTGCTCCTTCTCCAGTAACGGGCGCAAATGCGAAAAATACAGCGTCTGCAACTGCTCCTGTAAAATTATTCTCTGTTTCTGAAAGCAAATTCTTACAAGCTGAAGCTGCTTTGAAAGGATGGGGGACAGGGATCGTTTCAACATTGTACAATGAAGGTGTTACAGCTTCATTTGCCTATTTGGGTACGGAAGGACTGTCTTCTTATTTAGCTGCTGCTGGGAAATTTCCAACAGACGCCTCGAAACAATTAGAAGCAATCATTACGCAGAAATACTATGCAATGAATGGTTTCCAAAACTTTGAAGCATGGACTGAATATAGAAGAACAGGATATCCTACCTTCTTGATTCAATCAAAAGCATCAATCTTGGCTAACGGTGAGATGCCGCAGCGTTTGTTGTATCCAAATACTGAGTTGACAACTAACTTAAACTATCCAGGTACGAAAGCGATTACAGTACCGGTTTGGTGGGACGTTAAGTAATCTTTAGATTATATTATATGCTTATGAGAGCGGCAATTTCGAAAGAAATTGCCGCTTTTTTTGTTTCGTTTAGAGTACTGTTTCCTGTTATGCAACATTCTTTTTACTAAATTGTTGTTTTTGAAACTAATTTATGTATGTATATTGTGCTTACGAAATCACATTATTTAATACTTTAAATTTAAATGAAAAAAACAATTTATTTTGCCCTTGCAATTGTCGCATTAACCAGTTCGTGTAATAAAGAACTAGTTGATGACCAAACATTAAATGTAGTTTGAAGAATGTTTCATTGAAAGCAAATACGCCATCTCCAGCTTTAGATTGGAGTAATGCATCTTTTTTTAATAACGGCCCAAATGATGTCGTCCCTGCACCATGGGCGGGAGGTGCATCGCGTTCTTTCCCTACAGATTATCTAAATGATTATAAACCTGAAGACGGTTGGGAGATGTATTTTAATACTTTTAATTCTAGTGTTAAAGTTGACGCGCCTTATTTTGTCCTATACAATAGGTATAGGGGTACAATGAGAATTTATTATTATTTTTTACCCAAATCAGGTGTTGAAACTACACAGGTTACTTTTCAACTCGATTTAAAGGGAACGGAAAATAAATCGAATATATTGAGCTTCGATAATCAAGAAGCCATAGATCTTGCGGATTTACCAACAACAGTTTCTAAAGTTCAGCAAGAGAAAATTTTTCAAAGTGGCTCGTGGTACTCGGAAGAATTTCAATTGGCTTATGATCCAAGTCTGATAAATAAAAGTTATACAAGCAACCAGTTGCGATGGAATATGTTTTCTGCAAGTGTTGATCAAGTTAATTTGGATGGCATTCAAAAGGGGGAAATTAATGGTACAGTTCAAACCCCAAAGCCAACTACAAGTCTTTTTGGACAATTAGTGTCTGGAGCTATTAATGTTGGAACGGGTGGGTTAGGCTTGTACGCAACCGGTGCAAAAGTTTTGGGTAATTTCTTTTCTAAAAGTTTTGGTCCTGTCAAGCTTGAAAATGTTAAAAAAGGTATCGATGAAGCAGCAAATAAAAACTTGAAAACAGGTGGGTCAAGTATATTTAATGCCGTTAGTTCATTAGTTACCGGTGGGAGCGGTGGTGGATTTTCGGAGCAAAAGGTTAACTTGATTATGGATACAAAAATGCAGTTAAATGGTTCTATTAGTCATGATCCTAATGGACTTTTCTCGACAACATTATTTATATCAGGTACACAAGGACTGTCAGGAGCGCCGGGAAATATACCGAACTATAATGGACGTTTAGGGGTTTTTAATCTGTCTGCTAAGCCAAAAGTTATCTTGCGCGATGTAACTCCAGTTGTGTTTCCGCCTGATGATATCAGATTACAGTATTATCAAGCTGAGTACTACATTGACAGCGAATCTTTTCAGATGGTTACAAATCCTGATATTATTAATACTTCATTAAATGGAGCTTCAATTCAAAATTATCGTCAAGAGGTCGTGACAGATGATTTAAGAAGCCGGGCATCGTATGATTTTGATGAGTATCCGATGTTTGAAGAGTATATGGGTATTGATAGAAAGGTAGTGACAGGGGTCGGAAGTCTTAGTTTCGGTTTCTGGACTAGATCTAATCGTCCTATCGTTGTTAATAATCTGCGCCTTGGTACTTTTGTAAGAATTTCTTTTGACGTTGTACCCAATAATGGTAAGCCTAAAACCACAATTGTTAAAACGTTTGCTGCAGATCTTGTTAATAATTTTTAAAGTTTAAAATATTAGGGAGCTATGAGGTATATATAGCTCCCGAAATATTATTTTATATTAACGAAAACCTATTTAGAATAAAATAGCTGGTTTAGGAAAAAACATCACTTCTTCATCAATGGTAAGCGTAAAGCTATTAATCAAACATCTGCAGTTGCTCCAGTGAAATTGTTTTAAATAAGTGATTATAAATTATTTTTAATATTGAATCCAAGTAATTGAATTCGATAGGTAGTTGATGATTTACACTCAATATTAATTGAAAAAATAATTAAACTTTCTTCAAAATAGCCAATTCAGTCTTCAATTCCTCCACTTGCCTTTTAAAATCCTCAATTCTTTCATATCTTTCTTGAAGCAGCTCATCTTTTGATTTAATCTGAGCTTCATATAACCCCTTGATAAATTCTATGTTGTTATCATTATAATCGGAGTTAAATAACTGATTTACCTTTTGGTTATGAGAGATGTAGTTATTAACTTTTGAATCGAAAAAATACTCTGGATCAACCTCAAATAATTCGCCAAGAGTGACTGCATTATCCCAGGATAATTTATTCTGATCAGACTCTAATTTTGATATAGCGGGTTGAGAGATGTTTAATTTCGCTGCTAAAACGTCTTGCCCCCAGCCTTTTTGCTCCCTCAATAATCGTATTTTAGTACCTGTTGTCATATCACTAATTTTTATAACTAATTATAACTCATAGTTATGTTTTTATAACTGATTGCTATTTGATTGTAGTGCAGAAATTTAAATCTTTGTAAAGTTAATTACCAAATATACTAAAAAAAGCAAAAAGTCGGATTGTAAAATAAGATAAAATATAATACTTTTGCTCCATCTCATATAGGTGGATGCGCTTATGAGTCTTGTCAATGAAACCTGAGAAATTTCAATTTGGAACAAGGCGATAAGTGGATCAAAACGCCCGTCAGCAATGGCGTGGCGTCCGCTTACTCGTTCCAGGGCTTCTCAGGGCCTCATTGACAGTAGGTTGGATGTCACGCCATTGTTGGTTTCTAACACTGCGAGAAGACTCGTTACCAATAAAACGAGTTATGAACAAAAAACAACAATCAAAAAACATTATCACTGCCCCCGAGTAGCTCGGTCGGTTTGGCCAAATAAGATTTGGCTTCTCTTGCCATGGACCGCGTAACGCCAATATTATACACCTTGTGACCCCTCAATCAAACGCGCTCTGGCTCCCATAAAGAATTAATCATTATAAATGCGAACTGAGTAACATCAGGCTCCCAATAAAAAGCTGATTTCGATCGGAGAGGGGATGCTATGTGCTTTCGGTTACGGATTACACACTGAAAAATGAAAAGGATTTTAGCGCTACAATTTGTTTTCGATCGAATGATTTATGATGTCCATAAAGATGATTATGACTCTATAAAGGAGATTGAAACATTCTGGAATAGCTATGCGCTGAAGACTGTATCAGCTAATACTTTGGAGCTATTGATTGCTTATGTTGATGGTGACGTGAAGAAAAATAGGCTTCTGAAAGATGAGGAAATGCAAGTTTTTGTAACCGCACTATGTCGGGCGCTGATTGCTTATTGTATCGCCAACCATCGCAATATAGACCTCAGTAAAATGCAACTGTCAACGGAAGCAAAGGAGCGTATTGAAAAAGAGCTAGAATTGAGCAAAAAAATCGTTGATTTTTTCAGCCGGTTATCGGAATAACCACTAACAAACAAATTATGAATACCCTAAAATTACTAGCCTTTGTAAGGCTATATATAACCTATATATTTCAAGTACGTGTGAAGCACTACTTAAGCATAAAATCTGTACAAATCAAGCGAATGTTAAGGCTGTTTTCTTTAGACTTTTGCCGGACAAAATTCGCCTCAACTTCTACCTTTTATGCTACTGGCATCGAGTTTTCATCGGGATTTCATCGGGCCACACCGATCAAAACCCGATGCCGACCCGATGAAAATCCGATGAAATGTAGAAATTCGGTAGGTATTGGTCAGTTAACGGTTGACTATAGGTTGACACAAGAAACACACAAGCTTGACTATAGCGCGACCCTAGGTTCACCCTTCCTAAGCCCTTGTTATACACAAGAACGACTAAAGGATTGCACAAGCCACACTCAGAAAAATGAAGCATTTCAGCGTACGAAAGATTTCGGATTGATAGATGCATTGAGATTGAAGCCATTGATTTTAGCGCGTTTTAATCTATTCTGTGAGGTTAAAATTACATGGGCCGGTACTCAGCTTGGTTTGGTATGTCAAGTCGCTCAGCGGGCTTTAAAATGTTTTTCAATATTTACAGGTTTTAAGAGCGCATATCGAATGATTTTGACATGGATGTTCTTAGTCCTAGTTTTTCAATTGTGTAAATTTTCTTTTAAGACATTGAAGAGCATCAGAGCTCTAGCTTTATTAGCTCTGATGGTTTCTATGTTTAGTTTATCGGCTCAGACGTCCCGCAAGAACAGCGGGGCTGATGGGTTGGATAAAATAAAAGGGCTCCAGGTTGGAGATAGGTTGCCGGATAAATTTTGGTCTACTTCGTATCTCGGGCTTAAATATGGTAATGCTGCTGAATTTAACTTTCATCAATCAAAAGGGAAATTTATCCTATTGGATTTTTGGGCGACCTGGTGTACCGTCTGTGTTAAGGGATTCCCCAAAATTGATAGCCTGCATCGAACTTTGAAAGACAATGTGGCGATTGTCCTAGTTAATCAAAAAGGCAATAGGGATACCAAAGAAAGTATTGCAGCTTTCTTTGAACGCTATCATAATCGTTTTCCATACGCAATGGATATGCCTCAGATTTATCAAGACACTATATTGAATCAATATTTTCAACATCGAAGCATTCCCCATTATGTACTTATTTCTCCACAGGGCAGGGTCTTGTCTTTAGGTTCTATTCGTGAATTTAAGGCGATGATTGAAATATTGGATCTCTCTTTTTATAAAAGCAGCACAAAAGCATTAATTGAAAGGAGAACAAAATGAAATATATGCTAAAAGTCTTTTGTTATATTCTTATCCTCCTTCATTTTGCCGCTGGCCAGACTCGCGAGAGATTATGGAAAGGTAAGATTCTGAATCCCGGTGGCACACCGCTGGCAAATGTAAATGTGGTTTCAAAAAACAGCTCAGTGCGCTCGGACGATGCCGGAAAGTTCGTTATAAAGATCGGACCAAATGATTCGGTACGCTTCTCCCTGATCGGATACCAGCCGGAAACTATAATAGCTAGCGGACACGACGATAACCTCGTTGTGGTGCTAAAAGAGCAAACAAATCAATTAGCGGAAGTTGAGATCAGTACGGGCTATCAGAAACTAAAGGTCAACCAGATCAATGGCTCAGTAACTGTATTGAAAAAAGATCTGCTGGAAAAGCAGGTTGGAATGAATATCCTGGACCGCTTAGAAGGGGTAACAAATGGACTTGTTTTCCAAAAAGGAAAAACCAATCTCAATCCGCAGAATAAACTGGGGATCACCGTACGTGGATATGGTACCATAAACGGTCCGCTGGATCCCTTAATCGTATTGGATGAATTTGTCTATGAAGGGGATATCAACAATATCAATTCGAACGATATTGAATCCGTGACGATACTGAAAGATGCTGAGGCGACTTCGATCTATGGGGCCAGGGGTGGAAATGGAGTGATTGTCCTCACTTCAAAAAGGTCAAAAATGGATGGAAAGACACGACTTGATCTAAATTTCAACATCAGTGTTAAGGAAAAGCCAGATCTTTCTCCATTGGCTATAGTGGGCAATAAGGATTATATTGACCTAGAGGAAATGCTATTTGCCGCTGGTCAGTTTGATAGTAGGCTGGACAGCTGGGATGCGCCACCTGTTTCGCCTATGGTTTATTGGTTGGACAAAAGACGTAAAAATGAAATCTCGGATGATGTATATCAGTCTCATAAAGCGTTTTACCTAAAGTCTAATCTGAGGCAGCAGTATAGTAGCTATTTTTATAAACCTGCAAATACCCAGCAATTGGGAGTAAATATCTCAGGAGGGGGCACGGCTAATAGCTGGACCCTTACGCTGGGACAGGATTGGCAGAAAGATAATTATAGCCGGCCTGCTGCACGTATAACCATTAGGTTAGCCAATACGATGACCTTGAACAAATGGTTGAACGTCAATATGTCAGCATCTTACTCTAATCAAAAAAATAGGAATAGCAATATTCCTTCTTATGCTACACTGGCAAGTGTGGGCAACCAGTATGTGGTACCCTATCTGTCTTTGTTTGATGAGAACGGCAGCCCAGCAGCATTTTATGAAAACTATGGAAAAACAGTGCTGGATACAGTAGGAAAAGGACGGTTATTCGACTGGAATTACTATCCCGTCGAGGATTTTAAATACAATACAGAAACGAATACGATCCAGGAATATATCGCAAATATTGGTATCAGCATTAAGCTTTTTTCCGGTGGCATGTTTAAAGCCAATTACCAGCGTCAGCGTCAAGACGGACTGATCGATAATCATTTTACGAAAGATAGTTATTTTGTGCGCGATATGGTGAATGCGTTCAGTCAGATCAATGAAGCGACACAGAAGGTAACTTACATCGTACCTTATGGTGATATTTTATGGAAAACAGGCAATAACCAAGAATCTTATGCTTTTAGAAGTCAATTTGATTTTAATAAAAAGGTAGGCCAGCATGCTTTCATCGCGATGGCCGGGCTGGAGATGCGGCAAACAAAGGTATGGGGCAATAGCATGGTCTATTATGGTTATCGTGAGGATCCGCTATCAATGGTTCCAGTAGATTTTACAACGAATTATCTTAAGAAACCTTTTGGCAGTTCGGGGACCATATTGGGAACTCCAAATTTGTCTCCAACCAGGCTAAATAGATTTATAAGTGTATATGGAAGTTTTCATTATACATGGAAAGATCGCTATATGCTTAGTGGAAATATAAGACGGGATGGCTCGAATATTTATGGCGTAGCGACGAATGACAAATGGAAGCCGCTTTGGTCTTTAGGCGCGGGCTATGTGCTGTCTAAAGAAACGTTTTTTGAGAAACTTCCTTTGAATTATCTAAAGCTTAAAGCAACATTGGGTTATAGTGGCAATGTTGATTTGAGTCGGTCGGCATTACCGATTAGCGGTTCGGCGACAAATTCAACCATCAATGGTTCGTTGCCTTATGGAAGGATCGGAACAATCAACAACCCTTCTTTGCGCTGGGAAGAAGTGATGCAGCTGAATACGGGACTGGAGTTCGCGCTAAAAGATTTCCCGCTTTCCGGTTCGATAGAATATTATATTAAAAATGGATCCGATCTCTATGGCGAGACCAATTATGATTATACGAGCTGGGGCGCTAGGGGAACGATCATCCAGAATGTAGCGGAAATGAAAGGAAAGGGGGTGGATGTACAGCTAAATTATGACCTAAAATCAGGTGCATGGGGATGGCAGTCGTCATTGATCTATAATTACAATAATAACAAGACAACCGCTTATTACTACCCCAATGATCAGGGACAGCTTTATCGTATGGTAAATGCTTCTGGCACTCAGATCAATCCAGTTATTGGCTATCCACTGTATGGTCTTGCGGCATTTGTCTGGAAAGGACTTGACGATAACGGAAATCCGCAGGGAATATGGAATGGGGAAATATCGACGGATTATACTGCAATTAATGAAGGTTCAATAGGAAGTGCGGGGGAGGGTGGTTCAGTCCATTTTATTGGTTCTGCCATACCTGTTCATTATGGCGGCTGGTTGAATACACTTACCTATAAGAATCTGAGTCTGTCTTTCAATTTGAGCTATCGCATGGGCTATTACTTTCGGAGATCTTCGTTCACTTCCAGTGCTCTTATCAATTATGGAACGGTTCATCCCGATTATTATGATCGTTGGCAGCAAAAAGGAGACCATACGAACGTGCCATCTTTTGAATTTCCATTGACTATACCCGGGCGGGATGCGTTTTATGGCGCTAGTGAAATTCTTGTTGAAAAGGGCGACCATATCAGACTCCAGTTTATCAACCTGACCTATAATTTGCCCAAAATAAGCAGGGGGATCAATAATATACAATTATTTGCGAATGCGGCCAATCTAGGAATTATCTGGCGCGCAAACCGGCGCGGGCTTGATCCAGATAATCCCGAAGCGATTCCTTTGCAGAAAAATTATTCACTTGGCCTTCGTGCCAGCTTTTAACCATTTGCTGTATGAAATTGACGATATATTTTATTTTATGCTGTCTGGTTGCATGTACTTCCTGCAGCCATTACCTTGATCCAAAAAATAGCAATGCCTATCAGGTTCCGGCATCGATACGGGACCTGCAAGAGATACTGGATGATTTTGGCTATATGAATGAGCGGAGAACACCTTCATATGCTGAATCGGCAGCTGATGATTATTTTCTGCTGGATAACAATTATAAGGCTCTTTTACCGGAAATGAAGTTGCTGTACAAATGGGAAGCTTTCGATTATGCATATCCCAATGATTGGTCTTCGGCCTACCTGCCTATATATAATGCCAACTTTTGCCTGGAAATATTGGACAAAATTGAAAGGACCGATGTCAACAGTAATGACTGGAAAAATGTCTATGGCTCGGCTCATTTTTACAGGGCTTACTATTTACTGCAGTTACTATGGACTTACGCTCCAGCGTTTGATCCGGAGGGAAAGAATGAGGAGAAAGCCATTGTCTTGCGTTTTAAATCTGATTTCAATGTGAAGAGTGAATTTTCTACGGTAGGTGAATGCTATCAGCAAGTATTGAAAGATGCTCAAACGGCCGCAGAAAATTTAGATGATGTGCCATTGTTGAAATCACGGCCTTCAAAAGCAGGAGCATATGCACTATTAGCCCGGGCTTACCTGTCCATGGGTCTTTACGAACAAGCGGGAAATGCCGCCGATGAATCGTTGAAGCTGTTCAATGAGCTAATGGATTATAATCAGCCTGAAGACGGAATAAAGATTAGCGCTTCGGTGCCCTTTTCGAAGTTTACCAAGGAAACGATCTTTTATTCTGAAATGGGTCAAAAGTTTCAGAACTATATCCCAACGCGCGCTTTAATCGATTCTAACTTAATGAATAGCTATGAGAGCGCCGACCTGAGACGGATAGCTTTTTTTAGTGCTTCGGGCAAGTATTTTAAATTTAAAGGGACTTATTCCCATTCCATACAGTGGATGTTTTCGGGGTTAACAACAGCAGAGATGCTTCTGATACGCGCGGAAAGCAACGCACGGAGAAGTGTTTTGAAAGCGAGCATGCAGGATGTTAATCTGCTGCTAAAAAATCGGTGGGATCGTACGAAGGTATTTGTGCCAAAAGCAGCACAGGATAAGGACGAAGCTTTGGGGATTGTATTGCTGGAAAGACGAAAAGAATTGTTGATGAGGGGAATTCGTTTATCAGATATAAAACGCTTGAATATCGAGGGAGCAGCCATTAAAATGGTTCGTATGATAGAAGGAGAGCGGGTGGAGCTTAGTCCGAATTCATCAAAGCTAATTTTAAATACTCCTACAGAGTTAGATGCTTTTCTAAGATAAGAACTGAATCAATCCAATGTATCATTGTGCTGAAAGCCCATAGCCGAAATTAATGGCTATGGGCTTTTCAATTTATGGTTCCAAAGGTTTGTTCAATGGATCATTGTACTGCGGTGTGGACGCCGAAGAAGGAGACACACCATAATTGTTGGTGCTGTGCTGAAATGTCTCGATCGTTACTTTGGAAGGATCGATATTATTTCCACTATTCATCGTGCTGGTAGATGGTACAGCAATCGAACAAGCGACATCCTGGTCTTCCGAATCTGAGCAGCTAGTAGAACTCCTCTGCCAATTTGCAGTATTTTTTACGTTTGTATCCGAATAGGGGGTTAGGGAACCAGCTGGCGGAACATACGTAAATATTAAGTCAGTATCTTTATTTTCGTTATTTAGTTTAATTACTTTAAAAGAACTGAATCCAATTATTGCAGCTCCGGCTAACATCACCGTCGCATGCTTTTTAATGAAAGATATTGCTTTCATACCGAGGCCTTTTTTATAAGAGCAAAAAAAGTTTACCTCCACAAAAAACTCAATTTTTTTATTGATGACTGATACCTTGCTTTAACGAGGTGTGTCAGTCTGTTTTGTACCTCGGGATCGATTTTTACGGGCTGTCCATCACGTATCATAATTTATTTCTCTACCGGCTAAGCCGGGAATAGTGCAAATTTTCGCGGAAAACGTTTTTGAGAAGTGTGATAAGGACGATATATGACGCTGCCTAAATGAATGAGCCGTGTAACGGTAAAGCCGATTGTCAGGTTCCTTTTCTCGTGCCTTTCCATGGGGCTGGTTGGGCCAGTCAAGTACCATCCCAATATGGATAACGTAAAAAGGATCATATTTACCACCAGATGCCATTCCCATGACAGACCATCAAATACGGATGCGCAGCCACATGGTTTCTGCGGATATAGATTGAGCAGTCCTAATGCAATATAGACACTGAAAGAGGATAATAAAGCTATAGATAGCAGTAATCCTATTTTTTTATACCGACCGGCTAAAAGGATTCCGGTAGTGAACTCCATAGCAGGAAGTGCAAAAGAAAGAGGTTTTGCCCAGCTGCTTGGTAACGGTTGCCGGAGAAGAGCAGCCTGGAATGCATTCGGTTCCATGAGCTTGTCTATAGCTACATAGATCCAAAAGACCATAAATCCGATTCGGATGCTTTCCATTGTGATATGTGCTGTTCTTGAATTCATTTTTTTTAGTTATTACTGTTTTTTCTAATCTATTAAAGAGGCATAAGGTTATTGTGTCGAATTTTAATTCAACTAATTGTTTATCAATGTATTATATTTTATTTTTCTTGGTTTGTTATATGGCTTTTCTTATCTTTGTCTTATTACTGATTTAAAATCTAATCTTCTAATTCTTCTATATACTACTAGCAACAATGGCTAGTTCGTACCTGCTAATACGCTGTGTTTTTTATAAGTATCTGATTTTTAAGCTTATATTTTTTTTTCGAAATGATGTTAGAAAGGGTAGACGAATGGCAAAAGAAACAAATACGTATGATCATTACTTTTTTCGACTATTAGACTTACAGCCTAATGTCGCCCTTGAGCAGATTTTTGCACATTATGGGGGGAGTTTGGAAAAGTATATCCGACGTTTTATCTATAATGATGACGATCTGGTCAAAGATGTATTAAATGAAACGTTAATCGTAATCTGGGAAAAAAGGCAATTGGTAGCGAGGCTGGAAGCACCTGTATATTGGATGCAGCGCGTAGCCAAAAATAAAGCGCTTTATTACATCAGAGATGATGCAAAATACAATAAGATTTCGCTCGATATCGGTCTGGACATAGATAGTGGTCAATGCGCAGATGATAGATTTGCCTATAACGAACTTGAGATGCTGATCTTGGAGGCTTGTGAAGAATTGCCTCCCCAGGATCGGGAGCTGGTAATTAAATCGAAGTTTGAAGGCAGGAGTAATAAAGAATTAATGACAACCTATGGAATGGCAGAACAGACGGTGAAAAATAAACTGTCGAGGGCACTGAAGGTGATCCGAAAAAAGCTGAAAGATCTTATGGGCTTATTTGTTTAATACTTGGTGAAATGATTTACAACAGAACATATGTAAAAGAATTGATTAGGAAGCGTATGGACGCGAATATCAATTTTACAGAATCCCATCAATTAGAAGCAGCGGAGAAAATTTTTAGTGAAGAGGAATTTGATGCAATGATTGCTGAGGTGATAGAAGAAATGTCTAATGATCGGTCAAACGAACTTTCCATCGAGTGGCGGCCTGATTTTGAACAGATCCGGGCTGCGGGAGATCGGTCAGCTAGAAAAAAGAAAAGGCAGTTATGGTGGGGATGTGCAGCAGCAGCGGTTTTATTTGTTTTAGTGTCGAGTGTAATCTTGATTTTAAAACACAGGAATTATAGGGCTGAAATCGGTCTGGAATGTTCTAGTATGTCCTTTGGTGCGGAGATACCATTGTCTGAATCTGCCGGTACAATAGTGCTTGCTGATTCGTCTATAATTCGATTGGATACGAGTGCAACCGGTATATTGCTTGAGTTAAAAGGTATTTCGCTCACCAAGACCGCCGAAGGGGCGCTGGAATTTGATACTTCATCGAATGGGCAGGAAGTAAATACAAAAGATACGGCTATCGTGATCAGAACAGCTGCTCGTCAGCAATGTGTTATAGAATTCCCTTACGGTATGCGGGTCCGGCTGAATGCCCAATCTATTCTTCGTTATCCGTTGACGCAAGGAGATAGTACTCATCTGTTTATCGAGGGTGAGGCACTTATAGATATACCTAGCCAACTGTTTGGGGGTGTGATGGTAATACAAACTGACAATGGAAAAATTTTGAGTCATTACGGAAAGTTTGAGTTAGCTTCTTATGCCCAGTTTACGCGAGCAACAGTATCACATGGAGAGGTGCTTGTTTCCGATCGGAGATCAAACAAAAGGCAGGTGCTTCAATGTTTGGATGAAGTTGCGGTAATCAAATCCTATTTACCGAAGGGTGAAAAAATACGAAGGGATAGTCTGTTTTATTTAACGAACGGGGATTTTGAACAAGCTTCGCAATGGGCGAATGCTGTACGTAAATACAAAGATGTCCCACTGACAGAATTTGTCTGGCAGATGAGTCGCTGGCATGGATTTACGGTCAAAAATATGAAATGCATACCGAATAAGCTCATAAGTACGACTGTGTGCTACAGGACCAATCGGGAAAAGGTCTATGCTGTGATACGCGATGCTGGCGTGTTGATGTATGAGAAAAAAGGGATGATAAGTTTTTGCCCTGAAGATCATAAGGAAAGTCGTACGGCGATGAAATAAGGGAGTTTATCTATAATTTTAAGAGTAAAGTTAAGTTATCGCGTAAATAGTTTTCGTTCCTAATGTAATAATGTTACTTTGAAAGAATTTTGTATAAAAATAAGTGTCTATTAATCAGTTTATTGCACCCTTTTGTGAATTAATTGTTATCACAAAGTTATGCTAGCATTGCAAATGTTAAAAAAAGTTATAATTTTGTCTTTAACATTTTTTAACATGTGCAAACAATTATAAACAAAAAATGTTACTAACTATAACGCATATATAAATTGTTGGAGAGTATATAGCTAACCAAAGTATTTTATCAAGAATAAACATTTTTTAATAAACGTAAACATATGAAACACAAATTACTCAGTTTTTTCGTGGGTAGTATGATTCTTACTTCTGTTGCATTTGCGCAAGAGAAAACAGTAAGCGGTCGAGTAACAGGAGCTGATGGTAAACCATTGGCAGGGGTAACGATTGCTGTACAAGGATCTAACGTTGCCACGCAAACAGACACGAATGGGAATTATTCGTTATCTGTGCCAACAGGAAAAGTTATTGTATTTCGTTCTGTCGGATTCGCCGATAAAACTTTAATAGTAAAAGAGGGGCAATCGGCCTTTAATATAACTTTGGATGACTCTAGTAAAGAGTTGGAAGAGGTTGTTGTCACAGGATACGGTCAACGTCAAATTAAAGATTTGACTGGCTCACAAGGTTCAATAAAAGGCGATAGAATTGCTGCGGAGCCAACTTTAAGTTTTGAGCAAGCAATGTCTGGAAAGATGGCCGGTGTGCAAATCGGATCAACAGGAGGGACTTTAGGTGATGGCATGTCTGTCAGAATTCGAGGTGTTAACTCGATTTCATCAAGCTCGCTTCCTCTGTATGTAATTGATGGTGTGCCAATGAATGCCGTTGAAAATGTTAATACATTCAATAGCGGTGATGGAACTCGTTTTAATCCTATGGCCTTAATAAATAGTAATGATATTGAGACTATTGAGGTGTTAAAAGATGCAGCAGCAGCAGTTCTTTACGGGTCTAGAGCTGCAAATGGCGTTATTTTAATTACCACAAAACGAGGTAAAAATGGAGTTTCAAATATTAGCTTTGAGTCCAAAATTACATCTAGTAGGCCTTCGAAATTAATAGATTTGCTAGATGGTGACCAGTTTATCGCTATTAATAATGAAAAAGCTAAAAATGCAGCTCCAAGATATAAGGGAGTAGTAAATGTTATAGCTAAAGAAAGTGATATTGATGGTGATGGTGTAAATGATCGTACAAATTGGTTAGACGAAGTTTATAGAACCGGAGTTGGCTATGATAATTCTGTCTCACTATCGTCGGGAAATGAAAAAGGAAATTTCTATGGCTCCGCTCGTTATTTAAATCAGAAGGGGATTATCTATAAAAATGAGTTAAAATCTGGTCAAGTTCGATTAAATGGTGACATAAAACCAACAAAATGGTTGAAAAGTGGAATTTCATTATCTTACTCAAAGACATTAAATGATGGAGTTTTAACAGATCGATATATCGCTGGCGCTACTGTAGCGGCGCTAAATGCATTTCCGAATGTCGCAATTAGGAATTCAAACAACATCATAGGATATAACTTAAGTAATTCTGGTTATTTAGGATTTGGAAATAACACCACAGTACTAAATGGAGGGAGTTTAACTAATGGAAATATTGCTAACCCAGTGGCCACGCTGGAGAAACAATTGAACCAAAATACACCAGAACAAATTTTAGCGAATGGTTATATTGAAGTTCAACCAATACAGGGGTTAAAAATTACAAGTAAGTTTGGAATTGATTATCTAAATAATTATGAGCATCAATATAGCCATCCTAATATTGGTGGGCTTGGTACGGCTTATTTGGGATTGATTCAAGACAACTTTAGAAATAGGAATCAATGGGTATGGCAAAATTATGCAAACTATGATAAAACCTTTAATGAAGATCACAGATTGTCAGTAACACTTGGTACCGAATATCAATTTACAAAAGAGAAGCAAGTTTATGCTGGTGCAAGTAATATTAGTGATGAGTATTTCACTGATATTATCGATGGAACATTTACTAGCGTAGCGCCTGGGACGGATGATGTCATGGGAATGACCGGCGGGACGGTGTTCTCCAACGGTTTAGAATCTTATTTCTCAAGGGTTGGGTACGGATTTAAAAATAAATATCTAATTGATTTGGCTATGCGCGCGGACGCGTTTTCGGCATTTGGTAAAAACTCAAAATGGGGATATTTTCCATCAGCATCTTTGGGTTGGGTAGTGTCGGAAGAAGATTTTCTAAAATCTATTGATTGGATTTCCTATGCGAAGTTGAGAGCAAGTTATGGCAAGGTAGGTAACTCTAGGGGAATTGGTTCTTATGCTTCGCGAGACTTATATCAAGGTGGATCCTATGCTAGCTTAAATGGATATTCAGCTTATCAAGTTGGCACTCCCGATCTGAAATGGGAGACCTCTGAAAAACTGGATATTGGTGTTGATTTCAATATAATGAACAATAGGTTCAATTTCGTTGTTGATTATTTCAATAATAATATTTCTGGACTTATTTTGCAAGCAAAACCGTTGTATACTACTGGAGTACCGTCTTCTGAAGTTGGACAAGCAGGTTCGATATTTATGAACATTGGTTCAATGGTCAATAAAGGTGTGGAATTTACGTTCAACATGAAAACGATTGAGAAGGAGAATTTTACTTGGAATACCTCTTTTAATTTCACAGCCATCAGTAATAAAGTAAAAGAATTAGTCACTGAAGGTGTTGATATAGTGGAGGGAAATTCCGTAGCGAGTGTGGGAAGATCATTGGGAGCATATAAATTAAGACGTTGGGCTGGTGTAGACGAGCAAACTGGTAACCCAATGTGGTATACTGCGGATGGTGCAATAAAGATGTACAACCCCGATACCCAATCTTGGACTCAGGATGGGAAGCCTACAACTGCATTGACAGGAGGTGACGCGGTTTATACTGATAAATCAGGATTGCCAAAATATTATGGTGGTTTAGATAATAACATTACTTATAAAAACTTTGATTTTGGTGTTTCCGTTGTTTACACTGGAGGGTTCTATATTTATAATTCAACGAGGGCAGCATTGCTATCTAACTTTTTTGTTAATAACAGCACTGAAATCTTAGATAGGTGGACAGCACCGGGACAAAAAACAGATGTTGCACGGATTGTATTAACAGATAATCAAGCGAATTCTGCGTCAGATAGATTCTTGGAAAAAGGAGACTTTTTAAGGGTAAGGACTATTAGTTTAGGATATAATTTTGGCGGAACAGCATTATCTCGTGTAGGAATAAGTAAATTGAGATTATTTGCTCAAGTTTATAATCCCTTCGTGATCACTGGCTATAAAGGTCAAGATCCGGAAGTTAACTCTAATAGAAATAACTCGAATATTGCTATAGGTGTTGATAGTAGAGCCGTTCCCCAACCAAGAACGTATACATTTGGTTTAAATGTTTCACTTTAAAATTTGAGTTATGTTAAAATTTAAATATATTTTAATGGGGGCTATTGCATTTGGATCCCTATTTACATCGTGTGAGAAGCAACTATTTGAAAGTCCCTATGCGCAACTTGATCCTGCTGAGGCATTTTCCTCTGCAGACAGAATTGCTAAAACGGCAATAGGGATGTACGATGCATTGCAAAATAGAGAATTTTTCGGTGGTCGCGTTTTAATTTATGCTGATATCAGAGGAATTGACTGTGGTGTTCCACGATATTTTGGAAATGTTGCAGATTTTTCAGCTCTTAGGTCCGATGATGCTGTTGTAGGAAATGCATTCATAGGTGGATATAGAACAATTAACGAGGCAAATTTATTTTTAAAGAATATTAACACATATTCAGGTGTAGCTACTCCACAAGATGAGGCTAGATACAAAGCGGAAGCGAAATTTATCCGTGCTTTAAATTATTTTTATTTAGTAAATTTGTGGGCACAACCTTATAAATTTACAGCGGATGGCTCACATTTAGGAGTTCCATTGGTTTTGGAAGTCTCTGATAAGCCTTTTGATCCTTCAAATCGAATTCCTCGCAATACAGTTAAGGAAGTGTATGATCAAATCATAAAAGACCTTGAAGAAGCGTATCCATCGTTGCCGGAAGTTACTGCTACAAGGAGTATATCTAACGTAGGACGCGCTACCAAGGGCGCCGTGGATGCTTTGTTAGCTAGAGTATACCTTTATAAACAGGATTATAACAAGGCATTGGAGTATAGCAATAAAGTAATTTCGTCTAGTAAATATTCTTTGCAAGCATCTCCAAAAGAAATTTTTACAGCTTATACGACCACAGAAAGTATTTTTTCTGTTGCACATAATGGATCTGATAACCCTAATACGAATAATGCATTAGGTCAGCATTATTCGCCAAATTTGCGTGCAGATATTCAGGTTAGTCCTGATTTTGTGAATCTAATGACAGCTACCGACTTAAGAAGAAAAGACCTAATTGTTCAGGATGAAGGGGCGTATTGGAATACGAAATACACTACAATCGGTGATTGGGTACCTGTATTGAGATATAGTGAAGTATTATTGACAAAAGCAGAGGCTTTAGCAAATCTTTCATCTGGAACGTCTGTAAGTGGGGAGGCATTAACGTTGATTAATCAAGTGCGACACAGGTCTGATGCAGCGACTTCTATTGTAGCTTCGACTAAAGCAGAATTGATTTCGAAAATCTTGAATGAAAGAAGAATAGAATTAGCATTTGAAGGCCAGGGGATATTTGAATTTTTAAGAACAGGAAGAGATATTCCTGCGCACGGGACAGCTAAAGAACAGAAGTGGGGCGCTAGCACTGTTGTACTACCATTCCCTCAAGTTGAAGTTCAGCAAAATCCTAATTTGGTACAAAACCCAGGTTATTAATATCAATTGCAAATATTTTACTAAAACAAGAGAGCGATTTTTTCGCTCTCTTGTTTTTTTATTTAATAAAAAATGTTTGATTTAGATATTACTATATAGCAATGCAATTTTTCCCAATTCCTAAGTGCTATTGTTGTATCTATTAAAAACATACATAGATGGGATTTATAAACAATAGATCGTACCCCATAATCTCACCCTTTAGAAATTTCTAGTTTATTCAAAATACCCACGCTTATAACATTCGTTTTCTTTATTGTGGATAGACAATTTATATTGTATTTCCTGCTTTGATGATTCCTGGTAATATATAATCATTTATCTTAATGAATAAATAAAATTTATAAGATTTATTATGATTTGGAATAATTTATCCTGAAATGTATAGACACTAAGATTCCCTCATCTTTTTGTTTTTGAGATCTTTTCAAATATTAGATCTTTATATTTAAGTTGTTTATGAAATTAATTTTTAATTAATTGTTTTGTATTGTAAGTTTATATTATTATATGTTTACTTTAAAAATATCGATAAAATAGTTATAAAATCATTTATTTTGATAGATAATTAAACTTTAAAATATGAGCCCTTTATCTTTTTTAAAATTGCTTTATTTTAAAAAACATCAATTTTTGTTGCATCTTTAAAAGATTGTTTTATCTTTGCTTTTAACAAAATCTTAACATTTCATGTCTGGTTTTGTACACTAACTGTATTAGTCTAATAGACTCATCATTTTTGGAAAACATATATTGACAGGTTCAACGGGACTTTCGTCCATTTAACATGCAAATAAGCTACTTAATTTAAATAAACATAAACATATGAAACACAAATTACTCAGTATTTTCGTGGGGAGTATGATCCTTTCTTCTGTTGCGTTTGCACAAGAGAAAAAAGTAAGCGGTCGTGTAACAGGTATTGATGGGAAACCATTGGTCGGTGTGACGATTGCGATTCAGGGATCAAATATTGCTACTCAAACAGATGCAAATGGAAATTATTCCTTAAAAGTACCAACAGGTAAAGTTATTATTTTTCGTTATGTAGGACATGATGAGAAATCAATAATTGTTAAAGAAGGGCAAAGTATATTTAATGTTGCTCTAGAGGATCAAAACAATAATTTGGATGAAGTCGTTGTAGTTGCATATGGTACTGCAAAAAAAGAATCGTTGACCGGGTCGGTAACTTCTGTTTCTGCTAAAGATCTTGAAAAGAGACCTGTAACGAATGCTTTTGCGGCTTTGGAAGGATCAGCTGCGGGCATTCAATTGAATAATACTTCTGGCATGCCGGGTTCAGAGCCCAGTATAAGGATTAGAGGGTTTTCATCACTGAATGGCTCTAATGATCCTCTTTATGTTGTGGATGGTGTTCCTTTTGGAGGTAATATCTCTGATATAAATCCTAATGATGTAGAAAGTATATCCGTATTGAAGGATGCTTCTTCTTCAGCTTTGTATGGTAGTAGGGCCAGTAACGGTGTTATTATCATTACAACAAAAAAGGGAAAGGCTGGACGATCACAAGTCAATGTTTCTACCGACCAGGGATTTTATTCAAGAGGTATTGCGGAATATAGCCGAGTGAATGATAGACAATTCATGGAGGCTATGTGGATGGGGTATCGAAATAATTTATTAACAAGTAGTCCAACTAAATATCCGACAACCCAATCTGCGAATGATGAGGCTTCAAAGTCATTGGTAAGTAACTATCTTAAACTAAACATTTATGATAAAGATGACAATAAATTATTTGATGAGAATGGTAAGCTGGTTTCCGATGCGCAAATTAAAAGTGGATATCGAGATGACTTGGATTGGTTTAGTGAAGTAGATCGTATAGGTCATCGTCAAAATTATAATATAGACGGGAACACAGCCACGGACAAAGCAAAAGTTTTTTATTCTACTGGATATTTGGACGAAAAGGGCTATATTAAAAATTCAGGATTAAAGAGGTTTACAGGCCGTTTAAATGCAGAGTTACAAGCTAAAAATTGGTTTAAATATGGCTTTAATTTAGCTGGATCACATCAAATTTCAGATAGAATTAGCGGTTCGACTGATGATGCTGGTTCTTTCACAAATCCTTTTAACTATGCACGCTCAATTGCACCAATTTATCCGATTCATCTACACAACCCAGATGGTACTTATGCATTAGATGCTTTAGGAGATAAACAATTCGATAATGGTGAATCAACAAGATTACAATACGTTGGAAGGCATACTATTTGGGAAAATGAATTAAACAGTGATCAAACGATTAGAAATACTGTAAACGGTAGAGGGTTTCTCGAGTTTAAATTTCTGAAAGATTTTACATTTACGTTAAATGGTGATTTGAATCTTCGTAATTCGGAACGCCGTACATATAATAATGCGGTAATAGGAGATGGAAATGGACAAGGTCGCGCTGCTAGAAATATTTATCGGTACAAAAATTACACGCTACAACAATTATTAAGTTGGAATAAAGACTTTGGAAAACACCACGTGGATGTTCTAGCGGGACATGAAAATTATTCCGATAATTGGAGCTATTTGTATGGTTATAAAACGGATGAAACGTTTGCAGGAAAAACAGACATGGTTAACTTTACTAAGATTACATCATTGTATGACTACCAGGAGGATTATCGTGTAGAAAGTTTCTTGTCTCGTGCTCGTTATAATTATGATGGTAAGTATTTTGCTGAGGCCTCTTTTAGAAGAGATGGTTCATCTCGATTCAGCCCTGAAAATCGTTGGGGTAACTTTTGGTCGTTAGGTGGTAGTTGGATAGTTTCCAAAGAAGACTTTTTTAAAGATGCACTTCATATCGTCAATGATTTGAAAGTAAGAGCATCTTACGGAGAGGTTGGAAATGACGAAAGTGCAAATAAATATGCGCATTTAGCATTGTATGATATAGATCAAAATGCAAATATGGCGGCTCTTTATAAGAAACAAAATGCGTCTCCGGATCTAATTTGGGAAACATCAAGTTCTTTTTCTGCGGCTATTGAAACTCGTTTATTCCAGCGTGCCAATTTAAGCTTTGAATATTTTAACAAGCAGTCACAAAACCTGATTTTTGACGTCAATTTGCCGCTTTCTGCTGGTGCTACATCTACTTCTTCTGCGGTTTCAACAATAACTCGTAATATCGGTTCAATGTCAAATCGAGGTTTTGAGCTGACGTTTGATGTCGATGTTTTGAAAGGTGATGGATGGAAATGGAATATTGGCGCAAACGCAACATGGTTAACCAACAAAATATTAACATTACCGGAAGAAAATAGAGAAAATGGTATTATCACGGGTAATTTCAAATGGATGGAAGGTCGTGGAAGATATGATTTCTGGATGTTTAAATTTGCAGGTGTAGATCAAATGACTGGAAGGTCTTTGTATCTTCCAGATACACAAAGGTTTAATGTTAATGGGTCAGCGCCTGATAAGGCAGCTATACCAGACGCTGAATTAATCGAAATAAACGGAAAATATTATGTTACCAATCCGTCGAACTATGGTGTAAGGGATTGGTCGGGATCTGTTATTCCTAAGATGAATGGAAGTTTCAATACCAACTTTGAATATAAGAATTTTAGCTTCTCAGCTTTATTTACTTACGCTATTGGAGGTAAAGTATTTGATTCGTCTTATGCAGGTTTAATGTCTATGTCTGGTACACCAAGTGCTTTACACACAGATATTATGAAGTCATGGAATGGAATTCCTGAAGGTATGACTGCAACTTCTGCAAATAGATTAGACCCGAATGGTATTCCAGCAATTAACTTTTCACAGAGCAATATGAACAACTATTCAAGTGATCGTTTTTTAACAGATGGCTCTTATTTAGTTATCAAAAATATTGCGGTGGGTTATAGTTTGCCAAAGACATTGGTTAGTAAAATAGATTTGTCTTCAGTAAGAATTGTTGCGGGGATCGAAAACTTGGCAACAATGACCAAACGCAAAGGAATGAATCCCCAACAGCAATGGAATGGTACTAGTACAAATGCTTGGGTAACTCCGCGTACTGTATCTTTTGGAGTAAAAGTTGGATTATAAGAAATAAAAGGATGAAAAATATAAATTATATTAAAGTATTATTTGCAGGAGTGTTGTTGCTAGCATCCTGTAAAAAGGACTATTTGGAGACACTTCCTACAGACTCTGTAAGTACTCCTACGGTATTTGAAACAACAAAAAATGCCAAGTTAGCTGTAAATGGCTTAGCTAAGATGATGACCCAACAATATTTGGGAAGCCAAGGCTTTAATGGAGAAGGAACAATCAAAATGTATTACGGTAATTATCCCGGGAATAACTTTTTTGTTAACTTAAGTGGTTGGGCCGACATTATTAATGCAAATTACAATCAAAATCTGACTAGTATTTACCTATATTATCCTTGGTATTATTATTATAAGATTATAGGTAATGCAAATCAGATTGTAGCTAGTATTGATGGAGCTGAGGGACCAGCCGTTGAAAAAGAGTTCATAAAAGCACAAGCATTAACCTTCAGAGCTTATAGTTATATGATGCTAGCTCAAATCTACGGAAATAGATGGAAGGATTCGAATAATGGTCAAACTGGAGGCTTAGTTTTAAGAACCGACGTATCAACAGGAGACATGCCTTTATCTACTTTGGGACAGACATATGATCTAATTTATAAAGATTTAAATGACGCGATAGCGTTATATGAATCGTCTAAATTGGATAGAGAATCCGATAAAAATTTCCAAGTGAATGAGGATGTTGCTTACGCAATTTATGCAAGGGCAGCATTAAACAAACAGGACTACGTTAATGCAGAAAAATATGCGGTTCTTGCTCGTAAAAATTATAAATTGATGAGTAATGCTGATTATAAAAACGGTTTTTCTACTCCTAATGGCGAATGGATATGGAGTAGTTACGGAGCCTCTGATGAAACGTTGTACTTCTATTCGTTCCAGTCTTATATTGCTTATAACTCAACAGCTAGTGCTGTAAGAACAACACCGAAATGTATCAGTAGAGAGTTGTTTAATAAAATTCCAAGTACAGATGTTCGTAGAGAGTTATTTTTAGATCCAAAGGACGAAGCATATACCACCGCAACAGGTATTGCGGGTACAGCTATGAAAGCCAGAGCATTCAAATTGTTTCCAGATTTACAGGCTACTGCAGTTCCTTTTGCATATATGAATTTCAAATTTAAAGCGAATGATATTCCTGGGATTGGCCACGTGAATCATTTTAGGGCTTCAGAAATGTATCTTATCGAGGCGGAAGCAAAATTTTTCCAGAACAAAGCGGCAAGCGAAGTTCAAGGTGTTCTTAACGCATTAAATGCTACTTCGGGAAGGGATATGAATTATGTTTGTACGAAAACCGGGACAGATCTACTTAACGAAATTAAACTTTATCGTGCAGTTGAACTATGGGGCGAAGGATTCGATTGGTTTGATATGAAACGTTGGGGCGATACTATCGTGAGAAAAGACTTTGCTAATGGTGGTAATTTCTTGACTTCATTGGTTACTACGATTAAGCCAGAAGATAAAAATAAATGGACTTGGGCTATCCCTCTTCGCGAAAGCGATTATAATAAGGGATTGGAATAATTCTACATATAAATCAATAGGATAAAATGGCCGGTACAATTTGTATCGGCCATTTTTATTTAAAACCAAATACCAGATTACTCGAATCCGTTATGTTTGAAAGCTACTTTTTAGTCTGGTATATTACCAAATCATTAATTTTATGTATATAAATTAATAGACTAACAATTTATTAATATTAACTTAATATTGAGAATCTATTTTTACGCCGTTGAAATGATGAGGAGTTAGATCAATAAAAAAGATCTGAATAGGCTTCATCATATTTGAAAAAATAATTTATTCTGAATGCTAATGAAAAAAGTACTTTTATTCGCCGCTCTGATAGCACCCGTTGTAGCTCTTGCGCAAAATAACAATGCGCCCTCTAGCTATGATCCGCACGATATCAAGATTACGGGATATCTACAGACACAATTCCAAAAAGCGCAGTCTCCAGGAATTACTTCTTTTTCCGGCGGTGATTTTTCAAAAAATTCGGATAACAGATTTATGATCCGCAGGGGGCGCCTTAAGATTGACCGTGTGGATACATATTCCAGTATTGTTTTTCAATTGGATGCAACCCAAGATGGCGTACAGTTAATGGATGCCTTTATTCAATTGCGACATCCCGATCAAAAAGGTTTGAGCTTAACTGCCGGTCTTTTCAATAGACCATTTGGATACTCTATCGTGTATTCCTCAGGATACCGTGATTTTCCAGAAAGAGCTCGTGTCTTTCAGACGCTGATGCCACGCGAACGTGATCTGGGAGGGATGGTAAGCTATCACCCTGGGGGTAAAGTTAAATTCCTAAACTTAGATTTGGCCTTAGTGAACGGAAGTGGCCACTCCGCTAAGGACTATGATTCTAAAAAAGATCTAATCGGTAATCTAGCTTTTAAATTTGATAGCCTCGCCGATAAAAAACTTCATCTTGGATTTGGTGGTTCATTCTATAAAGGTTCGGTCCGTAACGACACCAAAACCTATTATACGCCCAACAATAATGGGTACACAGCACATACCAGTGATGATAATGAAGGCAAGGCAATTGGCCGAAATTATTATGGGGCAAACTTACAGGTCGAATTTGATAATAGCTTTGGAAAATCCAGTTTCAAAACTGAATATGTTGCAGGTGACCAGCCTGGAGTTGCGGGTGGTGCCGATATCAAAGGACCTTATGCAAGTCGGAGTTTTACGACTCAGCCGACCACAGACCTTTATCAACGTAAATTTAACGGTTACTACCTTTGGTTAACACAAGAAATTGGCCATACGGGTTTTACAGCCATGGTTGCCTATGATGTATATGATCCCAATACAAAGGCGAGTGGCTCAACGATAGGTATGGCTGGCAATTTTACCGCTGATGGTGACGTCAAATTTAGCACGCTCGGTTATGGTGTAGCTTATCAATTTAGCAATAGACTTAAATTCACGGTCTACAATGAACATGTAACAAATGAGGCAACAAGTCTACCAAATTTTTCAACAGATATTAAAGACAATGTTTTTACAGCTAGAATGCAATACCGCTGGTAAAAGAGGTATTGGTTTCCACTTCTGGCAAGATCTTAGGGATAATTTGGTATCAGATCAAAATTGAACCGAAGCGATTCTTGATTGCTGGTTTCTGTGTTATTTCAAGTTCTGAAACGAAACTTAGATGTTTTTTCGAATACGACTCAATGAAGATGCGGTAATTCCTAAATAGGAAGCTAACATCGCTAAAGGAACGCGATTGGCCAAACCGGGATAGAGCTTCAAGAAGAGCAGATATCGTTCTTTGGCGTCGAGGTTCAACATAGTATTCGCAGTTTTGAGTTTGCTTTCAACAACAAATCCATAAAGCTTGGCCATCAGTAATGGCCAAACCTTAATTTCTTTTTCCAGCAGTGAGAAGTTCTCGAAGTCCAAACTCCAGATTTCAGTGTCTGTCAGGGACTCTATATAGTCATTTGAAGGGGTTCGATCCAAAAAGCTTTGGAGATCCCCGATAAAACGTCCTTCATAAATAAAATAGCGGGTAAAATCGTCGCCTTTACTATTGTAATAAAGCGAACGGAATACTCCCGATTCTACAAAAGCAATGCTATTGTTTACTTTACCACAAGCGACAAAATAGCTCGCCTTTGGAATGCTTTTTTTTTCAAATGCCTGTCGGATGAGATTCTCTTCCCGCAAATCGAGCTGTCCAAATTTTCGGATGTATTCCAGCAATTGCTCCATCTTACTTTTATATTATATAGCTAAATTAATCAATTCTTCCCGTTGAGGGCCTGTTGAAAGGTACTTTATGGGAACCTCTAGTTCTGCTTCGAGAAAAGAGATGAATGTTGCTAAGGATTCAGGAAGATTTTTCGCCTGATTCACATTCGTCAGCACCGTATTCCATCCGCTAAAATATTTCCAGACAGGCTTAATTTCTTGATCCGTGGATGCAGGCAATGCTAAAGCAATCTTCTCTCCCTTTGTTTCATAATGGGTACAAATTGGAATCTCGGTCATAGCATTTAAAATATCCGCTTTAGTCAATACAAGATGGGTAACCCCATTCAACATGATGGCATATTTCAATGCAGGCAGATCAAGCCAGCCTATGCGACGTGGACGTTTTGTATTGGAACCAAATTCGCCTCCTTTTTCTCGCAAATCGCTGGCAGTTTGGCCTGTTATCTCTGTTGGGAAGATGCCATGACCCACCCGGGTACAATAAGCTTTTGTCACGCCGTATATTTTATCCACAAGCTTCGGTGATACGCCTAAGCTCACGCAGGCAGCGGAGGCCAGGGTATTGGAAGAGGTAACATAGGGATAACTGCCATGATCGATGTCAAGTAATGTTGCCTGAGCTCCTTCTGCCAGTACCTTTTGCCCATTTCGAAGGGCTTTATTCAGAAAGATTTCGGTATCTGTAATCTGTATTTTTTTGAGGAAAATGCATCCACGCATAAAATTGTGATAAAGCTCTTCGAAGGCTGGCATTTCTTGGCCCAAATGCTGCAGTTCATTGTATTGACGATTTAAAATTTGATATACGTTGTCCTTAAAATTGTCGGAATAAATATCCTCCACGCGTAGATTCTGTCTTTTTATTTTATCGGAATAACTTGGGGCAATGCCATTCTTGGTCGTTCCTATCGTCCGATATAATGCAGACTCTTCCATATAGATATCCCAATACCGGTGGGTGGGTAATACAAGATGTGCTTTTTGGGATATTAAAATTCTATTTACGAGATCTTGTTCCGGGATAATTTGCGCTAGTTCTTCAATTTCTGTTTTCAAAGACAGGGGATCAATGACTACGCCGGTACCAATGATGTTTTTGATATGGGGAGAAAAAATCCCCGAAGGAAGAAGTTTCAGGGTAATCTTGCTGCCCTGATAATAGATACTATGTCCGGCATTCGCTCCACCATTGAACCTTGCGATAATGTCATAGTCGCGCCCAATCAGATCGATAAATTTTCCTTTGCCCTCATCTCCCCACTGGAGCCCAATTAAAATGTCCATATTGCTTTTGTCTTGAATTTATGTCCAAAGCTAGGACTTCAGAAGCTGAGGGCAATTGTCATTTGGCAAAAAGTGATGCTGGGTACTTTTTATAAAGCACCAGTGAAGTTTGGTGAGTGAACTCAAGCTTGTTTGTGTCCCAGCTGTTTTACTTTTTGTAGCCACTTGTCCCGTTTAATTGGATCCGAGGTTTTTATAATGCCTATATAGGTGACTTTCACTGGAGATATGCCACAAAATTGCAGTGTCGATCTCTTTAGTTGGTTAACGCTGGGTTTACCATAAACCAATGTATAATACCAACTGGGTTGATCGAGTGTTGTAATGATCCGGGCAGATTTTCCTTTCAGTAATTTATCCCAAAGAAGAGAATTTTCCCGATATTGAAAAGCAAACCCCGGTAAAAAAAGTCTGTCGATAAAGCCTTTCATTAGTGCAGGAAGACCGCCCCACCAAACAGGATGTACCCAAACTAAATGATCGGCCCACTGTATGTCTTCCCAGGCAAGAAGTAGATCCGGTTCCAGTTCTGTCCGTTTGCGATAACCAAATTGAAGGTTAGGGTTGAACTGGAGATCGATGATATGGATTGTCCGCACCGCAGCTCCGGAGGCTATTGCGCCTTCCTGATAGGCATTTGCAACCCCAAAATTGAAGGATTTCCGATCTGGGTGGCCATTGATAATAAGTATTTTTTTCTGCATGATGTTGTTTTACATCACAAAAATAGAATAGGCCAACCTCCTTTTACAGGACAAATGTCTAAAAAGAAATTTCGCTGCGAATACGGCTTAGGTGACGTTGGGTAATGCCCAAATAGGAGGCGAGGTATTGTAATGGAAGCTGTTGGATAAACTCTGGATGATTTTTGAGCAAATTTGCATACCGTTGGGAAGCGGTTTCTTTCTGCAATTGGAATACACGTTTTTCGAGTTCAAGATATTGTTCCTCAGCAACCATTTTAAGATACTTTGTCCATTTTAAACTATCTGTAGCAAGTTTGTCAATTGTGTGCTTTTTGATGGTCCAAAGCTCTGCAGAAGTAATGGCCTGCATAGTCTCGGTGCTTGGTCCACCTGTGATAAAAGAAGAGTAAGCAGCTATCCAGGTATTGGGAAAGCGGAAACAATAGGTGATATCTTCCTTGTCTGCACTGCTATAATAGGAGCGAAAGATCCCCGATTGTATAAATGCTACTTCATGACAAGGTTGATTTTCTTTGACAAAAAAATCGTTTTTACGTAGCTTCTTATATTCAAAAAGCTGAATAATTTGATTAATCTCTTCTTCCTCGAATAAACGCAAAGACCGAAAATATGCTGCTATCATGTCGTCCAAACTTAGCTAAATTGTGGTATTAATGCAAGATAAATCCAATAGGGTTAGATTGATTCGGAATGTGAATATGTTAGACTAGCTAATGATTAAATAGGTAGTTTTATTGCGCATCTATTTATTCCGATTGAATGATCATTTTTTTGATGAGTGAAATTTGACCGAGGTGATAATAGCTATGTTCTATTACAGCTTCAATATTTCGGAGATAAGATCCATATTTTTCATCTATAAAAGGTTGGTCAAATTGCTCTTCTTCAAATGTGGAAATGCTTTCGGCAAATGCAGCCGCATTTTTTAGGAATTTATTTACAAGTGAGTCCCAATCTGCTTTTGATGCAATGACAGGAACATCAAAGCTATATTTATCACTTATTTCCAACTTACCACGCTTAAATGCGGTTAATAGCCCCTCTAGGTAATAATTGATGTGGTAAGTCAGCGCAGCAATGGTATTCAAGTTATTTATTTTGAATATGGCCTGTTGCCAAGTGGTATCCAGTAATTGTTCCTGATAATTGGTATTCGCAATCCAGTGTCCATTCAGTAAAACTTCGCGCAACCTGTTTGCGATAAATATCCGTCTTTCCATTTTCTCTTAAAATTTTTTAATGATCGGTTTTTGCTCCTGTTTCTGGCAAATAGGTGTTTTTTTCATTTTATAATCACCTTAGGGGAATCTTATTGATTTCCTATGTCCAATTTACATACAATTCCCCTATTCTCACCTTAAGAATAGGAAGCTGAAGTTATTCTGAATGATCCTGATCGTCGATCGACTTATGCGTTGTTTTTATCTATTTGATTAGAAAATCTCCATAGAAATCAGGAATATCGCTGCTGTAGATAGCCTTGGCAACGTCTATTATTGGGTAATCTACCTTAACGATTTGGGCTTCCACCCCTTCTTTGGAAAGTGTTATGATGGAATAGGTCGCTTTTCTATCTTTTTCCTTACTGCGTCCGACGGATCCACAATTGACAAACAAGATATCTTCCGATTGCTGAACATAGGAATGATGGGTATGCCCCATCACCAGAATGTCTATTGCTCTTTTCTTTAATTGAGCGGATAAATCGGCCTTAGGAGTTGATTGATGAATATATTCATCATTACTTTGAAGACTCGCGTGTACGAGCAGTATTTTTCTTAAACTCTTACCTATTTTGAACGTGAGTTCAATATTATAGGGTAAAGTGGTCAACCATTTTTTATTAGGAGTCGAGATTTCCTTTTTACTAAGGTTGATCGCTATTTCACGATTTAAGGTCTCTTGCGCATCATGGTGCGGCAAAGGGATAACCGCTTCATCAAAAGCAATTCTTTGGTCGTGGTTTCCCAAGAGACATAGTATGTTTTTTTCCTTTATCCGGGCTATCACTTCATTGCCCCAAGGGGCAAAATCAACGAGATCACCTAAACAGTAGATCTGTGTTATGTCTCTTTTACTGATATCTGCTAAAATCGCATCCAATGCAATTATATTGGCATGAATATCACTTATTATGGCAAGCTGTATCTTCATTTTACCCTACAAACTTAACAATTCACTATGCGAATTAATCATGTTGTTTCTTGTTTTAACGAGAAAATGAGACTGCTATTATATTCAATGTTATAATCAACAAAACTCGGAGGGAACTATCGACATCATATTTTATATGGGCTCATGTTTTCTTGCTTCGACCTTATACACGGGCCCATTCAATTGATCTGTCATTAAAGGTTCATTCCTCCGGATACTTCGATGCGTTGCCCATTGATCCATCTGGCTTCTTCTGTACATAGGAAAGCTACAACACCGCCGATATCGTCAGGTACCCCAGCACGTCCTAAAGCTGTTACACCGGCGATATGCGCATTCGTTTCTTTGTTATCCCGCACATGACCACCTCCAAAGTCTGTCTCTATCGCGCCTGGAGCAACTACATTTGCCCCAATGCCACGTGGGCCCAGTTCTTTGGCTAGATACCTTGTTAAGACCTCAATTGCTCCTTTCATAGAGCTGTAGGCCGATGATCCCGGAAATGCAAAGCGAGCTAGGCCGGAGGAAATATTAATAATGCGTCCTCCATTGTTTAAGTGAGGAAGTGTTTTTTGTGTGAGAAAAAATACACCTTTATAATGAATGTTATAAGCTGTATCAAATTGCTCTTCGGTCGTTTCCAGAAAAGGAGCATATAATGCTGTTCCAGCATTATTGATTAGGAAATCCAAATTGGACTGCCCTGTCTGTTCTCTCAAATGATGGGTAACTCTTTCTAAGAAGCTATCAAAGGACGATACATTACCTGCATCCAATTGAAAGGCTGCAGCATGTTGTCCTAAAGACTTTATATGAGCAACAACCTGATCTGCTTCTTCTTGATTACTGTTGTAGGTGAGCATGACGTCAATCCCTTTTTTTGCGAGACTAATTGCCATGTTTCTACCTAACCCGCGACTTCCTCCTGTCACTAACGCTATTTTATTTGTAGCCATTTCTGATTTGTTTTAAATTCAACATGACAAAGATCCATTTAAAAAATAAATCTGTCCTTGCAAAAAGCAAATGGATAATTGCGAAATTCAAATTATAACGTTTGGGAACGAAAATTGTTTGGTGCGAGACTGGTCTGTTTTTTGAAAAAATTGGAGAAATGCGCTATTTCTTCAAAACCAAGTGAATAGGCTATTTCGGATATATTCCAGTCGGTTTGCCGTAATAAAATCTTAGCTTCCTGTGTTATTCTAGCAGCAATAATGTGACTAGTCGTTTTACCTGTATTTTCTTTCAGGGTTTTATTCAAGTGGTTGACATGGATGGCAAGACGGTCAGCAAAATCATTTGCTGTACGCAGCTGTACCCGCTGTATTGGGGATTCAACTGGAAATTGTCTTTCTAGTAATTCTACAAATAGCGATGTAATTCTATTGGAAGCATTGTGTGCTGGGTTTGTGATACTTTTCGGTTGTAATTTTTGTCCATAATGGATGATTTCCAATACATAATTGCGCAGAAGATCGTATTTGTACGCATACTCGGAAGATAGCTCTTTGTTCATTTTCAGGAAGATTTTCTCAATTTCCATTCGTTGTTCTGTAGATAGCTGAAAAACCGGGAGTCCTCCAGGTTGAAAGATAGGGAGATCGTCTATCACAACGCCGCTTTTATTTCGGGCAAGGAATTCATCGGTGAAAACACAAAAATAACCTTTTTGATGCTCATCTTTCGGTATCCAGTGATAAGGAACTTTTGGGGTCGCGAATACAAGTGCCGATTCATCTATTTCGATTACTTTGTCAGCATATTCGGCTGTGTTTTTTCCTGTGATTAGACTGATTTTGTAATAAGTACGCTTGTTATAGGGCATGACCGGCTTATCTTTCAATTTTTTTGCTAGTTCCTCATAACTGAAAACATTAAAATGACCAATTTCTTGGGCTATTTGCTTTGGAATACTTGCATTGATCTCCTGATAGAACTGTTCGATGGAAGTTGTATTCATATAAATAACGATTTGCGATAATCAAACTTATGCAAAATATTTTGCATCCTGGCAATTTTCATTTTAATGTAATTTGCTAAATTATATTTTGCACAATATAATTTGTAGCTATACATTTGTATGGTCAAAAACAAATTAAATATGAAAACGTTATATAATATCGGCGCTACGGCTAAAGGAGGACGAAATGGTCAAGTAAAAAGTGAAAATGGTGTATTGGATCTGGCGGTCCGCATGCCGAAAGGTCTGGGTGGGGCAAATGACGATTATGCTAATCCAGAGATGCTTTTTGCTGGGGGATATGCAGCTTGTTTTGATAGCGCACTGAATTTAGTGATTAGAACGGAGAAGGTTAAAACTGGAGAAACTTCGGTGACGGCAAGAGTGAGCATAGGTCAGCTAGAGAATGGCGGATTTGGGCTTGCTGCAGAATTGCATGCAAATATTCCTGGGATAAGCTTGGAATTAGCGCAGCAATTGATTGAGAAAGCACACCAAGTTTGTCCCTACTCAAATGCCACAAGAGGGAATATGGAAGTCAAACTGACTGTATCAACAAACGAATAATATATGAATTATGTTGCCAATGTGCTTACGGCACTTGTACTTTTAGAACATCTATACATCGTATGGATGGAAATGTTTGCTTGGGAAACTGCTGGAAAACGTACTTTTGGAAAGGCCCTTTCCGCTGAGCTATTTAAACCAACAAAGGGGCTTGCAGCAAATCAAGGACTTTATAATGGCTTTTTGGCCGCTGGTTTAGCTTGGTCTTTTTTTATTAGCGATCCAGTCTGGAGTGATAACGTTCGTTTGTTCTTTCTAGGCTGTGTGCTTGTTGCCGGTATTTTTGGCGGAATTACAGCAAGTAAAAAAATATTTTTTGTACAAGGAGTTCCAGCATTGCTGGCATTATTATCTGTTATTCTCTTAAAATAAATTTATTATCAACATGTCATTACTAGAAGATTTAAAATGGCGTCATGCTGTAAAAGCATATGATCCAACAAAAAAAGTTAGTCAGCAAAATATAGATAAAATTGTGGAAGCTGCCCGTCTTGCGCCTACTTCTTCGGGTTTACAGCCTTTTAAAATATTGATTGTTGAAAACCAAAAATTAAAAGAAGAATTGGCAAAGGGAGCGCTGAATCCCGAATGTATGCGTGAATGTTCTCATGTATTGATTTTTGCTGCATGGGATCGTTATACAGAGGAACGTATTGATAAAGTTTATGATTTCACAACAGATGAACGCGATTTACCTCGGGGACGTTTTGGATCCTATACCGAGAAGTTGAAGTCGATTTACCTGAACGAGGCCGCTGAACGAAACTTTGCACATACCGCGAGACAGACCTATATTGCTTTAGGTCTCGCCCTAGCTCAAGCAGCAGAGCTTCGCGTCGATTCTACTCCTGCTGAGGGTTTCGATAACCATGTGGTAGATGAGGTATTACAATTGGAAAAACATGGATTGAAAAGTGTTTCGTTGATGTATGTTGGTGTGGCGGATCCTTCCCGTGACTGGATTTCCACGATGAAGAAAGTTCGAGTTCCCAAGGAAGAATTCGTTGTTGCGTATAAATAAACAGTATACAGCTTTTCAATCCCTAATAAACTCAATATATTTGCGAGATGGATGATTTATTAAAATTAGACAAACAGCTCTGTTTTTCTATATATGTATTGCACCGGGAGATTATGCAGCGCTATCGTGCTATTCTTGAAGAGATTGATTTGACCTATCCGCAGTATATCACGATGATGGCTTTATGGGAAAACGATGAGCAAACGGTAAATCAACTTGGTGGGAAACTATATTTGGATAATGGGACACTTACACCGCTGCTAAAGCGATTGGAGAGCAAATCTCTGCTTACACGAACACGGAGTAAAGAAGATGAAAGAGTTGTGAAAATAAAGTTAACCGAACAGGGAACTGCATTGAAAGAAAAGGCGAGCTGTATCCCGATGCAGATTTTTGAGGCATTAAAGCTGGACTATGCTGATATGGCTCAGCTTAAGGCTTTGGCAGAGAAGGTCGTCAAAAATGCTGGAGAAAGTTAGCTGTTTGTATTATATGAAAATAAAAAAGGATCGAATGCAGATAAACTGTATTCGATCCTTTTTTTTAATTTCGCCTCTAGAGGTTCATATTACATTAGCATGTTTCGGATTTTTTTGCACCACTGTAATGCGGAGATTCGCTGAATGGAAAATATCATTCAAAAAATAAAGGATCTGGACTGGTCCGCAATTACAGAAGCAATGCATACCCAGGGTTATGCGATCATTCCAAAGTTACTTACAGATTCGCAATGTGACTTATTAAAAAAGGGGTATGACGATTCAGGGAGCTATCGTAAAACTGTTGTTATGGCGAGACATCGATTTGGATTAGGAGAGTATAAGTATTTTGATTATCCTTTGCCCGACTTGATCCAAACCATTCGATCGGAATTTTATCCTTATTTGGTACTTATTGCGAACGCCTGGTTTCGGGCATTGGGAATAAAACTATCATTTCCTCCAGAACATGAAGATTTTTTGACGCATTGTCGGCTCCACGGCCAAGAGCAGGCTACAGTATTAATTTTGAAATATACAGAAAGGGGCTTCAATACTTTGCATCAGGATTTGTATGGACAAGTATATTTTCCGATGCAGGTTGTTCTGATGTTGGATGAACCCGAATTCGATTTCACAGGTGGAGAGTTTGTAATAACACAACAAATTCCCAGAGCACAATCAAAAGCAATTGTTCTAAAACCTAAAAAGGGAGAGCTCATTCTGTTTGCTACAAATTTTAGGCCGGAGAAGGGGCGTATGGGATATTTCAGGGTTAATATGAAACATGGAGTGAGTGAGGTCACATCAGGAGAACGACATGCTTTGGGTATAATTTTTCATGACGCTGAGAAATAGCTAAAATAATGGAATGGCACAAAAATATAACAGATGCTTTGTTGCATGCTAAGATTCGCCATGGAGAAATTTGCTTTGGCGGAAACGAAAAATTGAGAATTTATGGATTGCTTCATTGCACATCTGGCAAGCGGATGAAGCGGAACAACAGAGTCTTTTTTACTTCAGAACAAGATGCGTTAAAACATCACTACCGTCCTTGTGGACATTGTTTGAAAGCCGATTATGTGAAATGGAAAGTAGCAAATAAGGGAGTAAATCGAATTCAATAAAAGGGGCTTATCTCAATTTCGTTCTGCTTTGTTGATTTTTGTGTTTATCTTGGTCAAGGTTAATTTTCGGATCAAAAGAAAAATGCGTTTACTTTCGACTGCTGTTTATTTTATTTTGCCTGTTCTGCTATTGAGCAGTTGTGAAGAGCGGCGGCAAGATACAGAGGCTTTGACTTATATTGCTCAAAGTAAGCGTGATAGTGCCCGTTTGGACCTTAATCTTTTCGAGAGCCGTTTTCACGGAAAATTGTGGTTCTATAGACCGGGAGGTGAGGTCGATTCTGGCGATATTCGGGGTAATATCCAAAAAGATACGCTAATTGGGGATTATTATTATACACCATTCGGCTGGGGGGAGAAAAAAAGGAGACCCTTGGTTTTATTAAAAAAAGGGTCTCAATATATTTTGGGTACAGGTACGGAGCAAGTGTATATGGGGATTCCCCATTTTATACCGTCTACCATCAATTTTCGGGATCCGAAGTTTATTTTTGCTGAGATTGATCGTTAAGGACAAGTGTATTGCGCCGATTTACATAATATTTTTCAATCTAATATATTGTAATAGCATGATAGTCTTTCCATCTTTGATTTCACCTGTATCAATCATCTGTAAAGCGTCCTGGATATTGATTTCAAGAATTTCAATATGCTCTTCCTCTTCTTCTAATCCTCCGCCATCGCTCACTTTCATATTGTTGGTATATTCTGCGATAAAAAAATGTAGGATTTCAGTCACCGACCCTGGAGACATGTAAGCTTCAAATATTTTTTTTGCTTCCTTGATTTGGTAACCCGTTTCTTCTTCTGTCTCTCTACGGATACAGTCCTGTGGTGAATCCTGATCTAACAAACCGGCACAAGCCTCTATTAGCATGCCGGATTCATTACCGTTTATATAAGTGGGGATCCGAAATTGCCTAGTTAATATTACTGTCTGGGATGTTATGTTATAGAGCAGGATGGCGGCTCCATTACCTCGGTCATAGGCTTCCCGGCTTTGTTGCTGTATTGTTCCGTCTGGTTTGGTATATTGATAAGTTAATTTTTTTAATGTGTACCAATTATCTGATAAAATTTCTGTTTTTACAATTTCAATATTTTTTATTGCCATTTCGTGGATGTTTAAGGTCTAAAGATAAAAATAAGAATAGCAATCCAGACTATACATGAAAAAGTAAAAGAAGCCTTAATAAGTTCGAAACTTCTTTGGACTCATACCAGTGTATTGTTTGAAAAAATTTGAGAAATAGGGGGAGTCAATAAAACCGAGTTTGAAGGCAATTTCTTTAATGGATAAATCGGTTGATTTTAATAACCTTTTTGCTTCTAGAATTGTACGTTGCTGGATGAGATGGCTTGGAGGTACCGAGAGTTTTTGACGACAGATCTTAGCGAGATGTGGTGGAGATATATTAAGTTTTTTTGCGTAAAATGATATGGATTTCTCTTCTAAGAAATGAATGTCGATAAGCTCCTGAAATTTTAAAAGACGCGGATTGGATTCATTCCTCTGTTCATCCTGATACTTTTTTTTAACCTCTTTACTTAATAATGAAGCAATGATGGCAGTTCGTGAATAGATGATGTCGGCTGCGGAACTATGGTCTTCAAGTTCTTGTCTAATTGCGTTAAATTCATAATAAAACAACGCAAATGTTTCATTGGAAAGTGAGATAACGGGATTACGTTGATAATAGGCAAATGAATAACGAAAATTGGGGGAAAACTTCTCGAATTGCTCTCTGTCGACCATCAATTGGAATCCAGTCGTATTCGTACCTAATTTCCAGCTATGGACTTGTTTTGGAAAGAGGATATGAATTTGGTGACGATCAATATCGTAATCTTGAAAATCAATTGTATGAGTACCCTCTGCATTGTCAAAAAGTACCAGTAAAAAAAGTGATGCTGATGGGGACGCTCTATATGATGCTCGCCGCGTAATTCCGAATATAAGTATCCTTGATTACCCGCAACTTGGTCTTTTCTGAAATCTTGAATATCTATTGTCGGGAATAATTCCATCGGAATGCTTTTAAAGCTAAATATAGGTGTTTTATTTTAAACCATCTTCCAGTACCTGTTTGCTGATGGTGAACTCCCTATAGCCAAAGGCTCCCGATTTATATCCAATTACTGCTCCGAATTCAATGTTTTTTGAAGTGGAGGTCTTCGGAAATACAGAAGAACGGTATACATTGGATGAGGCTAAAGGTTTTTCAAAGACGCGAAAATGTAAGCCGTCTTTTGAATAGGCCAAATAATTCATATCTGAGGTAAATCGATCCACATTCCCAATCGCCAGACATAGGAAATAGTAACCGTCAATATAAGATCCCTGTAAGTGCCAGGTTGAATATGCCTTGTTAAATTCAAGCCAGGGTTTATTGATAAATTCAACTTTTTTGCTATTTCGATAAGGTGTGAAATCTAGTCCATTTGTAGAACTACGGGATAAAATATTGGTCATTATGGGAGCCTTGTATGTTGGGCTAAAATCCACTTCATAGCTCGTTACATGTGTAGAATTTCTAATAAAGGTAGGAGAGAGGATATGATTGTCCTGGAATGAAGCTGGCTCATTACTATTATATACAAGTTCGATAGGTGTCCAGTTAATCCCATTTTTCGATGTTTGTCTTACAATAACCCGTTCAGCCTCTTCATTTAATTTTCTGCTATTGTTCTCGCTTTTGGCACCCCATTTTTTCAAAATTTTGCTTGAGAAAAAACAACCTCTATAGTATAATTCGAATTCTTGGCCATTGAAATTCCAGTCTACATCAGACCAGTAGCCCTGATTGGGGCTACCATCTTTTTGGATGAAAGAATCTTCTAATGCCGGGCGCCGTTGAATTGGGTTTATTAATCCCGCCGGAGTAATCCATTCTTTTCCATCGTTAGATACTACTACAGTCGGGTTTTCATACAGGGAAGCTGTTCTGTCGGAGCCTATTATTCCAAAATAAGGGGTAAATACCATCCAATATTTGTATCCATTGAAACCAGCAGGAAAATATTCGACATCGGGATGGCAATAACTGGCACTATTGCCAGAAATGTCTCGTATCAAAGCAGGCAGTTCTTCGCCCGGCTGATTTGCATTGGCAATCGTATTGATTTTTATAGAACCAAGATCATTGGTAAAGCCTGTTGGAATAGGTAATTTATCCTTTTCGATGACTTCTGGATCTGGAGGTACAACGCCCGGATGTATGTCTCTTTTACAACCGATAAACAATAATATCCCCAAAAAGAAATAGGTAATTCTTTGAAACGACATATGGAATCAATAAAAATAAAATGCGAATGGTAATTCGTTACGGCCTTACTTTTTCTGTTAATCTTAGCTAAATGATAGCAAAAGTGATTTATTTTTTTTATTTCTCAAAATCGATTTGAAAAAATATGGTAATTGCTATAAATATTTGTTTTCGTGGAGCATAAGTGTCCTTTTGACTTCTATTTCCGGTGCTATTTATTTGTTGTGAAACTGCCTGTCGGATAGTTTGCGAATAAGTTATAACGGGAACTCATGAGCTGCCTAGATGAGTTTTTTCTTTGCATCATTGCTGTTTCATGGAAGCTTTGTATGTAGTCTTATTTTGTGTGTTTTAGTGGTGAAATAAGCTGCTCCTGTTAAAGTATTTGGAAAGAGGTTCGAATAAATTTGTGTGTTAAAGAATTTATGCTTCATTGGGTAATCTGTACCTCTTCTTTATTGCAGTAAGTACTTTTTTATAGTATTTAGTTTTATCGGCTTCATCAATAACAACGATCTCAACATCATTTGCCTGAAGCAATTGCATCTTGTCCATGGAAAGTTCATACCATTTTTTTGTTGTGTAATAAAATAATTGATTTACAATAAAGCTACTTCGTTTGTAGTATTTATTTCTTGCACGATAAGTAAGGAGCCACCACAGATCAATCTCTACGAAATCAAGCGAAAGGCCAAATATGTGGATATCCTGCGTGAAAAATAGATCAATCCATGATTGGAGCTTGGTGTCCTTTTGCTGGCTTAATCTTTTTGTCAATGGGGCTCTATAAACAGTTTCCGAACTGTAATTTGTACCATTAACAACATAGTCTCTCATTTTTTGCAGCTGACCACAATAATGTTCATAGCCAAGGTTAATGGACGATGGGTTTAGACAGTCTCCATGTATATGCCAGTAGGTTTTGTTGTCGCTTTCGTGTCTCCGAAATACACTATAGGTAGTTTCTCGGATTAGACCGGTATTCGTAGTCGCTGCTTTCCCTTCCAAACTAAATTCATAATTTGAGGTAATGATATTTTCGGTTGGAACATCCCTAATTAACTGGTGTATTTCGTTTTGGTTTATCTGCGAAACACAATCCGATATATAACTTTTTAGTTCCTTCTCATTGATATGCTTTTCTTTAATTGCATTAAGAAATATTTCTTCATACAGCATAGGAAAAGGTTTTTGCCCATTTTCTAATGAACTGACGTTATATTTTGCTTTGATATTATGGAGTAAATCGCTCCAGCTAATTCCTGGTGAAATATTATTTATGTCGTTTCCAACGAATAAAGTAAACTTGGTCATTGTACTATTAATCAAGAGTCCTGCCTAAAAAAAATCCGGCAATGTTGAACAATCACATACTTTGTTGTAGGGAGGATATATGTTGAATTTGGATCTATCCCACACTAATTTAATAAAAAATCTTGAAGGATTGATATGGCTTAAATTTGATGTTTTTTAGATAGCGTAGACTTTGGCTTATTATTTTTTTTAGGAAAATGAATCGTAAAGGTTGTTCCCTCATTTAGTTTACTTTCCACGGTGATTGTTGCTTTAAGCCGCTCCAGGATTCTTTTGACGATGGATAATCCTACTCCTGAGCCATCAAATTCAACAGCATTGGGTAGGCGATGGAAAATTTCAAAAATCCGTTCTGTTTCTTCTGCCGAAATTCCGATACCATTGTCGTAGATCTTGTAGACGATGGCATGACCACTATCTTCGCTATCCAGTCCTATTATTGGTATTCCCTTGTTGCTGCTATATTTTATAGCGTTACCCAAAAGGTTTAAGAACAGTTGGTAAATCAATGTTTTTTCACCATCGATAGGCAGGATTTTGCCTTTTTCAAATTCTAGGTTCTCGATATTATATCTGACTTTACAATCATCAATAATATGTTGAATGAAGCGCTCAGGATACACCAGCTCATATTCGAAGTCATAACTCTTTGTACGGGCAAAATCTACGGTTTTATCAAGCATATTATTCATCAAAGAAATTGCTTCCATCATATTTTTACCGGCTTTTGTCAAGAATTCCTGACTTAATCCAGCTCGGTCCCGGATCATTTGTGCGGTCATCTGTAAAGCGGCCAGCGGGTTTTTTAAATCATGACTCAATGTATAGCTAAAAGTTTCAAGTACATTATTGATTTCCACTAATTTTTCATTCAATGCCTGGATCTCCGTGAATTTCTTTAAACATGCTTCCTGTATAATAAAACTTAGGTTTTTTAAAAAATCAATCTCCCATTCTTTCCATTTTGGCGCGGTCCCACTAACAGTTTTCTTCCAAGCTTCAAATGATGTACGGGGAGATGGAAAATTGACCGACTTGTTAGGATCATAAATAAGCCGTTTCTCAGGTTGTCCTGCCCAAACTTCTTCAATTTTCACTTCTTCCCTAAAAAAGTAAATCTTAAAATCCAGTTTATGCTCCAGGTCTATACTTGCGATGCCTGGAAAATGGCACAACTGTTCTTTTTCATTCTGAGGCCATTTAAAATCAGATTGCCAAAACAATTCGTCTTTGCAGTGGTTGACCAGATTGTTTTCCAACTGTTGAATGCAATCTTTATCGGGCGTTTTGCCTATCATATGCCATTTGCCGCGGTATTTGAATGCCATTCCATCCGCTTTTAGGATGTCCATTAAACTAGAAGTAAGATTTCCGATGACCTTATGGATATCTTGCTTTGAGAATAGACTTTGTCTGATCTCAAATTCGATACTTTTTGTTTTCAGCTTGAAGTTGTTTTCTGCAATTTGTTTGTTGGCCAAAAAACTGTTTACTGCATATTGGACAATAAATACGGAGAGATGTCTTTGGGCTAAATCTATCGTTTTGGGCATTCTATTCTGGCAGGCAACTAAACCCCACAATTGACCGTTAATGATAATAGAGAAACTCCCACTTGCACGAACTTGAGCATTACGAAGATATTGAAGATGGATCGGAGACATGGCCCGTATCCCAGTCATGGAAAGATCTAGTTCCTCTGGATTAATGCCAAGTACCGGAATTGGCTTAGCCTCCACATCTGGAGTCACCCGGGCAAAAATTTTTGTATAGAGCCTGCGTGCTTGTTGAGGAATATCGAATTCGGGATAATGGTATCCCAAAAGAGGTTCTAGCCCCTCAGACACATGCTCGGCAATAACTTTGCCGTCTCCATTTTTTGAAAATTTGTAGATCATCACACGGTCGTATCCCGTTACGGTATAGATATTTTCTGCGAGCGCTTTCCAGAGGTCTTTATTGTTATTGATATGTTGGGCATAGTGGTAGATATTTTTGAATTGATGAGAACGCGATTGGTGCCTTTCTATTTCAATAAATATCTTATCGTCAAAAGGATAAATACTAAGGTAGTGTGTTTCATCTTGCAGTTGAATATCGGCTACATATCGGTGCTTGAAAGTCTCTATGTTGTCCCTTAGTATCTGATCTAGATCGATAGGGTGAGATAGCTTAAGGTTGCTGATGAATGTTGATAGGAGCAGCCCTGTGTATATGCTGTGTTCTGGTAAGCCGATTTCCTGCCAGTTTTCACTCCAGCCAATACAATGATGAAATTTATCAAATACGATCAGGCAACCAAAGTTTTGTACGTGACCACAAAGATGGATAGCTTCCTGATCGCAATTTAAAAAGTGAGGGTTGTCCATAAAGACTAACTTACAAAAAAAAGTTGTATTATAACCAAATTCTGTATGGAAACTCATACAAAGGATCTCCAAACAGAGGGAGAAAGACCTTTAGATCCAACAAATGGATGTATAGAAATTTCTTAAACTTATCTACTATTATCGGGCAATGAGGTTAAAACTCCTGTCCATTGATATACTGGAAGGCTGTCGAAAGCATTTCTCTACGCGACAAAAAAGGCTAGGCGAACCAACTTCCTAGCCTTCACGGTATAACTCATCCTATGCTATAACACCCAGATAACAAAGGAGTGTAAAAAATGTTTTATTCAGAGTTAAAATATAAAATCTTCTACTTGTTGTTTTGCTTTGGAAAAGACATCATCTTTGGCTTCCGCTAGATTAACACCTTCAACTCTAAAAACCTCAATATCTGTAATACCCAGAAATCCTAAAACATGTCGAAGATATTGCTCAGTATGATCGAAATCTTTCATGAAACCTTCCGAATAAATCCCACCAGTAGAAATCGCCAGATAGGCCTTTTTGTTCGTTACGAGTCCTTTTACACCATTCTCTCCGTATTTAAATGTAACCCCTGCTCTGGCTATCTGATCGATCCATGCTTTTATCGTAGAAGGTATAGTGAAATTGTACATAGGTACATCGATCACCAAGGTATCTGCTTCCATAAGTTCGGCAATAGCCTCATCTGAAGGACGTATTGTTTCAATTTGATCTTTAGTTCGTTCGTCTGCTGGAGTAAAGAAAGCTGCGACATGCCTGTCAGATAAGTGAGGCAGTGGGGTAGATGCAAGATCGCGTTCCTTTACTTCAACGGGATGTTTGGCTTTTATTCGTTCAATAATAGAATTCCCTAATTTATTACTGAAAGATGCTTGGCCTCTTAAGCTCGAGATGATATGTAATATTTTCATTGTTTTAATTTATTTTTCTTTTGACAAATTTCCAGATAAATACTATAGTTTTGTTATCTGTTACAAAAAGGATAGTACTTACAAAAAGAATAGTATATGGAACATACTGCAGAACGTTGTGCTAAAGCAAATTTGGCTATTCGGGATACTTTAGATGTCGTTGGTGGTAAATGGAAACTCGTACTGCTTTCGGTCTTGAGAAATGGAAAGCGTGGTTTTAATGAGCTTTCACGTGAGGCGAGCATTTCCCCGAGAATCTTGTCGAAGGAGCTTCAGGAATTGGAAATGAATGGACTTGTGAAACGTATGGTCTGTGATACCAAACCTGTAACCGTACAATATGAGCTGACCGAATACAGTAAGACACTGGAGCAGGTTCTGATTGAGATGGAGCAATGGGGGCAGCAACATCGTCGCAAAATAATAACTGGCCTTTAACTTGTTTATAATCATCTATAAGGGATTAGCGTTTTCATGGCTTTGGGTTAGTTCAAATTGACATCGAAAAGGGATGATGGTTTTTGTGTCAATTGAAGATAATTTTCTTCTAGAAGTTTGTACTCCTCCAAAGCTATTTCCAGTGTGCTATCTAAAATAATTGTAACCAATTTGGTGTCTGGATCAATTCTATAAAAATAAATTCTACCGCAGATACTTGATTCATAATTGTTCGTCTTGTGGAAACCGATCTTGTAATCTCTTGCCTCAAATGATCTAAGCTCTGATAGTTTTATGCCGTTGTTAATCTGATAACTAATGTTATCTTTTGCTAGTATGAAAAATTCTTCGCCCGCACGGTGCCATCTATAAATTTTAAAAAATCCAAAAGAAATGAGCAGACCCAGGCTCAATACGAATAGAGAGGATGGCCCTAGTTCTGCAAAAATATTGAATACAACAATGAGAGAGAATGTGCCTAAGATTGACAGGACACATAGACTAGCGAAGATGAATAGATATAACTTAGGATGCACCATTTTGATGACAAACCTCATATAATCTTCACTTTTGTCCAAATATATGGCATTTTTGGTCATTGGCATAGTAAATGTCTTTACGCTAAATTAATATATACTTTTAGAATATTTATTTTTTTTAATTTATTATATTTTTTGGCTTCGAGATTCATATTTTGAGGTATCAAACGCTATTTAAAATAGCGAGCTGAAATAGGGAATTCTTTCAGGTATTCAACGTATACAATCAATTTTCAAAGCGTATAGTTTAGCGCGTTCTTTCTTTGCTATTATCTAGCAAAAAGCCTTATCGACGAGATAGGGCTTTTTTGTTGAAATAGAGGTCTTGACGATATATTCGGTAGGTGCAATGTACCGCCTATTTAGGTTTGATATTCCATTTTCTAGCAAGGTGCTGTATTTAACTTTGTATTGAAATAGGAGTTGAATAGATATTGATGAAGTGGTGCCCCTTCTTCTATGCCCAGGACTCTCCTTTTTCTCAGAAAAACAAAGGTTATAATCGAATTAATACATAAACGTATAGCGCTATGGAAATTAAAGAAAATAAACTAGTGGGTGTTTCTTATAGAGAAACTCCAAATAAAGGTGGAATTATCAAGCCTGTTTATATTATAATGCATTACGATGGTGCAACCAATGGAACAAGCGCGATCGATTGGATGACAGATGCCCAGAGTAAGGTCTCTGCACATCTTCATATAAGCCGTGATGGTGTCATTACGCAATTGGCTCCATTTAACATTAAATGCTGGCATGCAGGGGTCAGCAATTGGGCTGGACAGAAAGATCTCAATAACTATAGCATCGGGATAGAGTTGCAAAATAAAGGTCAGGAGGCCTATACTGAAAAGCAGATTGACGCGGCGATAGCCGTATGTAAAGCGCTTTGCGTTACGTACCCCATTAGAGAGATTTTGGGGCATTCGGATGTCGCACCAGGAAGAAAGGAGGATCCAGGGATGCAGTTTCCTTGGGGAAAATTTAAACTGTTAACGAAAGGAACTTATAATGGAATTACTTGAGATTTTAGAGAAATTAATCATCCCAGTGGTCACAGCCGTTGGAGGCTACTTGGTGGGAAAACCTAAACAGCAAGCCGAAGTGGAAGCGACAAATGTCGAAAATGCCGGAAAAGTAATTGAAAAATGGGAGGGATATGCGAATAGGTTAGAGAAAAATATCGAACAATTACGAACTATCATTGAAGATCTTAATGAAGGCTTACGTTTGGCAAATGATGAACGTATTACTTGTACGAAGACCTTAGCAGATTTACAAGTAAAATACGATGATCTAATGAAACTTTATAACAGATTACAAATTGAATTAAGGCGAATAAAAAATGAAAAATACACTACAGATGATCGCGATACTGCTACTGGTTAGCAGTTGCGGTCTATTTAAGAAAACATTAAAATCCAATGCATCCGAACATACGGTTGTCACAGAAAAAATAGCTGAGAATTTTCAGGTTGAACGGGATACGGGGGAAATGCAGGTTGTTCAATCCTATGCTGGAGCTTTGACGAAGAACGAGGACGTTATTCAAATTGAAGGTGAGGGGATTCTGATCAGGCGAGACGGTGTCGTACGGCTTCGTAGCGGGAAAATCTATCAGAAAAAAAGTGTACTTGGTAAGAGGCTGGAGACTAAGGAACGATTTGACGCAGGTTGGAAAGGTCAGAAAATGAAGAGCACTCGGCAAAGTGACAAGAAGTTAGAGCTTCATAATACGGAGTCAAAATCGGTAGTGAAACCCGCTACAACAAGTATGCTTTATTTTTTAATTGGCTTGGGCGTTTTAATCGCATTAGCTATCTGGTTGATAAGAAAAGGTGGAGCTTTTGGACTTTGGTAATAGTCCAGCAGGTTAATTTATGTAGTACAAAAAAGTCCTTGAGTATTCCATATTCAAGGACTAGTTTTTTATGAAGGGAAAGTGTAAGGTGTTGATAATGATTGTGGTATTGTTGTGGGGGTAATTAGCCATTGTTGAAACGGGCCTCAATAAGGTAGTAATTTGCAATTTGTTTAATCTCCTTTTTGAAATCACGGTAAAGGTCGAATTGGTTGCAGGCACAGATGATAGATTTCTGTAATGTGTCATTATTTATTTGTAAATAGGGGCCTAATTCTTTGTATATACTGCTTTTTACTTTGGTTTTTAGATTATCCAATTTTTCCGGCTGAAAAATACGAAGCACAACTGCTATTGCTTTGTAGCGATGCTGTATATCCTTGTAATTGATATATTCTCCCATAATCTGCTTGGTAGGTATATTCACAAATTGGCAATAGCAATCTATAACTTTACTGATTTTAGAAAGATCAGACTCATATATTTTGTCGATGGAGTTTAATATTTCGGGATGATTTTCTTTTAAGAAATTCATTATGAATGAATAATATAATGTGTTCATACGCTGTGAACTATTTTTTTCTGTTAATCTGTTTGTTTCTTTTTTTCTTAAAATATTGTTTTGCCCGTGTGACTGATTGTGATCAAGTGCGTGAATTATGTGCTGTTTTGGACTGTGTGTAAGAAGCTGTTCCATTTTCTTTTTCTGTTTAAGTATGAATTGTTTTTCGTTTCTTGAGTTGGTGATCCTACAAATAGTTCAATCCGCCCGTCGGCGCTTGATTGTGCTGTGGATCTACAGTTTGTTTTAATTTGCTGCTTGTTAAACAAAGTTAAACAAATTTGTTAATCTTTCAATTTATTTTAAGCTTATTTTTTACGTTTATTTTATGTTGGTAAACTTATTTGTTTAACTTTAATTTATTGGTAATAAGGGTTTTAATTTTTAAATAGGTTTGTCTATTTGTTTAGGTTTAATAAGTTGTGTAACTTAGTGTCAGAATGTTATGTATTTGTGTAACATTTGTTTAATATCCTATGAACTATGGAAACTTATCCCAATAATAATTTTGAAGTTTTACGCTTGGAGATGCGCGTTACCAACCGTGAATTTGCGGCGCTGTTAGGTGTACGTGAACAAGTGTACTCGCGTATAAAAAAAGGAGAGTATCCTATTGGGCTTACGATGAAAACACGTATTCAACAAGCCTTTCCTCATATTCAGTATGATTGGTTAGTGTATGGAAAGGGGGAAAGGATAGAGGCTCGTGCTTTGGTTCAGCCTGACTCCATATCGATGGTTAGCATCGGTAATGGGAAATCAATTGGATACTTTGCGGATGATGTTAAGTTTACAGATGAAAACAAGAACAATATATTTTTTGAAGTTTCGCCAGGGCGATACCTGATGCAGACTAAACTAGTTACCGAGAAGGCTAAAGCAGGATATTTGTCTGGTTTTGGAGATGCTGAATATATGGATGATTTACCGGCACATTTTATTACAGTTAATGAGTTCCATAAAGGTGCTTATCGCTCTTTTGAAGTTAGTGGGGATAGTATGACAGATGGGACTGATGCGAGTGTGTTAGACGGTGATATTGTAACTGGCCGTCTGATAAAAAGGGAGCTATGGCAATCAAAATTTCATACCCATAAATATCGTTATTGGGTTGTTGTCCACAAATATGAAGGAGTTATTATTAAAGAGATTGCCCATCATGATGTAAACAATGGAATTCTTACGCTTCGCTCTCTTAACGCTGATAAAACAAGATATCCTGATTTTGAGGTAAGCTTGGACGACGTAGACCAGATTTTTAATGTTGTAGATATTAGCCGTTCGCTTTAGGAAGAGCGTGCCCTCAATTGTTATCCTTTTTTTTGACGGTTCGTCTTTTAACACCAAGGTTTAGGCAATGGATCTTTTTATGTCACATATAGATGCGCGGTAAATTGATCCAATTGTGCTCTTTTAAACCGAAAAGTACTTATTCTTAGTTATTTAATGTTTTTACTAAAAAATATAGAAATAAAAGCTAATTTAATTAGTTTTTATTTCTATATTTGACTATCAATTGAACGTGTACGAACATGTTGTTGCGTGCTATTTTAGCGTTCCTAGTATATATATTGCGTTAAGACAGCTGATAACGTAACAAGAATATTAGTTGCTCATTATTCAGGCATGTTCGTAGCGTTCAAAAGAAATAATAAGATATATAAAAATTGCGTGAGTGTTGTAGGATAGCTTCTGAAGACCGTTGATCGGCTGAATATTGAGCTTAAGAGGAAATTGAATTGTTAGCTTACGGTTGTTTAAATTACCATTTACTAATCATCATATGTTTATTTTAAAGCCAGGTTGTGAAATCTGGCTTTTTTGATATTTTATACTATCGATTGGATTTCCCTTATTGGGAGTACTATATTTTAAACTTGTCTCTCCGTTGTAGAAATATCTTATTTTTTCAAAATGCCGTTTTTATAGCTACGAATCAGCATAAAAATAATGACAATGAGATATTCCGTAAATGGGGGATTCCAAATTGGATTTCAACGATAGTTTTGATCTACCGTATTATTTTTAGCACTGCATAGGTTTTTATCCCGCCTAATCTTTTACAAAACTTACATCAGTTATGTTATAAGAGAAGTTATCTTTTTCCCGCTCATTCTCAGGTTTTTCCAATTCACGGTAATGCACTGTTCCGGTCATTTTGAATGTTGTATGAGAATCTAGGTTGATTTTCTCGCCATTATTGTCAAATACGTAAAAATTTTTGAGTGTATAATTTTTCTGGTCAGCAGGAAGGTCAAATAACACATTGTTTTTTTCTGTTCCAACTGGTAAGATCACGCTGAAAGCAGTGAATTTTTCTGAGCTGAAGGCATGGGATTTGACTACAAAATTCATAGCCATGGTTTTTGATTTACCTGATGAGAAGGTAAACGAAGGTGCATCAAACTCGCCTGTTAATTCAATGGTTTTATTTTGATTGTCGTAGTTTGATTCGATAGCTTTTACCGTATCAACAGAACCGCCATTGCAAGACGCTAAAAGAGTCAAACCAGATGACGCTAACAATAATGCTGAAATTAAGTGTTTTGTTTTCATATCAAAAATTATTAATTGAGATATATTTAAAGCTTCTTTTTTTGTAGCTCAATAGATCTGCATCCAAAATGACGCGGACTTATACGATCTACTTGTTATCTTTTATAAAGGTAATATATTGGAAAATAGATAGTAGCGTATGATTTAAATTCGTTGGGTATAAATTTAAATTCGCTTACTCTACGATTGTTTTCGTTTTGTGGAAGTGGAAGCTTTTGGTTTTTATTGCTCTTGATAACGCGCTTTTGTGTTGATTTTATCTAGCTAGCGCTGTTTTCTAACTAAAGAAGACGAGGTTAATAATCTAGAGGAATCAAGGTTATGAAAGAGCTGGATGTGTTATTTAAAATAATAAAGGGGCTTTTCTCTTCTCACTTGAAATAATTGTGCGTTTTTTAATAATTTAACATAATTATTTTGCCAATAGTTGGCGATCCAGTTCAAATCCAATGAAGGATTGTAATGACTTGGATCGCTTTTTAAAACAATAGAATCCACGGGTGTTCCAATATTCCAAATGCTGATTTTGCCGTAACGTCCCTTATAAGGAGGGATATAACATTTGATAACCTGTACACAACTGTCACCAGCTGAATAATTATAGCTGTCGAAATTATCTATTGTTGCGATGCTGATTTTCCGGTAATGCTCATCGAGTGCAAAGAGTTCTGAATGAGTTTCGATTATTTCTCCGCAAATTGAGTTCATGGATTTTTCTTCGTTCCAGAGATATTGAATGGGAAAACTCTGCTTATAAAATGCGGTTTTACCATTTATTTTAACTGTTTTGCTATTGTGATATTCACCTACCTCAATAAAGTTTTCAACTTTTGGATTAAACAAATAGGCGTGTTCTTGCCACTTTTTGTTCCATACAATATCTTTAAAACCGTCATCATTCTGATCGGCAAAAGACAATCCTGAATTATTGGTGTGATACTCCATATCTCGCATAATAAGGTGCCATTGATGATTGTGCATTTTTTCAATCTGAAAAAAAGAGCTTGAGTCATTCTTAAAGACGGATAATCTATAACGCTTATTTGCTATCAAAGTGCAGTCTTGTTCTATGAGGTTGTACTCCGAGATTTTTAGGCTATCAATTTCCTGATAGGCCAGAAACGAATCTGGTAGGTGCACCGGTTTATTTTGAGAGGTACAACTAAAAAATGCCATGGTAAATAGTCCCAGCAACCATAACCAGTGTTGCTTTATTATTTTGGGGCGAGTCTGCTGTTTGAGATAGCTCATGCGAATTTAACGTTGTAGTTAGGTTTTATTGAATGAAGGACTAAGTTTCTATTTTAATCATTTGTTAACAGCGATAGCACATGGTTTTAAATTAGTCGAGTTGCTAATTATTTAATATCGAATGGCTTTTTGATATTATGTTTAAAATGGTGTCATCGCTACGGTTGGCTTCTCGTATAGGAGTCTGCGCTCAGGTCGGCCGTTGAGAGTGTTTTTAGAAGTTCTCTCGCCGCAGCGCCACCAGCACGGTTTGCACCGATAGTTGATGCGGATGGCCCATAACCGACGAGGTGAATCCTAGGTTCTTTAGCGACCATGGTAGCGAGCCTGCCTGCCATTTGAATACCGCCTTGTTTTTCTTTTGGTAGCACTATATCCAAATGGCTTAAAGAACTTTTAAAGCCTGTGTTCCACAATATAACATCGGCTCTTTCTTCTCGTCCGTCCTCCCATTTGATTCCCGTTTTGGTTATTTCTTTAAACATGGGAAAACGTTTAAGTACGCCGCGTTTTTCCATTTCCTTGATTTCAGAAGAGTAGGGAAGGCCTGTAACTGACACCACTGACAAAGGGGGAAGTCCTTGCCTAACGCGTTCCTCTACCATGGCAACAGCATCGTGTCCTGCCATGTCATCAAATGGCCCTTCTCTAAATAAAGGTTGCCGTCGTGTAACCCATGTTGTGGTCGTTATTTGTGAGATTTGATCGAGTAGCTGGATGGCAGAGATGCCACCACCAACAACAATTACATGTTTGCCTAGAAAATAATCTGCAGTTTTGAAGTCTTTTGTATGGAGCTGTTCTCCCTGAAATAATTCTGCTCCTGGATATACTGGAATGTAAGGGCTTCCCCATGTCCCGGTTGCATTGATAATACCAAGAGCGGAGAAAAGTGTTTCTGAGGTATCAATGTGAAAGCGATCGCCATTCTCGTATACCTTTTCTACTTTAACCGGCCTATATACCTGAAGTCCAAATTTCCTTTCATAAAGTTCAAAATAATGAGGAACGGCGGTGTTGGCCTGAACTTCCGTATCCTTTGTCGCTAAAGTTTCTTCAAACGACATGCCCGGCAAATCGTGTATTTTATTGACGGTGCTTAAGGTGAGTGAGTTCCAGCGATATTGCCAGGCACCGCCAGGGGTGGGGGCTTCATCTAAAATGATGAAATCCTGCCCGATTTTAAGCCCCAGTTTTTTCAAATGATAGGCAGCGGAAAGCCCTGCCTGACCAGCGCCTATGACTGCAATTTTTGTTTTATAACGAATGTTTTTTATCATAAATGCTACAGAATTAGCGCCAACCAAGTTCAGGAGCCACGTGCTCCAGGATAGCGGAGAGAATATGTACGTTGTAATCTACTCCTAAAGTATTCGGAATGGTCAAAAGCAGCGTATCCGCTTCCTGTATGGCTTCATCCTGTGCTAATTCTTTAATGAGTTGATCTGGCTCAGCAGCATAGCTTCGACCAAAAATGGCTCTTTTATCTGACTCAATAAGCCCAATTTTATCCGATTTGTCTGCTTCTTGCCCGAAGTAATAACGATCTAAATCGTCTACCAAAGCAAAAATAGATCGGCTGACTGAAACTCTAGGCTCTCCGTGGTGTCCGGCATCCTTCCAGGCTTCTTTATATAGCCGTATCTGTTCTGCCTGCTGAATATGAAAAGGTTTGCCACTCTCATCATACTTCAAGGTAGAACTTTGAAGATTCATTCTATTGTGAGCAGCCCATACCGCTGTGGCATTGGATGCTGCTCCCCACCATATGCGATCTCGTAATCCATCCGAATGAGGTTCTAGCCTCAATAAGCCAGGGGGATTTGGGAACATTGGGTAAGGATTTGGTTCGGCGAAACCAATACCATTTAGTTTTTCCAAAAACTCCAATGCTTTTTTCCTGCCCATATCGGCATCTGTCTCGCCTTCCGCTAGATCGTATCCAAAATAACGCCAGCCATCTATTACCTGTTCGGGTGAGCCTCGACTGATCCCCAACTGCAATCTGCCGCCTGAAATTAAATCTGCAGCTCCGGCATCTTCCACCATATAAAGCGGGTTTTCATAACGCATGTCGATTACACCGGTTCCAATCTCGATCTTGGAGGTTTTGGCTCCAATAGCTGATAATAACGGGAAAGGGGAGGCTAACTGATTAGCAAAATGGTGTACACGGAAATAAGCGCCGTCCAATCCTATTTCTTCGGCTGCTACCGCTAAATCTATTGATTGCAGCAAGGTGTCACTTGCTGTCTGCGTACTGTATGCAGGGTGTTTGGACCAATGTCCAAAAGATAAAAAGCCTAGTTTTTTCATAAATCACGAAGCGATTTGATGTCAATCAAATTTAACAAATGTTGCGGTAATCTCAGTGGTATGGATTGTCCGGTGGGTGTAAATAATATCGGATTTGAATTGATTTGCCAAATGACAAGTAAGCTGTGTTCCAAAAAAGGTAAATTTGTGTATTATAAAATTAAATAAGTGATTGAGGATGGATTTTTCGGATAAATTATTAAAACAGATCGAGTTCATTAAGGAAATCGATAAGATTAAATATATTCAGCGAAAAACAAAGCTTTTCAATAGCGATCGACCCGAGAATGATGCTGAACACAGTTGGCATCTCGCACTAATGGCCATGGTACTTTCAGAACATGCGAATCAATCGGTAGATTTATTGAAGGTGATCAAGATGGTATTGATACACGATATTGTTGAAATTGATGCTGGTGATACCTTTATATATGATACTGAAAAAAATCATACCAATACAGAGGTAGAACGCTTGGCGGCTCAGCGGATATTTGGAATTCTGCCAGCTGAGCAGGCCGAAGAACTTATCGCCTTATGGGAAGAATTCGAAGTTGGCCAGACTCATGATGCGCAGTTTGCCCGCGCCATGGATCGGTTGGAGCCGCTCTTGCAGAATAGTTCTAATAATGGTGGAACCTGGAATGAACCTGGTGTAAATTATGAAAAGGTTTATGCAAAGAAATCTGTCATTAAGGATGGTTCAGCAGTACTCTGGGAATATGCTGAAAAATTGATCGATACGGGAGTGATGCGGGGGATTCTGAAAAAGGATTAGTGGGCAAGCCCGTATTCTGTAATAAGCCTGTCTAATGTGTATGCGATAAAAATAGCTGCGGGGAGACGTATTGTTTCAGCTGTAGATGCGGATATCATTGGCCAGCAATAGTCCTGAATATATTGCTGGCCAAGGCCATTCTATTAGTTTATTTTAATCATCATCGTCCTCTTTCTTCTCGCTTACCTTTAAGAAGGCCGCTCTTTTGGGAGCCGGAGCGGATTCACCTTTAAGTCCCTGCCATAGAATTTCATTGAATACCAAATCAGGTACAGCATCTTCTTTCGACCAATCATATTTGTCACTCCATGCCGCCAGTTTTCCCTTGCTCGGATTACGTTCGTTGAGATCGACATTTGCGTCAACATGGTCAAATGGGGTGTAGTCGGGGTTATTGCTAAACGACCGCCACATAGGGGTTGCAGCAGCGTCATATTGCGTCATTGGTTTCATTCCTAAGATCAGCTCTATTGTTCTGATCATCCCCGAGGTAGAATACATCGTGTGATCTACGGATCTCCTTTTTACATAGGGACTGATCAAATAGGCCGGACTACGGTGCGCATCCACATGATCAGGGCCATTCTGGGCATCATCCTCCAGTATAAAGATTGCGGATTCCTTCCATATCGGACTCTTGCTGATATGATCGACAAACATACCCACAGCGAGATCGTTGTCTGCTACATGTGCATAAGGAGACTTCCTGCCTGCGCGCATCCCTTCGGTATGGTCATTGCTGATTCGAATCGTCGTCAATTGGGGCATTTCTCCTTTTTGGATGAGTTGATCAAAATCAGCTTTCCATTGTCTTACACGTGTCGTGTCGGCAACACTGAGGTCATAACTTGTGTATCCGGTGGCAACATGTCCCTCCAAAGATTTTACGTTTGGTTTTCCCTTGTCAGCAAATTCACCATAGGTACGATAAGATATCTGGTGCCGCTTGGCATTATCCCAAATAAATCCACCTTTATTGTTGGCTATTTCCCGTTCTCCTTCCCCGCCATAGGTGCCGCCGCGACCACCATAGCTTGATGGCCAGGTTTTCTCAAGATAGTCTGTGGCATAAGCACCCATACTCCAATTGTGACCATCTGCGCTAACTTCTGCATCAACATAAAAATTGTCTAGAAGCGCAAATTCATTAACAATTTTATGTTGGTTGGGTGTGATTTTTTCGCCAAATAAACAAAGTGACGGATCTCCATTCCCTTGTTTGACATCGCCTAGAACCTGATCATATGTACGGTTTTCTTTGATAACATAAAATACATATTTGATCGGGGAGGGATCACCCACTTTCATCGGGATGGGGTTTCCGGCTTCTCCTTCTGTTTGTAACTCTTTTTCTTTCGAATAGGGTGTATTACGGTATACCGCGCGCGAATATAGTGCTAGTTCTTCCGGTTTAGGATCAGGTATGAAGCTGAGAGTTCCCTTAAAAAGGCCGGCAATATATTGTATATCTTTTGGCTTGTTGAGGTCGCCTGCATGACGATCGACTTTTTCCTTTTGGTCTGTCGGATTAGGGCCTTGTGGATTGGCTTTGGATGATAAGCCTTTACCATTGGTGACTAAAATTGTTCTATCAACTACTTTTACATTGGTTGGATACCAGCCAACCGGGATAAATCCTTTTGAAATAGATCGGCCAGGATTACTTACGTCAAAAACTGCTAAACAATTGTTGTCTGCATTGGCGATATAAAGTGTTTTATCATCTGCAGATAAAGCAACCCCATTGCTCGTTGATCCGCTTGGGGCATTAGGATATAATGCAGCATTTAATGTTTCTACCACTATACCTCGTTTGGTGTCGATAATAGAAACAGAGTTGTCATTTGCGTTAGCGACGAAAAACCATTTACCGTTTTTGCTAAAAGTGATTTCATTCGGGTGGTTTCCGACAGAGATTTCTTTGGTTATCTTGTTTTGCTTTACATCCCACACTAAAATCTTTTCTCCTCCCCAGACACTAATGTAAAGTTGTTTCGCGTCAGGTGTTAACTGACAGGCATAACCCTCTGCTCCTAAATCATAGGTTGCTTTGATCGTTTTGGTTTTTAAATCTACGATATACAGCTTTTTATCCTCTCGGGTAACGGTATATAGTTGCTGTTGCTTTTTGTCATCAACTGCCAACCCGGCAATCCCTATTTTATTAGGCCATGGTTTGCCGAGAATAATAGAATCTCTTGAGGTAATTTTTCCATTCTTGACAGTATATATTCTAACCATATTGTCATGCCCTCCTGAAGCGTACAGCGTATTATCATTGCTCGAAAAGGCCAATCCATACCATGATTTTGGGATTTCAATACTATCTATTTTTCGTTGTAAAGCTAGATCTATTAAATCTATTGTTTGGGTGCTTTGTCCATTATTACTTACAGCGGCAAACTTTTTATTGTGACTGATCACTAAATTCAAAGGTAAGTCTCCTAGTTCGATCTGTTTTCCAACAGGAGTTAATGTCCAGCCATTCGGTAATCCAACTTTGCTGTTTTCCAAACTAGCACTAATTTTGCTTTGCGCGTTATTTTGACCAAATGTGAGTTGCGAGGTTGCAAACAGGCAAGTAGTCAAGATGAATGATCCTATTCTTTTCATGGGACATATTTACGAAATTGAGCAATCAGACTAAAGAGTTTATATTAAAATTAAAGAAAACTTAATATTGGACACATACTTTTTGTTGCGCATAGCCAACTATTTTTTTTTGCATAGTCAAGACAATCGTTAAAACATTTTTCTGTGAATAAAAGACCTGCCAGTTCATTGGCAAGATTATCTGTTTTCGTTGTTGGTCACATTTTCTGGTTTCCAATATTTAGGGTTGGAAAATATAAAACTAACTAAATCACCGATGACTTTCATTAAGAGTATATAACCTGAAAACATCAAAAATATAGGGATGTAGAGTTTAAAAAACGGTATTGCAATTAGTTCGCTTGGATTTTCATTGGAGTGAGTCAGTCGTTTTTTGTTGCTTTTATAATAAAAAAATGCGTTCGAGATTGCCCAAACAGAGGTGTAAAAATCTGAAATCTGGAAGACAAGGGATCCACCATGAGTTTTCCAGTTGATAAAAAATACAATAATGACTAAAAATAATGTCATGAAGCAGAGTAATATAAGAAATATCAAGGCATAGGTTGTGTTACCTTTTTCATCCTTTTCCACATAAGTGCCAAATGATTTCCTGTTTTTATCTGTTTTTTTTCGTGTACGATTGAGTCTTACTTTTTTTACAATATACCTGATTGGTGTATCTTTTAACAGAAAGTAATGCGAAATGCCATAAGCGAAAGTCTGTAGTGCCTGTGCAAAAACGATATTATAATTATACACAGCATCATCAGCATAGAGGTAAACAATGAGCAGGTTAAGTAGAACTACACTCCAAAACAAAGGATCTTTGAATAATTGTTCAGGCAATAACTTATTGATAGTCATAATAAAATTATGTTTGAAATCAAATTCTTCCAAAATATTCGTTGATTACAAGGTTATAAAATTTTTTTAATATATGGTCAACTCGAAATTTAAATGGATCCTTGTACTTAAGCATTAATAGTAATAAGAGATCGGTTAATAGATAAAAGTCTGTTGTTTACCGATTGAAATGGTTTGTTTGCCGAAAAGTTGTGGTGTTTTAAAGTCTGTTTCCTGAAATTGGATTGGTAAACTATTCAATCTTTATTTATGATACACTTCTTTAATTCATTAGCAATTTTAACCGTAGTAGGAGTGAGCACTTTCTTTAGCGGGTTGAAATCCGAAGAAGGGGCGGCTACAACCGTGAATACAAAAATCCAGTACAAGTTACAAGTTAATAGCACGATGAACATCAGTACACCCCTAAAAAAAATACGACAGGATAAAATTCAAGGATATACGGATTCCAAAGATTTTGCATGGTGAATGACTTTTCTTTAATGAATCTTTTATAGATTATTTTGAAAGATATATTTTCTAAAATTATTTTATTGTTATATAGATTAATTTTCATATATTGAACTATATAGGAAGATCAAGTGGATATGCTATGTTGTCTATTTGTTTCTTTTTTCTATAGCGTCGTAGATTGTAGCCTATATCTTTAAACTTAAAATAGTTTGTTATGAAAAAGAAAAGTTCATCGTGGTTTTTTTATGCCATTCTTGCTATTGTCATCTGTGTATTTCTATTGCTGAATCTACCTGAGCTTATTCAGGGATTTATGAACAGTTACAATTTAGTCGTTAAATAGTAACCAGATGTTTACCGCTTAATTCCATATACTTACCGATTTTTTTGTAGTGTTTATCTAAACTTTGTAGCCGTTGTACGAATCGTATTGTAGTTTAGGATCAGTAAATGAAATTGAACTAGCACAATATATCTTGAACAGAATTTAATCAGATCTAATGAAACGAGTCGAAATATTTAAAACTAATGTTTATCGAATGAAAGATGCACAGCGGATCGTTGCAACTCTTGTCAGCTTGTTTTCTTCTTATAAAATTAACTTCGATCTTGACGACGAGGAACGTATTCTCCGGGTCGAATCTTCGCAATTGGAAATCGAGACCAACAGCATCGTTAGAAAGATGTTTGAGTGGGGCTATCGCTGTGAAAGAATTGTCTAATCATTCGCTAAAAACAAAAACCTATCGATTATATTTATTTTTCATTGTAAATTCACGGCTGTGATTTGCTGAACGTTGCTATCTACAAACTTTAAGTTGTTATGTCTGAGCTGACGATTCCAAAAGATTAGTCACATGTCCATTGTTAAAGCAAAATATATCAATATGATAGGTAATAGAATGCTCCTTTTTTTTATGCTCCTTATTTTTAACGCAGCTTGTTTTGCGCAAAAAGGAACGCCATTATCAATTGGTATATCAGAAGTATTGCATTCAAATATTCTGGGGGAAAATCGAACGATCAATATTTGTCTGCCTGATAATTATAATCCAAGTGACTCTGTTCGGTATCCTATCGTATACGTTCTTGATGGCGGAGTTGATGAAGATTTTTTCCATATTGCAGGTATTGTACGTTTCGTTACGCAGCCCTGGATCGACAGATTCCCACAGAGTATTGTTGTTGGGATAGGCGGGAATACGCGAAGAAGAGATTTTACCTTCCCTGTTAAAAATACAGATTTTATAGAAAAGGAAGGCTTTCAGAAAGCTAATTTTCCTTCTTATGGCGGTTCTGAAAAATATAGGGCATTCATAAAAAATGAATTGATCCCTTATATAAGTGGCAATTATAAATCGAACGGAAAACAGACTTTGATAGGAGAATCACTAGCGGGGCTCTTTTCCGTAGAAATATTATTGAAACAACCCGAACTATTTAATGATTACATAATTATTAGTCCAAGTTTGTGGTGGGGAGATGAGTTTTTATTGGAAACTGCGGACAAGCTCCTACAACGTAATTTGAAAAATAATATAAATGTTTACCTCGGTGTACCCAATAGAGAAGAAGATTTAAAAATGTATAATGAGTCTAAAGCGCTATCTGAGGTCATTAAAAGCAATAAGCAGATTCATTTTGTGTTTGACTATATGCCTGATGAATTGCATTCCACAGTAATACACCAAGCCGTCTACAACGCCTTTAAGAAGCTGTATCCAAAAACTGTCTATTCAAAGGAGTAGCCTGGCTATACGGTGTTTAATTTCATTTTACACTTAGCTGTACTTCGTTGAGCCACTCTTCTTCCAAAACTGACATAAATAGCTTATCGTGAAATTGATTGTCTCTAAAGCAGGCCTCACGCATTCTCCCTTCGAGTTTAAATCCTGCCTTTTCATACGCTTTTATTGCTGCATAATTTGGCTCGGATACGGTGAGCATGATCCTGTGGAGCCCTAGTTCCTCAAATCCCATGCGTAAGGTTAATCTAGTGACTTCTGAACCTATTCCTTTTCCCCACTCTTGACGATCTCCTATAAAGATAAAATACTCGCCAGATCTATTTGCGTTGGAAATATTGCAAATGCCAGCATAGCCTATCAATCTATTTGAGTCGTTCAGGAAAATTCCCCGGTTAAAATTTGTTGAGTCATTGATAACCGCATGAAACCACTGGTCGATTTGATCCTTTGTGTGCAATGATTGAAAAAGTGAAAGCGAATATTTAATAGACATATCATCATTGATCCATTCATAAAATGGTGAGACATCGTCAAGAGAGAGTGGTTTTAAGTTGATCATTATTTATTACCTCGTGTATCTGAAATCGTTATATCAATCCTCTAATTAATGATTAGGTTTCCTGCAGTATTACCATAATTTGTAGAATGTTAAAAATATAAATAAAGGATATATCGCCCTTGTTTCGTTTCAGCAGCTATAAATTTATCTGCTGTTTTCATTGGCGATAAGCACTATAACTTATTTTAACGGTTTGATGACCACCTGATCGACCATTTTTCCTTGCTGGTCGAGAATTCTAAAAATCCCTTTTTCATCATTTAAATCCACGCGTAGCACATTATTGTTGGAGTTCACAATAATTGGAAATTGTACGGTACTTGTTGCTTCCTTGATAATGTGTTTGTGTAAATGACCCGAGAGCATGATCTGTGTCCCTGCCTTATTGAGGATGGGAACAAATTTCTCCAAAATTTCTTGTTCCCCGTGCCAGCCACCAAAAGGTGGCATGTGACAGATTACAATTTTGTACTTAGCTTCTTTAAAAGAAGGATTTTCAACAGCTTGTTCCAACCAGCTTGCCTGTTCGCTTCTATAATTATCCATATCCACGATACCACTATATTCTATATCGGTGTCGGGTTTATCTTCACCGCAATCTAAAACGATAAAACCTGTATTTCCATGTCTAAACTGATAATATAGTTTACCTGTTGGCGTTGGGAAATACTTGGGATATTCAATGGCAAAAGGCCCTCGTGTTTCATGATTTCCTCTTGCATAAAACATTGGTTTTTCGCTGGCGAATCTTTTGATAGCGGTATCCATAAACCCCTCATACATCTGTGCTTCAGTTAGTAAATTATTTACCATGTCGCCGTTAAAGACCACAAAGTCACTTGTCTTTAGATCGCCGATATCCAGCAGCTTGTCGAGAGTCTCGTTGCGTTCGTGAATATCATTGACAACCGTAAAATGAGTAGATTTAGCGTTGCCAAAGGTTTTAAAAAATAGGGGCGCTTTTTGATAGACATCGCTGGCCACTACCTTTCCATATTGTACATTCACTCCAACATGCTTGAGGACTTCCTGGCTATACACACGATACCGGTAACGAGTTCCTGGTTTTAAGTTGGTCAATGTGACTTGATGCAGTGTTCCTACTTTTTTAAAACCGTAGGCAGCGGCGTAATACTTTGGCCTTTCTTTAAAGTAAAAGTGACTGGAGTCATCCGGTGCTAACTCAACCCAACCTGTAGCGGGTTTGTCTGTCGTCCAGATAATGGAAACAGATTGCTCAGTTAAGCCTTGAATAAAAGGAAGATGACTTATTTTTATTGCATCCTGTCCAATAGCGATAAAACAATTGAAACAGAAAAATAAAATGAAGAACCATATTTTTTTCATTATAATACCTTGGTCTGTGACGGATTTTGCAAAATGCATAGGTTTTTTCTCGGTTTAAAGAAACAAAATTGATATTAAAACTATATAAAAATGCTGTGAATTCAAAATGAAGCCTCATCAAAATCATAAGTTGTTCGTTTTTGTTTTTTGCTAAAAAAGTGGTTTAAACTATTCATAACAGAGGAAATGCTACCTGTGTTTGATACTTATATCTGGTATGACATTTCTCAAATGTTATAGCTGTTGTTTCCAGTAAACCAATGTTGAGTAATCTAACTACTAACATACCATCAAAGCATTACAGTATTTCCGTGATACATGGGCAGAGCATAACTGTTTAGGAGCATTATTTCAAATATCCAATTCTCAAAGGATTTAACTTGACTTTTTTTGATAGCTCCTTTTATGATTATTTGATGCTGCTTTCAAAATGGTAGGTACCCGAACCTATCTCATGGTTGGAATCTGTCAGGACAATTTTTGCCCTTGTATTGGCAGGGATAGTGACATTCAATTTCAGTATGTTATTTTCTAGCACCCAAGCCGATTTCACGGTGCCATATAGCGTCTCAAGTTCTGCCGAGGCTTTAGTTAATTTACCACCTGGTTTTGGGGCTATAACAATAGTTTTATAACCCGGATCAGCAGCTACGGAGTTAATTCCTGCTATGGTTCGATACATCCAGTCACCAATGGCACCATAGGCGTAATGATTATAGGAGTTCATGTCTGGAGTTTGAAACGAACCATCGGGTTTAATACCGTCCCACCGTTCCCAGATGGTGGTGGCACCCATTTTTACGGGATAGAGCCACGATGGGTAACTCTCCTGCATCAACAGGTCGTATGCAACATCGTTGTAACCAAATCGTGTCAGGACATGGCATATATAGGGGGTGCCTAAGAAACCGGTGGTGAGGTGGTTGCCATAGTCACGGATGTTGGCAACAAGGCGATCGGCACATGCAGCCCGGAGTTCTTCGGGAAGCATATCAAATTGCAGTGCCAATACATAAGCTGTCTGTGTACTGGATACCAACCGGCCAGTTGCGGTCATATACTCCTTTGCAAAAGCTGCTTTGATGTCAGAAAGTAATGCCCTGTATTTCGCAGCGTCCTCTCTTTTGCCTAGGACCTCCGCGGCATTAATCAGTAGTTGTGTCGAGTGGGCATAAAAGGTCTGTGCGATGAGATATTTATCTGTTACAGCAGCTCTTCCATCATTATCGTCATTCGGACGGTAGAAAAGCCAGTCTCCAAAATGAAAACCTGAATTCCAAAGATTATTTTTCGCTACAGAACGAATATAATTCACCCATTTTTGCATACTTTCATATTGTGTTTCCAGTACACTGCGATCTCCGTAAGCGACATACATATCCCAAGGGATGATTGTGGATACGTCGGCCCAACCGGCTGAAGCACCATCGTTGGCCCCGAGCACATTCGGTACGACGTGTGGAATGAGGCCGCTGGGCTGTTGATCAGCCTTCACATCTCTTAGCCATTTGCTGAAGAACCCTGCGACATCCATATTGTAAGCCGCCGTATTGGCAAAAGCTTGTGCATCACCTGTCCAGCCTAGACGCTCATCGCGTTGTGGACAGTCGGTAGGTACATCCAAAAAATTCCCCTTTTGTCCCCATTGAATATTGTGCTGTAATTGGTTGATCAGGGGATTGGAAGTTGCAAATTTGCCGGTTGTCTGCATATCTGAATAAAGGGCAACAGCGGTTATGTTCTCGACGTTTAATTCTCCAGGATAGCCCTCGACTTTCACATATCTAAAACCCTGAAAAGTAAAATGCGGTTCAAATATTTGTTCGGCTCCTCCTTTTAAAATATAACTGTTTTGGGCCTTGGCGGATCGCAGGTTTTCTGTATAGAAATTGCCTTCCTTTGTAAGCACCTCAGCATGACTTAGTGTAATCTTTGTCCCGGCAGGACCTTGCGATTTCAACGTAGCCCAGCCCACCAAATTTTGGCCAAAATCGACAACAGTATCTCCATTTGGTGTTTTGAAAACCCGAAGGGCTTTAAACTGCTCGTGTTTCCTTACAGGAGGACCGCTCATAGCGATAAGTTTTTCTATTCCTTTGTTCATTAATCCTACTGCCGTCCATTTGTTATCTTCTTTAAATCCAGTACTATCCCAACCAGGAATTTCCATTCTTGCGTCATAGCGCTCACCATCGTAAATGTCCGAAGCGATAATCGGCCCATAGGTGTATTTCCAGCTTTCATCCGTCTTTATCGTTTCCTTTGTTCCATCTGTATATTCTACTTCAAGCTGCAAAATCAGTGCACGTGTGTCGCCATAAAAATTATGTTGGTTTCCGAATCCAATACGACCTTTATACCAGCCATTACCAAGACTTGCACCAATCACATTGGAACCAACTGTCAGCAATGAGGTAACATCGTAAACTTGGTATTGTAGCTGATTCTTGTAACTGGTCCATCCCGGAGCAAAATAGGTGTCACTTATACGGAGGCCATTTAGCTTGGCTTCATACAGCCCTTTTGCTGTAATATAAGCCATGGCAGACTTTATCTTTTTTTTCAGTGTAAATTCCTTTCTGAAAAGCGGACTGCGGGCCGAAGTGTCCTTTCCAGACACAGTGATCCATTGGGCATGCCAATCAGAGGCAGCCATTCCCATTTGGAAGAATCCAATCGTGGACCACGCTGATCTGTTCCCATGATTATCTTTCACCCGGACCTGCCAGAAATATTTTTTCTTTGACTGCAAAGGAGACCCCGCATAATCAATCCATATAGATTGGTCAGTGACGGTGTGGTTTTTCCAAACTAGATCTTTTCCCTTACTTAATGAAGTTTTGTTAGTTCCGACCCGAATTTCATATTCAGATTGTAGTGTGTTTTTTTCGGTAGAAGTTATTTTCCAGCTCAATCTCGGAGTTGCGGTTTCAATGGCTAATGGATCCTTTAGATGTTCTACCTTAAGGTCAATTACACCGAGTTTCTGTGCGAAGGCAGAGAGATTCATTATGATCAGAAATCCTAATATTCCTGATTTTTGGAGCACAGTCTTCATGGATGGTTTAAGATTTGATTAATAACCTGTTGTTGGAATATAAAAGTAATATAGCTATTATCCGTAATAAATCTGAAGTATCCGTCATGCACTGTCCTGATGAAAAAATAAAAACTTGTCTTATGCTAAGATCAAATGGAAAATGTATCTATAAATTCGTGTTTGTGAATCATAAGGGGAAATCGAGACCGTTATGTCATATTCAAAGAAAATATATGATGACAATAGAAAATTATAGTCAAACAATTCAACTGAGCAGATCAGCAGGTCAGGTATTTAAGGCTTTGACAGACGAAATACCATTTTGGTGGACAACACTGTTTGAAGGGTCTGCAGACAGTAAAAACGATCGGTTTACCGTGCGCTTTGGGGATCAGATTTATAAAACAATACGGGTGGAAGAATTACATGAAAATGAAAAAGTTGTTTGGTATGTTGAAGATTCATTGATTGCCGTTCCTGGATTGAAAAATCAAAAGGAATGGATTGGTACAATGATCGTTTGGAATATCATTGAAATGGAAAATGGAACCGTATTGCAACTCGAACATATTGGCTTACAACCTGAAATTGAATGTTATGCAATTTGTATAGACGGATGGAGACAATTTGTGAAAAGTTTGGAGCTCTATGTCGAAACAGGCAAAGGACAGCCCTTTTGAATCAATGCATTGTTAGCTGGCTAACAGTGCATTGATTAAGTTGTTAATGTCTTCGTAACGGGCCAAATTTACTAACCAGTTTCTAGGAATTGATTTCTCACCATAATATATACCTGCTAGTCCTCTAGCGATGACTGCTCCGGTACCTGTATCCCCTCCAAGATTAATAATACCTAAAACAGTGTCTCTATAATTTTCTTTTTCCAAAAAATACCATAGGCTTCATTCTAAACTATCGATTACGTATCCACTGGATTTCAGTTCCTTTTCAGCTTTATTCCTAATATCATGAAGAATGACATTGTGAGAATGGCATCTTTCTGCTTTGGGAAAGTCGATTTCATCCCAGAAGTGGATAACTTGATTGCGCATTTCTGTATAAGCTTGTTCTTTATCTAGGCCATCTCATAACATTTCTGCTAACATAATGTAGATAAAACATGCCATTGTTGAACGAATATGCTTATGTGAAATTTTGCTTCTATCGAGGATACGAGAACTATTTGTTATACGATTTGACAGATTAGGTTGTTGCTCCATATCGATTAATTGTAAGTTTTGTTGTAAAGAATAATAAAATAATTACTTCGTGTTATTTATTTGATTTGTAGTTTTTTGTGTTTTTGAGTTGAATTGGTTGTTAATTGTCTATTTAATTTATGAAAATAAAAATTAAATTAATAATCTGATTGGTGAAATATTTAAAATAATTTACGATATTTGAATGAATTATAAAACTGAGAGAAAATAAAAATTAACATGCTTTCTGAACGATAGCTGTCCAAATAGACTTGTATTGGCATGTAAAGCATATATTTCTAGAATTGAATAAAAAAATGGAATATTTTTCCCAACTCGGATACCATTCTAATGAAATCATAAAGTTCGCTGCCTCTTGTGGAATATTTTCCCTACTTTTAAAATCTGGTGATGTGATCCACTTTACACCACTGGATCCAGAACATTTTAAGGCGTGGCTGATCGAAAAAAATATTGAAGATATCAAGAGCGAAAGACAGCATCAGGAATTTTTTGGGACAAGCATTTAATCCTTTAAACAAGGATGATAATTTTTTAAGAAAAGGCATTCTCTGCTTTTTTAACAGATAAAATCAATTTATACGGTCATATGAAAAAAATATCAACTCTATTAGTGCTGCTTCTTTTCGTTGCTTTTTGCAGCTTCGCCCAGGACAGTTCTATGTTGTGGAAAATCTCCGGTAATGGTCTGAAACAACATTCTTATCTGTTCGGTACAATCCATATGTTATGTCCTGATGATTTTGTCATCAAACAAAAGAATTTGGATGCATTCAATTCGAGTAAAAAGATAATTTTTGAAGTTGACCTTTCCAAACCTGAAAATGTCAAATCCCTGCAGGCATTTGCTGTTTCGGATCCTAATTTTATAAAGGCATTTTCTGAGGATGAGATGAAAAAAATGGATAGTGTACTGGTTGCACAGCAGCTGTCCATCAAATTGCTGGATTATGCATCACCTGTTGCGGTGATCTCCTTATTCTCGATGAAGGGGTTTAATTGCCCTGATCCAACGAAGATGAAGTCCTATGAGGTAGAATTAGCGGCGCTTGCAAACAGCCAGGGAAAGACAATTGGAGAGTTGGAAACGCCTGATTTTCAGTTTAATTTATTAAAAGATCTCATTACGCCCAAATTGTTTATGGAATCTGTTTTTCAATTGGATAAATATCCTGCATTGACTGCTAAAATGGTTGAAGCCTATAAGACCGAAAATTTGGAAGAATTAACAAAATTATTGGAAGATTCGGCATGGATGACAGTGGAGCAAAAAGATAAATTGTTAATTGATCGAAATTTAAATTGGAGCAACTTGATACCGGAAATTATTAAGGATCAATCTTCTTTTATTGCTGTTGGGGCAGGTCACCTAGCTGGCGATAAGGGGTTGATTAGCTTACTGCGTAATAAAGGATTCACTGTAGAGGCTGTAAAATAAGTCTTTTTGAATCCCATCTTAGTGGGTATTATTTTTGACATCGCGATAAATTTGCATTTGGTCAACGTCTACATGCACTATATCAAAAAAATTGGTGCTTGAGCAAGCGAAAAGCTTCCTTTGTTGAAAAAACATGAAGAAACAAGTATTATGTGCAGTTATACTCAGCGGATTGACGACGCTGGCTGCACATGCTCAAAATGCCGTGTCGGGGCAGGTTGCTGTAGATTATGTGCCACTGTCAAACTATATTCGACCTGAAGATAGTGTTAAGACGGGTTCAAAAAGTGATTTCAGGAGAATACAATTTAATCTGGAAGTGCCGCTATCCACCAAAATAGATTCTTTGGGTAATATAAAACGTTGGTCGTGGAAAATAGGTGCAGCTTACGCAAGGATGGAAAATAAGGGGTACGAAGAGCCTCTATTTCCAACTGAAATGTTAAATGCGGAAATGGGACTTCAATACCTGACCTCATTAAGGAAAAATTGGTCTTTATTAACTTTTGCGTCTGTAGGGATCTATTCAGATCTCGTTAAGGTCGATGGCAAGGATGTGCTGGGACAGGGGGGCGTGCTTTTTATTAAAAAATTTAGACCGAATTTAGCTTTTGGTTTTGGACCTGTATTAAGCAATAGTTTTGGCGTGCCAATGATCTTGCCAGGTTTGTACTTTGACTGGAAAACAAATGGAAAAGTGAAGTTTAATGTGAATTTCCCGCAAGGTTTATCCGCAGCCTACCATGTCAACGAATTGGTTGATCTTCGCGCTGTACTTAATTTGGACGGGATGACTGCAGAGCGCGAAAAGAATGGAAAATCTACTTTAGGTGGTTTTATGTTATTGACAGCTGGACTGCAGCCGCAGTTCAATCTAGGCAAGAGCCTCAAGCTCCAGCTGACAGGCGGGAGTACGCTAGCCAGATTGTATGTCGAAAACGATCGATCCTTGAAAAGTTTATTCAAGAATAAAACGCAGGAAGATCCCCGGTTTTCACCAACCTTTTATACTTCGGTAGCAATTAAATGGAATATGCCTTAATTTATCGGCTGAGGAGCTTCTTAAAAACAACATTTTGGAGAAGCTCCTCTCTTTTTGTACGCGAAATAGGCAATTCTCGTTCCTGTATATATACTCTCCCTCCAGTAATGATATCAATATGGTTTACATTGACTAGGTAGGATTTGTGAATGCGAAAAAAATGGTTGTTGGGCAATGCCTCTTCCAAAGCAAGCATCGTCTGATGAATTGTAATTGTGCGCTCTTTAAAATGAAGTTTTGTATAATTCTGCATACTTTCTGCGTATAGAATATCAGTCCAGGAGATTTTTACAAAAGAATCTCCCTGTCTTACAAATAGCATGTGATCATTGGGATTGCTCTCCTGTAATGGTTTGTTGCGCTGCAAAAAGAGCTGAAAAGCCTTGGTGCTGGCCTGGTAGAAACGCTGGAAAACTATAGGTTTGAGTAGGTAGTCAACAGCTTGCAGCCTGAATCCCTCCAAGGCATATTCTGAATAAGCTGTAATGAAGATACATAACGGTGGGTTCTCAAGCGAGTCTAAAAAGTCTATGCCATTGAGATAGGGCATATTAATATCTAAAAAAATGAGATCTATATCGCCCTGCTGTAATCTTGAGGTTGCAGCAAGTGCTGAAGGAAATGTTTCTACTAAATCCAAAAAATCGATCTGTTCGGTCATTTCAGCAATATGTTGACGCAACATAGGTTCATCGTCCACGATGATACATTTCATTTTCATTTCTTCCATAGTCAAAAGTTAGCTGTTAAGATCAATTGTCAGTTGGACAGCAAAGCTGCTATCAAGTTTGTGGATTGTTAACGAATAATTATTTTCATATTGCAATTCCAGCCTTTTTTTTACGTTTTCTAGCCCTATGCCGGAGTGCCCTGTTGAAGCTAAATGAGGGTATTCCTGATAACTATTGCTGATGTTAAATTGGAGTTTTCCCTCTTCCTCAACACAAGATAGGAGGATGCTTCCTTTTTGATTTGGAAGCCGGTTCACATGTTTGAATGCATTTTCGACAAAGCAAATAAGCATCAGGGGCGCAATATATAAATCCTTTGAAGATTGTGCCCATGAGCAATTTACATCCAGCTCGTTTCCCCAACGCATTTTTTCTATGGCTATAAAGTCTTGTAAATACTGCAGTTCACGTGTTAAAAGAACAAGCGGCTGGTTGCATTCATATAGCTGATATCTTAAGATATCTGAAAATTTAAGAAGCAAATAATCGGCCATTTCCACGTTCTTTTTCATAAGAATGTGGATATGATTCAAAACATTAAACATAAAGTGAGGATTAACCTGATCCTGTAAAAATTTTACCTGACTTTCTAAAAAATTTTGCTGCAACTGGCTGTGAACACGTTGTATATCGGCATGTTCCTGATAAAACCTAATCCCACAGGCTGTGCCATTAATAAGGAGTGAAGATGGAATTGCTTGATAGAAATGAGTGAATATGAGATCTGTCCTTTGTTGAATAGATATACCCTCCTTAGAAAGGATAAAATAGTAATCTATACCGCCAATTAAAATTGCTAAAATGATGACAAAAATAACCGCCTTCAGGACAAAAGGTTTCATTTGTCGAGTCTTGATCGCCCGAGGCAAAACCCGGTCACTAAGCCATTGAGAAACAACAATGGAAGAAACCATAATTAAACAAGTATGAAATAAGGCCTGTAGTGCATTGAATTCATCTTTTATTTGAATCCATACTGCAAATCCGAGTACAAGCCAAAAGAGGGTAAGGAAAAGATGTTTAGTTAGATAGTTTTTTTTGAACATACAGCGATTTTATAAAAATACCTTTGGAGCCTGATCTCTAGGTAGCTCCAAAGGTAAAACATATTCATTGTTTTAGAAGATAAAGTAACCCAATCCAATAGAAAATGCCTGTGGTTTGGATTTAAAAGATTTGTTGAGGTCAGAAAAACCGCGTTCATAGCGAACATCGAGGGTAAATCGCTGTATATCGACTCCAAGACCGCCTGTAAGTTGTAAGTTTGATTTGTCAAAATGTTTGATTCCCTGTTGTATTGCTTTTAGAGGTGGCAGGTTGTCATTTAGGGTGTAGCTGTAAATTACACCTCCCAATATCCGGAAATTGAGCTCCTGATTTTGATATATTTTATAACCTGCAACCACGGGAATATCGATTGCGTTCCATTTTAGTTTGCTTTCTGTTTGTCCTTGCGGTTTAAGTGCTGCTTTCCGTTTATTGAAAAGAGCCTCACCCTGGATATAAGCTCTGCCGAAATTAATTCTTGCCATACCACCTACGTGTAATCCTATGGCGTATTTGTCATCCAAATCAGCTAATTCTGTATTGAGTTTGTTGAGACTACTTCCTCCCTTAATACCCAATTGAATGAAAGGTTGTTCCTGAGCAAATAGCTTTTTGCTAAACATCATGGCAAAGAATACGATGCAGGATAAAATTGCGTTTTTATTCATTTTTTATTGTTTTGATTTGTCCAAAAGAACGAAGGATCAAATCCTTTACAAAAAGTGTTTGACGAACTGCATTTCTGTAGTGACGAAGGTTTATATGAGCGGGATTAGTAAATAGAATCTTTCTATTTATTTGTCAAAATTTGTGGTTTATGACCATTTTTGTTGGTAACAGTAGGAAAAGTTTGATTATTTTTTTAACTTTCAAGATAGATGCTGTCTAATCAATTGCGTGGTACAAATAATCGATTTGCATGAAAAATCCGTTGAAGCTTACATCCTCTTTTCCTCATCTGGTATGGTCCTTTTGTCTCCTTGTGCTCTTATCCTGTTCGAAAGAGGGACTTAATTCTCAAAGTGGTTTAATAGATCCTGACTTCAAAACTGTCACTTTGAAAACCGGAATCACTGGGAATATCATCCCGATCAAAGCAGATCTCTGGTATGTTTCTTATGTGAAGGACGCACTTACTGGTGAAATGTTGAGAGATTCTACAGGAAAAAAACTCAAATTGGAACATACTGGTGCTGTTGAAGTTGAAGACGGTTGGTTACAGTTGGAAAAAACAGCTAATAATAAGCTCCGATTGACTTTATTGGAGAATTTTAGTGACCAGCCACGTAATTTTGTCATTGGCATATTGTCGGCAGATAAACAGGATGAAGTGAACTTTATCCAAAAAAGAGCTGAGAGATATGAGTTGGTCAAAAAAGAAATTACAGAAGTGAAAGGAAGTCGAAAAATTTATGTGAGTGCCGAAGGTTGTGCTGCTATGACACTGACAAACAGTTTAAATCAAGAACGGAAAGTCGATATCACTGCAATCTTTAAAGACGTAAAATATAGCTCCGAGTTTATAAGTGAAAACTATGGTGCTTTCGAATGGCTCAAAAGTGCAGATTCTTTACTATTTATGGACGAACTGATGATAAATGGGGCTGTGCGCTGGCAAGGAAAGGTGCCTTATACCAAGGGCAAAACTTTTGAAAATTATATTAAATCGGGAGATAAACAAGAGCTGCTACTCAAACCTTATGCGCGTATCGCCGTAAGAGGAGAGTTTAAATATCTAGAAAGAACCTGCAATTACATCTTTACCATTAAGAATAGAGGATCGGGTCATGAGTTTACCATAAAAGGGATATGGAAACAAAAGGTTCCGTTAACTCCCCATACCATTATGGAATAAATCTTTGCAGAAATTATCTATTTTAGATTGCAAGCCGCAATAGACTTTTTTCTCGATTTATACTGTACCTTCGGGTTTACTAAAATTTTAATAGCCAAAATGAATAAACGAAGCAAAATCATCATTTTTGTTTTCTGCCTTATTAAACTTGCTCTTCACAGCATTGCTGATTACCATTCAGGTTTCCAGGGTGATGAATTGCTGCATATTGAGACAGGAAAGCATTTGGACTTTGGCTATATGGAATTTCCACCTATCATTGGACTGCTGGCCTTTTTTCAAAATTTATTGCACAGCCAATCTGTATTTGTTCATCATATTTTTCCGCATATCGCGATGTTACTGATCGTTGTTTATCTTGGTAAAACGGTGATCGAATTAGGTGGGGGCAGTATTGCTGTATTTATCACATTGCTGTGCTTATTAATTTCGCCCGGGTTTGGCGGATCGCAACAGACGTTTCAACCGGTTGTTTTTAGCCAGTTATTGTGGATACTTTCATTTTATCAGCTTGTACGATTTGTAAAGTATGAGAAACCCAAATACCTATGGTATTTAACTATTCTTGTTGCCTTGTTTTTCATGACCAAATATGACGCATTGTTTTTCTTGTTTGGGTTGTCTTCATTGTTTTTGTTTAGAAAAACTAGAATAGCATTGATTTCTTCAGACTATTGGCGTTGTTTGTTGGTCGGTTTTTTTATTTTGCTGCCAAATTTAATCTGGCAGTATTTACATCAGTTTCCAGCACTACAAATGTTTCATAGACTGTATGAAACCCAATTGGATGAACAGAACGTTAAACAAGTACTGCATAGCTTATTTTTGGATTTAAACCCTATTGTATTTATTCTGATGCTGCCAGCTTTTGCGTTTATGTGGCGGGATAGAATAAGTAAAGATTTTTACCGACCGATTGCGAGTTCCATTTTATTATCTATTGCTTTTCTCGCTTATGCGAAAGGGAAAGCTTATTATTTCTTTCCAATTGTGCTTACAATACTACCTTTCTGTGGTGTCTTATATGAACGGATCATCCAGCCAAAGAGGAAATGGCTACTGTATCCGTTTAGTTTTCTTTTATTGCTTGGAACAGTAATGATTCCATTCGGTATACCTGTTTACTCTTATTCCTATTTTATGGATACGATTTACAGGTATTATCCTCAAAAGATAAGAAATGGAAAAAAGGTACTACCGATGCAAGAGTACATAGCGAAAGAAAAATGGGAAGCAGTCATGCAACAGTTAACAATGGTTTATGATAGTTTACCATCGCAAGAAAGAGAAAAATGTCTCATTTGGGGGAAACATTATTCTCAGGCGGGTGCTGTGGAGTTGATGCAAAAAAATTATGGGCTTCCGAACGCTTTTTCTTACCACGGAAGTTTTTACAGCTGGGCTCCTTTAGGAAAAATGCCTGAAACGATAATAGCCATTTGCTACAATGATACCAGTGATGAGTTCTTTTATCCCTTTTTTGAAGAAGTGGTTCCAATACGAAAGCTCTATAGTCCGTATGCCAGTAGTGAGGGCTGGGTTGAGCAGACAATCTATCTATGTAAGCATCCTAAACAGGGTTTTGATCAGATGAAAGTGCTATTTAAGTCTCGAATATTTGAATAATATTGCTGAGGATTAATGAAATCTATTTTCCTTTATATCAGAAAACCTTTTCAATATATCTAATTAGTGGTATGATAAAGGCCTGAAATTAATCAGGCCCTTTTGAGATTATGTAATTCATTGAAAATTTCTTATTTGACCTGTGTAATGGTTCCGTTGCTTACACTACCCCAATTTGTAAGACTTCCATAGACAATTAATTTAGACTTATTGTTTGCAAATTCTACTTTTCCGCTACCACTGATCGTCAGGTTACCATACACGACTACTTCACCGTCAATGATCATCTTACCATTGATAAACGAGGTTGCCTTAGACCCTACCGATCCCTGAGAAAGGGAACCGATTATACTGAAGATACCATTTCCATTAACAGTAAAAGTTCCACCGATAACACCCGAACCAACTAAGTTCATCGTTGTATTGACGTTGATGTTTTGCTTCAAAGCAATGGAACCGTATATGTTGAATACACCACTGTTTATGTTGACAGAATTTCCGTTGATATTAAGGGTTCCACACCAGTTAAAATTAGGGTTGATATTGACATTTGAGGCAAATGTTTTTGTGTCTGAGTAGCTCGCTTCATTGTTTACATTTAGATCTCCCTGTGTGCTGCCCGTGAAAGTTGGATAAGTACCATTACAGGTTGGAGCATTGGGTTTCAGTTCGATAAGCTTTAAAGCAAAAAAATGGTCTGGTGTACATCAGACCATTTTACCCTCGGGAGATTTATAGAATAGCTATTCTGTCGTTATTGCTTATAGATTTTAGCTAAAGCCCGAACCATGCTTTGCAACGCGAACCGCATATCTTGCGCCAGCAGTTTTGGATGCGCGGATCCATTGATCTGTGTCTAATTTGCTAGGTTTAAAGACTGAAGCCACGGGACGCGATCCCCATCGCTGCTATTTGTAGCCCGGGAATATAATTCACGACGTCACAAAGTGAAAAATCATACCAATCTTTGCTTCTGCCCATGCTAAATAGATTAGAGAAGGAATAACTCCTTTTGTTGAGCTTCACAAAGGAAGCCCAACAGAAAAAGGTTGATCATTAAAATATATTGCCTCATTTTTATTATAGCTATTGCCATCCTGTGTTTTGTCCCAAAGCTGGATTTAAGCTTATTTCCTCCAGAGGAATCGGGAATAAATACATTTTGTCATTCCATGCTCTTTTTTCCAACGCAGTATAGATACGGATATAGAAATCGCTATTGACTGTTATACCGCTCACTTGGGTTGCTGGATATTTGGCTCTCAAAGCTGGTGTAAGTTTCATGCCCAATATTGTTTCTGGACGTTCGATTCTCTTTCCAGCCTTCCAGCGTAATAGATCGTCAAACCTAAATCCTTCGTCGGCGAGTTCGACCCTTCGTTCTCTTCTAATTTCGTCGATTATAACGGGTACTTCCGGAAATGCTGAATTAGGATCTCTTTTTAGAGAAGCAATGACCATATTCGGCATACCCACTCGTTTTCTTAGCAGATTGATACTCTTGTCAATATCGGTCTGTTGGATATCACCCAATTCCGCTTTAGCTTCGGCATAGATCAACAGTATTTCCGCATAGCGGAAGATGAAGAAGTCTAATGTCGATTGATTGGCTTGCCACATCGCTGGGTCTGAGCTTCTGCCTTTGATTAATTGATATCCTGTATTGGCGGTATTTGTTCCAATTCTCGGTAGATCAATAATATCTTTGGAGCCGTCGCTATTTTGTAGTAAGACAAAGCCTTTGGTTGCGATGGTCTGTTTTGCCCGAGGATCACGGTCGGCAAATTCATCTTCGGGACTGTTGTCACCTTTATATTTTGTACTAAGCGCTGTCGGCAACCCATCCGAACACAGATAGTTCTGGACGAAATCCTTACTGTATCCTGTCCCTGATTCGCCCAACGTCCTGCTAATATTGGTCATTAGGATGCTTTGGAGGTAGCGTCTTCCTAGAATAGATTCGGTATTGCCATTGAGTTCCTGTTGGATAAAAAGGTTGTAATAATCCGTTGCTGGATTACCTGTGGAGTATAAAGAATATTTATTTGAGCCCATAATAAGTTCGGCCGCACTGAGTGCTTCGCGAAGATATTTTTCGCTTCCTTCAACACCAAAATATTTTCTTCGTGTTCCTTCCCATAAGCATATTCTAGCTTTTAAGGCGGCAGCAGCATATTTGTGCAATCGCCCAGCGGCTACATTATCGGTAGGAATATGTTCAAGAGCAAAATTTAAATCTGCGAGGACAGAATCCATGACGATATTACGTGGTGTTCTCGGAGCGTAGAGCTCTTCACTTTTTTCCGTAAGATCTTTGCTATACCAAGCAACGTCTCCATAACGTTTGGAAAGACCCCAATAAAAGAGTGCACGGAAAAATCGGATTTCACCTGCATATTGATTTTTAATGGCCGTACTCGCCTCTGCATTATTGTACCGCTGTAAGAAATAATTTACGTTGCGGATATTTGTCCAATTATAATTGGCATCGGTATTGGGAACAACATATTGCCCCGCTAAAAAGTTATTTATACTGCTCGGAACTTTATCGTCTGACTGATTGTCCTGGATAAAATTTTGGGCAGGAAGGGAAGTATAAAACTGATTGGCATAAAGCATCAGGTCATTTTCGTTCTTAAAGAACGTTGGTTCGGTGATCGAGGACAAAGGTAATCTGTCCAGATAGCTGTCTTTTTTACAAGAAGCAATAAAAGCCAATGAACCAAGTATGAATAGTGTTTTTAAAGTTTTCATAATCTAAAAGCTAAATCTTATCGTTTAAAATCCAAGTTGTATTCCAAATGCTACTGATTTACTTTGTGGAGCATCTTGAAAATTGAGAACTTCAGGATCGAAGGCATCAAACAAGCTCGTAAATGTGAGTAGATTCTGTCCTGAAACATAGATGCGTGCACGTCCGAGCTTGGCCTTTTCAGTCCATTTTTTTGGTAATGAATAACCAAATGTAAGCTGTTTCACCCGCAGGTAAGCTGCATTTTGGAGGTATTTCGTTTGTTGTTGAGAGTTTCCTCCATTGCCAAATCGTAATCTCGGAAAATATGCATCTCTATTTTCTGTTGTCCAATAATCAGTTGCATAGACGAACGGAACGTTCCATTCGCTGGTGAATCCCCAGAAGGCACTATTACTGATCCAGGTATCCCGCTTGCCAATACCCTGTAAGAAAGCCGAAAAATCAAAGTTCTTATAATTTAAACCCATGTTAAGCCCGAAAGAATAGCGCGGCGTAGAGTTACCGATGATTTTTCGATCTCCTGGATTACCTACCGTGTTGTTGCCAAAATCTATTTTACCATCATTATTCAGATCTGCATAACGGATATCTCCGGGTCTCCAGGTTCCTCCCCAGACTTGGGTCTGTTTTGGTGCCGCATCGATTTCCTCTTGACTTTGGAAATATCCCTGTGTTTCAAACCCCCAGATTTCACCATCCAATTTACCTTCATACCAATTGTTGAATATTTTGGTCGTATTGAGCGGATATTTGGTTAACTTGGCATGATTGTCTGCTAGGGAAAGCATTACATCATAGGAAAGATCATCACCGATGCGGTCATTCCAGCCGATGCTAAGTTCCCAGCCTTTAGTCACTAATGTACCTGCATTTTGGCTTGGTGCAGCAGTTCCCAATACTGCAGGGAGCGGAACGCCGGCAACAAGCATATCTCTTGTTCGTCTTTCGTAAATATCAAAACTACCTGTCAGGCGATTTTTAAGTAAGGCGAAATCGAGCCCGAAATTTGTTGTAGCGGATTTTTCCCAAGTAAAATTTGTACTGACAAGTCCAGGGGCACCTACACTCACCCCAGTCTGATTGCCAAAAATATAACCGACACTATTATTCACTGGCATAGTCGGCAAGTAAGGATAGAAATTAGATGCGGAATATAAATCATCGCTATTAAAGCCCTGATTAGGCAATTCACCGTAGGATCCTCTTAATTTTAAATCGTTGATAACATTCTTGATTCCCGCCATAAAATTTTCTTCGGAAATTCTCCAGCCAGCTGAAACAGAAGGCGTGAAGACATATCTTTTATCTGCGGAAAAACGGGAAGATCCGTCATAGCGACCGTTGATTTCCAATAGATATTTCTTGTCAAAAATATAATTCAGTCTGAATACTGTTCCAAAGAGCGCCCATTCATTCTCTGCTCCAGTCACATTTGGCCGAGGATCGTTGTTTAGATTTATTGCGGGTTTGGTGGGGTCTACGAGATTGTTTGCAAATATGCCTAATCGTTTATATCGACTGCTTTCGCGATTAATACCGGCCATTGCTTTAAAATAATGCTTTTCGGCAAAGGTGTTTTCGTAGGTTGCAAAAGCATTTAAGGCAAAGTAATTGTGGTTATCAGTAGTTTCTGATACGGATGAAGGATTTGTCCAAGGAAACGTACCCAGTAAAATTCCATTTACGCCATATTCCTTAAACGGAATCTGATGGCTTTGTAGAAAGTTGTTGTAAGCATTCCACGTATAATCAGCCACGACCGAAACATGTTCTATGGGTTTAATTTTTACGCCTCCAGTTAACCATAGGTCATTCGAGTATCTTTTTCTTTTGCCATTATTGGCGGCTACAGCAAAAGGGTTGGTAAAACTTCCCTGGCCTGAAAAGTTTCCGTCGGGATGACGAATAGGCATGGTGGGCCTTAAGTCGCCAGATATCCATCCTGACGATGTTCCGCCGGTGACTACACCAGCTGTTTCTTTGTCGTCGATATGTGTGAGCGCAAAGTTTCCTGTCAAGGTTAGCCAATCTGTAATTTCTGAGTTGACTTTCATGGATGGATTTAGGCGCTGATACTTTTGACCGGCTTCTTTAAATAATCCTTTTTGCTGTAGATATCCTAAGGAGGTGATTACTGACGTTGCACCGCGACCACCCTGTAACGAGAGATTATGTCGCTGCATGGGGGCCCAGCCTGGATATTGCTCTTTGATCCAATCTGTGTTTCCTACATAGCGATACTTCGCTGGATTGGCCGGGTCTACATAGACAGGTAGGTTGTTGGCTGGATCGTTGAAATAGGCATTTGCAAGGATCGAATCTTGCTCTGTAAAGGATTCTGTAGCTGTAGTTCCACCATCTTGCCCGTTGCGGTTTGCCTGACGATGCATCCGGATATAATCGATTGAATTGATGTATTTCGCCATCTTGGTCGGTCTGGAGATGGTATATTCACCCGAGTAACTGATTTGAGGATTTTGACTTTTTGGGTTCTTTGTCTGAATTAAGATGACACCATACGCTGCTCTACCTCCATAAATAGCTGCTGCGGCGGCATCTTTTAGCACCGTTACATTCTCTACATCCGAAGGATCAATAGAATTCGGATCACGTTGTACCCCGTCTACCAAGATCAATGGACCTGCGGTACCGCCGTTAATTGAACCGGTACCACGTATGTTGAATTGGGATCCCGTTCCCGGTTTACCGTTTGAAGAAGTAATGTTTAAATTAGGCACTAACCCTTGTAGTCCCTGTCCTAAATTTGAAATTGGACGGTCTGCTAGGCGTTTAGCACTTACAGTTGAGACTGCTCCAGTCAGATTCTCTTTCTTTTGTGTACCAAATCCTACAACAACGACTTCTTCGAGGTTACTGTTTGCCGCTTTTAGGACAACATTGACTTCGTTTTTTCCTTGTGTGGGTATTTCTGCTGTCGCGTATCCAACAGAGCTGATAATTAATACGCTATTCGCTTCTGAAACGAGAAGAGAAAACTCTCCCTTTGCATTGGTGCTTGTACCAACTGCACTTCCTTTGATAAGGATATTGATCCCCGGAAGAGCCTGTCCATTTTCATTTGTCACACGACCAGTTATTGTTCTTTTTTGAATTCTGTCGTCGGTGTTTTTAATAATAGCCTGTGCGTTGGTTTTACGCTCAATGGCGATCGACCGGCCTTTTATCTGATAACCTAAAGATTCTTCGGGAAGGAGCTCATCCAATAAAGTCGTTATTGTTTTGTTATTTGCATTGATTGTAATTGGTTTTATATTTTTTAGGTCGTTCTCGTCGTATATAAATGTGTAGCCAGATTGTCTGCTGATCTCAATCAGTATATTTTTCAGCTGTGCCTTATTTTGATTGAGGTTGATGCGCTGTGCACGAACATTTCCCATAGCAACCATAATGGAACCTAACAGTATAGCGAAAGTTAGTTTCATAGACAGATGTGTCCTGTAAGATTTTAGGTATTGGTAATAATGCCTTGGATTATCTTTTTTCATATTTTTTTAAGTTTAATAAACAATGTAGATTGGCGCATAAACAGCTTTTGGTAGATGCAGCTATTTATGTCAATTTTGCATTGGCGGTTATAGGTTTTTATCCCAGGTCTATGCGGGACAAGCTCATTGTAATTGGTTTTGAAGTCCTTCTCGAAGTTCGAAGAATGAGCTATTTTTTGTCATGTTATCGCATCGCTACAATCCTCCTTCCTTCTCTTGTGAATTTTACATTTGACTTTAATTCAATAGCTTGTAATACTTCTGATAATTTAGCATCTCTGGGGATAATCGCTGAGAACTTTCGATTACCATACGGTCCCATGTCGACTTCAACATCATACCAGCGTGCGATTTTTAGCGCATATTGACTTAAAGTCTCTTCATGCAGTACATAAAGACCGTCCTTCCAGGCGTAGCTATCTTCGATACCGTTGGTGGATACTTCGATAGCGTCTTTTCCATCGACAATTGCCTGTTGGCCCGGACTTAAGAGGACTTGATGTTTTGTTTTTATGTCCGTCACACGTAGACTGCCGTTTACTAATGTCGTATAGGTGCGGCCATTGTCGTTATAGGTGTTAACATTAAAACTTGTACCCAAGACTTCAATCTGCTGCTGGGCTGTATGGATAACAAATGGTTTCTGTGCATTTTTAGCGACCTCTAGGTACACTTCGCCGGTCAGTTGAATCCGCCTTTCGTGACCGGTAAAAGTCGCCGGATAAGTGATGGACGATAATGCATTCAGCCATGCTTTGGTTCCATCTGAAAGTACCACCTCAAATTGTCCTGCTGCTGGTGTCGAAAGTGTGATTGTTTTAACATGTTCTGTTTCAGTTATTGTAGTTCCGTTGTTATATCCCACCGAATTATCTTTTGAAACAATACCACCATTTTTTCCATCTAATGCAATTGCTGGTTGGCCATCTATTGATAATAGTGCTTTGCTGCTACCGGGTGTGATATCGTCAACAAAAAGCTCATGTTTATTTTGCTGATCATTAGTCTGTTGTGAATATATAATTACTCCAAGTGTAAAAAAGGCAAGGATTGTTGCTGCAAGGGCTATGATATGACCTTTTGCATAAGGTTGATTTGTAGTTATTCGTTTTAATCTCTTTTGCAGTTCCGCTAAATCTGCAATCATTTCATTGTCAGCTGGAACTTTATGATCACCGAGGTTGAGGTACCATTCTTCAACCAGTGCTTTTTCTTGTGCTGTACATTTTCCTTCCAGGTATTTCTTTAGCAGAGAGTATCCATCGGAATGCTCGCGGTTCGTCATGATGCAATAATTTGGTTACTTCTATATGACGGGCGATGGAAGGGGAGAGGGGGGCTAAATTAAAAATTTTGCAAAAAAGCAGTAAGCCTATCCATAGCAGGCTTCCTAGTTTACTGCGAAGGAGGCGTAAAGCTTCTTTCATATAACTGCGGACGCTATGTTCTGATAGATTGAGTCTTTGGGCGATATCTTTATGACTGAGATAGTGGCTTCTACTGAGTTCAAAAACCTCCCTCACCCGTGGAGATAGCTTTTGAAGTACGTGTTCTATTTGTTCCTTGAGTAATTTCTCCCGTAGGGAATGGTCGGTATCTCCGGTATGATGTGCAGTGATTGGAGGAAGGGAAGCCAGATAGGTGGTTCTTGACTGTTCTTTAGCAATATAGTCGATTACACGATATCGTATGGCAGTATAAAGATAGGCAGATATTTCTCCTTGGATAGCGAGCGTAAACCTGTTTTGCCAAATTGAAGTAAATAAATCATGTACAATATCTTTAGCGGCTTCGCGATCTTGTAGTTTACGTGTTGCGTGAAGGTATAATAGTGCAAAATAATTGTTATAGAGTTTCTGAAAAGCTACGGCGTCTCCTTCCTGTAGCTCTCGTAGTAATTCTCTGTCCTCTATTTTTTGCGTGTTGTACATGATTAATGAACAATATTAGCAAACAATGGATAGTTGAGCAAATCTATTCCCGTTTTGTTTAAGCGCACACGATTGCGCAATATTTGTTATCTGTTCAGGTCAACAACTTATAGACCTATCTATTTTCTATAAAAGTTCTTGTGCATAGGGCAGATATGCATTGTGATCTTGCAAGTCCCAATCCTTAATATAGTCTTTCATATTTGGAAGTCCGCGTGTTTTCTCTCACTTTAGTTATATCTAATTTACTTGAATTGGTGATCTTTAGGTATTCCTTTTGATTTAAAATTCAGCTGTCTTTAAGCGGAGGATTTTTGTTTCAATAATCTTTTTACGTCAAAAGGGCCTGATGTTCATCAGGCCCTTTCTCTCAGCGTTTAATTGTACAGTAAATTTTGTGTTTCCTATCGTTTCCTCTTTTTTGTCTCCTCATCCAATATTTTTAAGAACTATTGGATTTTCTCTGTACAACGCCATTTTCTATATTTGCCTTTCACTTCGAAAGGTCGTTTGTACTTTCTTTATATAGTAGCAACAATGTTCACTTTAAAATGGTTTCATATTTTTTGTTTTTTCTATTGCGCATTAGCTGATCTTATTTGACTACGGTTGCCTCGAGCTCAACTTTTAGTGTTTCAAATAATGTTTTGACTTCCAATACTGTGGAGGACTGTTTGATCCTATTTTTGGTAATCCAGTTTTGAAGGACATCAAAATTTTCAAAGAGTTCAGCTGTCGAGGTGGTATAAATATTTAAGCGTACGATATTTTCGAGTTCATAACCGGCTTGTTGAATTACTTTTTCGGTATTTTGTATTGCATCAGTTAATTGTGACCTCATATTCGCTACGCTCGATACGCCATGTTTGTTTATTGCGGTTTGACCGGAGACATATAAGGTTCCGGTTACATTTTTTACTTCAACTGCCTGAGCATAATTTCTAGCTTCTTGCCAAGTCCAGGGATTGATTGTCTGTTTTTCCATCTTGTAATTATTTAAAACTATTGCCTGAATGTTTCTGATACAAAAGTCTCATTACCGTTTGGATGATTGCTGTGATTCAAATCACTTTTTATCGCTGTTGTTATATAATCTGCTTAACGTCTCTCGTGATACGCCCAGATAGGAGGATAATATAGATTTGGGGATTCTTTGTACTAATTGTGGGTAGGCGCTTAAAAACTGTTCATATTTAATCTTCGGAGATAGTTCAAGCAGTGATAATATTCTTTTTTGGTTGGCAATGTGGCCATTTATAGATTTGTTAAGAAAGTATGTGATTAATTGCGGGCAGCTATCCAGCATCCGTAAGTAGTCGGCATAATGTAAACCATATACCGTGGTAGTTTCAATACATTGAAGATTTAAAACAGCTTTAGATTGATTGTAAAATGCGGAAAAGTCGGTTTCCCACCAGTTCTCGAAGGCAAATGATACTATAAATTCTTTCGCCTGCCTGTCGGAATAAAATAATTTGACGAGTCCGGATACAATAAAATATACTTGTGTAACAAGCTCATCTTGCTTGATGATAAAATCGCCTTTCTTATATCTTTTATAATGAAAGAAGTTTTTTAAATACTCAAACTCGTTATTCGTTACATCGTTAAAGATATCAATACTGTCTTTTGAAAAAATATCCATCGTACTTTGGCGCATTTTGATTAAAGATGCATCTAAAATAAGGTTTTTCGACACCGCTTTATTTGATTTAGAATTAATCTTTAGCATCTGTACATAAGGAATGACTTTTACGGTAAATAGGAATCGCGAATGTTCAGAGTGAGAGATTAAATTATAAGTTTTCGGTAATATGAGATATTATTAGGAGTGTAATTATCTATTTTTAGAAATTGAACATCAATGTAACCTTTATCGATATGAAAAGAATAATATTTTTTATAATAGGAAGCCTAATTTTTAGTTTTACGGGGTTTCAAGGTTGTATGGAGCGCACCGATTCTGCTAATGGAAGTAAAGACGACAATCCAATCGCCGAATTGGCTGCTTTTGATTCACTAGAACATTATTCAATCGATATTGATCTGTTTAAAATAGGTGAATTGGAAGACAAAAATAATAAATCTGAAAAAGAACAACTTTTGTTATCTGTATTATCTGATAATCAGGTTAATATTTCATTGTTATCCCATTTAAAGGAGATTGGATATACGATTAATTTAGTTGATAAGTCCCTTTATAGACCTATAGACTCATTGTTTTTTTTAAAAGCTCGAAAGGACAATGTCGAAAGTTCATGTATACATGAATTCAGGGATATCCTTGTTTTTTATAAAAATAAACAATGCGTTGGAGTTGCTAAAATTTGTTTTGATTGTAAGGCGATGGTTTCATGGAGTGAAAAACTTAATTTCGCAGGTTTTGGTGATTGGGATGATTACGATAAATTGCATCCTTTGCTAAGAAAAAATTGAAATAAGAGCTTTTTCAACTAAATATATAAATAGAAGCCACATTGTAAGATATGGCTTTTTCCATGAATAGCAGAGTCCGTTGGACTTAATAAGCTAGTGTCGTCAATAAATATATTTTTAAGATTAAGTTTTTTACATAATTTTATAAACTTACTAGGAGTCAATTGTAAAGTTACTGTGGTGTAGTGGATAACTAGCTGTATATGATTGGGGTTATGTGAAATGTAACAAAGTCAAATTGATCTAAAAACAGCATTTTTTAAATGAAACAAATTATAAAAATCACGTTAGTCGGACTATTCTTCGCATTTTCTCTGATCTCTTGCGGCGAGAAACTAAGTGGAAAGGATGAATCGTCTTTTGACAGTTCCCGTAAAAAAATGGAAGCCAAGCTCAATGACAAAGAAAAAGAGAAATTGGAAAAAGCATTGCGGGTGACATTATCAGAAGCCATGTGGCTCAAGATGAATGACGCTGAGAAATATACAGGAGAATCAATAAATCATATATCGATGGGTCTGGTCGATGGGAAATCTTATAGTGCTATGTTAGATCTGGCTGATGATATCCTTCAAAAACAACAGGAACGAAAGATAGCTCATCTTCAAAATGAGATTGATAGTCTGCAAAAATATAAAACTGAATTCGAACTGGTAAAAAAAGAACTTGCTGTCTTTCAATTGGAACCTGTTGAACTGGATCTCGAAGATTTCTTTGGTGAACCCGTTCCAAGAATCATTGTCAGCATGAAGTATGTCGGGAAACAACCGTTAAAAGGAAGTCAGGGTTTTTCCTATGTTCTGAAAAAACGTTCTACACAAGCCATTATTAGTAATGAGCAGTCTGTTTATGGTGAATCTGATAGTGTGCTCCAGCCCGGTGAGTCGCGGGTCAATACCATCGTCTTTAGTCAGGAAAAAGAGGATTATCCTAAACTTTGGGAGTTTGCTAACTATCCCGTTAAAGGAATCAACTTAGCAAATTACGACTTGGAATTGCTTGTTACCACGCAGTCGATTAAGTATAATGATAAGGAAATTGTTCTTCCGAAAGATAGTATTGAGCTGGTCAATGAAAACTTGAAAAAATTGAAAGATGAGATCATAGTACTAAAAAAAGAGACAATCAGTCTTGACGATCTGGAGTTGACATAAAAAAATCATAGCATCTTTCATAGGCCTGTTTAAAAATAAGTGCATTTGTATTTCAGGCATTATGAAACATATAAAAAGCCGTATCCTGGGATACGGCTTTTTTCTTGTATCGCATTACTTTTTGTCCCACCAAACTTTTGATAGAAACGAATCTCCATTTGTCATACGTGCTGCGGCCTCTTTTAAGTTTGTGGCATTTAACTCCGCTTCTTCACTGGAATAAATAGCCCTACGAGGGATTTGTCCATTGGTTGAACCCGGATTGGGACCAGGCGTTAATCTTGGGTATCCAGTGCGTCGCCATTCCGCAAAAGCTTCCATATCCCTTCCGAAGAGGTGGATCCATTTCTGTGTGGCTATTTTCTCCATCTTCTGTTCGTCTGTCAGACCGTTCAAAGTCAACACAGGCTCGTATGCTGTAGGAATTGTCGTTAAGTTGTATGGCGGAAGTGCCAGTGCGGCTTTGACCCCTTCCGTAAAGAATGTTTGGGCATCTGTGCTTGTCGCTCCCCAGCCTAGGAGCGCTGCTTCTGCTTTGTAGAAACAGATGTCCGAATACGTAAAGGCATAACTCGGAATCGGTGCAAAGGTCAGGCTAAACCAAGTTGATTTATTGGCCGTTGAGTAGTTTGCACGAATCAACTGTGACAATTGATCGTCTGTCAACGAGACACCAATACCCTGATAAGTTGACGTACCATTGATATTAACTGGTTCGGCGAGGAGAGAAAGTCTAGGGTCATTGTATTCTTTTAGCTTGTCGACCAACGTATTGGCCAAATAACGCAGGTCGGCACTCCCTGTAGTCATTTGACGCAGGATGGGGTTTTGGTTTTCAGCTTGAGCATCGTTGTAGGTTGGTATTGCCGCATTGTCACTGTTGCTGGAGAATAAACCTATAGCTGACGTCATGGCTTCGGTGACCGTTTTCTGTGCTAGAGAGGGATTTGCGTAGCGCATGCGCATACCTAGTTTTAGTTTGAGGGAATTTCCAAATTTTTTCCATTTATCAATGCTGCCCTTGTAAAAGAAATCCGAGGTGCCATAAGAAAGATCCCCGCCGGTTAACTTTACTATTGCTGCGTCGACCTTTTGAATTAATGCTGGATAGATTTCTTGTTGTTTGTCAAACTTGGGTGTACGATTGATTTCCTTGCTTGATTTTGTCACTTCGAAGTAGGGGATATCGCCAAATAAGTCCGTGAGACGTTGATAAAGATATACCTCATAAAGTTCAGCTATTGCCAGTTTACTTCGTCCTTCCGGCGTATCCTCCTTACCGCTCAATTCCTGTTTGATCTGCACAATATTGCGAAGCAACGTATAATGCTGGGACCATATCAGATTTTCAGGGCCTTCAAAATACCGCGATACGGGTACTACCGGCCCTCCGGCCCAATGTTGTATCCAGGAACCGAACTTATTGTTGGGAAGTTCTCCGGATTCCTGAAAGGTGCCATCACGGAGGATCCGGGCGATCAGTAATGAAGGGTCAACCGAGGTCACTGATGTTGGAGGTGTATTGATCCGTTCAAAATCTTTTGTACAGGAACCTAGTCCAGTTGCAGCAATAAGGCCGAAGATAAATGTATTTTTAAATAAATTCTTTTTCATAATAGAGGTTTTATAGGCCAACAGTAAGGTTAATGCCAAATGTGCGCATCATCGGAAGTGAGGTCGACTCGATTCCGATAGAGCTATTGTTTACGTTGAAAGCAGATGCTTCCGGTGAAAACCCATCTGTTTTCCGTTGAAAATAAAATAAGTTCCTGCCATAGATACCCAATTTAAGCGAGTTGACAAGTTTGTGCGGCATCATTTTTTTTGGAAATGAATAGGATAGGCTGATTTCGCGCATGGCGATGTAGCTCATGTCATTGATCATTTCTTCAGATACCATCACCTCTTTGTCGTTGGCTACCATATTCCAGTAATCCTGCGCGTTGACTTGTTTTGTGTTCTTCGTTCCTGTACTTGTCCAGTTGCCGGCACCGTCTTTTTGCCCGACCATTCCATTAGCGACATAAGTGCCATCGCGTCCTTCTAAAGTCTTTTGAGAGGTACCATAGATGATCTGTTCACGGTTGGATTGTGAAAAGATTACACCCCCCTGGCGGATATCGACAAGTGCATAAAGGTTGAAACCTTTGTATTTAAGTGTATTGGAAAATCCACCCAGCCAATCTGGCTGTGCATTTCCAAGATCGGTTTCTACACGGCCAGCCGTTCTTAACGGCAATCCTGTTGTTGGATCTATGAGTCTATTTCCTTGCTCATCTTTGATCCAGGCAAACTGTGTTCCGATCAGTTGACCAAATGGTTTTCCTACCTCAGCAACTACATTGATACCACGGTCTGTGGCCAATAAAAAGCTTTCTACACCCGGGTAGAGTGATTCAACTTTATTCCGGTTGCGGTTGTAGTTGAATGTCGTATTCCATTCAAATCCCGATTCGGTTTTAATTGGTGTTGCTCCCAATACAAACTCAATACCTCTATTGCTGATCTCTCCTGCGTTAATTCTATTTTTCACATAGAGGCTGGAAGGAGCAATAGGTACGTCCAGAATCTGATTCTTTGTTTTGGCCTGATAGTAGGTAAAGGAGAAAGAAAGTCTGTTTTTTAGGAATCTCAGATCTGCTCCTGCCTCGATTGATGTGGTCAATTCGTTTTTCAAATTTGGATCGGGAATAATTTCGGTATAAGAAGCCATCGGAACACCGCCATGGGTATACTGGTTTAGACTATATGCCCCGGTCAGCTGATATGGGTTTCCAGAACTTCCGGCCTGTGCCCAGGAAGCTCTGATTTTTGCAAATGACAGCGCATCTGATTGCCATTTGAAAGCGTCCGATAAGACCAAACTAGAACTTACAGAAGGGTAGAAGAATGAATTGTTTTCTTTTGACAGGGTGGAAGACCAATCGTTGCGTGCGGAGAAATCTATGAACCAGTAATCCTTGTAGCTGAATTGCCCCGATAGATAAGCCGAATTGATCTTAGATTCGATCAGGTCAAATATATATGTGTTTGTCGTGGTGTTATTGATCACAAAGAGATTTGGGACAATAAATTGATTTCCCGAGTTTCCGGTCATGCGCAAGTAACGGTTTTGGTGACTTGCTCCCAGGTTGGCACTCAGTTTAATGTCTTCTGTCAGTTTAAAGTTGGAGCTGGCGAGAATATCGAAATTGTCTTCCCGAGCTCTGATAACCTCTTCACGGATATCTCCTTTTCGGTTCAAACTTTGGTAGGTATTAATAGGGCGGTAACGGAACCGTTGATCGGTGTAAAAATCCGTCCCTCCGGTCGCTGTAACTTTAAGCCATGACGCAAAATCGTAGCTCAGGCGTAGCAAACCTATTATGCGGTCGCGACGATCTTCATTATGGTTTTCGTGAATTGTCCAAAATGGATTGGCGGTAGAACTATTGGTGGCATATGTTTTTTCCAGTCCTTCTGTTAATCCTGAAAATCCGAGCTGCCGGCTTATTTCCTGTGGGGTCCATTTATACTGAGCCATGATATCATTGCCCAAGCTTCTGGGCTGGCTGATGAATAGATACGCTGGATTGTCTGCCGCATCGGCCAACGTAGGCCGGTTTTGTCCCTTTTGGGCAATATAGTTCGCCTTGATGTCAATATGAAATTTATCGGTTATTTTGGCTTGGGTGCGCAGTCCAAAATTGTTTCTTTTGAGTGTATTTGTTGGAATATATCCTTTAACATCTGTGTTGGCGAATGAAAAGCGATAGTTTACTTTGTCAGTGCCCCCATCTATACTTAGATTGTTGACAAACTGTTTCTCTGTTTGAAAAAAGGATGAATAAGTATCTGCTTTTGGTGTTAACTGTAAAATATTACCATAAGCATCTTCATAGGTTTGACCTTCCATTTTTGCCCCCCAACTAGCGCGTGTGGTACGGTCACGTCCAGCGCTCATCTTGGGCGTTCCGCTATAGCCATTTTTAAGTGCTTCGCTCATGGACACGATGGTGCCGTCCTCCTTTCTGAAGTGTGTAAATGTACCGTTCAGGCCCTGCCCATAGACATTTTGAAAATCAGGTAAGACTAATCCATTACCCAATGAAAAGTCTGTGCCATAGGTGAAGCGGGTCCTACCGGCTTTACCCGATTTGGTCGTGATTAATATGACACCGTTACTTCCTCGCTGTCCGTATAGTGCTGCTGCATTAGGACCTTTTAATACCGACATCGTTTCGATGTCCTCCGGATTGATATTTCCGATTCCATCGCCATAATCAGTTCCGCCGGACTGATTTGGGGATGAGATATTTTGATTGTCTATTGGAACACCGTCGATGACATAGAGTGGCTGGCTATTGCCAATTAGTGAATTGTTGCCCCGGATGACTACTTTAGATGAACCTCCTGCACCTGATGCAGCACGGCTAACCTGGACCCCTGCAACTTTACCAGATAATGCGTTGGCCACATTGGTTTCTTTGCCCTGTGTCAATTCATCACCTTTAAGTTCGGCAACGGTATAGCCGAGTGCTTTTTTTTCCCTTTTAATACCCAGTGCTGTGACAACAACTTCCTGCAGGCTTTCTGAAGCGGATTCCAGACTGATATTGATCGCTAACTTGTCTCTGTCCGTGATGGTATAGTCGGTAAGTTCTTTACTTTTGAATCCGATGGAAGATACAGCAATCTGGTAGCCTTGGCCAGCTGGTATCTGATCAAAGGAGAAGGTTCCGTCAGGCCTGCTGGTTGTTGTTTTCTTCAATCCACTTATCGCATTGCGAATCGTCACAGTGGCTGAGGGAATGGGTTTTCCTGTTTCATCTTTAATGATTCCTGTAATAGAAGCATTTTGTTGGGCGTCAACCAGGAGATAACTTGTTGACAATAGTCCTATAAGACCCAGGCGTAGCGCCCAGTTTACATCGGGCCGAATGTTGGACTTCATCAGCAGCAGCGTTAGGATGCGCTGCTTGGTGGGTAAATAATTGTGCATAATTTGTGGTTATTAGAGTGAATTTATTCGGTTTTAACAGTTATGGTTATCCGGTGTAGTGCCTGGATATCGGCTAGCATATTAACGTACGCTGATTTTGTATCTTTATAGGTTCCGCTATAGTATTTATCCTGGATATCTTTGGGGTCAAAGCTTAATTTAACAGCATAATTATGGCTAATAATATGAAGCACATCCTGTAAAGAAAGGTTCTTGAATATCAACTGTTCAGCTGTTTTCTGATAAGAGCCCCTTTTGTTAGCTGGAGATCCATTAATTCGGGTTTCAGCAACAATCTGTTGTTGCTTTCTATCGATACTGATTTCTTCATTTGGCAAAAACTGCAGGTTTAGATGTTTGATATTTTGGTGATTATCATCACTTTTGACCTCGATCCGTCCCTCATATAGTTTTATTTTTGTAATAGATGCACTGCTTTCGTCTACAGTGAAGATGGTGCCCAGTGCTGTTGTCGTCAAGCTGGCTGTATGGACACGAAAAGGTTTGGTTTTATCCTTTGCAACAGTAAATTTGGCTTTACCCTTAAGATGGATCTCGCGCGAAGGAATACCGCTGAAATCTGCTGTGAATTTTACTTCTGAATTGGGGTAGAGTTCGATGGTAGATCCATCAGGAACATCGATTTGCTGTATGCTATTGCCTGAGTTGATATAATATAGATTGTTTGGCTGAGCGATGGCTTTTGATACAGCCTCCTGTTTAGGTGTTAGGTGTGCTGTGCTCAGCTTTGGAGATTTAATTTGGATTAAGGCTAGCCAGGCTCCGATACCTACAAATAAGATAATGGCTGCATATTTAATCCAGCTAAAGTGCCGTTTGCTTTTGAACCCGATCTGTTTGAGGATCTGCGCCTTTATTTCTTTTTGGTTATCAAATTCCGAATGTACCTTATGCTGTTTCCATTCTGCTTCCGGCATGAAATCCTTCCAATTAAATTCATTATCTGCCTGTGCATTTTCTAAAGCGGCGATTTCTTCCTCATTGGCAGTACCGCTTAGGTATTTGTCGATCAGTGCTTTGTTAATCTTCATATATAAAGATTACGATCGAAAACAGATTAGCCCCCAAAAAAAATTAAAAAATAATTTGCAGGAGTATGCTAAATAATAATGCTTTTCTGATTGTTTTTAGTGCAAGAGTCAGTTGATTTTCTACAGTTTTTGTTGATATAGCTAGCTTTTCGGCAATTTCTTGATGTGATAGATTTGAAAATCTACTTAACATAAAAATCTCTTTACGTTTTTTTGGCAATTTGTCAACGATTGCATGAAGACTCGAGGAAAGCTGTTTGGCATAAAAATCATCCTGAGGACTATATTGCTGCACAAAAGTTTGATCCCTTTCCAGCAATTTTTTTCTATTATACTCTGCTTTGACCAAATCGATCACTGTGGTTCGTGTGATGCAAAAAATCTGAGATTCTATGGTCGAATCGATAGATTTGGTACTCATATTTTTCCAGAGTTTGATAAAAACATGCTGTACTGTTTCCTCAGCTAGATAAGGTGATTGGGTTTTATGAAGCGCATAATGGTAGACTTTGGAACTCCATAAGTCAAAGTATTTCTCAAATCTTCGGACGGTCAGCGCATAATTGATTTCCATAGTGTAGGCTTGGAATAAATGAATATAGCGATAATGCCTGTGCAGTCCAAGTATATTGAGAAAAATTTTGATGGGGCCTTATTTAACCTGATCTATTTTCTGTATAAATACCCGCTTTGTGTATTTATACCCTTTATTGAAGGGTTGATACCTGTGTGTTCATCGTTATCTATGGAATGGCATAGAGTTTGAATTTTACACAACATTAAAGAAATGTTTTATTCACATTAACACATCAACGTATGAGAAAATTAATTCAAACATTAGGGTTAGGTATGCTTATTTTAACTGTAGTCATCGGTTTTACTTCATGTAGTAAAGATGACGATCCTGCGGACAATGATCTTTTTATCGGGAAATATGAGGGCAATATTGCCTTTGACGATTTAAGTAACAATGACAATGATGTTGCTGCTGCCGAAGGAACAGTTACAGTTACGAAAGTAGGGGATACTTATAATTTCGCTTTTGGAAACGGGATTCCTAATCTGAACGGTGTAGATTTTGAGAAGAAGGATAATGTTTTGGTTAACATTGGTTCCGCTGGCACAGGCGTTATTCGAATTGATGCTGGTAAACTGACGATCGGATATACCAAAGATGGTAAGGCATGGACAGCTAATTGTCAGCGTAAATAATCGTATGCAAATCCTCAGCACGCATAATGCAGGCACCCTGGAAAATTAACATTTTATAACATTATTTTTTAAACGATTATTGAAGGGACATTGTTCTAATATTAAACAAAGAAAGGAAAAATATTATGAGTGAATTGACATGGAAAGGCCGTTGGAATGAAATCAAAGGTAAAGTAAAACAACAATACGCAGATCTTACCGATGATGATCTTTTATATGCCGAAGGTAAGGAAGATGAATTGGTTGGTAAACTTCAAAAGAAGACTGGTAAAACTCAGGATGAGGTCAACAAGTGGTTGAACGATTTATAACAGTGAGTATTTGTGATAAAGAAGCGGGTAGCAGTCATGTTATCCGCTTTTTTATGGTATATTTTTCCTCCTGCTTGACTTTTTGAATAAGCATTATTCCAAACAAATATTTAGGTTTTGAAGCGTCGAGGAAAGATGTTTTTTCTGTCTGGGTAGGTGATGTTCATTTGATTTAGTCAACACTTTAGTTTATATTTGGGTAATCAATTTATGAACCAAAAAATTTTTAATTCTTTAAAATGTGCTTAATGCCTGTTTAATATAAGTTGAATATTTTTGCGACTGACTAGGAAAAACAATGAGTGATACTAAAGAAATATTTTTACTGAATGTACGGCTCAAAGAAGGGGATCATAACGCTTTTATGGAAGTTTATGAGAAGTACAATAAAGGAATATATCACTTTATAAAAAAGTTCATTCAAGATACTGATACAATTGATGATATTATCCATGATGCATTTCTCAACCTTTGGAAATATAGATCTAATATCAAAAATAACCTATCGCTACAAGCTTACCTTTACCGAATTTCGAGGAATATCATATTCAAACATCTGAAAGAAAAAATGAGGTCTGCTGAAGCAATTCTGGAAACCTCAAGTGGCATCCAGTCTTTTGATAATTCGCCATCTGCTGATTATTCACTTGAAAGTAGTGAGTACGATAAAATATATGAGCTAGCCATTGGTCAATTGCCGCCACAGCGCAAGCGTATATTTCTGATGTCCAGAGAAGAAGGCTTGAGCTATAAAGAAATTGCCGACCATTTAAAAATTTCACCCAACACCGTGAAAGAGCATATGTCCTTGGCAATGAAAACTATTCGTGAATATATTGCCAAGGATCATGGTATTATCTATGCACTTCTTTTTCTTTATACATTAGGGCGGTAATCTCCAATGACCTGTTTTCAGGATTCTTTGATCAACTATATTTTAATTGGCTGGAACGATTTATATGGAATCTTGTACTTTGATCCAACTTGAAAAAAAAATAATAGGAGCGGAGACTAGTTGATTTTAAATGTGGCAAGAACGGGAAAATGGTCAGATTCTTTATTTGCCCAGGTATACACAGCGTATGCTTTTGGACTAATCGCATCAATAGGGGCATATAGCAGGTAGTCTATTGTTCGATTTGCTCCCGTGGTTGGAAAGGTAAATTGATCACAGTTTCCATTTAGGCAGCCCACAGAAAAGTATCTACGTAAAATATTCATCGGGTTGGAGGTGGGAAGGCAATTTAAGTCGGCTCCTACGATAAGGGGTTTGTCAAAAGACTTTGCCAATGCAACAAAGTCATTTGCTTGCTTAATCCGGTTTCTTTCGTCACTTAAGTGATCAAAATGCGTGCTGATAAAATAAAAATCTTTGTTATCTTTTTCTATTAAAATGCGTGCTACTGACCTGCGCTCTCCGCCTAGTGTGGGATCTACTTCCAGATTATAGGCAACGCGCTCCTTAATGGGGAGCTTGCTTAGTATTGCATCCCCATATTCACCGTTTTGTACATTTATGGCTTTAGCAAAGAAACAATCCATTCCTGTTAATAAGGCTAGTTCTTTTGCAATATCGCCATTGTTTTTGTTTCGATCGGTAAATTTATCCACCTCCTGCAATGCCAGTAGGTCAGGGTCAGCACGCTTGATAACATCTGCAATTACTTTAAGATCGGGTATCCCTCCGGTACGGGCTCCAAAAATGTTATAGGTCATTATTTTTACTGTTGTTTCTTTTTTTTCTGGCTCAGGTGTTGGTAGGGATGGACTTTTGCTACAGGCAAAATGGAGTATTGCCAAACAGGTTATGATGTAGTGTCTCATTGGAATTTTTTTTGATGAAAGCTGCCCCAATAAATTTTGGAGCAGCTTTTCGTGGTTAATTAAAAGGCTTCAAGTTCAGCAATAGCCGTGGTGTCACCATTTCCGGCACTATTGAGCACTGTAACTTTAAAATATTTGGCAGTTGTACTCTTCTCAAAATACATGGTCGCTGCAGTTTCTTCTGAAGATGCTCCGATGATAAAAATCCCGGCACTCTTCCAGCTTTGACCATCTATACTTGTTTCTATTTGTACAGTCTTGGGAAATAGATAAGCATTGCTGGTTCCAGTTCTTCCATATAACTTTAGGCCATGAAGGGTATGTTCGTTAGCCATATCAACTGTTACGTGATGCGGATGTGTTGGACGCCAGCCGTTTACTTTTCTATAGGTAGAGAGCCAGCATGTTGTTTTATCACCGTCGATACAGAAAGGTGCTCTTCCACCAATGGCATCATAATCATCGTCAGAGAAGTCAATTATTTTCCATCCTGTCAATGGGATCGGAGGAAATGGATTGCTCTCGTATACACCGTTAACAATATAATAGGTGGTCTGTAACCCCTTTGTAATTGGAAGTTCTGGTGACACGTTTTTTATGCTTACAGGGATAATGTACGATTTTGTGCCCCCTAGATTTATCGCATTGATCCGGAGTTTGGCTGAATTGCTACCGCCAAAGTTTCGGTTAATTTCCACTGTGGGGCTTTCAAGGGCATAACTTCCCGCAGGTGGTAACTCATAGTTACTGTTATTTTGAATGTTGTATTCAGCGACTTTGCTTGCGTCAATTGCTAGCTCAATGCTGATCCTCTGTGCAAGTTTGTCCAATCCGCCATATCCTGCACCGATAGTGGTTTCAACCCATTCATCTTTTATGTTGTAGGATTGGAGGATAGCGCCATTAGCTGCAGATTGTAGATAGACACTTCCATATTGCTTTGAATTTTCGATATTCAGTTCAGGTTCCTTGCAAGCCTGAAATAAGGCTATGATCGATAAGCATAGAAGGACGCTGCAGTATTTCCAGCGATTTGTATGTTGGTTTTTATTGAATTTTTTCATGGTGACTAAACGGATTAATTTACCAGCCTGGATTCTGAACTAAGTTGATGTTACGTTGGATTTCTGTCTGTGGTATTGGAAATAAATAGAAGCTCTTGCGGAAAACACGTGTTTCAAATTTTGTTCGCTTAAAAAACGCCATATCCGTATTGGAAGTTCCTGCCTCGACGTTCATTCCGTAAAAAGGCCCCCCATCTGTTTGCTCTGCAATTTTCCATCGACGGGTATCGAAATAACGCAAATGCTCCATCGTAAGCTCTATCCGTCTTTCCGTTCTGATCTGTTGCCTCATTTCAGCTTGGTTGAGTCCCGAGCCTAGCGCCGGAATTCCACCTCTTAAACGAATTTGGTTTAAATATTTTAATATATCTGCATGTCCCGGGTTATATTCATTCAGCGCTTCGACATAGTTAAGTAGGATTTCAGCATAGCGCATCATCACCAGTGAACGAGCTACATTGTTTTGGGTAGGGTGGTATGTTGGGGATATATTTTTTCGGAATAAATAGCCGGTTTCCGAATAATCGTGTGAGCCACCTTTTCCAGATTCACCCGAGTAGTATAGTTATATTTCCCGTACACCGAGACTAGAGGTCGTATTTATCCAATCGCTGCCACTATAGGTGATGGCGGCATAGAAGCGTGGTTCCCGATTGATATACATATTGAACGTTGACTTTGACCGTGTGGCGCCTGGAGGCGTGAATGTACTGAAGCCTGATTCTGTATAACCGCTCGCTGTGTTTATTTTGGGGCTTCCGTCACTAGCATAACCAGTGATCGGAGATTCTCCATTGGCCATTCTGTAAGTGTCGATCAGTTGTTGCGTAGGGCCCATAGAGGCATATCCACTTGCCAACCGCGGTGTACAGGATCTTTGGTAACTACCGAGATTGTTCGAATTGCGAGCCAGAATCCATTCGATATTCCATGAATCAAGGAATACGTCCCTGTAGGAGAGAAAACCGTCTATTGAACCATCGCTTTTTGTTTTCTTGTATAGGCCGAGCTTACCTGAGGATTCAGCGTAGTCTATGATTGTCTTCGCCGCATCTGCCGCTTTTTTCCATTTGTTATTATCAGATGTAGGGTTAAATAGTGCCTTTCCATCTTTGTTTAACACACCGTTAAAATCCGGATTACCATTAAAAAGAGGACTGGCAGCATATAGGAGAAGTTTGCTCTTGATCGCCCGGCACAGCACTTTGCTTGCGCGGCCCATATCATTTTCAAGCACATTGTCTCCCGAATAGTAATGTTCTATATCAAGATCAGTTTCAGCCTGATTTAATTCAGATACGATGTAGTCTACACATTCGTCGTATGAACTCCTTGGTATTTGCATTGCCGGATCGGTAAGAGGCAGATCTGGATCTATCTCCTGATCGCCAAGTAAAATGACAGGTCCGTATTGCTTGAGCAATTCAGCGTAGAAAAATGCACGTAAAAAACGTGCTTCTGCTTTTCTTCTCTTGATGAAATTCTGCCCTTCGCGGTCCTCTAGTATTTGTTTATTACCCTCTATGTTATTGATAAAAGTAGTGGCTGTTCGAATTCCTTTGTAGTAATGTTCCCAAAAATTCCAATAATTTGAGGAGGCATTCCAGTTCCCCAGGTTTACGCGAAAAGGATTGTTTCGTTGCGACACATCGTTATCGTCAGACAACACATCCCAAGGGGTGTCATTGGTCCGATGGGCTTCATCGCGGATATAACTATAGGTGTTTGCCAGCCATTTTTCTGAAAGATCCCTTCTGTTAAAAACCTCCTCGAGCGAGAGACGATCGTCTGGAACCTGATCTAGGTAATCTTTACTGCACGATATATGGAATGTAAACAGAGCAGTTATTAGTGTGCTATATATAATATTTTTAAATACTGTTTTCATTTTGGTTAAATTAGAAGTTGATATTTAAGCCCAGTGAATAGGTCTTGATATTCGGGTATTTAGACCCTTTTCCATCGCCGAGTTCCACATCCCAGAATTTGAAAGGACTCCAGGTAAACAGATTGTAGCCTGAAAAGAAAATGCTGGCCGCGTCAAGTTTTGCGTGTTTGACAACATGTTTGGGTAGCTGATAGCTTAATTGTACATCTTTTAAACGTACATATCGACCATTTTTTAGCCACCAGGTACTTGGTACAAAATTGCTGTTGGGACTTCCGTCTGACAGTCTTGGATAAAATGCATCCTGTCGGGGATTATCAATGGTCCAGCGATCTTCGATGTTATTTAATAAATTTCCGCGGCTCATGGATACCGAGAATGGATTGAGTCCTTCTCCGGTCATCATGACATCAACATTTCCTACACCTTGAAATAAAGTTGATAGGGACCAATTTTTATAAGTGAAAGAAAAACCAAGTCCATAAACAAGCTCCGGAATTGTTCCGTAGCCAATAGGTACCTTGTCAAAATCATCGATTTTCCCATCGCCGTTGACATCCTGGAATTTGATGTCCCCCGGCTTTACCAGGCCGGGGTGCAATGGGCCATTATTGATATCATCTTCAGAATCGAATAATCCCAGTGCAATATAACCTTTTCTTAATCCGAGTTTTCTACCCCGATCGTCTTGCCAGGGATAAAGAGGGTTAGGTTGATCATTTTCAATGACCTTATTTCTATTGTAGGTAATATTGCCCAGCAACTGAAAACTAAAATCATCGAACTTTTTATTCCATGTCAACGATCCATCAATTCCTTTATTGTCGATTATTCCCAAATTTCCTGAAGGTGCAGATTGAAGTCCTACATAACTAGGTACATTGCCGCGTCTAAGAAATATACCGCTTCGACGTTCTCTGAAAAAATCGAGCTGGAGGTTCACCGCGTTGTTTTTGGTTTGGAGATCTAGGCCTAAGTTGCTTTTGATGGAAGTCTCCCAAGTTACGTTGACACCGTACTCGCCGATATTTACACCTTTGTCAAATTTTGTCTGGCTATTTTTTCCAAAATTATATCCTCCAGCGTCATCTTTAATGGTAGAGATATAGGCAAAACGGAGCTCATCATTGGAGATTAAAATTTTACTGTTACCTACTTTACCATGTGAGAACCTTATTTTGGCAAGTGAAATTTTGTCTTTCAATCCCGAGAAAAACTGCTCTTCGCTCAGTACCCAAGCAAGTCCAAATGAGGGGAAGAATCCAAATCGATTAGTGGGCGCAAAGTTCTCCGAACCGTTATATCCAAAATTGGCTTCCATAAAATAGCGGCTGTCATAACTATAAGTTGCACGTCCCGATACACCCAAAAACCGATAAGGGAGTGAGGTGATCAGTGTACCCGCCTGTGAATTTAACCTATCACTTTTATTGTAGAGCACCATTCCGGAGGTTGAATGTTTGCCGAAGTCGCGTTTATAGTTTAGTGCTCCCTCCAGGTATATTGTTCTTTCCCCTTCACTATTTCTTGAGAAACTAAGAAAGCGTTCGCCAACATAGGTTTGATCATATTGCATGACACCATTTTCGTCCCTGCCTGTTGCCAAAAAAGAGTCTGGGCGTTTGGTTCTACGCATACTCGTATAGTTGTAGACGTCAAATGAGAACATCGCTGTCGCAGATAAACCTTTTGTTATAAATGGGAGCTCTTGTGTAGCGCGTAGATTTGAAAATAGCTGATTGCGCCACTGGTTTGCGTATCCTGTTTGGGTGAGGTGAGCATAAGGATTCATCAAGGAACCTGCACGTTGGTCAGGCACAGTCCCATTTTCAAACATGATCGGGTGAATTACCGGTGTCATTAACCAGGCATTTTCAAATATCGTTCCCTGGCTTGAAGCTGGATAGTTTGCATTGGCAAGATAGCCTTGTACCCCCAGCTCAATTTTGGTCAATGTGGAAGGTCTTACGGTTAAGTTGGATGTAAGATTATATCTTTTATAACCTACTTGTTGGTTATAATTAACAGACTTATCCTGTTTATAGAGCCCTACTTCGTCAAAATAACTGACACCTACATAATAGTTAGACATATCAGAGCCCCCGTTTATATTCATATTTCCCCGGCGCTGATGACCAAATTTATTAAATAACGCCCCCATCCAGTCTACGTTTGGGTATAAATAGGGGTCCTCACCACTGGCTGTTTTTTGAATTTTTTCATCGCTGTAAATCGGCGCTGCACCACGGTTTGTCAAGGCTTCGTTCGACATTTTCATATAAGTGATACCATCTGCAAATTCAGGCAGTTTGGTCATCTGCGTGAGACCTTCATAATAACGGACATTGAACTTGGGTTTTCCGGGTGTTCCTGATTTTGTTTTTATGATCACAACACCATTTGCGCCACGAACACCATATACAGCTGTTGCGGCAGCATCTTTTAGCACGGTGAAGCTTTCAATATCTTCGGGATCGACATTGGACATTTTTCGGGGTGTACCATCGACGAGCACAAGTGGTTCACTCAATCCTTGGCTGAAGGTCGAGATCCCCCGAATCCAGATGCTGGAATCATCAAACCCCGGTTCCCCGGTTCTTTGCACGGAAACAACACCGGCAATCCTCCCTGCCAACGCATTCGTAAGGTTTGCGACAGGAACCTGAAGATCCTTTGCTGTCACAGTAGACTGAGCGCCGACGACAGATATCTTTTTCTGTGTGCCAAATCCTACCACAACGACTTCGTCAAGTCCGGCTTCTGTAGGTTCAAGGCTTACTTGTAGGGCAGCCTGACCATCAGCTGCAACTTCAATTTTTTTGTAGCCTATACTTTGGAAAACCAGCACACTGCCGGGAAGTGCTGCCAGAATAAATTTACCATGGATATCCGTCGTGGTACCCACGTTGGGTTTGTCCTTCAGTGTAACGGAAACACCTGCCAGCGTCTCACCTTTGGTGTTTGTTACTGTTCCGGTAATATCTTTCTGAACATGACTGACTGTTGGAACTGGATTTGCTGCTTTCAGAATTCGTACAAAGTCATGTCTTACTTCATAGGTCAGGTGATAAGGTTCGAGCATTTCCTTTAATACCTCCTTTGCGAGTTTCGCTCCCCTATAATTTATTTTGACTTTTAAGAAGCTGTCCTGGTTGTTATAGGCTAGAGGAATATGGTATTTGGTCTGAAGTTGCTCAAGCGCTTCCTGAAGACTGATGTTTTTGAAATTTACTGAAACAGCATTATTCAATTCTTTTTGACCATAGCTCTTTGTGCTTGCACAAACAATAGCTGATGTCATTAAAAATCCTGATAATACAGTAGAGATACGCATAAACTGTTTAAGATTATGATTTTGACAACAATGTCTTTTTTTTTGCATCTTTGCAATAATTAATAAGGTTAGTACTTTGTTAAGGATGAGATGATATCAATAGTTTCTCAGGCCATCTGATAACATCTGGATCATTTGCCAGAATTGCCTTGCAGTTCTGGCTTAGTTTTTTCTAATTGGTAGCTTTAATATTCCATATATTTTTATTCTTATCGAATGTCAAATTAGCATTGCTCAGTTCTGCTAATGTTTTTATTACTTGTGTTTTATCTTTGTTTTTGAATGTTATTGAAACTTTAGTGTCAGCAAGGGCTGGGTCGATAGCGATTGAGTCACCATAAATACGGTAAACTTTTTGGGCGATCTGGCTAAGCGGTTCATTGATATGAACTGTTTCGTTGTTAAACCACATCATATCATTGTGCGTTGTTTTCGCCCAGTCGTTGGTTGATGTCAGCTTCGCACGTTCTCCTTTTATTAGCGTGATCTTGTTCTCAACAGTAACTAGTTTTTCAATGATAGGAGATTTATGCCAATCGTCATTTTGTAGCTGTCCCTTGTCCCCAGAAGAAAGGGAAAGTATGGATTTAATTTTCCCAAAAAAGTGTCCTACGGCAGATTGTGGCTCATCAGTTGGATTGGCGATTACATGGATAAGATCTTTTTCATCTATACGGTAGACATTGACCTTTCCGGAACTAACTTCCACCAGTCGCTCTATATCACTATCGATATTGAAGGCCGTACCGACAACTTGTGTTGTGAAATTTTTTGCTATGACAAGAAACGGTTTGGCAGGATCGGGACTCACTTCAAAGAACGCTTCGCCTTTAAGCTTTACGATCCGCATATTGCTGATCTGTAGGAGTGGGTAGGTCAGCGTACTGTTCCCATTTAGGAGGACAGTCGTTGAATCATTTAATATCACCTTTTTGCGTTCCCCGTGATTGGTATGTATTGTCGCCCATTGTACTTTTGTATGATTTCTCTTTGAAGAAGTATAGAAGTATAATGCTGTAAAAAGGGCGATAAGAGAGACAGCTGCAAGTTTCATCGTCCTATTTACCCATACTGATTTTTTTGTGTGGTGATTTGTTTCCACGGAAATGGAAGACAAGAGCCGATTTTTGTTTTTCTCCTTATTGGGATTATCAGGCAGGTTGGTATCGTTGGCTGTGAGTTCATCGAATAGTTTGCGTACGCTCAATAAGAGATTTTGTGAATTCTTTCGGTTACGGAGTATAGACTCCAGCAGAATGAGTTCATCTTTATTGATCGAATTATCGTTTAACTTTTGAACCAGTATTAAAAAATCATCTTCTATCATACCCTATAATAGAGCTGAATTTAGATTTGGTAGGGGTCGATAAAAAAATATTTTTTTTGGCCTTAACGCACCATGTCGCAGCTGAAGGAGATAATAAATAGCAATAGTGATTCACTAGTGATCTGGAGGCAGAGCACTAGTGAATTATTAGTTTATAAGCCAGTCGTGAGATGAAGCATTCTATTTTTTTGCTTTGAATAGCTTTTTATTCAATATGTTTCTTTTTGTTAAAATTGAAACGGCGAGCAATGCTAAATCCCCAACGGAATTGTCCCTTACCCCATGAGCTATTTGTTTCGCTAATAAACTGAGATTCTTGTATTGCGGTAGCATTGGTAAAATTGAGATGGAAGATATGGCCTCCAGTATCCATTTCCAAACCGACACCTAATGCATTATAGTAATGCTGTCCGCTTACATCTTCATGGTATTTTTTGTTCGACGACTTTCGGAAAGGTAATGTATAGTCTGCTACTAATGCTATCCTATTGCTTACCTTGGCCCGTCCACCTATACCAAGAGCAAATACATCATTCTGATCGTTATAAGCCGTATAGTTCCGGTGAAGATAGGTTGGGACCACTACGAGCGATAGATTTGAACTAAATTTACGGGCAATGATGAGCTGCGTCACATAGCTCAATCGATCATTAAAGTCTTCAAAGCTTGCTGCCGAGGACTTATCCGGGCTGGCTTCCATGGCAGATAGTGTTGTACTTCCAAAAAAAGCAACAGAAACAGGTACATTATTGTCAACTGTTTGTTCGATAAATCTATATTTCACATTACCCTCAAATAGTTGTCTAACCTCTGTTGCACCCTTCGAGCGGGCGATTCCAATGTTTAGGTTATCTAATAGACCGTAATCAAAACCTATTCGGATGTCGGTCGAATTATCGAGACCGAAGAAATTCTTCCCTCCACCGGCACTGCCTGCTATATCGCCAAAACGGTGATCTACTCTAAAGTCCATTTCATGGCGGTGAATGGTTTCCGTTGTCTTGAGGTTGATCAGGTTACCGGATTTAAAGGTTGCAGTGACTTTTTCATTTTTAACCCCATCGATATGGATTAATTTATCAAGGTCTTCCTGAGCGAATGACCTTACGGAAGTAAAGCACAGGAGTATAAATAGCGTTTTTCTCATTTGCAATAAATTCGGGTGATTATGGTTTATAGGTCGCATCAACTGTGATTTTCACTACTTCAGCAATTTTTTTTCCGACGATGGAAGGAATAGAAATTTTGTGATCGGCGAGTCTTACCTGAAAACTTGTAACAGCTTTTAATGTCCCATCTTTAACAATAAATGCAGCCTTTGTGTTGTACGGCTTGGTAACTCCATGGATCTGAAGTGTGCCCGTTACGTTCAGCGTATAACTGCCGTCTTTTGTTAATTTGTCTGCATTTTCGACTTTCCCTTTAAATTCTGAGAGGGGGTATCGGTCACTTTCCATGTAATTTTCATTGAAATGCTCTTGCATGAGCTTTTTGTCAAATTGAAAAGATGTATTTTTTACCCGAAAGATGATATCTCCGCTTTGAAGATTCATCGCCGAAGCACCTAAGATACTTTTGGCTTCGATGTCTTCCAATGGCGCATTACTGAAAAAAGTGATGCTGGTCTCTTTTGAAACAAAGGAAGCCTTTTGTTGCGCAAATGTCGTCATACTGATGAGCATCATGAAGAGCGCTATGTAAATGTTGATTTTGTTCATATGCATAACATTAATTTTCAGGTGAATTTTTCTTAATCCATGCATCCAGCAGCTCTATTTCTTTTGATGTGAGTGAGCCGCCTAACGGCATGGATTTGGTCACTAATACCGCATTGTTAATCTTTGCAATATTGTCTTTGACAGAGGTATAACCACTGAACTCCCATCGCCCACTTGCCGAACGTCCTGTTGCGTGGCATGAACTACATTTCGTTTCAAAAAGTGCTTTAGAAAAATTCGTGTAGGACACATTCTGGGTTGTCACCGTTTCAGTTCCGTTATCCGGAATGGTCGTAAGTTCTTGCGCTTGCTTTTTGGTACAGGCCGAGAATGAGAGAACTGTTAAGGTAAAGAGTGAAATAACAACGTAACGATGTGCGCTGAGGCGAGGATTTACCGTTTTTAGATTTTGTACCATAAGTTTGAATAGTTAGTCTTGGCTTAGTTAGCAGGAGCAACGACTGTGTTGTCATTTACTATTGGCCAAACGCCAACGCGTGGAAAACTTATCCCTTTATTGTCTCCGCGTTGTATATCCTGGCCGAAATAATATAAGGGCCATCCTTTGAAAGTTAATTGTTTCCTTCCATAGACGGTTATGACAGCGATGTCAGCTGTACGAACAAGCGAAGGCAGAGCTCCCGTCTCTTTTTGAAAGATTGGCCAGATCGCATCATTACTGAAATCTTCAGCAGTATAATTGTTTTTGTTGAATTTATCGGGTTTAAAGGCATACAATGTTCTGCCCTTATCATCTGTCAGATAAATTGTTTTTCCTGTTCCTTCCGTATAGTCGCCTAAATAGTTTTTAGTATCGTGACCGATAAGTTGCGCATTGGCGACCATGAGTAAATAATCGGGTTTGGCCACGTACCATATTTTATTTACAGCATCTCCTTTCACCTGACCAGATTGACTATCGCCTGCATAGTAGTAAAGCGGCCAGCCTTTAAATGTACTTTGTTTGGAACCATCTTCACGGGTTATTTCACCGAGCAGGCTTTTGTCAATTTTTAGGTCTGTGCTTGTTTCGCTGCTATAATAAACCGGCCAAGTAGCCAAACAATTACCGCTGCAGGTCGAAGTTCCTTTTGTATCATTCGAAAAGAAATAAAGTGTTTTACCATCGGCATCGGTCAAAATATTGCCAAATTGAGTATTGGCAGACATTTGCAGGCCCTTGTTTTTATTTTCGACATTGCCAGGCTCACCATCGTTTTTTGAACAAGCAGAAAACATGGCTAAGGTCAATAGACCACCTATAAAGAGACCACCTATAAAGGTTAATTTGACTTGTTTTTGGTTTGATTTCATAATTGTATGTTTTAAAATAATGTCTTGATACTACGATCAGGTCAGCGAAAAGGTTGCTTGGAAATCGGGTTAAAAAAAAATATTTTATGGAGGCAACCTTTCCGAATATCCTCTCGTATTAGACTTAATACTATATTTATCAAAAGAAAGAAGCAATATCGAGTGGCGATAACAGAAGTTGACGAAAAATCTATCCATATTATTAAAGGATGTATTGATGAGGACCGCAGGGCTCAGAAAGATCTTTATACCATCTATTACGCTATGTCTTTAGGGATATGTCTGCGCTACGCTAATCACAGAGAGGATGCCATAAGTATTTTAAATGAGGGCTTTTTCAAGGTTTTTAAAAATATCAACAAATATGATTTTCAGAAGCCTTTTTCCATATGGATCAAAAAAATCATGACAAATACTGCAATTGATTTTTATCGGGCAAAGATTAAACAGGGCATCCTGGTAGATGTATCCATGTATGAGCATACCATTGTTGAAGATGATAGCATCAGTCAAAAGTTAAACTATGAAGACTTGTTGGCGATGGTACAGCAGCTTCCACCTGCCTACAGGACAGTGTTCAATCTCTACGCGATCGATGGTTATGGACACGAAGAAATTAGTGGCATGTTGGGTATTGCTATTGGAACATCAAAATCTAATCTGCATAAGGCACGCGGTCGACTGGCAGAAATGGTGGAAGTTCAAGGTGTAAAATTTGGTAAAACGGAAGAGAAAAGATGATGGAAAAGGATAAGAACAAGATTGATGAGCTATTTAAGGAAGGTTTAAGTGATGCTAACTTTGAATTTGATGAATCACATTGGCAAGATATAGAATCGCGGTTAGACAATGAAAGGCGTGTAAAGAGACGAAAGATCGTCGTTTTAACGACCTTGGCTGCTACACTTGCAGCAGTTTTAACGATCTTTTTTACCTGGAATAGCATATTATTTAAAACCAATAATTTACCAGGTGAAATAAATTCGGCGGGTATTTCGCCTGAAAAAGAGGTTCCGGAGAGGAAAACAGTTCAACCTAAGGACCATTTGCTAGAGGAACCCAAACGGGGGCAAGGTTGGATTGCATTCCAGCCGATCAAACGTACGAATAATGTGTTCCAGATTTCAAGTGAAACCATCGTACTGCAGGATATTCGTTTGGCGAAGATAGCGGATGCAAATCCGATAAGCGGGCAAGAAAGAAAACTAAATACTACATTCACTATTCCGCGCATGGAATATAACAATCAGAGATTGCCTCATTTCAACTTAAGAGAAGAACCGGTTGAAGGGACAGGGGAACGTCTGGCAGCCATTTATCAGCCCAAAGAAAGTATCGGATCCGAAGCACAGGAAAGAGAACGGTCGGTTGTAAGTTTTTTGGCAGGACCAGATCTGACAAGCGTGCGCGGGGCAGGCAAATCCTCACTTAGTGAGAATGTCGGTTTGGCCTACTCCTATCCCCTCACAAAAGCATTGCGTGTGTCTGTGGGGGCTACCTATGCTAAAAAGAATTATACGTCAGCTTATAAATTTTATACGCCATCAAATCCACCAGAAATGACGCAATTGCCGAGCAATGTCAGCGCTGTATGTGATGTTCTTGATGTACCATTGACAGCAAGTTATACGGTATTGAAAAGTAAAAAAGTGAAGTTTAATGTTAGCGCAGGACTTTCGAGCTATTTTATGCTAAAGGAAAAATACACTTTTGATTATGAAAGCGGAGGTAGCTACGGTGGAGCTCAGAAAAGTGCCGTCTATGAAGTGAATGGAGAGAACCAGCATATCTTCGGTGTTGCCGATTTTTCGATCTCCATTGAGAAGAAAATCAATGATAAAATCAATATCGGTGTAAAACCTTTTGTTAAAATGCCATTGACAGGGATTGGTTACGGAAATGTGGATCTAGAATCTAAAGGCGTAGCGTTTACCTTAGGAATGAGTTTGTAATTCGGATATATTCCATCGAAGGAGACCAGTTAAACCTATGTTTAGCGAGCTTGTACCGTTTTACTAGCCTGTGTCCCCCCCGAAAAAAATTGGCACCTGATCTTTCTGATCAGGCAAGTAAGTACGTTTCTTTTTTACTGTATATTGTCATTCACTTCAAAATGCACAGAAAATTAAACTTCTATTACATTTTAATGTGCTGTACGTATGTGAACAATTCGGTTAATAACTGTTCGCATACGTACATTTCGTTTTTTGAAGAAGATCTTAGATCGCCCATAATTGGCTTTAAAAGGCATAATGAGCCTTGGGGCCAACTGGTATGGTATTTGGCACGGACCTAATAAAATTGATCTTATGTTCTTTATGCATTTTGAAGTTCACTTTTCCATTTCAGCTATTCAGCGACTTCTGTTGGTTATTGATCTAAAATCCGTGGACAACAAGCATTTGGAGCGATAATTTTGAGTCAACAGATAAGCAAGGTAAAAAATAACACAAAAAAGATAGTATGAAAACTCTCGTAAAAACATTCACAGTAGCAGCTTTAATGGTCGTATCAACATTGGCTATGGCAGCTGGAGGACCCGGTTCAAAATCAAGCCCGGTCAGCGTTAATCTATCAACCGCAGACTTTGCGCTAGAGCACTATATCGCCGTGATCACTGAAGGTGAGTCGGCTGGAATAGAACAGTTGTTTGCTGAAGACTTTAATCTAAAGGTCCAAACGGGTACTTTGAAGTCATATAGCCGCTATGAAGTGGTTAAATCCTTGAAAAAGCAAAAAAATATCCACCTGAATTGTGCGGTTAGCACAGATGTAGTTGAACAGTCTACAGATTATATGGTGGCCAGGGTTACTTTGAAATTTGAAAATTTCACCAAAACCGATCTTGTTACCTTAGTACGTGAAGGTAAAGACTGGAGAGTATCCAAATCGATCAATTCCTATAAATAGAATCTCATAATTTTGGGGCCAGCTCAATTATACCAAAAGCTGATCCCTAGTGAATAACATGTTTATAAATTTAGTTTAGAAGCCACATCGGAAGATGTGGCTTTTTTTGTCTGCCTAAACCAAAATATATCATTTAATAAAGTCAAAAAGCCTAATTTGACGAATTTACCCCTTAAAATAAGAAGATTCTACCCCCCTTCCTCTGTAACGTTTTTGATAATATTGCAAGTGTCAATACGACATTTTATTGTGTTGACGATGTTAAATAACCAAGAGTGTTTGACTGATTAGATGAATACCCTCTCCAAATCCATAAAAAATAGGTGTAGGGAAAGTCAGTTGGCTAAAACTCAAAAACAGCTAATAACCAAGTTTAATTATGATGAATTTACCAATCAAAAGTGGATTGTTTGATCCTTGAATTCCTAATAGAACGCAATATAGCTACCTCATATTGCCATGTTACTCTTCATCAAAATATTATTTAATCACTAAACAGTTTTACTTATGAAAAGGAAAATAGTATTAACACAGTGCTGGCTTTGTTGTATCTGCTTTTTATTTTTGAGCTTACAGCAGACTTATGCACAGTCAATAACTGTACGGGGCCAGGTTACCGAAAATAACAGGCCACTTGCTGGAGTGACCGTTAAAAATATCGGTTCCCCAATGCAGACACAGACAGATACACAGGGGAAATATACACTCAGTGCTGCGACAGTCACGGCATTAGAATTTACCTTTCTAGGCTATGCGAAACAGCGCTTTGAATTCAGTCAGCTAAAACAGATCAGCCAAGGGAACTACGAGCTTAATGTGCAGCTTGATGCTTCCGAAGGAGATGTTTTGGATGAAGTGGTGGTCGTGGGTTTTGGTTCGCAGAAAAAAGCAAACCTGACTGGTTCTGTTGCGGTGGTAGATGCCAAGCAGCTGGAAAATAGACCTGTAAGAAATGCTATCCAGGCGCTGCAAGGACTGGCCCCTGGCCTAAATATTTCGCAAAACTCGGGAACGATGGAAACCAATCCATCCATTAATATCCGGGGGACAGGTACAATCGGCACATCTTCTTCGGCACCATTGGTCCTAATTGATGGTTCTGAAGGATCTTTGGCCGCATTAAATCCACAAGATATCGAAAGCGTTTCTGTATTGAAAGATGCCGGTGCTGCTTCAATTTATGGCTCTAGAGCCGCTTTTGGCGTTATTTTGGTCACTACAAAATCTGGAAAGGCTGGACGTACTTCGGTAAATTATAATAATAGCTTTCGTATGAACGCACCGACATTGATGCCTAAGATGATGGATTCTTACACTTTTGCTCAATACTTCAATCAAGCAGAAGTCAACGCCGGCGGTTCACCGCATTTCTCCGCGGAGCATCTGCAGCGCATCTTGGATTATCAAAACGGAAGCCTGAAAAATTCGACCATTGTCGATCCGAATAATAAGTTGTATTGGGCTGAAGGATATGCCTATGGTAACGACAATAACGATTGGTTCGATGTCATGTACCGGGATCAGGCTTTTGCCCAGGAGCACAACCTAAGTCTCAATGGGGGAACCGAAAAAACAACCTATTACCTTTCTGGCAATTTCATGAAGCAACAGGGATTGATGGCCTTCAATACAGACCATTATGACCGTTACTCTGTTGCGGCTAAAATCAATTCTAAAGTATCTGACATCTTTCAGGTAAATTACAACGCTAGGTTAGTACGGGAAGATTACGACCGTCCTGCAGCATTGACCAATAGTTTTTATGATGATTTAGGCAGACAGGGCTGGCCAACGCTGCCACTGTATGATCCGAATGGATACCTGTTTAGTTCTCCTTCACCTGCACTTGCTATGAAAGAAGGCGGACAGGATAAATCAAGTAAGGATTACATTTACCAGCAGTTACAACTGATCCTCGAACCTATTAAAGGATGGCGTACAACCGGTAATTTCAACTACAGAACCACAACTCAATTTCGTCATTGGGATTCGCAGCGCCTTTACAACCATGACGTGAATGGTGATCCGTATCTGTATAAAAACTCGTCAAATGTCTACGAATTTGGTTTAAAGGAAAACTACTATAACATTAATATCTTTTCTGATTACGATAAGAGCTGGGGCGATCATCATTTTAAAGTTATGGTCGGTGGTCAGATTGAACACACTGCCTATCGCAATCTCGGTGTGCAACGCGACGGAATCATTATCCCGGATCAGCCGGTATTGAATCTGACCTCCGGCACAGACATCAATGGAAAAGCAGTAGTACCTTCTGTATCTGGTGAATATCAAAAATGGGCAACAGCGGGTTTCTTCGGCCGATTGAATTACAATTATGCTGAAAAATATTTATTGGAAGCTAATTTGCGTTATGACGGTTCATCACGTTTCCGTAGCGATAGCCGCTGGGGCTGGTTTCCTTCAGTTTCTGCTGGATGGAACATCGCCAAAGAAAACTTCCTTGTAGAGTCGGCACCATTTATTAATATGCTGAAATTAAGAGCTTCCTACGGAGAGCTGGGCAATCAAAATACCGATGTCTGGTATCCGACTTATGTCACGCAACCAACAGGGACAGCCAATGGTGCTTGGCTGATTAATAATGCACGACCAAATTCTGCATCGGCTCCAGGCCTCGTAAGTGCTTTATTGACCTGGGAATCTATCAATACGAAGAACTTGGGCGTCGATTTTGCTTTTTTAAATAGCCGTCTTTCTGGATCTTTTGAGGTCTTCGAACGGAAAACATTTAATATGGTCGGCCCAGCTCCGCAGTTGCCTAATACATTAGGGACGACAGTTCCTCAAACAAACAACACCGATTTAAAAACAAAAGGATTTGAAGCGACCCTGGGCTGGAATGACCGTACAGCAAGTGGTTTCGCATATGGAGCAAAGTTCCTCTTGTCAGATTATACCACAACCGTAACACGCTATCCTAATGCAATAGGGTCATTATCAAACTATCGGGAAGGCCAAAAGTTGGGTGAAATATGGGGATACCAAACCCTTGGTATTGCAAAGACAGAGGAACAGATGAATCAGCATCTGGCGAGCTTGCCCAATGGTGGACAAAACGCATTAGGAACACAATGGGGGGCAGGCGATATCATGTATGCGGATTTGAATGGCGACGGAAAAATAGATGGTGGAAGCAATACACAGGCCGATCCAGGTGATCGTCGTGTGATTGGAAACAGCACACCGCGTTACTCCTTTGGATTGAATCTGAATGCGGATTACAAAAATTTTGACTTTAGTATTTTCATGCAAGGTGTCATGAAACGCGACTATTGGCAAGGTGGCTACTATTTTTGGGGAGCAACTTCAAAATGGTGGTCTACGGGCTTGGTCGATCATCTTGATTATTTCCGTACTGCAGACAATCCATTGGGCGAAAATCTTGATGCATATTACGCACGTCCTGTTTTTGGTACCTCCAAAAACCAACAGACGCAGACGCGCTTTTTGCAAAATGCAGCCTATATCCGCATAAAAAATATTCAGCTAGGCTATACCTTACCGAAAGAAACAACCAAACGTTTTGGTGTGGAGCGTTTACGTGTATACGTTTCCGGAGAAAATATCTGGACCGGCTCAAGTGTAGCGGGAATGTTTGATCCCGAAACTATTGATGGCGGAAGCAACGGCACGGTTTATCCATTGACAAAAGTATGGTCTGCAGGTTTAAGTGTTACATTTTAAGTCGATTCATTATGAAATTCAATAGTACTATTTTTAGATTGATGCAATTGGGCCTTGTCGCTTTGGTAGGCCTAGCTTCCTGCAATAAATATTTGGATATTGCACCTCCTTCGTCCATCATACCTGAAGCTTATCTGGATGAGGAATCACAACTTGCTGCTTATACCGTAAATCAATATGCTGGACTGTTTCCTTCGCATGGCAACTGGTCCTTTGGGACTTTCGGCATCGACGGAAATACAGACAATATGGCTATTCCAACACTGGATAATAAGTTTATTCCAGGCCAATGGCGCGTTGGATCGAACGGCGGTGACTGGGATTTTTCAAGTATTTATCAAATGAATTATTTTATCAATACGGTGGTTCCCAAATGGAAGGAAAATCGTATTCTCGGAAATTCCAGTAACATAGCACATTATATCGGTGAAGCTTATTTTTTACGTGCCTATGTTTACTTCGGGAAATTGCAGGCCTTGGGCGATTTTCCCATTATTCGCAATGTGATGTCGGATAAGGAAAAGAATATTTTGGTGGAAGCGAGCAAGCGTTCACCAAGAAATGAAGTCGCACGTTTTATACTTTCAGACTTGGATTCAGCCATTACCTTGCTGAACCAAAATTCTCCCGACGGTAAGAAGCAGCGGATCTCAAAAAATGTAGCCCAGCTTTTCAAGTCTCGAGTAGCTTTGTATGAAGGTACCTGGCTCAAATACTTTAGCGGAACCGCATTCGTCCCTAAAGGACCAGGATGGCCTGGTGCGGCAAAATCATACAATAGCAATTATGCATTTCCAACTGGAAGTATTTCCGGAGAGATCGACTACTTTTTAACGCAGGCGATGGAATCGGCAGCTGCGGTTGCTGACAATGTACCGCTGGTGAGCAATACCGGAATAATAGAATCTGCTAATAATGAAAATCCTTACTTCAGTATGTTTGGTGCCGTGGATATGTCCAGCTATGGTGAAGTACTGCTGTGGCGTCAATATAATCAAAGCCTGGTGACACATAATGTACCTGTGTATGCACAGCGGGGCAATTATGCGGTTGGTTTGACACGCGGCCTTGTCGAAAGCTTCCTGATGTCCAATGGACTGCCTATTTACGCCGCGGGCAGCGGTTATGCTGGCGATGATTACATCGCAGATGTTCGGAAGAATCGCGATGGTCGTTTACAATTGTTTTTAAAAGAGCCTGGCCAAAAGAATGTATTGGTCAATATTGGACAAGGTACACACTATACCCTTATTGAGCCCACACCGACTGTTTACGATACCGATTGGGAAAGACGTTATACAACGGGGTATACCATACGTAAAGGTATTTCATATGACGGTTTACAAACGCTAAACGGACAGGGATTTACGGGTAGTATTACCTTCCGAGCTACCGAAGCTTACCTCAATTATATGGAGGCCTGTTACGAAAAGAATCAAAATTTAGATACGAAGGCACAGGCCTATTGGCGCTCATTGCGTACACGTGCTAAGGTCGACCAAGATTTCAATGCAACCATTGCCGCAACACAAATGGATAAAGAGAAGAAAGATTGGGGCGCGTACTCTGCAGGACAGTTTGTATCACCCACATTGTACAATATACGTCGCGAACGCAGAAGCGAACTTATGGCTGAAGGTCTGCGTTGGATGGATCTCAAGCGCTGGCGTGCAATGGATCAGCTGATTACAACAGCAGACCATTTTGAAGGTTTTAAACTCTGGGGGCCGATGAAAGATTGGTATAAACCCGAACAGCTGATTTATGGTGCTACCAATGATAAATCTGTCGTTTCGGATCCCGCACGGAGTGAATACCTTAGACCATTGGAGATCCGAAGCAATGCCCTGTCTTATACCGGTGTAAAATTTGCCATGGCACATTACCTCGCACCCATTGCCATAGAGCATTTCCAGTTGGCTTCGGATGATGGTACAGCAGAAAATTCTGTTATTTATCAGAATCCAGGATGGTCACTGATCAGTGGAACTGCTCCAACTGGCTTGTAGAAATATAAAAAGGGATATGTGTCATCTCATTATTACACAAATACGAATATATCCCTCTTTTTGACTCAATATCCCCCTTGACTACGTAGGAAAAGGGGGATATTTTTGTGTACTGATCATCAAGAGCAGTTAACTCAAAGAAACTTAAACTAAATCATGAAAAAACTTTTATCTGTCTGTCTTAGTTTGCTGTCAAGTTGTTTTATCGCCTATAGTCAACAGCCCATCCCACCGCAGTATAAATTGGTCTGGTCGGATGAATTTGATTATAATGGTGCGCCCGACACAACTAAATGGAGTTTCGAAGAAGGTTTCAAGCGTAACCGGGAGGAACAATGGTATCAAAAGGAAAATGCTTCCTGTCATAATGGCCTGTTGGTTATTGAAGCAAAAAAAGAACAACGTAATCATCCAGGTTTTATGCAGGGCAGCTCTGATTGGATTGCCGGCCGTAACAAGATAACCTATACTTCGGCTTCGATAAATACTTTGGGAAAGCAGAGCTGGAAATACGGGATTTTTGAAATCCGGGCACGTATCCCAGTTGGTGAGGGCCTTTGGCCTGCATTCTGGACGTTAGGCACCACCAAAGAATGGCCATCAAATGGTGAAATAGATATCATGGAATATTATAGGGGCAATATATTGGCTAATATCGCAACTGGTACTGACCAACGCTGGAAAGCACATTGGTTTGGTAAGACGAAAGCAGTCAAGGATCTTGGTGGAAAGGCTTGGGCAGATCAATTCCATACCTGGCGAATGATTTGGGATGAAGACGCTATTGCGCTTTATGTGGATGATATGGAAATGCTTCACGTTCCTATGGATCAATTGGTCAATAGGGATGGTACAGGATTCAATCCATTTACCCAACCACATTATCTCCTGTTAAATTTGGCCCTCGGTGGAATAAACGGGGGCACGATAGCTGATAAATTACTCCCTGCAAAATATGAAATTGATTATGTACGGGTCTATCAAAAAATAGAACATGCTGAAATAAATAGTTTTACGCCTGGGGAAATATGGAGAGACCAATCCGGTCATGTGATCAATGCCCATGGCGGCGGCGTACTTCATCAAAATGGAAAATATTATTGGTACGGTGAGAAACGTGGCGGAACGACATCACAGGGTGTCAATGTCTACTCATCCAATGATTTATATAACTGGAAGTTTGAAGGATTAGCTCTCGCACCCAGCACAGATTCTACAAGCGATATTGCTTGGGGCTGTATTATGGAGCGACCAAAGGTTATCTACCAGGAGCAGCTTAAGAAATATGTGATGTGGTTCCATCTCGAGTTGAAAGGGCAGGGCTATGCGGCAGCCAGGGCCGCTGTTGCTATCAGTGACTCTCCGCTTGGGCCTTTTCAGTTTGTCCACAGCTTCCGGCCCAATAACAATATGTCACGTGATATGGGTCTTTTTGTTGACAGTGATGGTAAGGCTTACCAAATCTATTCATCGGATGAAAACTATGCCTTACGCCTGGTTCAATTAACCGATGATTACCTGCAAGTGACAGCGAAAGATTCCTTACTCTTCCGGAATCATAGGGAAGCCCCCGCTTTATTAAAGTACAAAGATAAGTATTATCTGATCACAAGCGGATGCACTGGCTGGGATCCAAATCGTGCAGAGCTTCATGTTGCTACAGATCTTTTTGGCCCTTGGAAATCCCTTGGGGATCCAATGCAAGGACCAAATTCGGCTTTGACTTATGGTGGTCAATCGACATTTATCCTTCCTGTCGCAGGAAAAAAGGATGCCTTTATCTTTATGGCCGACCGCTGGAATCCCAAAGATCTTATGGATAGCAGATATATCTGGCTTCCGGTTGATCTCCAGAATGAGAAAGTACAGATAAATTGGAGGGATCAGTGGGATTTAAGAGCATTTCACTAATTCGACCGTATAGTCCGGACTCAACCAAGATTCAGCTAAAAAAATCAGTTGCAAGACACCAGCGAAAAAATTACCGTACTACTACACGACAAGCAAGAAGAACTCCTGTACAGCAAAAAGAACTCGTAATTGTTGTACAGGACTTATTTTACTTTTTAACAATTCCAACTAAGGCCGATCGACATGGAATTCATTCTGAAATGCTTTTCGGTACTTTTTGACATAGTCGGATGGTGTATGGCCAAACAATTTGCTGAACTGCTGTCTAAAGTAGCGTTGGTCGTAGAAACCTGTTAAATTAGCTACTTCATTAATTTTTGAATCCGTCAATATGAGCATTTCGGCTGCTTTTTTAAGTCTTACCGACCTGATAAATTCATTGATCGATTTACCTGAAATCGTTTTAATTTTTTTATAGAGTGAAGAATGACTCATTCCTGTTTTTTCGGCAAGACTTATTACAGTCAATTCTTCCAACAGGTTCTCTTCAATAATCTCGATGCACCGTTCTATGAATAGCTTGTCTGTGATCGGTATCTTTAGCTCATTCGACTGTAATGTAATAGCGTTAAGGAAAAAGTCCTGAAGGTTCTTTTTGTTCTGCAGTAATGTTTTGACCCGAAGCAACAATATCTCCGAATCAAATGGCTTGTGGATATAATCATCGGCACCATATTGAATTCCGGCTAACTTCGTGCTGTCGGAAGTACTTGAAGTAAGCAGGATGATTTGAATATGGTTGAGCGTAGCATTAGATTTTACGGCTTTGCAAAGTGACAATCCATCCATCTCTTCCATGATAATATCACTTATGACCAGATCAGGTTGTTTTTCGTTAATCATAGCTAATGCCTGAACGCCATTACGGGCACCATAGACCGTATATTCTACCTTAAAAATGTCGGTAAGGTAGCTGCGGATCGCATCATCGTCGTCAACCAATAAGACACTAAACTTTTTGCTTGATATGGCCGTCGGAAATGTGGGAACGGTTTCCGTAACCACTTGTGCATCGTATAGCATTTGAATCCCCGACTCGTTGCGGAGCCCTGCATCTGCGAATAGTTCTTCGGCCGGCATTTGTTGTGCCACGATAGGCAAAACGAGGTCGAATGCTGTTCCCGCTGTTGCTGAACTTGTGTAACTTATTGTTCCGGCGTGCATTTCAACAAAAGTTTTGACCAGGTACATCCCAATCCCGAATCCTGTTTGTTTTTTGGAACCATTAAGTGGATCCGAAAAATATTTGTCAAATATCCTATCGCCAAGATGTTCGGGGATACCTTTTCCCGAATCTTTGATCTGAATGGTTAATTCCCGACCCTGTTGCGATAAGGCAATATGGATAGCGCCATTGGAAGGTGTAAATTTAAAGGCATTTGATATGAGATTGCATAAGATAATCTCAATTTTTTCTTTGTCGGCATTGACATAAATTGGATCTGAATTTTCCAGAAACTGATAATCTATATTTTGTAATTTTGCCTGGGCAGCGAAATATAGAAATATTTCTTTCATAAAGCTTTGGCAGTCAAAAATACTGGTTTTGAGCTGTTCGGCACCGTCCTCTGTTTTTCTAAATACAAGCAGTTGGTCTACCAAGCTCAACAGTCTTTTGGCATTTCTATGTACAACCTGAAGGGAAGCGCTGTCCTTGGATTCGTTTTTGGTCTTTAGCAGATCTTTAATCGGATTAATAATTAAGGTCAGTGGTGTTCTAAATTCATGCGATATATTGGTAAAAAATGCGTGCCTCTTTTCATTGAGTTCTCTTTCCTTCTGAATGGTGAATTTTGAAAGCTGTATTTCATAATTTAAAGCGATTTGCCTCCTCCGATAGCGCAGATACCATAGCCCCGTATAGAGTATAGCCAGCGTGTAAAGCAGGTAGGCCCACCAGCTTCTATACCAAGGCGGAAGAATTTGAATCTCGAGCTTAATCTGTTTATTCGTCCAGTTACCTTCCGAGTCGGTCGATTGAATATGCAGGATATAAGTGCCTTCATGCAGACCGTTGTAATTTATTGATCGGGTAGACCCTGCATCGTTCCATCCCTTGTCCAATCCTTCCAATAGATACCTGTATTTTATCTTTTGTGGCGAATCAAACTCCAGGGCTGCGAACTCCATCGAAAAAGTGGATTGATTGTAGGGAAGCGTCAATTTGTGAATGCTATGATCTTTTCCAATATCGACCCGCTCGCTCAGGTCGGCAATCTTTTTATTATTAATTTTAAGGCTTGTGATAGCTAAGGCAGGTTCATAAATTTTCAGTTTAATGCTATCGGCGTCAAAGATGTTAAATCCGTTGTTTCCTCCGAAAAGAAGATGGCCGTCTTTGAGCTTAAGAGCTGACCCATAGGAAAATTCGTTGCTTTGAAGCCCATCCGTTTCCTCGTATCGTACAATTTTTTTAGTGGAAGGATCGAACTTCGAAAGGCCATTGAAGGTGCTTAGCCACAATTTTCCGGTTTTATCTTCAAGCATATTTAGTACGGCATTGTTACTCAAACCTTCATTTGTGGAATAATTTTCGACAATCTTTTTTGATTTGCTATCAAATGCCAAGAGCCCTTTCCCTTCTGTTCCTAACCAAAGTCTGTTATTTTTTCCGAGCTGAATGGCACGAACAGGTTTTCCGATTAAATACCTGACGCTTTTTCGTGTCTTCTTGTTTACCTTTATGATCTCATTGTAATTACCCATCCAGATATTACCTTGTTTATCATCAATCATGCAATTGATATCATAGATGTCTTCGCTGAAGACTTCAAATTGGTCGCTTGTCGGATTATATGTATATACTCTTCCCTCAGAAAATGTCGCTGCCCAGATCCTTTCATCCTGATCCTTAAAAAGTAACTGTACACTGTTATTTAGAACCCCATTTGGCGTTCTACAAACATAATATTTAAAACCCGAGCCCTTGGTGTAACGCGCGATCCCTCTTTCGGTTGCGATCCATAGGTCTCCTTTAGTTCCGGTCAAAAGATGGTTTACCGTATTGTCTGGCAATTGCTGTGGCCCTTTTTGAAAAGACTGAACCTGATTGGACTTGTTATCCCATGTGTAAAGGCCATTGCCTTCGGTACCAATCCAGATCTTGTTATCATATTCAACGAAAGAACGTACAAATTTGTGCGCTAAGTTAAATCCTGCATAATGTTTCTGCTGTAAATAATTAAATTTATAGCCATTGTTATCAATGGTCTCAATGCCGCCCTTTCCGGTGCCGATCCATATTTTACGTTGGGAGTCTATGTAAACCGTATAAATGGTTTTGCTATTCAGTGAAAATTGTACGGGCTGTAGATCAATTTGGTTTGCTGCTTTTCCATGAGATAGGTTAAGAATGAAAATACCATTGTTTTGGGTGGCTAACCAAAGTTTGTTTTGCCCCTCCAGCGTCAGCATGTTGATCTGACTTGATTTAAGCTCCTGTGGATACAAAGACGAAAGCATATGGTCTTTGATTTTCCAAACAAATAGTCCCTCGTAGTTACTCATAAAGAGATTACCGTTGTTGGTACTAACAATACAAGTTGCACTAGTAATGGCCTTTGATACAAGATGCAACTGCTGTGTTTTTTTGTCTAATGCATATAAACCGCGTCCCTCTATAAAAACCCATACCCGGCCGGTCGCGTCAATATGCGTGGCCGATACATGGTAGTATAAGGTGGATAGGTTTGATTTATAATCTTTAAAAGCAATTTGTATGGCATATGCTTCTTGATGACTTTTGTAAAATAGCCCCCAGCCGTTTGTTCCGATATAAATATTATTATCACTATCGATTTGAATGGATTTTGTGTCGGCATTGAGATGATATGACCGTTTTGATTTTGGGTCTATATAATTTAAACGGGTGAAGGTGTCAAAATTTCGGTCGTAGATTCCAATTCCTTGACCAGTTCCTATCCATAATTTTTTATTGTGGTCTTCTGCTATACAATAGATATAATTATGCGGAATGCTGTTTTCGTTATTTAGCTGATTTCTGTAGGTTTTTATATCATAACCGTCGAATCTGTTTAGCCCGTCGTAGGTCCCAAACCACATAAAGCCCTGACTATCCTGAAATATAGATTTCACCGAACTATTGGATAAACCTCTGTTCATCTCCTTGGGGAATTGCGCGTGGGTCAGCGTGCTTGTGTGAACAAGGATGAAAATAAATATCAGGATCAAGGTCTGACAAGGAGATAGGAGTCTGTTCAAACTAGGCATGTTAGCAGCTATGTTAGTATGGTATTTCCGATATCAGTTAACTTATCGATTCTTCTTTATCATAGGTTATTATCTTGAAAACGTCTTTTTCGATCGGAAAAAGTCAATTTAAGATTATATTGTTAAAGATACGATTGTTTTTTTAATAAGTGTGTATTGTACGTTTATTTAGGGCGACTTGCTTTACAATTGATATCCTGCTTCATACCGTGAAAAAAACATAGTTAAGCGTAATAAGTCTTTATATAAAAATTTTTTACAGACTGATTTAAAGTAACTTTTGTGCTGATTGTTTATCGAAATAGTATACACCTTACTCATTCTATCGCCCGATATTGAGACTGAAGGGTATGAGGCAAGAAGCTAATGATATTATTGATCTTTGTAAACAGTCAGTAGCGACATATACAATTGTGGCAAAAGAAACTTAAAATAGCTTTATTTGTACAGTCTATAATGCAAAAAGATGCTGAGGGACTTACTGAAGTGGCTCCCACGAAGATAAGAGTGATGGAACGGCATGATTGAGACTGGGATTACATAATTTGCGAAAATGGTTTAATTTTCTAGTTGATGTCTTCAACTGTTTTTCTGAGAAACAGTGAGCGATGAAAACAGTTTAAGTCTATTCCACTTTTAGACTTTCGACCGGATTAGCTCGAGCGGCAGCTATTGCTCTTGTACATAGCGTAAGAATAGCAATTACCAGCGCGATGATTCCTGCGCCGGCAAGTATCCACCAGCTTACTGTAATGCGATAGGCGAATTCTTGTAACCATTGATTCATGAACAGCCATCCTATCGGTAGTGCAATCATCAGGGATATTCCGACCAGTTTAACCATATCAGAGCAAAGTAAATAGACTAAACTGCTGAGCGTTGCGCCCAATGTTTTACGTATGCCAATTTCCCTTATTCGTAATTGAATAGAGAATGTAATCACACCAAATAATCCCAAACAGGCAATAACGATAGACAGCAATGCAAAAATTAAGAGAATCTGACCCTGTTTTATTTCTGAATTGTATTGATGTTCAAAGGTTTTATCTAAAAATGTGTATTCTAATGGATAATTCGGAGCGTATTTACCATAAATTTTGTTTATATACGAAATCGTACTGTTGATATTTGTCGGTTGCATGCGGATATAGATATTGTCCATTTCCATTTTATTGGTGGGAAGTACTAAAATGAGAGGTTCAATCTTGTGCTGGAGTGAATAAATATGAAAATCACTGACTACTCCAATAACAGATTTTAGAATCGATTTGCCAGTTTTGTCCTTCCCAAATTCAATCCGTTTCCCTATAGCATTTGTCCAGCCCTGTTTTTTTGCGAATGCCGAATTTATAATGACGGAAGTACTATCTGTTGGCATGGTACTGTCGAAATTTCTTCCTTTAACCATTTGAATATGCATAGTCGGGATAAAACTATGATCAATTTTTAACGTATTGGCGAGTGTAAAGTTGGGATCAATTTGACCATTATTTTCAACATTGAAAGTTCCTACGCCAATGTCGTTTTTTCCAATAGGATTACTAGCAAACGCGACTTCTTGAATATGACTATCTTCAAGTAAGCTATTTCTGAGTTCGTCACCTTTATTACGAGTTGATTCATTGTCTAGATGGAAAACCATGACTTGATTTTTGTCAAAGCCTAGATTTTTTGTCGTCATAAAATCCAATTGCAGAAAAATGACCATGGTGGATACAATAAGCAATACCGCAATTACAAATTGAAAAACCACGAGTGATTTTCTCAATAGGTGTTGGTATCCATGGATTCCGATCTGGTTTTTTAGTGAAGGAATAGTCTTTAATCTTGCGAGTATCAAAGCTGGATAAATGCCGGTTGTGAAGACTAAAAATACCATAAACGGAAATACAAAAAGCAGCGATTTTCCTATTCCAAAATGCCACAGATCCAACTGCTTGCCAATCATCTGGTTTAACCAAGGGAGAAATACCGATGCCAGCAATATGCTTAATAATACTGCACACAAGATAATTAGTGATGTCTCGATAAGAAACTGCTTGATCAAATTTAATGTGCTGGACCCGATCACTTTCCTAACAGCAACTTCTTTCATTCTTATCGAAGCTTGAGCTGTTGTTATATTAATATAATTCACGATAGCGATCAATAGGACCAGTATGCCGACGATAGAAAAGATGTAAACATATTTGATATTACCATTATTGCCAAGCTCATAGCTTAGGTTGGAATGTAGATGGATATCGGTAATGGGTTGTAATTCTATCTTATAATCAAAATCGAGATTCCGTCCATGAATATATTTTTTTACGATATTGGGAAGCTTTTCCTGAAGTTGCGGCAAGTAAGACTGATCTTTTAGCAATACGTAGGTATAAAGATAAAGTTGATTCCAATCCGGATTGAAATCTTTTGAGAAAGAACGGATGGCTCTGAATGTGAAATGAGTATTTTGTGGTACATTTTGGATAATACCCGTAACGATGGTTGGCTCTGATTTATTAAAGTAAAGTGTTTTGTTGAGGGCTGTTTTGACAGATCCAAATAATTGTATGGCTAAGTCTTCTGTCAATACAATAGACTGAGGGGTGTTCAATGCAGTTGTAGGATTTCCAGCAAGAAAGTTATAATCAAAGAGATTGAAAAAATTTCTGTCTGCCAAGAAAATTTCATCCACTTTTGTTTGTTGATCACCGATCGTGATTATGCCGCCACCCTCGACATCAAATCGGGTGGCCTCTTTAACGCCTGGAAATTCATCTTTGATGACATTTGCGAGAGGTCCTGCAGTTCCGGTTATATCAAAGGAACCGCCATCCCATTTTCCGTGAGAAACGACCCGATATATACGATCTGATTGAGTAAAATAACGATCATAACGCAATTCATCATTTACGAATAAGAGGATGATCCAGCATGCTGCCAACCCTAATGATAATCCTAGAATGTTGATCAGTGAGAAGATCTTGTTTCTGATCAATTTCCGCCAGCCGACTTTTAAATAATTATACATGATATCCTAATTTTAATATTAAAAATTCATTGCATATCATTTTAACTCATGCAACATGTTTAAGATCAACTAGTTTTAATTGTGACAATTGTTTTGCCTAAATTAAAATCTGTTGATATTCAATGTTTTACTTTTTTTTTAAATAGTTTGGTACTGTTCGGTTTTGAACAATATTGTTCGCTTACGGACGGAGAATGTTCGAATTAGAGCACATGTCGAAGATGTATTTATATAAATTTTATAGATTAAGAGAGTTAAGGAATAGTTTCTACTTTAACTAAATATAATTACAGATATTTTTTTTAATTTTGATAAATTATTAGTCTAAAGTTTATGTTCAAAATCTTTTTTTTTATTGTTTGCTTCTCCATTTTCAATATTTGCCGTGCCCAAAATATGGAAGTAACTAAATTGATTGATCAATTTATAGATACATTGGAAACTCATTCTTTTATGCGTAGTCAAATCGATTTCGATAAATTGCGCAAAGAAACAAAGTTAAGTGTAAGGAATATTAATTCGACAGATTCATTAATGCCGACCTTTAAAAAGATAGTTTCCGGATTAAAGGACCATCATTCCAGTGTACATAGAGCCAAGGGACCTATTGACGAGTTGGCGCTCATTAAAAAGTATGCTAATACAACTTATGCACAATTAGGACTACCTGGACCAAATTTCCAGCATCGTTTGATCGAAGATAAATATGCGTACATCAATGTCCCGGGTATCGATTTGGAACATCGTATGTATATTGACACTTTACAAAAACAGCTGCTTGAGCTGGATGGAAAACAACCTAAGGCGTGGATTATCGATTTAACTGAAAATGAAGGTGGGAGTAGCTCACCAATGATTATTCCATTTCATGGTCTAATAGATAGTACAGAAACGTTTTGTTATTTTGATGGAACACTAGACAAACACGGAAATGAGGTGTTGGTAGATAGATTCCAGATTCCCCAAAATGGTTTATATATAGATAATGACGTTGAAGCAAAATATTTTAAATTTGACACCGTTCAAATGCTACCGCTTAAAAATAATAAGATACCAATAATTGTTTTGATTTCTGAAATAACGGCGAGCTCTGGAGAGATTGCTGCATGCCATTTTTTAGGGCAAAAGAATGTGACTGTCATCGGAACTACGTCTGCCGGATTAACTTCAGGAAATGAACTTTATTATGTAGATAAAGGTTATTCCATTAATTTAATGACTGGGTTATTGCACAATAGAAAAGGAAAGGCTTATGATGTTGGAGAAGGCATAAGGCCAGATATCATGATTGTGTATCCGCAAAATATACAAAGCTCTAAAGAACGTCATCAATATATATTAGCGAACAAATCAATATTTATAGATAAGGCGCTTGAGTTTTTGGCTTCTAAAGGTATTTAACTTTTTAGTGGAAAATTCCACAGATTTTAAAAGTAAAAACACTGAGAATTCCTTGTCTTGCCCTCTTAGCCAGGAGGAGGTTTGTTAACAGATATAGAATGGATATAATGGTCGCGGAGAAAAAGTAAAATACTAAAATATAATTTTTAGCATCTAAAAGGTGGCGGTCTGTATAAAATGTACTTTCCTTTTTTTATCAATTTTTTAGGAATTCCACATATTGTTGGTCTCAATAATATCTTGAACTATCATAATTGCCTACCAAAGCATGATAAGTAGACTATAGTTGTAAAAAATGGATTTTGTTCCAGCGTCCATACTATCCATCGATAATATGTTAAACATCTGCATGGCTATCTCGTAGTTTTATGGATGGTACTAAAAGCAAGAAACCGTGTGCTTTTTTATTCAATATGGTGTACGCATGTGAACAATACCCCTATAAACTGTTCGCATCCGTACATTTGCTTTTTTTGAAAAATATGGTAAATAGACTTTATGGTGCCATAGGGAGCATAATTAAATTCCATGGGCAACTGGTATAGTATTTGGCATGCTGCTAATAAAATGGATAATAAGTTCTCTATGTATGCTGACTTTCACCTTTCGATTTCTGCCATCCACCGAGTTTTGTTGGGTGTTGATCTAAATCCGTTAGCCTAGAGGCATATTGAATCCTAGTTTTGAGTCAACAAATAAGAAGATAAAACGATAATATAAAAAAAGACATTATGAAAACGCTAGTAAAAACAATCGCAGCAGCAGCCCTAATCGCAGTATCCACATTTGCTATGGCAGCTGAAGGACCCGGCTCAAAAGCAGCAAAAACAAATGTTAACCTGTCAACAGCAGATTTCGCCTTAACCCATTATGTTGCAGTGACGACTGAAGGAAAATCAGCTGGTGTAGAGCAGCTATTTGCTGAAGATTTCAGCCAAAAGATCCAGGCTTCCAATTTAAAAAGCAATAGCCGTGGGGAAGTGGTTAAATCCTTGAAAAAACAAAAAGGTGAGAAACTAAACTGTACAGTAAGTACGGACATTCTTGAAGAGTCTGCCGATTATATGGTTGCAAGGGTGACTTTGAAATTTGAAGATTTTACCAAGACTGACCTGGTAACTTTGATCCGCGACGGTAAAGAATGGAAAGTTTCCAAATCAATCAATTCGTATAAATAAGAGCCATTTCAAACAAGTATATATGTTGTAGAGCCACATGGAGACATGTGGCTTTTTTGTATGATCACAGATTTTTATGATCATAAATTTGTTTTTTTAAGTTTTAACTCTAAATTGTCCTTAGAATCAGGAATCGAACTGCCCATGCTGTTTGCAAAGGCCTAACCTATAGTCTAAATAACAATGAGTAATAGCAATCACCCAAATTTAATATTGATACATCGTTTTTTTGAAGCCTATGCCAATAATAATGTTGAAGATCTTGGTGAGGTCTTTCATCGTGATGTAAAATGGCATATCCCAGGTGCACATCCCTTAAGTGGCACGAAGGTGGGGGTGGCTGGCATTGTTGATTATTTGGCGAAATTGGGAAAATATAACTTTCAAGCTGAGGGAATAGTGTGATGATCATTTCATTGATTGCCACCGTAATTGGAGCAACGATGAGGATGGTGATAGCTTAAACAACATGTCCTGCTTGCTTTGGAAAATTGAAAATAATAAGATAAAAGAAGTTTTTAATTTTCCGCAGGACCAACATGTGGTGGATGCTTACTTTAATCGTAAATTCAAAGAACAATAACCCCTTTATTTAAGAGAATGAAGAAAACTAGAAGTTGGCCATTCTTACTTATCTTGTTTTTAATCGCTACAGCAATTATTTATTCAAGATTGATTACGCATTCGATGGTATTAGGGAAATATGACTTCAAGTATCACAAATGTTTTGCCGGTGCAGAGCTGCCCGATAGAGATGATGAGCTAATCTTGTTGGATAATAATAAATATCGAAGTTCTTTTTTGGGCAATGGAGAATATCATGTAGCATACGGCGTTTTTAATACGCGATTGGTTTTGAGTTATTCTGGAGGTACTGCTTCGTGTGAATTAGTCATAAAAAAACGGGGAAATAGTATTGTAATTGTTATAGATGATACCTGCGATTTTTTTTATGAAAAGGCAGATTAAATCAAGGTGATTATTTTTTCTTGGCTGAATTGAAATTTTCATTTAGTTTTTATAATCCACAGGTAATTCATACCCTCTTTGGTTCCTTAAAAGACTTAGCGGCGGTAGCCCAATTTCTTTTCTTCGTGCATCTACCTCATCAATGTTCTCAATCGGTGTAACAATTTTTTTGTTTTGTTTACCCATTTCCCAGTATGATCCATAAATCTGTTTTTGACGGATTATGGCCCGGTGTCTATCGATAACTAAGGCCATGTTAAAAGGTGGATACTTGAGGTCTATAACCGCTTTTTTCATCAATGGTGTCAAAATTTCAATATTTTTGGTATCCTCAATCCCATTATTTAAAGTATGTAATAATAATATAAAGATAGCGTTTACGCCATCCATGCCAACAGTTTCAAGATTCGGAAACCCTGTTCTCGCAATAATCTCCTTTATCACCGTCATATTAGCCGTGTCACTAGCGAAAATAAGAGAATCAGCTTTTTTGTATTCAATAACTCCCAATAAGGAACGCAATGCCTGATCTTTTTCCAACATATTGAGTAAAGTTGTCCGGTCCTCCAAATGAGCGATTTTGCTCAGATGTTTTTGACGAAGAGAATCGTAGGTTTTTCTCCAATTGGTATGATGTTTTAAAAAACTATTCACATTACTGTCAACCTCTAACATCCCTAAGGAAGCACCGTTTAAAATAGATTGCTTTAAATATTTTTCCGCTGTTTTACTGTCTTTTACTTTTAGTGCTAATTTTACCAATTCTATATCAATAAACGGATCTATATCACTAATCTTGACCATTTTTCGATATAACAAATAAGCTTCAGGTGCCTTCTTTTCAAAAATTAAACTATCTGCGGTATTCTTTAAATAAAAATAGGAACTGCTTTTTTGAGCTTTCACATGACAGGAAATGAAGATTAGGAAGAGAATAAAAAATGGCTTAAACATATGTTTATATTTATATACCTAAATATAATATATTGTCATTAATAATAAGAATATGTTTTGTATCCAATCCTATTGGAAAAAAAGCGCCTATTGAAAAATGGCCCTATTAAACACTCGCTTTTTTACTAATTTTTTTCCCTGCCTTAGATCTTTATTCCGATCAAAGAACTATTCTTTTAAAGATATATAAATGTATATCTAGGCCCAGATGTGGGTAGTATTGGCCGTCGAGGTCACCCATACAATTATCTCTTGGATTTATAGAAAGTGGCTTCATTATTGTAATCAACTCGGTTGCCAGGAGCGCATTGGTATAGATTATTTTATGCTAAATCGTAAAAATCAAATAGCGATAAGGTGAAAATTACTTATTACACCTGTTTTCAGGCTGATAATTTACTTAATGTGGCTAGAATTCTTTAGTTTTGGCTATTTGTTTAGATAAATATTGCACTACAGCCTCCTTGGCGTAAGAACGTTTGGAAAAACTCAGAAATACGGACGAACATGATATTGAAAGAAAGAATGAGCTACAACTATCTTAAATACCTTTTTACAGGAACGCTTTCGGCTTTATTGCTTACAGGCTATGCGCAGGAAGTGGGGAAACAGCAGAAAGATAAGAAAGAGAAACCACAACAGCATAGTGTGCAAAGTGGCGCTGGTGAAGTTCAAACCATGGATTCCATTGATGTCGTACGTGACTACCGGCCCATGCTGGCTGATGCCGTTAAGGTGCGCCGCAGCCCGGATATGACGCTTATCAACCGCGATGCTATTGAAACCGAACTGCGCCAGATTGCCACTGCCACCTATTTAGCACAGCAAAAATATAAACAGGCCTATTACCACGAATTGATGCAACGGCATCCAGATGCTTCACAAAGCAATATCGATAATTATCGCATCAGCTACCTAGCTTACGGGGCCGGCGAATACAAAAGAGCGAGCGGTATGTTGGAGGCCATAAAACCTTCGGATGCCTTTTATCAGGGGGCCATCATGACCTTAGGTCATATCGCACTGGAGACGGGCGACAAGCAAGCTGCACGAAATGCTTTTGTCAAAGCGACAAAGCTGGATTTGGATCGGCAAGTGAAGGCCGATGCGCTATTTAACTATGCTAAAATCTTGTTTGCAATGGACTCCACCCAAGCTGCGCAAAAAGTTCTCGAGAAATATATCGCCCAAGAAGTGAAACCTATCGATCCAGGTTCAAAAAGAAAGGAAAGTGCGGAAACACTATCCGCTGAAATTCTACGGGGGACGACCAATTTCCATGCCGGTGTCAGTATGCTGGAATCGTTAAAAGAGCGCGGTCGGGAAGTCAATGCGATCTATCAAAAAGTAACCTATTACCGCGGATTGGAGTTTTATAATGAGCGTGCTTTCGAAAATAGCATATCCATGTTTATGCGATCTGAAAAGTTTCCGGTCAATGCTGAAATGGCGGCTCTTGCGACCTATTGGAAAGCAGAAGCCATGTATGAAGTGCGTAAATTTGGCGAAGCCGTAGAAAACTTCTCCCAGTTTCTAAGCCTGCCCGTCGCTCCGAATACTGCTGTCTATAATTATGCAAATTATGGGCTGGCGTATGCGGCATACCGAAACAACCGTTTTGAGTTGGCAGCCAAATATTTTGAACGCTTTCTGACTGCTGGAGGAAATACGGTGGATCAAAATATACGGTATGATGTTATTGCACGTCTAGGTGATTCGTATTTGTGTCTGCGCGATTATGGTCGGGCAAACAAGTACTACGATCAGCTGATCAATAACAAAGCGCCAAATCAAGATTATGCCTTCTTCCAGCGTGGCATTTTATTTGGTCTGCAAGGCGACAATGAAACCAAGCTCAGTACGTTGCGGTCTGTGCTGAAGCAATTTCCATCTTCGAACTATGCAGATGATGCGGCCTTTGAGATTCCCTACACTTATTTCACGATGGGTGACTATGGTCGTGCTATCGAGGGGCTGCAGGCAATGGTCGAAAAGTACCCTCGTAGCAGTTATATTCCCCGCGCCCTAATGACCATAGGGCTCGTGCAGTACAACAACGATGAGCCCGAAGCTGCAAAGGCGACTTTCCAGAAGGTGGTGGAAAAATATACTCGAACTGCTGAAGCAGAGCAGGCCATGCGTTTCATTGAAAATATTTACCTCGATCAGGGGGACGCTTCAAGCTATATCCGTTATGCGGTGGGCACCAATGTCAGTAACCTGAGTCCTGCGGAACTGGATAATATGGCTTTCCAGGCAGCACAGTCTCTTTTCGCCAGGGGAGAATATGGAGCCGCTGTAGAAGCGATCAACGCTTATTTTGATAAATTTCCAAAACCCAAACAAGAAAAATTCGCCCGTTACATCCGCGGGGTGAGTTCGTACCGTACTGGGCATCCACAGGAAGCGCTGCATGATCTGAATATCATCCTGAACGACTGGACCAGCAAGTATTCCGAGAATACGCTATTAACGGTGGCTGCGCTGTACCTGGACCTCAAGGAATACAACGAGGCCATTGTGCACCTCAAAAAATTGGAGCTCAACGAAGAATATAAAAAGAACTATGGCTACGCAGTAACGAACCTGATGGTGTGTTACTTCGAACTCGGCGATATGGAGCAAATGGCCAAATACGTAAGCCTGATCAAGAATTACAACGGCGCAACCGAGGAAGAAATTGCGAAAGCGCATCTGTACAGTGGGAAAGCCTTGCTAAAAGATAAGAATGTAGCGGCTGCCATGAAAGAATTCAACCTGGCCGCGCTGAAGAGCCAGTCGGCAGTCGGAGCAGAGGCGCGCTATCGCGTGGCACTCATGCAGTATGAGAACAAAGAATATGATAAAGCGCTGGAAACAGCATTTGATGTGATCAACAATAGGGAAGCACAGGAATATTGGGTTGCCAAGAGCTTCATATTGCTTGCTGATGCCTATGCGCGTAAGGGCAATACCTTCCAGGCGAAGAGTACCTTGAAAAGTGTGATTGACAATTATGATAAAAACGATGATATTGTGCCCGCGGCGAAAGAGCGCTTACAGAAATTGAAGTAACACTTTGTAGAATTTGTCTGTAAGACAGATTTGAGGATGTTTGTCCACTTATACCGAATAGCGATGGCATTGTAGTACATGCCGTTTGGAAAAGCCCGATTGTTCTCGGGCTTTTTTATGTTCATTATCCCTTCCTTCTCATTCTTTATTTGCTTCTGTAAATACCGTGTTTGCACAATTGATACGGTCTCTATTTAACGCTTTATCCATTGTACGGATGCGGACAATACGGTTGTAAACTGTTCGCAAGCGCACATTTACTTTTTGAAGGAAGATTACTAAAAGGCCATTTTAAGGCCCAGGAAGCATAAATATACGCTTTGGGCCAACTGGTATAGTGTTTGGCATGTGGTTGTCGAAATGTGTCCTAAATTTTTTCGGCATGCTTCCCGATCGAAATCTCTTGCAGGTAAATGGCAATTCATCGAGTTTCTTCGGTCACTGGTCTAAAAACCATGGGGTAAATGCATATTAAACAGGAGTTTTGGGCCCACAAGTAGAAACACGATAACTAACACAATAAAATAAAGATATCATGAAATCATTCGTAAGAAATTGCACTGCAATAGCTTTAATCGCCTTGTCTACATTCACCATGGCAGCTGAAAGATGGGGAGACAAATCAGAAAAGGTAAACATTAATCTTTCCACGGCAGGCTTAGCACTGGATCACTATCTTGCAGTCACTACCAAGGGGGAGTCGGTGGGCGTGGAGCAGTTGTTTACGGACGATTTCAACCAAAAGATACAGGCTAACAGCAAATTGACGTATGGTCGTAGTGCTGTGATTAAATCGTTAAAAAATCAAAACGGAGAAAAGCTGAATTGCAAGGTGAATATCAAGATCGTAGAAAAATCAGTAGATTATATGATTGCAAAAATTGCACTGAAATTTGACAGCTTTAGCATGACGGACCTTGTGACATTGGTTTACGAGAATGGCGATTGGAAGGTGTCCAGGTCAATTCATTCCTATCAATAAGAGTCATTGCTTATAAATATATATATTCTGAAGCCACGTCGAAAGATGTGGCTTTTTCGGACTCATGTCCTTTTGTTTCGTTGTTTAAAATTTCGATAAGGTAATCCAATGTTTAATCGGGTTAAAAAGTATGCGCTCACTTGATTTTTATCTTTGTTCTGAGCTGGAATAAAAAATGAATAATTGTTGATAAGATCAATCTTTAAAGATTGTACAAAGGACTTTAATCCTGAATCTTCTACGCGAACAGATTGTTTCTCCGGAATTGAGTATTCCAAATAAGCGTCCAGTTGATTAACTTTTCCATTCTTATCGATTACCATTGAAATGGATAAATCAATATCTTCGGGGCTAATATTCCTTTTTTGAGCAGCAGCTTTAAGTGAATTTTTTAAGCGTACTATCTTTTCATAAAATTCATTTTTAGGCTTGGGTTCTTTTAAAAGGTTCCAGTCGTTATTAAAATAAACTCTAGTGGAACCGTACTTTAATTCCAAGCTATCAACAGCAACTTTGTTTATTAATTGATAGTTATTGACTTGTCTGTCATCAATTTTTTCGACGAGACCATGATTATGCTCGTTAAATTTTATAGGAAACAAGCTGTGGTTTTCATAAGCCGAATTTGCATTTACACCGATATTAATTTGATTATTTTGCATAAAACCAACCATGGGGTGTTGATAGAACTGATGATAGTTTTTCGTCAAGTCAAGATTAGCATTATAATTGTATTTTTCGAATAAAATTGCTGGATAGTCTGTGTTGACCTTTAGAATAATATAGTTTTTAGGGTCGAAAAAATATTTTACCCCTGAAAATGAGCTGTTTTCATATTCTTCCTTAGTATCTACATTCTTATTCTCAAGAACTACTTTTTTTAATAATCCTATTTCCTTAGAAACAGGACTTCCAAGTGTTATTCTTTTAGGGAATACTTGGGATTTATCAGCATTCTTGGCTATAATTCTAATTGAGTCAATAGCAGTGTCGTGTTGACTCGGCTGACCGGAACAACTAACATGGATTGTTAACAGTATAGTGGCAAAAAACAGTAAAAAAAGGCTTCTTCCCATATGGCTTAAATTTTAATGTATATCCAATAATACTATTTTATATTCGGATTTATAGTCTAAAAAAAATTGCGACATCGATTTTTCGATAGGAGGTTTTTGTCTGATTTATGGTGATTGCAGTTGCTAAAACTTAAATAGTGATTCAAAACCAATACTTAAAGAATTTTCCGAAAAAATAGAGTCAAAAGCTACCATTTTCAAGGCTCGAAGATGGGGAAAGCCCGAAAAGTTTGGCGACTGGACGTTCCTAAACTGGCTTCAGGATACCTATATAGTTTTATACAAGGGAGAGAGATTGCACACTTTCGACTTCAATAGTGTGGAGTTTCAGCCTCATTGGGAAGTGTTATATAAACATAGCTAAATGAACAATTGCCAAGCTTACGAAGTCTTTTCAATAAGTTTATATGTATTCTTTTTCGGCCAAGAAGTAAATATATTTTATTTCTGACTGGCCTTTTAAATCAATAATAAGCGAGGCCTAAGCCCCGCTTATTGTTGCATATGTAAATCCAAGAAAACGGTGATTCCCCGATTACAGATCGCCATTGGCGAGCATATGCCTATACATGATTTTGCAGCTACCGAAGAATCCCGAGCAGGAGTTTTGTACATAGGTTTCCGAAGTGTGGGTGCTTACCACCTGTCCACTGCTGTCGTAAACATTCAATACGTAAACACATCTTATCAATCTCGAATTGTTTTCTTTTGCTTCCCCGGTAGTTTTAGCCTCGGCATTGCTTTTGACCAGTTTGTAGGCGGTTGTTTTTACATCTACATTTTCTTTGGGGGCTTTTGCTCCAGTGCCGGCGAAAGCCGCGCTTGATAGCGCGGTTACGGCTACCAAACTCATCAATAACTTTTTCATTGTTTTTAAGTTTTATTTGTTAAATAATGTATGCCTTTTGGGCATGTTTTAATTATCTAATACTAAAAGTAATCACAAGAAATTTGACTGGGCTGAGCGATTCGTATTCGTGAGAGTTGATCTAATATTCGCTCTTATTTAGTTGATATTTAGTTTACTCAGTAAACTGAAAGCCACTCAGAAATTAGAGATGATATTCCTACATATTTTCGCCTCCCAATTCCGGCCATTCACCGAGTTTTCCTGAGCGTTGGTCTAAAGTCCGTAGGCCAGGGGCCTATTGTGTTGTAGTTTTGAATCAACAAATAAGAACAAAAAACTAACACAATAAAATAAAGACATTATGAGAACGCTAGTAAAAACATTCGCCGCAGCAGCTTTAATCGCAATATCAACTTTCGTTATGGCAGCGGAAGGACCAGGTTCGAAATCAGAGAAAGCAAACGTTAACCTTTCCACAGCAGACTTGGCACTCGATCACTATATTGCGGTAACCACTGCGGGAGAATCTGCAGGTGTAGAGCAGCTATTTGCTGAAGATTTCAATCAAAAGATCCAAGCTTCCAATGCACAAAATCATAGCCGTAGCGAAGTGGTTAAATCACTGAGAAAACAAAAAGGTGAAAAGCTGAACTGTACTGTAAGTACGCATATCCTGGAAGAGTCAGGAGACTATATGGTTGCTAAAGTAACCTTGAAATTTGAAAACTTTACCAAGTCTGATCTGGTTACCTTACAGCGTGACGGCAATAGCTGGAAAGTATCCAAATCAGTCAATTCGTATAAATAAGAGCCATCTCAAATAAATATATAAGTTGTGAAGCCATATCGAGAGATGTGGCTTTAATTTTTTGTGTATCATTGTATGTCGATGGCTATTAGGCGATGATAAAATACGCTATCAGTATTCTATTATTTTTTAATGACTGTCAATTGTGTCGAATTAATCGATTTTCAAGAGGAGAGTATGGTACAATATAATATCAAATGGCTAACAGATAGATTTGAAAATGGCAATAGGTTCAAATTTCTCTTTTTTTGGGGACATACAAATAAGCAAAATCAAGAAGTTGGAAAATTTGTTTTCAGTCAATGGTTCGAGAGTCCATTTATAGTAGATCATATTACCTATAGGACCGCGGAGCATTGGATGATGGCCCAAAAAGCATTGCTTTTTGATGATAAAAAGAATTTTGAGAAAATTATAAAATGTATTAAACCGGCTGAAGCCAAGGAGCTGGGGAGACAAGTTGTGGGCTACGATGATCAGATTTGGAATGAACGAAAATTTGAGATCGTTAGGAACGGAAATATACATAAGTTTAATCAACATTGGGAGCTTGCAGAATTTCTGCTAAAAACAGAAAATAGAGTGCTTGTTGAGGCAAGCCCCGTTGATGCCATATGGGGTATTGGACTTGCACAGGATGACGTCGATATTGAAAACATTTATTGTTGGCGTGGTCAAAATTTGTTGGGCTTTGCATTGATGGAAGTACGAGATTTTCTAGTTCAATTTGGACAATTTCAAGCACTTCAAAACACTATGCAACCACCTTGGTCGAAGTTTTCCGATAAGGATAGTACGGATATGTTTTGGAGAATGGGATCCGGGGAGGAATATTTGAGAAAATTCGGTTTTTACTATAATAATCTGTCTGAAAGGGAACAAACCATATATCAACTGACCTATCCTCTTCCATATTCATGGACGGATTTTTATTAATCAATTCGTGCAGACCAAGCTGTTACTGCCATGCCGAATTTAGCCAATTACATTAAACTTAAAATTAAATAGAACAATTAAGATGAACTTTAATTTTGAATGGATAATAGAATATTAGTTGGAGAATGTCAAAAGGGCCTGACTCTCATCAGACCCTTTCTCTTAGCGTTTATTTGTACAGCAATTTTTATGTTTCCTATCGTTTCCTCTTTTTTGTTTCGTCATCCAATGTTTTTAAAGACAATTGGATTTTCACTGTACGACGCCAATTTTTATGTCGAACCTTTCTTTCGAAAGGTAGCTTGTAGCTATTTCTATTATAAGAACAATCGCCAGTTCCAAATAGTTTTATAAAATCTTTACTAACTCCAGTTTTAAATGCAAAAAAACTTATGCCCTTGTGAAAGCACAGGTTGGTACATGATGGCTATTAGGAATTATTGCTTTATCTTGGATCTTTCCATTGGACCAAAACTATGATCACCTTATCTAAATACATACTATTTTCTTTTATCCTTTGCCTGTTATTTTCGCAGTTGCAAGGTCAGTCAGATCCTGAAAAAGGATTTTTGAAGATTAAAAATGATACTTTTTGGGACACTCAAGATGGACGTCCTTTATATAGCCAAGGAGGAGGTATTTTTTCTTTCAAAGACCCAGAAGATGGGCAGACTAAATATTTTTGGTATGGCGCAAAATATCAGGAATCTGAAAAATACCGAAATGATCCTAGTGTTACTCCTGAACGTGACAATTTTGTTTCTGTAACTTGTTATGTGTCTACGGATCTGGTAAACTGGACCTCTCATGGAGATGTACTGACTCTTGATGAACTCAATAAAAATTCTATCCAGACGCGCTGGGCAGGACGTTTAGGTGTCTCATATATCAAGGAAATAGATAAGTATGCGCTACTCATCCAACATAATGATCAATTATTAGTTACCTTATCCGAGCGTCCCAATGGCCCATTTAAATGGCACCAGCGCATCGATATGACTGGTATGATAGGTACTAGCAACACCGGAGATCAAACGGTATTCACCGATGAGGATACCGGAAAGTCTTACTTAGTGTATTCTTACGGGAGAGGAAGAAACAGGATTTACATCTCACAAATTGGTGTAAAGGAGGGTAAGGTAGGACTATTGGATTGCAATATGGTATTTAAAGGTGAGGGACGAGAGGGTAATTGTATGTTTAAACATAATGGAAAATACTATTTATTTGCTTCTAACTTATACGGCTGGGACTCCTCTTTTGCCTATTACTTAGTTTCAGATAATATTTACGGTCCATATACGCCAACCAATGAAATGCTAATCATGGAAGGCTCAGAGGCAGATTATGCCCATGTCACGCAGACAGGATTTTTTGTAACGCTAAAAGGGACTAAAAAGCATACAGTGATATATTGCGGCGACAGATGGGCTAATTTTGCGGGTAATGGTCTAGGGTACAACCAGTGGTGTCCGCTTTCCTTTGATGGGCCAAAGCCTATTTTTAATTCCTTAAGTTCATGGAATCTTCATCCAACAACGGGAGAATGGTTGGTGAACAGTGACAACAATTATGTTAAGAACGGGAGTTTCGAGGCCGATAGAAGACATATACCCAGTCCAGTAAAGCCTGTTCAGGAGCAGTTATTAGGATGGCAAACTACTATCATTAAGGGGAATAAGCTATCTGTTAGTGATTCTTTATCTCCTGTGCTTAATTATTTCAACACTTCCGAGGATAGAAAGCAGGTAATTGGAGAAAAGAGCTTGCAGATTAGTGATAAAATAGATTTTAAACGGAAGGTTTCACAAATTATTCAGTCCAGCCAAGATGTGAAACTAGCGGATGGAAAATATACTTTAACTGCAAAATTTAAACGCGGTAGTGGATTTGAGGATTTATATATGTATGCCTTAAGTGATGGTAAAGAGTATAAACAAAAACTGAGCAAAGCGGATCAGAATTGGAGTAATATTACCCTAGAGAATTTATCCGTAAAAAATGGGCGCGTTGAAATAGGTTTTATTGCCAGTGGAAAGGCGAATGCTTATTGCTATATAGATGATGTAACGCTTATTAGATCTAAACAACACGCAAAGTGAACTAAAAACTTAAGGTTCTTAAATAAAGAATTCAGCCATTGCGAAAGCCGATAACTTGATCCCACCACTAGTGAATCATATGTTTAAGTTAAGTTTAGAAGCCATGTCGTGAGATGTGGCTTTTATAAGTCAAACAGGCTTGATGTGTCAATCAGAGGATGAAGACCTTGGATAATCCTTTTATCTATACGTTTTGTAAAACAGATGCTTCAAAATTTCTTCAATGGTTTAATGGGGAAAGTTATGGAATGTTTGATAACTTAGCTAAGGATCATTATATGGTATGCAACAGTGATAATATAATTGATGTCATTACTAATCAAGAACCTAAAGTTTTATGGATTAACCTATAGAATTCTAGTAGAATGTGAAAGATCGATATGAAAAATGGGCTATTGATATAGACCTTCCCCAAGATTTATTTTTTTATAAGATGTATGTAGAATACAGCGAAATAATTATTCTTCTAAAGAACTTGGTTGACCATGCTCAAATTCTTGAAATAAAATTTGAGTATTTTGTTTCTTATAAAGTCACCATCGACTTGGCCTTAATGAAGATGGTTAATGAGAACGACGAGTTTCGAGGTTTCGCCCGGTCTACATGTTCAGGCTATTTGGATTCAGTTATTGAAGGCAGCTATGATATTTTAGAAAGAAAAAATATAGAGCATTTTGTTATCTGTAATCTAGAAAATGTGATTGAGGTACTTTCGGATGAACCTGCTACATTTCGCTGGTTAAGCGAGGACGAGGTGCATACACATGTTAATTAGTTAAGATATATGACTATAGAACGTATTCAGGATCTTGTTAAGTTTGAATTGAAAACCATGGAATGGGGAGTTACCGAACAATTTATGGAAATTCATTCACCAGTTTTATTTCAGAACAGTGTCCAAATTGATAACGTAGCGGTAACCCAAAACAAGATCAGCGTCTTTGTTCCAGTAGAAAATGAGCGGTTTTATCTGGTGTTTTACATAGATTCTGATAAGGACCAGATTACCGGGATTTCCACTGAACCTGCTATTGAAATATATTTTAAAGCGACCTCGGCAGTATTGAGTGAAGCCGAACTAAAACAGTATACACACTTAGAAATTTCAGAAAGCTGGAATAAAGGTGATATAAAACAATCTGGAAAGACCAGCTATACGTCTAGTGGTATCATTATCGAGCCTAATAAAAAGCCAAACGATTTTGAATCTAAACTCAATGAATTGATTTCTGAATTAAAAAAAGACAAGGGGGGAATTGAAGCCCTTTCAAAAAAGGCTGATGGATATATACAGGTGGTTATGAACTATCATAATGGAAACGGAATGATCGGAGGGCCTAACTTGAACGAAATGAATATTAAAGATTTGAATGATCTCGGTCTGTCCATAGACTTTAATTTTAATGTGTCGGGGAATCTCTATCGATCCTAAATGTGATTTCAAAGATTCCTTTATAAGCGGAACCTAATAGAAATTTTTCACCTTCCCATTCCCGCCATTCACCGAGTTTTCCTGATCGTTGGTCTAAAGCCCGTAGGCTGGGGGCATATTGTGTTGTAGTTTTGAGTCAACAAATAAGAACAGATAAAGAAACTAACCCAATAAAATAAAGACATTATGACAACTCTAGTAAAAACATTCGCAGCAGCAGCTTTAATCGCAGTATCAACTTTCGCGATGGCAGCTGAAGGACCTGGTATGAAATCAGCAAAAGCAAGCGTTAACTTATCAACAGCAGACTTCGCTTTAGAGCACTATGTTGCGGTCACAACAGAGGGTGAATCAGCAGGCGTAGAGCAATTATTCACCGAAGATTTCAATCAAAAGATCCAAGCTTCCAATACGCAATCTAATAGTCGTGGCGAAGTGGTTAAATCCTTGAAAAAACAAAAAGGAGAGAAACTGAACTGTACAGTAAATACTGATATCCTTGAGGAATCGGCAGACTATATGGTCGCTAAAGTGACTTTGAAATTCGAAAACTTTACCAAGACTGACTTGGTTACCTTGGAGCGTGTGGGCAATGACTGGAAAGCCTCCAAATCAATCAATACGTATAGATAAAATTTTACAACTGGTGGTTTGCCAGTAATAAAAGACAAACCACTAGTGAATCATATGTTTATTAAGGCCAGGTCGGGAGATCTGGCTTTTTTACGTCAAAAAGGCCTGATTCTCATCAGACCCTTTCTCTTCGTATTTTCTTGTTTGGCAATTATTAAACAGACCCATGGTTTTCAAAAAGCCAATGTTGTTATCTTGGGGGGATGCCTTACTTACCTAATGCCTTGACGATAGCCATTCCTACAGCTTTGGCAGATTGCGGATTTTGGCCAGTGATCAATCTGCCGTCAACGGTAACATGGGACTGCCAAGGTTCGGATTTTTCATAAATCCCACCTATTGCCTTTAGCCTATCCTCTAGTAAAAAGGGGACGACATTGCTAAGCTTGACAAGCTCTTCTTCTTCGTTGCTAAAACCATTGACTTTTTTCCCTTTTATCAAATATTCGCCGGTGCTCAGTTTGATGTTGGTTAAGCCTGCGGGTCCATGACATACAGCTGCAACAAGCCCATTTGCCTCGTATATCTTGCTGGCAATCTTTGCGATTGATGAATCGAAAGGAAGATCCCACATCGCACCATGTCCTCCGGCATAAAAGATAGCTTTATATTCTTCAGGTTTTACCTGAGAAGGTTTGAGTGAATGGGTGATTTTACTGTGGTAGTATTTATCCTCCCAGAATTTTTTGTTAATGGGATCATTTAGGTCAAATCCATCCACAGGTGGATTTCCGCCCTGTGGGCTAACGAAATCAATCTCATATCCAGCAGCTGTTAAAACCTCCCATGGATGCGAGACTTCCCCGAGATAATAACCTGTTTTTTCGCCTGTATCGCCTTTTGTATCATGACTAGTCACTACAAATAGAATTTTTGGTTTTCGGTTTGTTGCATAGCAATGCGTTACTATTAAGATTAACAAAACCGAAAATATTCCTATTTGCCTAAAGAGTTGTTTTGATTTCATATCGTTTTGATTTTCTTCTTGTTGGAACAAATTTCTTGATTTTGTATGGTAATTTACCGTGACCTATATCACAAAATTAAAATTCACCTCCCCATTCCCGCCATTCACCGAGTTTTCCTGATCGTTAGTCTAAAGCCCATAGGCTATGGGCGTATTGTGTCGTAGTTTTGAGTCAACAAATAAGAACACATAAAAAAACTAACACTATAAAAAAGACATTATGAAAACTCTAGTAAAAACATTCGCAGCAGCAGGCCTAATCGCAGTATCAACTTTCGCTATGGCAGCTGAAGGACCTGGCGCAAAAGCAACAAAAGCAAACGTTAACCTTTCCACAGCAGATTTCGCTTTAGAGCACTACGTTGCGGTAACCACGGAGGGAGAATCAGCAGGCGTAGAGCAATTATTCGCAGCTGATTTCAATCAAAAAATCCAAGCTTCCAATGCGCAGTCTAACAACCGTAGCGAAGTGGTTAAATCTTTGAAAAAACAAAAAGGCGAGAAGCTAAATTGTACAGTAAGCACCGATATCATCGAGGAATCGGCAGACTACATGGTTGCTAAAGTAACTTTGAAATTCGAAAATTTCACCAAAACGGACTTAGTTACCTTGGAGCGTGTGGGCAATGACTGGAAGGTTTTCAAATCGATCAATTCGTATAAATAGATCTTAATAACTAGTGATCTGCCCAGATCAGTATAAGGTCAGATCACTAGTGAATCAAATGTTTAAATTTAGTTTAGAAGCCAGGTCGTGAGATCTGGCTTTTTTTACGTCAAAAGGGCCTGATTCTCATCAGACCCTTTCTCTTAGCGTTTATTTGTACAGTAATTTTTATGTTTCCTATCGTTTCCTCTTTTTTGTTTCGTCATCCAATGTTTTTAAAAACTATTGGATTTTCACTGTACGACGCCAATTTTTATGTTGAACCTTTCTTTCGAAAGGCAGCTTGTAGCCGTCTTGTATTGTTAGAACAACGGCTATTTGGAAATAGTTTTATTGGATTAATTTTTTTTGATATAGGCAGTTATTTATTGATTTTGATTCTTTTTTCTTGATCTTGCTATTTTATATCCAATTAAACCTAATATAACTGAAAATCCCATGCCTAGAATGATAACTATTAGCCATCCCATTAGGCCATATTGATAGATCTTTTTTTCAAACCCACTAACATAGGCTCCTAACAACAGTGATAATATAAAGCCTACTGTTGCGTCATATAAAGATAATTTGATAATGGAATATATTGTTGTTTTGAGATCTTGTGTGCGCCCTATCAGATATGCTACTCCGATATAAATAAGTATGGATATAATCGAGAACCATCCATAATCGAAATGTAGCCAACGGGATAAAAGCGGCCCTACTGTATCCACTACTGTGACAGCAATAATGCCTTGTTCCAAAAATTTTTTATAGGGTTTTTCTATTATTGGTATTGGAGCTTCCATTGAGATTAAAATGATCATCTAAAGATAACAAATTCATCTGGTCAATCTTGCCATTCACCGAGTTTTCATGATCGTTAGTCTAAAGTCCGTAGGCTAGGGGCCTATTGTGTTGTAGTTTTGAGTCAACAAATAAGAACAGATAAAAAAAACTAACACTATAAAAAAGACATTATGAAAACTCTAGTAAAAACATTCGCAGCAGCAGCTTTAATCGCAGTATCAACTTTTGCTATGGCAGCTGAAGGACCTGGCGCAAAAGCAACAAAAGCAAACGTTAACCTTTCCACAGCAGACTTGGCACTTGATCACTATGTTGCGGTCACGACTAAGGGAGAGTCAGCAGGCGTAGAGCAATTGTTCGCTGAAGATTTCAATCAAAAAATCCAAGTATCCAATGCACAGTCTAACAGCCGTAGTGCTGTAGTTAAATTATTGAAAAAACAAAAAGGCGAAAAGCTGAACTGTATAGTAAGCACCGACATCTTAGAAGAATCAGCTGACTATATGGTCGCTAAAGTGACTTTGAAATTTGAGAATTTTACCAAGACTGACTTGGTTACCCTGGAGCGTGTGGGCATTGACTGGAAGGTTTCCAAATCGATCAATTCGTATAAATAAAATTTTACAACTGGTGGTTTGCCAGTAATAAAAGACAATCCACTAGTGAATCATATGTTTATTTAAGGCCACGTCGTGAGATGTGGCTTTTTTGTTTTAAGTGACTAGGAGAGTCCGAGTTTTCGGTAGTTCTATTGTACCGCTTAAATAGCCGTCTTTTTGGTTAGACCAGCTTATAATGAAACTTAAGTTTGTATAAGAATTAAAACAAAACAACATTATGGCAAACCAACTTCTTATCAAAAACACGATGGCAGATATGCGTGCATTATCTGCGGCCGAAATTACAGCATTGACAAATGGAACCTATTCGGGTGTGCAGCTTCTAGGTTATTATCATGCAGGAGATACTCCAGATCCGATCGATTATTATATCTCGTTCACGACAGATATTGATGATGGTGGGAGTGTTATTGAGTTAAGTACTATAAAGCTTCAGCATGATTTTATTGGAGAGGTAAATGTTCAATATTTTGGCACAAGAGGCAATTTTATTCTGGACGATACTCAGGCAATACAGAAAGCGTTAACTTATGCTAATAAAGCTATTGTATCATCGGTTTATTTTCCTACAGGTCATTACCTTATTACCGATACTTTAATTCCACCAACAACATGTTTGATACATGGTGATGGGAATGGAAGTCATCTTGAATTTAAGCATGAGCGATTTTCAATTTCCAAGACTGTGAAATGGATGTTTAAGCTATCGGATCAAAAAAATACTTCATTCCATAATCTGCAATTAGATGGCGGGGCTACAACAAACCGGTTTCCCATCTTGCCTGAAAATCCTATTGCAGAGTGGGATGTAGATGGAGCAGAGTTTTTGATTTATTTCAAACCTACCTATGATGGTGCGGTGGATAATATCAGCATTACCAATTGTTGTATAAAACGTTCATGGAGTTCGGGTATCCAAAGTTATGGTAGAGCAGCAGAATGTTACCCACATCCATTAACTACAAATGTCCGTATTACAGACTGCTATTTTACCGAAACAGGTAATCATGGAGTAGGGTTTAATGAAGTAGCGAATGCCACGGTATCCAACAATAATTTTGTGAATGTAGGCCGAGTTATTCCCGAACCTACAAATCAGTATGGAAGCGGACTGGCTGTAGACTGTTCGGGTGGATGTATGGATATCGTTGTGTCTAATAATACAGTTGACGGAGCTGGAGGGGGATTCAAATGTGAAAGTCATCTGGTTCCTGTAAGCTCTACTTTTCCAGATGGAATAAACTATTCACGACGTATCATTTTCTCGAACAATACTATCAAGAATCTTTATTTAGATACTGCGATGGATACTACTAACTTTTTCATTATTTTCTATGGAATTAGATTGGCTGGTGATCACTGTGTTGCATCAAATAATATCATTGTAAAACCACAAGGGCATGGTGTTTTGATCTCAAACAACGGGTCTAATTGTACGGTATCAAATAATAAGATCATTGAACCACAACGAACTGGTATCGAGGTGGGGTCTAATAGGGGATTCAATACGATATTGGATAACCGAATTATCAAACCAGTATTACAAGGTATTACAGTAAATGGTAGTAATACTTTGGTTAAAAATAATATGATTAGCAATTCAGGTAACACTGGAATCAGGCTTTTAAATGGTAATAATTGTCAATTTATAGGTAATACAATTGTTGATTCAGTTGGTGATGGTATCAGTGTTATACCTACTGGAACGTTTACCAGCGACAATATCGATGTCGTTGATAACATTTGTTATGATACTCGTAGTGGTGGAGATCGAACACAGACCAATGGTATTACTGCCAATGCGCCGTCAGTAACCAATGTCAAATCGATGAACAATAGATGCTTTAATAATATTAATACCCAAATTTCTGTAGCGAATAGTGCACGGCGTAATCAGGAAATCGGTTCAAACGCGTGGCAAACTCAAACAATTAATGGACTGGCAACAGTTTCAGGGACATGGCAAGTGGGGGATGTCCTCAAAAATGTTAATGCGGTGGTACAACACTCAGACCCTCAGCTTAAGTATACCTATGGTTGGTATAATAATGCTCCCGATGGGCGGAATTTTATCCCATTTGGATTTTTGGGCGAATATGCAGGGGTTGGCAGCCCAGAGGGAGTCGTCGTCGCTAGACAGGGATCCAGATACAATGAGATTAACGAAGCAGGTGTTTCATCCGTTTGGATAAAAAGAACAGGTGGCGGAAATACAGGTTGGGTAAGTTTATTCCAAAATGCAACTACAACAACTAAGGGCTTGGCATCTCAGTCATCAGCGGTCGCTAGTAGTTTGCTTCCAAATGCTACAGACCTCAATTCTGTGATTGCTTTGGCGAATGATTTAAAAACGATATTAAATGCTAAACTACAAGCAGATCGAAATAGCGGTCAACAAGCTAGTTAATGTGAAGGCAATAAGGCTATATTAAAATTATGGCCTTATTACTTTCTCTTTCACCTCCCCATTTCCGCCATTCACCGAGTTTTCCCGATCGTTAGTCTAAAGCCCATAGGCCGGGGGCATATTGTGTTGTAGTTTTGAGTCAACAAATAAGAACAGATAAAAAAAACTAACACTATAAAAAAGACATTATGAAAACTCTAGTAAAAACATTCGCAGCAGCAGCTTTAATTGCAGTATCTACTTTCGCAATGGCAGCTGAGGGACCAGGTTCAAACTCAGCAAAAGCAAACGTTAATCTATCTACAGCCGATTTCGCTTTAGAACACTATGTTGCGGTCACTACCGAGGGAGAATCAGCAGGGGTAGAGCAATTATTCTCCGAAGATTTCAATCAAAAAATCCAAGCTTCCAATGCGCAGTCTAACAACCGTAGTGAAGTGGTTAAATCTTTGAAAAAGCAAAAAGGTGAGAAGCTAAATTGTACAGTAAGCACCGATATCATCGAGGAATCGGCCGACTATATGGTAGCTAAAGTGACTTTGAAATTTGAGAATTTTACCAAGACTGACTTGGTTACCCTGGAGCGTGTGGGCAATGACTGGAAGGTATCCAAATCGATCAATTCGTATAAATAGATCTTAATAACTAGTGATCTGCCCAGATCAGTATAAAGTCAGATCACTAGTGAATCATATGTTTATTTAAGGCCACGTCGTGAGATGTGGCTTTTTTTACGTTTGAAAATGCATTTACAACCAAAAGTTATTGTTTTTGCATAATTCCATATTTCTTGTTTTGATCAACTTTGGCGTTTGCCCCCGCGTAGCTATTTAAAATTCGTATGGTAGCCGCTTTTAGCGAACGTCCGAATTCCGTGGGATGATAACCCGGTCCAGTAAAAAATTCCACCTCATGATTGATTTTTGAATACCATACTCTTCCAACATCTTTGGGCCCCAGGGTATCTGGTCTCGTTATTTTCACAAATCCATCGATTTTGTTTTTATCTAAGCCTATCACTTGATAAGGCTGTGTCTTACTCTGACAATCTACCTCAATATATTTTTCTCCATTCCAGCACATGCAATCCTCAGGCGTCAGAAAATGTACGATAGTCAATATGGCCAATACCAAAAGTGCTACACCAGAAAACCTCAATACAAGTTTGTTTTTTTTGAAAAATGATTGAGGATCATTTTGTTGACTCTCATTTCCTTTATTGTTATTATCTAAAATTATCTCATCCGAATTAATTAGATTACTTACAGGTCGAATTTCCTCTGTCTCTGAATTTTCGCTGTTTTCATTTTTACCCTCACTTGAATCAATAATGTCTTCGATTTGACCTTCCGATTTTGTTGGAATAATATCGGGTATATGATTAAAAAAAGTTGGGCTACAAGTTTCTTCAGGGCATAGAGGTTCTTGCCGATGATCGAGTGAGATGCCAGAGGCTAGCTCGTTTATATTATTGACGTTAACTCCTAAGTGGTCCGAATTTTCGTCGTAAACTAATTCATCTCCGTTGTCTTGGCTAGGAGGGATAAAAGTATCATCGTGAATGTCGGCATCATCGATTGGGGCTGTATCATCTGTTTGGACTTCGTTCCTATAATTAAAGTCGTAAGGCCGCGGTTGAAAATTAATCAGTACAGCGAGAAATTTTACGACATCTCTGTCTGGGCTACGTTTTGTATCTCCAATGATAAAATTTCTTAAAGCCCTGAATTTATCAGTATCCGAATCTTTAACTATTTCCCTGAGTGACTTACCAAGTTGCTTTCGTAGTTTCTTTTCATCTTTTTCTCTGAAATAATCAGTAAATACAATTTCATCCGCTTCAGAGAGCCCTTTCTCGAAACATTGTATAGACCAATTCTTAAGGTCTCCTGCTGAAGGCCATTCGCGGGAGAAATCAAGCTGTCTGTTTTTCTTTAAGTCTAGGTAGCTGTCTCTGACAGCTTTTTGAAAATTCTCAAACATGATTCCAAAATTAAGATCTATGTAGCATTGGAAAATACGGGAAACCGTACGCTTGACAACGCTAAAAATCATCTCGACCGCTTGGAAAAATTTGGAAGATCTTCCAGAGTTTTTGAAACATCATGAAACATCATGAAATGTTTTGAAGCATTGGAAGCGTTTGATAAAAAGGATTTTAACGGCTATAACTTTGCTCTCGAAGTCAGATGATAGATCGATTAAAATATAAACTAAGATACTAATCTGATTTCACAATGAGAAGATCTCGCGGTAGTCTTTAGCCGGTTTGGGAAGCAGCTTTTGCCTCCCGCGATTGACACTCTTACTTCCCAAAAAATTCAGAAGGCCTTCTGAAAACATCTGTAGCAATCCCGTGCATGGTGCACGGGGACTACTCATTTTTTCAACTTTTTAAATTTTTTGAATCATGTGGAGTTTAATATTATATTTTCTATTTGGAATCGGTCAACCATCTAATTCACAACCTAGCGCAGGAACACCAACAGTACAAACGGCAGATGCACCTCCTGTGGATCCGGGGGATCATGGTGGAGAAACAGAAACACCCCTACCTCCTCGACCTCCAAAATCATAATCTTATTTTAAAAGGCAGCTCAGGCTGCCTTTTGTATTAATAAGGAATTTTTATTATTTTCGGGAAAACAGATCCGTTGAAACCTTTTTTTATTTTCCTATCGATATTAACTTTTTTTTCATGTTCGCGAAAAAAAGATCAGCCGTTAAATAAAGTTAATTCTATTTATTATGATAAAGCATACAGTTTTTTAGAGAAAGGATTAACAGATAGTGCCTTTTTGGTTTTTAGCCAAGTTAAAGACCTATATGCCGAGGCCAATGACAGTCTAAATATTGCCAATTGTTTAATTATTATGGCTGTTATTCAAAAGGATGGAGGTGATTACTATGGTGCTCAAGAAACAGCATTACAAGCCCTTGGATATATGGACACTAAGGAGTCTAAATACAAAGTTTACCTAAGTACCAATTATAATAATCTGGGTGTTGTTAGTTCCGCTCTCGGTCAATATAAATCAGCATTATCTTTTTATGAGTTAGCTCTCAAATTTTCAAATGACTCCAATAATAAATTTAGCTATCAAAATAATATAGCGCATTGCTATCAAAATATCCGGCAGTATGATAAAGCTATTGCAATCTATGAAGGTTTACTTTTGAAAATTAAAGATAATCCGAAGCGCTTCGCTCGAATTCTATCTAATTTAACGAGAACTAAATGGCTACAACGAAAGGACTATCCTGCCGAAGATGAATTATTGGAAGCTATGTATATTCGAAAGAAGGAGAAGGATAACTGGGGTTTAAATGCAAGTTATGTACACTTAACTGATTATTATACCTCTAGCAATCCGGTCAAAGCACTTTCTTATGCAGAAAAGATGTATGAAGTTGCTAAAGAATTAAAAAGTGCCGATGATCAGGTTTATGCCTTGGGCAAATTGGTAGAGTTGACTGCCTCCAGTGAGGCAAAAGATTTTTTTAGAGAATATCAACATCTTTCTGACAGCATCCAACAGGCACGAGCAGCAGCCAAAAACCAGTTTGCCCTAATCCGGTATGAAGTGGAAAAAAATAAAGCTGATAACCTGCGGCTGGAAAAGGAAAATGTCGAAAAGCAGAACCGACTGGTCAGACAACGTGCCATTACTGGAGCAAGTATCTTTTTACTCCTGTTGGCTGTTGGTGGGGGAACCCTTTGGTACAAACGTCGTAAGCAACGTCTTGAACTCGAAGCCGAGAACAAGGTTAAAGAAACGCAGCTTCATCTTTCAAAGAAGGTACATGATGTGGTGGCAAACGACATTTATCACGTGATGACGGAAGTTGAATATCGGGATGATCTGGATCGTGAAGTGCTGCTTGATAAATTAGAAATTATTTACAACCAATCGCGGGACATTTCACATAATGTCGAGCAACGGCCTACCGTTGAAGTTCCATATAATGAGCAAATTTCTACATTGCTTAAACCCTATGGTACAAGCGATCGTCGTATATCGATCGTTGGAATTGACGCCGAACAATGGGTTGATGTCAGTAAGCGCATTAAAGAAGAAATAAAACATGTACTACAGGAACTGATGGTCAATATGAAGAAGCATAGTGGGGCCGAGCGGGTCGTCGTGCGCATTGAAAAATCAGACCAAGAGCTTAGAATTTTTTATAAAGATAATGGTGTTGGACTACCTGCAGAAAGACCTCAGGGAAAAGGTATGGCGAATACGGTTTCCCGTATTGAAAGTCTAGGTGGCGGAATTATCTTTGTCAGTGAACCGGGAGAAGGGCTCAGCATTACTGTCAATATCCCATTAATATAAAGATGATTGTTGTATGTTTAAAAAAGTACTCATTGCCGAAGACCACGATACAGAAAATTTTGCAGTACAAGTAACACTGCGTGACTTGGGAGTAGTTGATCCCGAATATGTTTATTATTGTGATCATGCCCTCGCTTGGATCAAGAATGCTATCCGTGCCGGAGAACCATATGACCTACTTATTACCGATATTAATTTTAAGGATGATGGTTCTGATCAGGAGATTCAGGATGGACTTTCGCTGATTAAAGCAGTTAAATCTATTCAACCGAATATTAAAGTTGTTGTAATGACCGTGCAAGAGATCACGACCACAGTCCATGAAATGTTCAAGGAAAAACAAATTGATGGTTATGTTTTGAAGGCACGCCGCGGAAGAGAACATCTAAAAGAAGCCCTCCAGATGGTGTATCAAGGTAGAACATATCAATCTGCAGATAATAAGAAAATTGTCCAAGATCTAAATGCATTTGAATTCTCCCAGCTTGACTTACAGATCGTTAATTTATTATATCAAGGTATTCCACAATATCAGATGCCTGAAATACTCAAACAGTTAGGTGCTAAAGCTTCCAGCCTGAGCACAATTGAGAAGCGCCTTAATCTGATGAAAGAATCTTATGGTTTTACCAACAATGCCCAGCTAATTGCACACTGTAGAGATGCTGAGCTGATATAACTTTTTCCATTACGGTTTTCCGTAAAGACTCTTGTGACTATCGGGCTACTTTTGTGTATGCAGGGTAGGTAACGAAGTCGGGGGACTTGCCGAAAGTAAGATATCTCATGCATTCAAGATATTTAGTGCCATATTTTAATCAATTAAATGAAGAGCAAGGGCTATCCACCGATAGCCCTTATTTGTTTTTATAATCATTTGTAATGTTCAGACTTAGGATGGATCCAGAGCTGAATGCCCTATTTTTAATCAGCCTGATTTGAAAAGGTATTGATTGTGTTTAACGAATAGTAAGCGATTCCATTATCCGGATATTCTTCCAGAATCTCTTCGTAGAGCGCTTTTGCTTTTTCGGCTTGCCCAGTCTGCGAATAACAGAATGCAATATTACAGAGTCCCATTTCTCTAAAGGACATTTTTGAAGAACTCAATACCGTAATTACACGGTACTTATCCACCCATCTGTTTCTTGTAAAATAATCAACACTTTCTTTAAAGTGTACTATTGCTAATTCAAAGTCGTTTTGTTTGAGCGCTTTCATTCCTTTTCTATGACTTTTTGGAATAGTTATTCGCAACACCAAAGCTATAACGCAGAATATAATTACGCCATTAAATATATCATCTGTTTTTGCGATATACTCATAACCAAAGAGAAAAGCGATCACAATAACGAATACAGTTAAAAAGGATGGCCAAGATATGGATCTATTTATTGGAAGATTTGAATTCATATGGATAAGAAATACTGTTTGGCTGCAATTTATCCAAAACTACACAATTTAGAATACAATGACTCCTATCACCTTTTACTTTTTTGTTAAGTAGAGTGCACGTCGAGATCTAATCAGCCCTAAGTTTAGCCTTTACGGGAAACCGTAGAATTAACCCGTAACCATCCGCTAGATTTGCTGTAAACGTAGACTGATCGTATAAAATTAATCTAACATGAATATAAGTAAATACGGAATAATGGCATCGCTGGCTCTTTCATTGGGGCTCCTCTACTCCAGCTGTGCCCCAAAATCAAAATTGATTGAAAAGTTGGAAGAACTAAGTGCGGATGGTAAGCTGGATTGTAAAGATCTGGAACATTTTACAGCTTATGTTCAGCAGAACAAAGAAGACCGCTCGTTTAAAAAATTAATTAAGGGTGGTCAAGCTGATAAAATAGCAATCCAAGGCTATATCCAGAAAAATGCGAATAAAGCTAAACTAAATATTGATCAATGTGGAGAAGTCAAAACAGCACCCACTTTCGCCATTTATTTAGAAAATTCAGCAAGTATGGATGGTTATGTCAATGGTGTTTCCAATTTCGAATCTGTCTTGTCGGATATTCTGATAGGCTTAAATTATCATTATGATAAGAATAACATCAAGTTCAATTTTATCAACTCAGAAATATATCCAACCGAAGTAACGGATGTAAACACATTCTTTAGTTCGCTTGAGCCCGGTAAACCTCCTTTTAAAGTGGGAAATCAATTTGTATCCGAATTAAATCAATGTTTTGAAAAGGTGTTGTCGGAGACAAAGGATAATGATGTATCCATCTTCGTCTCCGATTGTATTTATTCTTTAGGAAAAGGACGATCTACACAGCAAGGGTTAATTTTAGAGGAAAATATGACCAAAAGTGCATTTATGCAACGTCTGAAACAATCGGATCTTTCAACCTGCATCCTTCAGTTTACTTCTGGTTTTAATGGCACATATTACGACTATAATAATCAAAAGACCAAATTGCAGCAGGCCGAGCGTCCTTATTATATCTGGATCATAGGAGCTGACAATAACGTTCAGAATCTTCTCAGCAAAGTTCGATTTACTGACATGAAAGGCTATCAAAATAGTTATTTCTTAACAGGGAATCAAGGGACGGAGCTCAACACTCAGTATCTATCAGGTACAAATAGAATTGGACGGGCAGTATATCGCTCTCAGGAGCCTAAGGATATCAAGGATATTCAATTTGTGAATGGTATATTTCAATACAGCATTGCGGCAGATATGAGTTCTTTCCCTGATAGAAAGTCTGTTCTTGAAAGTCGCAATTATGTCTTAAGCCCCGGGGCGACATTGGTCAATGTCCAAGAAATTCCAGTCCATAACCGGCCTGCCTTAATTCATCAAAACGATTGGCAGCGTATTAAAGACCATAAATTCACCCATCTCATCACTGTAAAAGTGAATCAAAAGGAATTTCCCAATGAATTGACTATTGCTTACAAAAATTCCATGCCTTCTTGGGTGGACCGCTCATCCAATACGGACGATTCAGCTATCAGCCAAACCACACAACAGACTTTTGGATTACGTAATCTGATTCACGGAGTTACTGAGGCTTACAAAACGCATAACAACAATCAAGACATATTATTTCAAATTAAGTATAACCTAGCAATTAAGTAATCATGAACGATTTATTTGCCCTATTTTATGAGAAGTTTTATTACGAGACAGACTTCTCTCTAGAAATGTTTGATAGGTTCCTCTATCAAAAGTATGCCATTATAGCCATTATAAGCGCGGCGGTATTTTCACTGGTCTTTTATTTTTTATTGGATAGACCACGATTCGCTAAAATTGGACTTTGGTTTATTCTCCTTACAGTCGCATCGCTTGTAAGTGCGGCATACCTGTATAATGACTGTAAGTCAATCATGGAGCGGGATAATCTTGTTTTTCCAAGTGAAGCCTATTTCGGTGTAGCCATTGGAAGTTTTGTGTTTACCTTATTCCTTTTCTTTATCCTCTCGTTATTCCTCAGAAAATTGTCCAAAAATCTTTCTAGGACGCCATTTTAGTTATGCCAAAATTATACGTTTTTGCTATTGGCGGGACAGGGTCCCGTGTAGTTAAGTCATTGACCATGTTATTGGCTTCCGGTGTTTCAACAGGATACGAAGTGGTCCCGATCATCTTAGATCCGGATTCTTCTGCAGCTGATGTTGCTAAAACCGAACATTTGCTTAATGAGTACCGGAGTATTCATAAGGCTGTAGCACCGAATAATGAGAAAGTGTTTTTTAAGAACAAAATAGAATCTTTAGGCGAGGTGATCGGTGCTGTAGGGTCAAATGCATTAGGTAGTGAATTTCGTCTGGGTATTGAAGGGCTCAATGGAGGGAAGTTCAAAGACTTTATCGACTATAATTTATTGGAAGACGGGGGGAGTAATCAGGCTCTTGTTGATGTACTTTTCTCAGAATCCAATTTGAATCTTGATCTGGAAGTCGGTTTTCAAGGCAATCCGAATATTGGATCTGTAGTGCTTAATAAATTTACCGAATCGGAAGAGTTCAACCACTTTGCAAATAGTTTCAGTAATAATGACCGAATTTTTATTATCTCTTCCATATTTGGGGGAACGGGGGCGGCTGGCTTCCCTTTGATTTTAAAAAATATCCGCCAAGGACAAGTCAATGGGAAGAATTATGATCATCTTCGTAATGCAGTCGTTGGAGCTATTACGGTTATGCCTTATTTCAAGCTAGATGGCGATAATACAGATAGCATCCAAAGTTCGACGTTTTATTCAAAGACTAAAGCGGCCCTGCACTATTATCACAAAAACATTAGTGAGAGCAGGGATATAAACTCCTTATATTATATCGCTGATGATAACAACAATGTGTACAAAAATGTCGTGGGTGGCACAGGACAAAAAAATGATAGTCATTTTGTCGAGCTTGCCGCTGCTTTAGCGATCGTAGACTTTGCAAATGATAGTTCTATAAGCACGCATGAGGGAAATGCCCAGAATCCTAAATACAAGGAATTCGGTGTCAACGATCTCTCGGCGTCAAATCCGGTAATCACCTTTAAGGATTTATCCCATGAAACCCAAAATCAGATACAGCTCAATTTGACACAGCTGTTGTTCTTCTCACTTTACCTGGAGAGTGAACTAAAAGATAAATTGAGTGCTCCTTTTGCCAAAGAGACTGCGCCGGTTATTGACCAGAATTTTTTGAGCTCGGTATTTTATGGAAGGTTGTTGCGCTTCTTAGATCAATATCGTATCTGGCTTGGAGAGATGAAACGCAATAAAATCAGCTTTTCACCTTATAACATCACAGAGTTAATCGACAATCAGGGCGGTGTTATAGGATTGGTCCCTCAAACAGCAGATTTAATGCAACTCGTTTCTGGTTTTACTCAGCGAAGTAGCATTTTCAAAATATTTAAGGAAAAAAGCTATGATCTGTTGACTGCGGCGTTAAATGAACATCGTAAGGCAAAATATCCTACCGTAGAAAACAAACTGATGGTTCAGTCGCATGATGCGACGGCAGAAATCATAACCAAATATTTATTCTAATCAACATGGCAAAAGTTTTTAGACTTTTTGACGATATGCCAATGACGCATTGGCAAGCTCGCAGCACCGACTACAGCAGTGTTATTATCGAAAAGATCATAAGTCCCGACGGAGATCAAAGTTCGATATTGCCCACTTCGATACCTTCCCCATTTGCTCGTCTAGATTTATTCAATACTGCTTTCCGTTACTTTAACGACGCGAACAATAGGCTTGATGGCTATACGAATAACCATAAATTGGTAAGCGATTGTCTTGATTTGCTTGAGCTACTTTATAACAAGGATTCTATCAACGGAGAGTTGACAATCAAGGTGTGGGACAAACAGCGTGACTTAGCTAAATTGACTGAATCCAGCTATTCACGTCACCAATTGCTTGGCCGTACTTTGGACCTATTTCTTAAGCAAGATGATGAAGCATTCAATTTCGATAAGCTGCATCGCATCTATATTTTTTATTTCAATCATAAGATTATCGGCGCGACATCCCCTAAGACAATGGTGTTCACATCTGCCAATGATCTGGGGTTTGCACAGGTCACTTTGCATGACCGTAAACTATTCACTGAACCGGCGTCACTCAAAAATAGAGATGAAGATTTTATTTTCTATTTGATGGCTTCTTTCAAAGAAAATCCGTCCTTGAGCAAATATATGCCAACTTTTTATGATTACGTCAAACGTAATGTCAAAGAGAAGATGGAACAGGATAAGGCTTTTATGACTGCAATAAATGCGCTGGATGTTCAATTTTTGGAAAATAAGACCACGATTGATGGAAATGATTATGTAGTTGAAGTATTTAATGTACCGTTTCGGACTAAAAGTGTAAAAAACATTCAGGAGCGTATCGGTCGAGAATCACAGTTTTTAATCCATGCTTCTAAAACAGTGTCGGGACTTCCTCCCATGGTACTCGCGACCAACGGCAATTTAGGGATGCTGGATTATTTGTACCAGGGTGTCAAATGGGATGTCAATACCAAGGTTTCTCATCCAGTAGACCAAATGTTGGATGTACGAATCCTACCCGGAAAAGATGTGAAATACCCTTATTTGACTGTAGATGATTTTTTGGAACAGGACATTTATGAAACACCTTATGAGATTAATAAAGATGCTTTTTTTGATGGAAATTTCACAAATGAGTCCGATCAGCAAGGTATTGGCTATCTTCTTCCCTTAAAGAAGACATTTTTTACTTATTTCAGCGAGGAGGATCTGATTAAGCGTAGCTTCTCCGGGAAAAAAATAATTGAGATCATTAAAAAGAAGAGTTCAGTCAATGTAAAGTTGCGAATCCCAATTGACGGAGGTCGCCATGTGGTCGAACTGGAGAAAAAATACGAAACTACGGATATAAATCCTCAAAAAGGAGAGATTATCCGCTGTGCCAAATATTTTCAGTTATTTCCTATTCAAAGGTCCAGTGTAAACCCCAATTACTATGTACAGGTGATTGACGAAGGATTAAATGATTATAGCCATACCTTTCAGCTCGCTTTTGATGATCAAGCAGCGGTAGCTCGCAGCATGAAAGCAAAACGTGACAGTCGTAATGGATCATTCTATAATACCTATTATTTTAGATGTAAATCAGACTTTAATGCCATAAATTTTAAGGAAGAGGAAAGCCCCAGCAGCAACTATCTGATTCCTTTATGGCGCAATGAACGACATATTGGTGGAGCATTCACTTTTGCGCTCGATTTTGGAACATCCAATACGCATGTGGAGTACTCAGTGAACAAGAGTATACCATCCGCATTGGATCTACCATTTGATAAAAATGGTTTCGCAACATCATTTAATAAACTTAATACAAACATTAGTAGTTTAAATGAGATCCAGAATCACAAGGATTTGGAATTTATAGCTGAAAATATCTCGAGTGAGTCGAATTATAATTTCCCGATTCGGACCGTATTATTTGACTATAACAATTTTAATCCGGCTAATTTTCAACCCATCTTGGATTATAATATTGGATTTACTTATGAAAAAACGGGACTGCCCACCTTTAATAATGTGAAACCGAGAACCAATCTCAAATGGGTAAATGGTATTGAAAATATAGAGGGAGAGGCGTGGATGCGTTGTTTTTTGGAACAGCTTGTCGTTATGTGTAAAACCAAAGTATTGGTCGAGCGGGGTGATTTATCCAAAACAAGGTTTACCTGGACCTATCCGTTAAGTTATGGCCAGTACAAAATAAACTTAATTGCCGGATTGATTGAGGAACTTGTTGCCATTCATTTTGGACAGGGGATCGAAACGATAAAACTTTCTGAATCTATTGCTCCATTCTATTCCATCGCAAGTACAGGTAAGATATTGGGTACCTCCAATACTATTTTATCACTGGATATCGGTGGCGGAACGATTGATAGTGTTGTCTATCAGAACCGTAAAGTAATCAATATTTCTTCCGTACTTTTTGGGGCTAATTATCTCTATTCGGCGGGTTATACAACAGATTTGAGATCCAATGGATTTTATAAGCTCGGAACAAAGTTCTTTTCGGGATTATCGAGTGTAAAGGGATATCATAATCTACAGGAGATCGAAACAACAATTGAGCAGGAAGGTAAAATCGAAGACATTATTGCTTATTATTTTTCTCTTGACAAGAAAAAGGAATTACAGGATGTAAATAACAAAAGTTTCAATGCATTCCTAGCGATGCACGCCAATGAGCGGGCTGTATTTCTGTTTTATCTTGCTGCAATTATTTATAACAGCGTTAAAGCGATGAAAATTGCAGGTATACCTGCTCCCAGCTATCTGACCTTTTCCGGTACGGGATCAAAATTTTTATCCATTATAGATAAATCAAGTACAAAAGAAAGTATTGTCAACTATGCGGCGGCGATTATTAATGCCGTGTATGAATTGAAAGATTCTTCCGACAAAATTCGTGTAAAAGTATTGGTGCCAGATAATCCAAAAGAATTGACTTCCAAAGGGGCAATCAATGTACTGGAAGAAGGAGAGGAGGTGCTGACGGAACTTTCCATGAATAGTCTGGATGAAAAGTTCCGGAGTTATCTTGGAGATAAAGAGGGAACTATTATTTCCATTGACAATCCATTAAGTTATGAGGAGTTAAAAAGTCAATTTAATGAAAGTGCATATGAGGCTTACACGGAATTTGTCTCGCTATTCCTTCAGTTGCCGGGCATTAACTACAAGAATGATTTCGGTATTGACTATGACCTCAAACGAAAGTTTGAAGATACGCTTATGGACAAGAAGATTGCGATCGAGTTTTTAGAAGCAGGAATGGCACAACGAACCAAGCAGATTTCAGCAACAGACATGGTCTCAGATAATTTGTGTTTCTACATTGTGCGCGGAATGTTAGGTGAAATGTTAAATAAACTACATGAAGATGAAAATTGGTAAAATATATAAAAGTTTAATACTGATAGGGCTATTATTGGTAATCAAGCCAAGTTTCGCGATTTCTCAACAGGTCGATGTGACCAGTCAATCCTCATTGATGTCTGACAAAGTATTGCAGTACGTTGTTATTGGATTGGCGATCACGGTTTTGTTGGTTTTAATATTTATGATGATTCAAACGAATAGCCGAAATAGGGTAGTTATTGAATTGGAGCGTAGAATTGATTCCTTTCAAAAGCAACCGAGAAACGATAACCAACAGCAACTTAGACCGCAAGTCTCATCAAGTCTTCCTCGTTATAGTAATGACGATAACAATATACTCAAAAAACAAGTTCAGGAGCTGACCGAAAAGTTTGAAACCTTAGCTAGAAAAGTTGATGGAATTCTCCTATCGAAGCCAGCGCAGATAAGTTCTACCGCTAAAAATGACGATAAAGATATCGGGGTCATCAATCCGATTATAGAACGAACCGATACGCGAGATGGCGAGATCCCATCAGAACCCATCACACTTTCTGTCCCACAACAACAGGAATTTGTTGCGGATTGTTTAACAGGTGGCGCCTTTCAAGACCTGCGGTCAGTCAGTAGAAGAGACCGGCGTACACCTTATATAATTTCAAAAAGGGAAAACGAGTATTATTTTCGTCTGGATGAGACTAATTTGGACGCAATTGCCACCTCAATACAGCATCGTGACAGCTACGTAGATGGCTTCTGTGAGTCCCTGAATAATTATTTTCCTGGAGCAAAATCCTTTACACAGGAATCTAAACTCGGCAGACTTCAACTTGTGGAAGACAAGTTGCAAGTAGTAGAAAAAATAAAGATCAGATATAGTTAATAACAGATGGACTGGATACATATTATTTTAGAATTAGCGGTTGTTGGTTATTTTATTTCACAGCAACTGAAGACAGGAACACAGCTTCGCGGATCTATCCTCCGGTTTGGACGCTTTATTCCATCCAAGGCTTATTTTAAGACCGAAAGCATTACGGTTTCCAAAACACTTTTACAAGAAGGCCGGGTCGTAGAAATTTTCGAAACAATAAAAAACGATGAACAGACCGATTCGATACCCCAAAAAGGTTCGGTACAGGTTACGCTCATCAATCCAAGTACAACGTCGGGCACCTACTTTGACAAAATTATTGAGTCGCTAAATATCTATCTTCTAAAAAATAATGGCGGTATAGCTGATTTTAATATTGTCAAAGATCTGGTGGAACGCAATGTAAATGTGGAAGAAGATGAGATTAAAGAAACTATTAATAAGCCTCTTTATCTGGGGCTGATGGCGACCATCGTCGGGATTATCTTCGGATTATTTACGATGCTTGTCAAGCTTTGGAACACGGATGAGTCAGCGACTTCAGGTTTGGTCAAACAACTTGATCTGAATGATTTCCTTCTAGCAGTGTGTATTGCCATGATTTCCAGTTTTCTGGGATTATTTATTACTTCTTTTATCGGATTAAATTCTTTTAAGAAATCAAAGCGGGCAGTGGAGCAGAATAAAAATGAATTTTACAATTTCGTACAGACGGACTTGCTACCCGTGGTAAGTCAGGACTTTGGTTCATCCATCACCAAATTGACCAATACCATGAATGCATTCAACATGGAGTTTACGGCGAATATCAATACCCTGAACCATTTATTTCAGAAAAACTACGATACCTTAAAAGTTCAGGATACTGTATTGGGTAGATTGGAACAATTGAATGCCAATGACTTTGTGCAGATGAATGCAAACGTCTTATTGCGTTTAGAAAAGGCTACAAATGGATTTGATAAATTCAATATTTTCATTGAAAGCCTCAATAGCCGTCTCACTGAAACGCGAGCTTTGAGTGATAGCATAGCGAAGTTACTTGATCGCGCAAACAATTTTGATAGTATTGCACACAAGATTGATGCACGGGTAGACGATACCAATGCGATTATCTCTTTCCTTCAGCAACAATTTTCTAGTCTAGATGCCATGTCTTCGCGGTATAAAGAGATGATTTTGCGCGTGGACGATAACTTAGACGAGACACTCAAGGTTTTTGAAAATCATGTGATCATGAAACGGGAGGGACTGACCAATCTGATTACCGAGCAGCATGATCTTTTGGAAAAAGCCTATACTGAAAACGTGACCAAGTTCGATAAATTGGATCTACTTGAAAATCTGACTGTCTTGCCTGAGATCAAATATGGTTTTGATCAGCACCAGAATGAGATGCTTTCCGGACAGATCAACCACATCAATACCGTAAGCCAGTTGGGTGCCGAAGTTAAGATCAATAAGGAGCAGATCAGTAATATCGAAAAAACGCTGAAGGAAGTCAATGTCAAGGTTTCGGATGCAACGGACCGGCGGGATGAGATAAACAAGTTGAATACCATATCGAATATGCTCAGTAAATTGAAAGAAGAAGTCGAGAAAAGCAACGAGAGTATTTTTAAACGCATTTTCGGAAAAAAATAGGTCATGGCAAAAAAAGAAGGAAACAATATTTTCTGGGTCAGTTTTTCCGATCTGATGACGAGCTTGTTTTTTATTGTATTGGTCCTATTTGTTGTAACCTATGTAAACAACCGCAATACAATTATTGCCCAGGATGAACAGTTACAGGTATACAAAGAAGTCGAGGATTCACTAATGCCGTTGAAAAATAACAGTTCATTTCGTTATGAGGATAAGTACAAGCGATTCCTGCTCAATTTTGAAGTTAAATTCAAGCCCTCTGCTTTCGAGATTCAGGAGGGCAATCTGGAAAACTACGCGGTCACGCGCGCGAAAGTCATTGATGCCGGTAAAAAGCTTAAGGAAGTACTTGATGCGGTCGTCAAATCCGCAAAGGAACAGAACCGTGTCGATGGAGAGAAGGTATCTTACCTTGTTATAATTTCCGGTTACGCCTCCAAATTGTACAATGCGGATACTTCGCCCCTGGGACGGAAAAAAGAGTATGAGCTGAGCTATAATCGGGCCTATGCACTGTCTAAATTCTGGAAAACCCAGGGAATAGATTTTGAAGAGAAAGCTTATGGCGAGTTGATTGACCTCCAGTTGTCCGGAAATGGCTGGGGCGGAGTGGGACGGGATCAAGCTAATGAGGATAATAATCAACGCTTTATTATTCAGATCGTACCAAAAATATCCAATCGAAACCTCTAAAAAAATCCAAAAAAATAGCTTAAGTAAACACTTAAGCTATTTTTTTAGTCTTTCTCGTCCGTCGATTTAAGTTGAGCAATAGCCAAATTGCCGTAGCGACATCAACGATGTTCCAGATCAATCTTCCCAATGGTAACCGAAGGATGGGTTGAAATAAAATAATCAGTACGATGCAGATTACAAATTCACTGTTCCGGGAATGTCGTTTGGTTTTGGGGATATTGATAAGCTGTAGGATAAAAACCAAGCAACCAAATATGCGAAGAATGGTAAAGTAACCATATGGTAAGGGTAAGAGGGCCAATATGAGGCCGCAAATCAAGGCAATTTTTAGTGATTTCAGATTCATTCAGTGATATTTTTAGACCAGAGTCCCAGACCTTTTTCCCGTGCATAATGTTGGGCCTCCTGAAAGCTCCGTTCATATTTTACATTGGGCGCTACCGTCATCAGGATGGCATAGCCATCTTTGACGATTTTTTCATTTATAAAAGTACCATCTATTAGATAGGCATAAGCCAAGGTTCTTCCATATTGGTCGAGCGAATCTACATCGAATTCCAGTTTGATTGTTTTATGCAAAAGTAGATCTGTGGCGTACCGGGATGCTTCTTTTCCGAAAGCCTGCTCTTTCTTGCGAAAGTAATTTCGGGGCTCAGGTGCATCTATTCCGATGAGCCGTATTTTGATTCGTTGCTCCCTCTCGTTTTTGCACCAAAACGTATCCCCATCCGATACCTTTGTGACGCGGTATATGCCTTTTGGAAGATTTTTATTGTCCTTGATCCCACTGGATGAGAACCCTAACATTTTCTGTTTGTAATCTTCTGATTTAGATTGGCAGCCGACCAATGGCGATGATATCAGGAGAAGAGAACTGAATACAAAGCTCCATTTTCGATAAGTACTTTTCATAGGACGTTTTTATTTACCTTCTTTTCCCTTTTCTTTTTTCTGCCGAATTGCGGCATCGTTCAGAACAATAGGATTTGCCGAACATAAACGTGAGTACCTTCATAGCGAAACCTTTTCCTTTATAACTCTTTTTTTCGTTTCCGGACTTAATTTCTTTGTTGCACCATGCGCATGGATCATACATGTCTTAATTATTTAAAGGTGAATAATAGAATGAATTATATGGCTCAAAATTAGGATTTACATTTTCTTGGATTTATGGTTTCCCGTAAAAAGGCCTCATAGTGAGTAGCTACTTTTGAAGAATCGGAAAGCAATACACTTCTCAGGAAAAGTAGGGTAAGTTTTTCGAAAAGATATTTTTAACCTATTTATCATGATTTCATTACAAGAATTAATTTCAGAAGAGCAGGATCCTAAGGTCATTGAAAAAGTATTGCCTAAAGTGAGGGAGTTTTGTACGGCCAACGAAGAAATCAAATATATTGCTGTCCAGAAGAAAACCATTGGCATAAATTTTTCCCCGGATTGCATCGTACTTACCGACCGTCGTATCATCTTGATCCGTCCAAAGTCTTTTGGTTTTACGCTAGAATTTGCAGATTACTCCTGGATTCAGGTAGCAGATGTACATCTACGTGAGGGTGTATTTGCTGCTGATATTACGATCAAGACAATCAATGGTCGGATGGATAAGATGGAAGATATTCCTAAGGCTCAGGCGCGCAAACTTTATCGTTTTGCCCAGGAAATGGAAGAAATGAAGAAAGATGAGCGTAGACAACGTGATCTTGAAGATAAGCGAGCGTTAGCCGGGGGCGGTATAGTTATCAATACTCCAGTTAGTCAACCTGTAAGTTCCCCGGTTTCTCAAACACCAATAGAAGATCCAATGGAAACACTCTCCAAATTGAAACGCATGGTTGATGCTTCATTGATCAGTCAGGAAGAATATGACGTTAAAAAAGACCAGGTATTAGCCAGAATGTAGCGTAAAATAATAAAAAGACAAATATAATTATGGATTTTAAAGATGAGATTCGTCAATTCGCAAAACGAGTTGACAGACTTTTACCACAGATCAAAACAGAAGAGGCAACGAAGACATCCTTGGTAATGCCATTTCTGAAGATATTGGGATATGATGTGTTTGACCCCTTTGAGGTACAACCAGAGTTTATTGCCGATATCGGTATCAAGAAAGGAGAGAAGGTTGACTATGCGATATTACGTGAAGACAAACCAGTTATCTTAATCGAATGCAAACATTATGCGGACGGGCTTGATCCACACAATTCGCAATTGTTCCGTTATTTTCATACCACAGAAGCTAAATTTGGATTACTGACCAACGGAGTGGAATACCGATTTTATACCGATCTGGTTACACCAAATAAGATGGACGAAAAACCATTTTTCGAGTTCAAGATTATGGATATCAAAGACAATGAAGTATCCGAATTACGCAAATTCCACAAAACAGAATTTGATCTGGAAAGCATTTCCAGTGTTGCCAGCGAGTTAAAATACTTTAACGAGTTGACTATTTTAGCAATGGGCGAGATGCAAAACCCAAGCGATGATTTCGTTCGTTTTTTTGCGAAGCAAGCCTATCCAAGTGTTGTTACTGCAAAGGTTTTGGAGCAGTTTACACCCTTGGTCAAACGCGTTTTTACACAGATTGTCAATGATCAAATTGCAGAGCGACTTAAAAGTGCGCTCAAAAAAGAAACTGAAGCCGAAGAAAAAAACGCTGCGATTGCGCCGGCAGAACCCGATGCGGTGATTGTTACTACCGAAGAGGAGATCGAGGGGTACTTGATCATTAAATCCATCTTAAGGAAGGATATTGAAGTAGGTCGTGTTTTTATGCGCGATAATCAGTCCTACTGCGGCATTTTACTAGATGATAACAATCGCAAACCGATCTGTCGATTCTATTTTACTCCCAATCGCTTACGCATCGGATTGTTTGACAAAGACAAAAAGGAGGCTAAATATGATCTGGACTCCTTAGATGATATCTACCGATATTCAGAGCAGATCGTTGAAACGGTTATCAACTATTAATTAGTATATTATGAAAAGACTCTATTATCTATTTCCGCTATTATTTCTATTTGTTTCCTGTACGACAAATTATTACTCGGTGTATCTCAAAGAAGATACACCGATCTACCATAAGAAAGATACCACAAGTACAGTCTATACGGTCATCCCAAAAGGAACAAAGATCTATTATACCGATGGTCCAAGCAGTTACTCAAAGATAAAATGGAAAAAATATAAAGGTTGGACAGCTCATTTGGCCTATTCCTATGTACCGGTTTCTGACTCTTCGAAGGCAGTTGTAAATGGCAATTCCTATTCATCTGGATCAAGTCACTATACACCGAGTTCATCGACATCAAGTGGTGGAAGTGTTCATGTTAAAGGCTACTATCGAAAGAACGGTACCTATGTGAGGCCTCATACTCGAAGCTCGGGAAGAAGGAGATAGATAGAGCTTGTTTGTCAAAATCCTGATTTAAGATCATCTTAAATCAGGATTTTAGATGAGGTTATCTTATTTATTTTCAATTGAAGAGAAACAATTCGCAAAGTTAACTAACATCATTTCACAAAATCTTCCTAAGTAATAGCCTTCAAAGCTTTCTAGACTATCTTTCACACTATCAAACTTTAATACTTTCACAGTTAAAATATCATTAGAGCTTATACTTAATGAAATAACTCCCTTGTCACCCCATTGCTTTGTATGCTTCAGATATTCTGTAGAATTCGATACAAAGATACTCCAGGTTTCAAGATTATTTTTCTTAATAATGTCAATAATGTCTGACTTTAATTTTGTTGAATTGGTTGTTTTATATAATAATTTCATATTCTAAATATTTCTTTTTCAAATTTAAAAAGAACAAATTTTACAATATTACTGTAAACCGTAAGATGATATTGTAAATCTTCACCTCCCCATTCCCGCCACTCACCGAGTTTTCCTGAGCGTTAGTCTAAAGCTGGTAGGCTAGGAGCGTATTGTATTGTAGTTTTGAGTCAACAAATAAGAACTAAAAAATTAACACAATAAAATAAAGGCATTATGAAAACTCTAGTAAAAACATTAGCAGCAGCAGCTTTAATCACCGTATCTACTTTCGCTATGGCAGCTGAAGGACCTGGAGCAAAAGCAACAAAAGCAAACGTTAACCTTTCTACAGCAGACTTCGCTTTAGAGCACTATGTTGCGGTAACGACTGAAGGGGAATCAGCAGGAGTGGAGCAGTTATTTGCAGCTGATTTTAATCAAAAGATCCAAGCTACCAATACGCAGTCTAACGGCCGTAGCGAAGTGGTTAAATCGTTGAAAAAACAAAAAGGCGAAAAGCTAAACTGTACAGTGAGCACAGATATCATCGAGGAATCAGCAGACTATATGGTGGCTAAAGTGACTTTGAAATTTGAGAATTTTACCAAAACAGATTTAGTTACTTTGGAGCGTGTGGGCATTGACTGGAAAGTATCCAAATCAATCAATTCGTATAAATAAGTATTTAAATAACTAGTGATCTGCCGAGATCAGTTTAAGGTCAGATCACTAGTGAATCAAATGTTTAAATTTAGTTTAGAAGCCAGGTCGTGAGATCTGGCTTTTTTGTTTTGTCATGCAATGTGCGTTACTCGTTGATTGCCGATCATCAAACTTTAAATTCTGGCGCAATCATCACTTTTTCCTCTTTTACGTTATTCAAGAAGTCGCTGTATTTTATAGGTAATTTTTTACGATGAAAATAAAAATAGAAGTCAAATGAACCGCCCACGATCCCTTTTCCGGGGACGTATATAAATCTGTCAATACCTCTATCTACCTCCAACTCATGATCATGCGTATGCCAGTCTGTATAAGTCCAAAATTGATAACCCATTTTACCATTTTTAAACTTGACGACCTTAGATAAATATTCTCTTCGGTCTCTTAGATAATCGAAAGTAGGATAGTCGTAAGGGGTATTGCCGATAGTGTAAGCAGGAAATTCTTCATGCGGATATCTCTTTTTAAAAATAGCTTCCATTTCAGTAATTTTAAGAGGCTCTTGCTCAATATTTATTGTTCCAAACATATTCTGAAAAATGGAAGGCCTATTTCTTATCGCAAAAAATTGTATTAGACAATGTTTAGACGAATAGTATTTGTTGCCAATTTTCCGAATAATTTGATATTCGTCGAAATATTTAGTTTTTGCACCGTATGTTTTATCAAAATCAGCGTATGTATTGGCTCCAAATAGCCTTTTAAGGTATTGGTGGGGTATCGTATCATTTTTGATACTATCCAGATGAATTTCAGTCCAATCCCGGTTCCCTTCCAAATCTGGAAGAACGGCCATAAGAATTAGATTAAGGTCTTTGTGTTGGTCCAATTTATTTCGATCTATAGCTATACCATCGATGAACGTCAGTGAAAATAGCTCAACGCTCTTCTTGATACCATACAAGTTATCTGTAGATAATTTGTAATGATCTAAGATACAGCCCTGTGGCTGATCAGGTAATAAGATATATTTGACGTTGGCAGATAAACTGAGCGAAACAATTAATAGCAGCATCAAAAGCCATAATTTGAATAGTTTAATTGCATGTTGTTCCATCATTTCCTTTTCTATGGTTAGTAGCAGTTTTCTTCTCAGCCTTACTAAAATCATTAAATGTATCGACTTTGGAGAATAGCATTTTATAATTGTTATTATAAGATAATAAAAATTATCTCACTTTCCTCGCCGTTGTATTCCCGCCATTCACCGAGTTTTCCAAAGCGTTAGTCTAAAGTCAATAGGCTAGGGGCCTATTGTGTTGTAGTTTTGAGTCAACAAATAAGAACAATAAAACTAACACTATAAAAAAGACATTATGAAAACGCTAGTAAAAACATTCGCAGCAGCAGCTTTAATCGCAGTATCTACTTTCACTATGGCAGCTGAAGGACCTGGAGCAAAAGCAACAAAAGCAAACGTTAACCTTTCTACAGCAGATTTCGCTTTAGATCACTATGTTGCAGTAACCACTGAGGGCGAATCAGCAGGAGTAGAGCAATTGTTCGCCGAAGATTTTAAACAAAAGATCCAAGCTACCAATGCACAAAATCACAGCCATAACGAAGTGGTTAAATCCTTGAAAAAGCAAAAAGGTGAAAAGCTAAACTGCACAGTAACCACAGATATTTTAGAAGAATCAGCTGACCTTATGATCGCTAAGGTCACTTTGAAATTTGAAAACTTTACCAAAACTGATCTGGTTACTTTGGAGCGTATAGGAAGTGACTGGAAAGTATCCAAATCGATCAATTCGTATAAATAGGGGCGATTTCAAATAAATATATATGTTGTAGAGCCACATCGAGAGATATGGCTTTTTTATGATCTGTTTAAAATAGCGACTTGTTTCGGGGAAAATCATAGTTAGTGGAGCGCAATTGCAATAAATAAGTAGAAAGAATAGGTGATTATAGGAGAAGCATTGGGAGAAAGATTAAGCATGAACGCTTTTTTAAATACGTTTATGTCATTTTTAATCGAAATGTTAGGAGTAAGATAAGTAGAAAGAATAGTAATAAGTTAATTAGAAAGAGGAGTTTTTTTTGAAGATAATTTATCTGATCCTTGTCACAAATATTTACAAAATTTGTGACAATTGTAGCTATTTTTTAAGGTGTAATATTTTGTTTTTTAGATTTTTATGTTTGGTTTTAGTTCTCTATTTTGCGCATAGTGTTTCGCTGAACAGTGCCTCTAACTTTAACAATATCCATCAGAGCATATAAGTAGAAAGTTTATGCAATTTTAGGGAAAGAACTAGGGAAAGATTAGGAGAAGCAGAAGTAGAAAGAAAGTAGAAGAATTAGTAGAAAGATAGTAGTATCGCCTTGTTTATAGATCTTGAATGCACTTGAGTTGATCGTGTAGTTTAATCACACCTTTCCCTACAACAGCTCATACAACGACGCGTTGATAAACTGGATAGCCTTAGTTTTCCTCTTACCATAGCCTGCATGGTTATGACCAAAGACATGGTATCTCGGTGATCGCTCCAACACGAACTCACGGATTTCGTCGCTGCACTAGGCATTATTTGCTAAAAACTGCTAATTAGAGATGAGTTTAAATAACTTTTATAGGGGTTGTGTTCGTACCTGCTTCGTATAGCCTTCGGATCAGGACATGTAGAGTTCGATTGTTGACCAGTATCTGACCAGTTTTTCCCTGTACAGAGACTGGACAAGGTCTGTTGAGTGTCCGTACAATATCTATTGATGATCCGAACGTGGTACGAATCTGATACGAAGCAGACTTGCCTACCTATTCCCGCCATTCACCGAGTTTTCCTGAGCGTTGGTCTAAAGTCAATAGGCTAGGGGCCTATTGTGTTGTAGTTTTGAGTCAACAAATAAGAACTAAAAACTAACACTATAAAATAAAGACATTATGAAAACTTTAGTAAAAACATTCGCAGCAGCAGCCCTAATCGCAGTATCAACTTTCGCTATGGCAGCTGAAGGGCCTGGAGCAAAAACAACAAAAGCAAACGTTAACCTTTCTTCAGCAGACTTGGCACTCGATCACTATGTGGCAGTCACGACTGCGGGAGAATCAGCAGGTGTAGAGCAATTATTCGCAGAAGATTTCAATCAAAAGATCCAAGCTTCTAATGCACAAAATCATAGCCGTAGCGAAGTGGTTAAATTATTGAAAAAGCAAAAAGGAGAGAAGCTGAATTGTACAGTAAGCACTGATATCATCGAGGAATCAGCAGACTATATGGTCGCTAAAGTAACCTTGAAATTTGAAAACTTCACGAAGACTGACTTGGTTACTTTGGAGCGTGAGGGAAATGACTGGAAAGTATCCAAATCAATCAATTCGTATAAATAGAATTTTTACAACTGGTGGTTTGCCAGTAATAAAAGACAAACCACTAGTGAATCATATGTTTATTAAGGCCACGTCGGGAGATGTGGCTTTTTTACGTCAAAAGGGCCTGATTCTCATCAGACCCTTTCTCTTAGCATTTATTTGTCTAGTAATTTTTATGTTTCCTATCGTTTCCTCTTTTTTGTTTCGTCATCCAATGTTTTAAAAGACAATAGAATTTCCAAGGTGTAACGTCAATGAAACATTGGGTATTGCTAGCTATAATATCGATTCCAAATTTGTGTTGTTCAAACCTTTGTCTTTAAAAAAAGCTTCGAATGGTACCCCATTAATTTTCTTTGTTTTATACCAAAGGTTCAGTTTTCTATTGAGCTGTTTATCGGGCATATAATTTAACTTGGCTTTTTTGAAATAGTCCAAAAAATTACCATTTAATATACCATTGTCCCAAAAGAACTCAAAATCACCAATTCCTTCTACTGCATACCAATCATTACCTTTATTTAAATCTGCACTTTTTGTAAAAGGAATTTGAGGCTCATTTATCCAAAATCTATCTATAGCTATAGTTCGGCCTTGATTATTTAAATTTATGGTAGTATCTTTTATTATTCCTCCTTTTAGCGTATTTAACTTTTCAGCAGAGAGATAAATTTGTTTTGAAAAATTCTTGCTCTGCGGATATATTCCCGCTGCATTGGATCTATAAGGCTCCATATAGCCATTACCAATAAAATAGGATTCAGTTAAGGTCTCGTTGTCAACTAGAAAATATTCATTTTTTCGCTTTATCACGATTTTATAATCCGTTCTTTTCAGGTTGAGTGATGGCGTCTCTGAAAAAATACCGAAAGGAGCATACGTTGCATAAAATATATCTTTTGCTGAGGTTCGCAACAAGCTATCCAAAGGAATTATGTTTATCTCCTTGTTAGCAACGGCTTTCGAGATATTTTTTATCTCAAATTTAGACCTTGTCAGCGGCGTTATTGTAACTAAGATATCAACGGGCAAATTTTTCCCATCACGGTCAAAGCTTACAAAATTCTGAAATACTTTTTGATTTGAATCATCAGCAGCTATGCTTTTTTTGAACAGAAAATTATAAATAGTCAATTCTGGAAAATCGGTACTGTCAGATTCGATTTCTGCATATGTTCTTTTGCAGAATAACTGTCCATTCAATGAATCGGTTAATTTGTCTTGATCAAATACCACATATTTGGTTTGAGCAAAGCAGCTACCAATAAGTTGAAAGGCTGATACGGCTAAGAAAGTAAATAGGATTATTTTGCGCATGATATTTTTTTATTATTTAACGGTCCAATTGGTGAGCAGATAAGGAGTTATTAAAAATACACCTTTCGCGTTATGCTCCATTGACTTTTGTAATTTCCTATTTAAATATAGCTCAATTGAAGCGATATTTTAAATGATAACTTCACCTCCCCATTCCCACCATTCACCGAGTTTACCCGATCGTTGGTCTAAAGCCCGTAGGCTAGGGACGTATTGTGTCGTAGTTTTGAGTCAACAAATAAGAACAGATAAATTAACACAATAAAATAAAGACATTATGAACCATCATGAGTGTGTTCAAAAGGCACTCATGATAGCTTTATCATCAAATAAAAAACAAATAATTTCGATAAAAAACTCTAGTAAAAACATTCGCAGCAGCAGCTTTAATCGCAGTATCAACTTTCGCTATGGCAGCTGAAGGACCTGGAGCAAAAGTAACAAAAGCAAACGTTAATCTTTCCACAGCAGACTTGGCAGTCGATCACTATGTTGCTCTAACCACGGAGGGAGAACCAGCAGGTGTGGAGCAATTATTCGCCGAAGATTTCAATCAAAAAATCCAAGCTTCCAATGCACAAAATCACAGCCGTAGTGCGGTAGTTAAACTGTTGAAAAAGCAAAAAGGAGAGAAGTTGAACTGTACAGTAAGCACAGACATCATCGAGGAATCAGCAGACTATATGGTCGCTAAAGTGACTTTGAAATTTGAAAACTTCACCAAGACTGATCTAGTTACCTTGGAGCGTGTGGGCAATGACTGGAAAGTATCCAAATCGATCAATTCGTATAAATAGAATTTTACAACTTATGCTTTTTAGGAATTTCTTCTCCTGATATTGTTGCTTAAAGGGCGATATTCCTATGACTAGTTTTAATATAATATGACAAATTAGGCCGTCTCATAATCACTTATGAGATGGCCTTTAAGAATGATATTCCTGTCATTTCATTCAAAGGATATAAACGTGAAAATGGATATCAGGTTCTTGCTAATGTATCGACTATAAAAATTGGCTCGTCAAAAATTTCATCGTCTTCCAGATACCCAGAATAATTGGCTCCGTTAAATTCTTCTATCTCTTTATAAGCGATTTCCCGTGGTAACCATTCAACATCTATGAATGGAATGACTACCATTGTATAAATACAATCAATAATATTTGATTCGCCCTGTTCAATATATGTTTTCGAAGAAAAAGGAATCTCATTACCTAATTTCCAGGCGAGGAAAAAGTTAAAAATACTTACCCAAATCACATAAACCTCTGATGCTCCAATACGTACTTCAAAATTAATCCCACGATCTTCTTTAATGAAAGGCCTAAACCTCTTGATCTGATATTGTGGGAAATCGGTGTGAAACTTATCCAAAATTCTATTCACAAGATCAGGATTTTCCTGTTCGAATTTGTCACTCCTCTTATAGATATTTATTAATTTAGGAGATCCATTTTCATAGTGTTTCCAAAAGAAATCTCTATCAAAATAATTATTAATTATGTTCTTAATCTTTTCCATATATAAATTATTGACAACCTGTCATTGGTGTTTTGGCTACCGTGCGGCCACTCAGATTCGAAGATACTGTTGCTTCTGGATATATTTTTTTTATCTGCAATACCATTTCCGCTATGAAATATACGGGAAATTTTCCTAGTTCCATTTGTCGCTTAACAGCTTTATAAGAATACTTTTTTAAAATATTATTCATAGCAGTATTGGCTGCCTCAGCCGCCACTAGTGATGCTTGTGTACTGGGCCTATCTCCGCTAACACCGATTTCAAGATTAAATGTTGATGAAACTATAGGGGTACCTGTTGTAACTACTGTCCATATATTTTCGAAATAGCTATCTGCAATTGTATTAACAGTAACACCTTTTAACGATGCTTCTTTCCACCCCGGAAGCCCACTTCCAGCCTCTACCACACTTGTAAAAGCAAAAGACTGTGGACAAATACGATTGATTAAAAGTTGCTGCTGCTGTTCAGGAGATAGGTAGTCATCTATTTCTTCGGGACTCTGGTTTGATCCTCCTCCAGGGCTACCTGTCGAAGGCGGAATATTTGAATAGTCTTTGGGGCCTCCAGAAAGCCACTGTTCGTAGTCATTATCCCCACCTGCAGAACAATAAACAGCATTCAATTCACCAGCTACATATGCATATATGCAGGGTTCTCTCATTGGTGGGAATCCAGCAATTAGCCCACTACTATTGATATCGCCTTTGTATTCCCTAATTATAATTTTGTTGGAAGAGAGAAATTTCGTTACAATTTTCCCTTGGAAATGTTCACGTGTAGCTTCTGAATTTGGTAGGAAAGAAATAAATGAATACCCCCATTTATTATCCTTTTTTTGTGCTTTCAACCAAAAATAGTCGGCTAGATTTATTGAGAACGTTGAGTCACCATAATAGATGGGCTCTGCACTGCTTATTTTGATATATACGTTGTTCTCATCTTTAACTACAACAGAATCCCATTTGATATAACTTGTGAAATTGGAATTGAAAAAATTTTCATTGTCAGCGAGGGGATTTTGAGCATAAAACTCCTTTTTAATTTCATCTATGTTATCGCTACTGGGGGAAAGCTGATTTTTCTCTTTAGTACAAGAAAGAATTAAAACAGCCATTAAAATTGGTATAATAACATGTTTTAATTTAAAGATAGCATGATTTAATGTAATGATATTCTTTTGCATTATATTGTGTTAGTGTTAATATTAAATCTAATATAGCAAATAGTTTAATATTAAAGCTTGTTTGTTTTGTTTTTTATTGTAAATTTTGTTTTTCAGGTATTGACTTTAAGAATGTCTAATTAAGATTAGGCCATTTGAGTTGGAGATCATTGCCTATTGTCACCAGGTCATGGGGGATTAAGAGATACTTCAATCTATTGTTCTATTTCTAAAACAATTGTTATCCAACGGTAAATTTTGTGCTTAGATTAATTTATTGACGTATGAATCTTTCGTGAATTAGAAGGATATTTACTAACATAGTGAGCAGAAAGACCAAGAAAATTGTTAAAAATTTAAAGTACATAATGGCAAAGTCATTTCAAATTAAAGAATACCCCTTTAATCATAAATTAGAAAACCTATTGTTAGACCGTGAGGATTTCTTTTTGCGTCGGCCTATAATTTACTTACTTAAAAATAATGAATCCAAAGAAGTCTATGTTGGAGAGACGACTGACATGGTGACGCGCTTTAGGAACCATTTGAAAAGTGAGAAAGGAAAATTGTTTACTTCTGTTTATCTTATTTTGAGTGAGTTTTTTAATAAATCTGCAACATTAGATATAGAGTCTAATCTAATTCGCTATTTGGCAGCAGATAAGAGTTTTAAGCTTCAAAACGGTAACCTTGGGATTCGAGACCACCAATTCTATCAACAAAAAGAAATCTATCAGGAACAGTTTCAGAGTATTTGGGCAGAGTTGATGGAAAAGGGAATGGTTAAATATACGCTAGCCCAAATCGATAATTTAGACCTATTCAAGTATTCTCCCTATAAGAGCTTATCCAACGATCAGATCATAGGATTGAAAACTATCCTCATGTGTTTGCTCGATGAAAAAGCCAAACTTAGTTTGATTCACGGCGCGGCCGGCACTGGAAAATCGATTATAGCCATTTTTCTTTTTAAACTTCTAAAGACAGATTTAGAAGATTTCAATTACTTGGCTTTTGATGAAAGTGACGAAGAATTATTTGAGCTAGTTAAAAAAATTAAAGAAAAATATTATGAGCTAGAAATGGCATTGGTCATTCCAATTCTATCTTTTAGGAAAACTATTTCAAAAGTATTTAAGGATATCGAAGGATTATCATCTAATATGGTAATTAGTCCATCTCAAATAGGGAAGAGAAAATATGATATATTAATTGTCGATGAAGGGCATCGTCTGAAGAGACGTAAAAATTTGGGCACTTATTACAAAACTTTTGATTCTTTTAATGATGATTTAGGTTTAGACAAACACAAAGGTACAGAGTTGAATTGGGTACAGCTAAGATCTGATAAAACTCTCATATTTTACGATAGATTTCAGTCTATCAAACCTTCGGATGTTGCCATTAATGATTTTTTAGAGCTGGAAAGAAGGGATACAACAAGAAGTGAAGAATTGCGTTCGCAGTTTAGAGTTCGTGGAGGAATATCATATATGGATTTTATCCATGAAATCTTTTCTGATCACACGAGCTTGGAACCTAAATTTTTTAAAAGCAAGCGTTATGAATTTTTGTTGTTTAATAGTGTGGAAAGTATGTATGAGCGGATAAAACAAAAAGAAGATAGAGTCGGACTTTGTCGTATGATAGCAGGATATGCTTGGGAATGGAAATCCAAAAGTAATAAATCACTCTATGATATTTCAATCGGTGGCTTTGAGTTAAAGTGGAATAGTAATATTGAGTGGATGAACTCCCTCAATGCGATTAATGAAGTTGGACATATCGAAAATATACAGGGGCGTGATCTTAACTATGCAGGGGTAATTATTGGGCCTGAACTTGATTATAATTTTATTACTCAATCTTTTGTAGTTTTTAAAGACCGTTATATGGATATTATTGGAAAGAACTCTGTAGAAGATATTGATACGCTAAAGAACTATATTCTCAATATTTACCGTACGATGCTTTTTAGAAGTATCTTTGGAACCTATGTATACGTTTGCAATGATAATTTACGTAAATATTTAAGCCAATATATACCCGATCGCTATTCTTTTAATTTCTAATATCTGGATAGGTGAATATTTTAATATTAGGTTTCTGTAAAATATGCATATCTACAAATAATTATTTAATTTACGGGCTAATAAAGCCGGTTAGTTAGAATGATTATTTACCACAGTACCAAAGAGAAGTTTTCCAGTGATATACTCACCAACGATATTGACAATATCATACAACATGCACTGATAGAACGCACAGGAAAGAGAGTGGGCGAGGCAGAGCTAAACTCCTTCCGCAATTCGCTCTGTTATATGGATAAGATACTGCACGATGGCGAAATACCCAGTGACTGTGGTATATCCATCGAATATCATATCCCGCAAACATCAAAGCGGGTTGACTTTATTATCAGTGGTTCTGATGGCAATGCGGACCATGTAATTATTGTCGAATTAAAGCAGTGGAAGACAGCCGAACTAACCGATAAAGACGGCCTCGTTCGGACCAGATTTAAGCAGGGTATTAAAGATACTGCTCATCCTTCCTATCAAGCTTGGTCCTATGCGGCTTTATTGAATGGTTTTAACGAAACGATTGCTGAGGAAAATATAAACCTACACCCCTGTGCCTATCTTCACAATTATGGCGAAGATGATTGTATCCGAAATGACTTCTACCAAGGTTATATCGATAAAGCGCCGCTCTTTTTAAAACATGATGCATTAAAGCTAAGAGAGTTCATCAAGAAATATATTAAAATAGGTGATCATTCGGATATCCTTTTCAGAATTGATAACGGTAAGATCCGACCAAGTAAATCTCTTGCTGATGCCCTCTCTAATATGATCAAAGGCAACACGGAGTTTTATATGATCGATGATCAGAAAGTTGTTTTTGAGACAGCAAAAAAACTGGCGCTGAATTCATCCGAAAACAACAAAAATGTACTCATTGTAGAAGGAGGGCCGGGTACTGGGAAATCAGTTGTGGCGATTAATCTATTGGTACAACTGATCAAGATGGGGCAGTTTGCCCAATATGTGACCAAAACTGCTGCACCGCGTGAAGTTTATTTTGAGAAGCTGTCCAGCGATAAAAAGAAAATAGAACTGGAACAGTTGTTTGTTGGTTCAGGATCTTTTATGCAAACACGGGTAAACAGCCTGCATACTCTTATTGTCGATGAGGCACACCGGCTGACCGAAAAAACGGGACAGTATAAAAGAGGGAATAACCAAGTTATGGAAATCCTGGATGCAGCATATTGTTCTATCTTTTTTATCGATGAAAACCAACGGGTGAGTCTGGAAGATTACGGCGAGACTGCAGTGATCGAAGATTTTGCAAGACAGAAAGGTATCCATATTCATCGGCTTACGCTGGAGTCTCAGTTTAGATGTAATGGATCCGATGGTTATTTAGCCTGGATCGATAATACCTTACAGATCAGAGAAACGGCTAATACCACATTAGATGGATTAGATTATGATTTCCGCGTAATGGACTCACCTGACCAATTGCGAGATCTTATCTATGGGAAAAACAAGATTAATAATAAAGCCAGGATGGTTGCCGGTTATTGCTGGCCTTGGACAAGTAAAAAGAGTAGTGAAGCCTATGATATTATCTTTCCAGAGTATAATTTCGAGATGCGGTGGAATATGACGAGTTACGGCGGAAAATTTATGATTGATCCCACTTCTGTTACCGAAATAGGATGTATCCATACCGCACAGGGCCTTGAAGCCGATTATATCGGTGTGATTATCGGCAATGATCTGCTGGCTAGAAATGGAGAAGTGCTCGTTCAGCCTGCTGCAAGGGATAAAAATGATCGAACAATATTTGGATATAAAAAGCTACTGAAAGATAGTCCTATTGAAGGTAAGGAGTTGGTAAAAGCGGTTATCAAAAATACCTACCGCACCCTCATGACTCGGGGGATGAAAGGATGTTATATCTATTGCACCGATGCAGAGACGAACGCGTTTTTCAAAAAGCAGCTGGAGGCTAAACAATAAAGAATCATAAGAAGCTTTTTACTATATGGTTTGTTATAAACTACTCTTCTTTTGTTTTGATAATGTCATGACTACTATTGCTATTTGGAATATTAGCATAATTGAAAGCCCTTTAGTAAAAGAATCAGCACCTCCATTTATACAGCGAAAAAATATCAATGATAGCTCCAAAAGTATCAGACAGTACATGAGTTTTTTAAAGATTGATTCCATGATCTTTTGAATTGGTAACTTTTCTCCTATAAATCTCTCTTATACCAATTTAAGCAAATTAATACTCTATTGCAAACTTAAAAAAAGGAACTTGCCCCTGAGGTGTTCATTACCTCAAACTCCCTTCATTCACCGAGTTATAAGTAGTAACTAGTGATCTGCCAAGATCAGTATAAGGTCAGATCACTAGTGAATCATATTATCTACGAACACTTACTCTTTTTGTATTTACAATCTGATCATTGGTATTTTTAAATTCAAGAGTATAGTTGCCAGGCCTTAAATATAGAAACTCCTTTGTGGTTTTGATGAAAAGCTGGTCCGCTGGTATGCGATGTCCTTGTTTTTCGTCTGCATAATAAGCTTGAACAAAAAGCCCTTTTTGTCCGTAAGTATCTAGTGGTACCGACTTTGTAAGATTATTATTTGATAAGTACTTGGGGCGACTATTTGAAGTTAGGTAGCGGGGATAAAAAAGTGAGATGTCCACAAAGTCATCATGCCAGGCTGTGTGGTCTTTTAAAGCGACGACAGGTGTGCTAAACGAAACAAACTTGTTTACGGTTTGGAATTCTTCCGTCTCAAATTCGGAATAATATCGTTCAATATGTCGAGTTTGTGATATTGTTAAGGGATCAATATTGGTCATTTCTTTAAAAAACTGAGCCATCTTTTTCCAGCTAGTTCGCGTATTTTCATGGATATGGTCATATCCTGCATAGACAAGTAGTTTCGCTTGAGGGTCAGCTTCCAGCAATTTAGCGAGATTGACGGCTTGTAATGAGTCGCGTATGCGATTACTATTTGTATTGTTGGCTTCATACTTTATCAATACAAAATTCTGTCGCAATGCTTCCCTGATCATTTCTGCAAAAAGGGGCTCGTGGCTATAATAACCTGTTGTATCAGTGACGATTCGTGTTGTGTTAATGTTTTGATCTGCAAGGTCCTCAATAGCTAAATATTTAAAACCCAGTTCACGAAATCCATTTAATAATTGAGACACAAATGTGCGATGATAGGGAATATTATGAGCTTCATTAATCATCACTACTTTTTCATTTTTGACCCTTTCCAGAATGAACTTTCTGGCATCGACAAAACTATGCTGTTTATAAAATATGCTATCATATTTTATTTCATTGTTTTTGAGCGCGTGCACATATTGCTGATCCCAATAAAATCTTGAACTATCATAGTTGCCAACAAAAGAATGATAAGTAGATTGGAGTTGATAAAAAACGGATTTCGTTCTTGAATCCATGCTATCCACTGGTAGCTTGTTGAATTCCCTAATGGCTATGTGGTAATTCTCTGAATGCTTTTCAATAATTTGGTTATTGAGGTCAAATAATTTTTGTGTTGTGATTTGCCCCGAGACCAAGTGGCTAATTACAATAAAGAATAGCGTTAAACAGAATTTCATAACTAGTTTTTTAGTTTTATAACTAATATATTAGTTTGAACGTTGCTTTCAAAATTAATCTGCTAGAAATTGGAAGATTTACAGATATATTTACCTCCCCATTCCCGCCATTCACCGAGTTTTCCCGATCGTTAGTCTAAAGCCCGTAGGCCAGGGACGTATTGTGTTGTAGTTTTGAGTCAACAAATAAGAACAACAGAACTAACACTATAAAAAAGACATTATGAACACGCTAGTAAAAACATTCGCAGCAGCAACTTTAATCGTAGTATCCACATTTGCTATGGCAGCTGACAAACCAGCATCGAAATCAGAGAAAGCCAACGTTAACTTATCAACAGCAGACTTCGCTTTAGAACACTATGTTGCGGTCACAACCGAGGGCGAATCCGCAGGTGTAGAGCAGTTATTCGCCGAAGATTTCAATCAAAAAATCCAAGCTTCTAATGCACAAAACCATACCCGTAACGAAGTGGTTAAATCGCTTAAAAAGCAAAAAGGTGAAAAACTGAACTGTACAGTAAGCACCGTTATTATCGAGGAATCAGTAGACTATATGGTCGCTAAAGTAACCTTGGAATTTGAAAACTTCACCAAAACGGATTTAGTTACCTTGGAGCGTGTGGGTAATAATTGGAAGGTATCCAAATCAATCAATTCGTATAAATAGTATCTAATAACTAGTGATCTGCCAAGATCAATATCAGGTCAGATCACTAGTGAATCATATGTTTATTAAGGCCATGTCGGGAGATGTGGCTTTTTAACGTCAAAAGGGCCTGATTCTCATCAGACCCTTTCTCTTAGCGTTTATTTGTACAGTAATTTTTATGTTTCTTATCGTTTCCTCTTTTTTGTTTCGTCATCCAATGTGTTTTGAATACTATTGGATTTTCACTGTACGACGCCAATTTTTATGTTGAACCTTTCTTTCGAAAGGCAGCTTGTAGCCGTTTTCTATTATAAGAACAATAGTCAATTTGAAATAGTTTTATTGTACTAGATTTTTTTGATAAATTATGTTGACTTATTTAAACTGTATGAAAATCTTGATTATTCTAATGTCTTTTTTGTTCGCCCATTCTCCGCAAGAAATTACCTGCAAGTTAGATATTACAGATTTAGTTGTAAACGCAATGAAAATAGGAGAAAAGGAATTTGATAAAGATTTTACGGGGCAGTACTACCAAAAAAAGAGTTGGAAAGTATACCATACTTTTATTGACCACGAAATTTATCATGATATCCTTTCTTGGTCAATCCCGGGGTTTTCAATGGCAAATGATTCATGTGAATTAACTTTAACAAAGACTAAGGGGATTGGCCTGGTTGAAAGGAGACTTCTATATGCAAAAAACGACTTTAACCAGGTTGAACTACAAAGACCATTCTACAACTTTGAAAAAAATGCATTCTCGACAATAATCTGGGTACGGGATCAATCCTGGATGGGTGGTTTTTGTGTATTAGTTTATTTTAACATTGATAATGGAGTATGTAAGTTTATAAAAGGTGAGCCATTTATTGTATCGGATGTTCAGTATTAATAGTTTAACAAAGGTTTACAAAGGAAATAGTTTTAAAAAGTCATAAATTTATAAAAAGCTTCTCTATAGAGAAATCATTAGATCACATAAAAGATTTTTTGTATGAAACATGTTTATTTATTATGGCATACTTATGTTGATGAGGCATTGGCTGGGGGTGAGGACGTTAAATTGATCGGAGTATACAGCTCCAAAGAACTTGCTGAGGCAGCTTTAGTAAGGACCTCAAAATTTAGAGGTTTTAGCGATCAGATTGAAGGTTTTGAGATTTCACCATATGAGGTTGATACAGACGGCTGGAAAGCGGGTTTTACCCTTGTATAAATTCCATTGTTGCTCGCTATTTCAAAATCAGTTGCCTTCCTTTTTTATTTCAATCTTAATTCTCCCATTCATTTCTGTCTGGATACATCTTGAGATATTTGAATTCGTCAAAATCATTAAATAATTTAATAGCCTTTAACAAACGAGTTCCATCTCGATCGGATTGCTTGAACGATATTAATGCAATACGTTGATCGATCTTTTTACTTTGTATTTCAAATAAGACCTGAGATGAATTAACATTTATGCAAAAGGCTGAAACAGTGGCTTCTTTTAAAATAGTGTCAGTAGAATGGCTTCGTAAATAATCGACTATAGATCCTGATGAATAGATTTCTTGATGCAATAAATCTTCGAAAGCTAATTTTTTCTCAATAGATATTGCTTCCCAAGGATATTCTACAAAGACTTTTGGAGGATTTTCGATAATAAAATCATTAATTATTTTTGTGTCAACTCCTGCTAGATCGATTCTTTTAGGGGCCTCTGGCAATTCCTCACTATCTTCTATCGTTATACCACCGATGGGAAATAAAAACAATCCATTTTCGAGTTGAATATTTAATCTTAAGGCCAGCCAGTCTTTTAAATTCTGGCCATTTGTATTTAGAAATTCCCGAGCGTGCTGCTGAATCTGCGCGAAATACGTTTGATTTGGGTTAAAATATCCATATATGCCTCCCATAGAAAAATCCCCAGCTTCTAATTTTGCTGACCCTACGATTTTATCATATGAATAGATGACTGCCACTGTATAATTCTCTGCTTTTTTAGAAATAGTATTTCCATCAAATCCGATTGAATAAAAATTTGATTGGTAGTCAACCAGTTTAATCCGGTCATATAGTATAGTTATCTCAGGGAAACCACTATTATTTACCCATATATCATGTCCTCCAAATCGCCATTTTATTTCTCCGAGCTTTGTTATCCTTATGATTTCGAGTTCACCATGAACGAGCAAATCATCTTCTAATTTCTGAACACTGAAATTCGTTACGTAATCTACTTGTCCTGACCATTTGAGCGCTAAGTCTGGTATATTTAAATAGTACAGTTTATTCCCCGCGCAAATATAAAGCACACTCTCCTCGATTATAAAGGAGGATTCGCTCAATCCTGTGGAAACCCCTTTCTCACAAATAATAGCACTAGCCACTTCATCTTGACCATGCATTACTAAAATGGCAACGTTAGATACGTTGCTATATCGATCACAAGAATCATCGACATATACCCGTTTGTAAAGTCTGAGATTATCGGCGGACTCAACTGTATATTGGTGATCGGTATAGATTAATACTTTATATTTTTGATAGGATATTTCAATCATTAGGACTTGTAGAAGCTTTTGCTATTAAAGATAGCAGTTATAGTCTAATTACAGAAAATTCGATAATTTCTTATTGCTCTTCACCTCCCCATTCCCGCCATTCACCGAGTTTTCCCGATCGTTGGTCTAAAGCCCATAGGCTAGGGGCATATTGTGTTGTAGTTTTGAGTCAACAAATAAGAACAAATAAACTAACAATATAAAATAAAGACATTATGAAAACTCTAGTAAAAACATTCGCAGTAGCAGCTTTAATCGCAGTATCCACATTCGCTATGGCAGCTGAGGGACCAGGTTCAAAATCAGAGAAAGCAAACGTTAATCTTTCTACCGCAGACTTCGCTTTAGAACACTATGTTGCGGTCACAACCGAGGGCGAATCCGCAGGTGTAGAGAAGTTATTCGCCGAAGATTTCAATCAAAAAATCCAAGCATCCAATGCACAAAACCATAGCCGTAACGAAGTGGTTAAATCGCTTAAAAAGCAAAAAGGTGAAAAGCTGAACTGTACAGTAAGCACCGATATTATCGAGGAATCAGTAGACTATATGGTCGCTAAAGTGACGTTGAAATTTGAAAACTTCACCAAGACAGATTTAGTTACCTTGGAGCGTGTGGGTAATGATTGGAAGGTTTCCAAATCAATCAATTCGTATAAATAGGGGCGATTTCAAATAAATATATATGTTGTAGAGCCACATCGAGAGATGTGGCTTTTTGCTTTCATTCCTAAACAATATTTCGGATATTTGGACAAAGGCCAGTTTTTAGTTAAAAGATTTTATCATGTCGGATATTCAGCAGTTAATAGCACAGATCAGAGCGTTCAGAGATGCAAGAGATTGGGAGCAGTTCCACAATTCTAAGGATCTAGCGGTGGCATTGAGCATTGAAGCTTCCGAGCTATTGGAATTATTCCTTTGGAAAGGTAATGAGGATGCCAATCCCGATAAGTTGAAGAACGAGCTTGCCGATGTGCTTATGTATGCGCTATTGCTTGCCGATAAGCACGGACTTGATATCAAGCAGATCGTGGAGGACAAAATGAAACTTAACAACGAAAAATACCCGGTAGAAAAAGCCAGGGGAACTGCAAAAAAATACAACGAACTGTAGCATTAGATCCATTATTTATGAATCCAATTAGATTAGAGGATATCGAGATATTGAAAGTCGATAGAAACGGTAAGTTCGACCATTTGGATAATAGTGATCTTGATTTCTACAACAGCGCATTGGTCTATATCCTCAATGACAAAAAGTCTATTTATATCGGAGAAACTGTGAATGTGCTGAAGCGTTTTGCAAATCATAACGGTCACGAGGTTAAGAAGATGTTGTTAAATAGGCATGTTATCCATTCCGACTTTTTCAATAAGTCTGTGACCTTACATCTAGAGTCATTTTTGATTAATCTTTTTTCCGCTGTTAAACCGTTAAAACTGATCAATATCAATTTACACAACTCTGGGCATTCTTATTACGGTAAAAAGGCTTATGAAGAGCTGTTTCCTGCTATTTGGGCCAAGCTTGAAGAACTTAAGATCGCCAAGACGTCTTTTGAGGAGATCATAAACAGCAATATCTTCAAGTATTCACCTTATAAGAGCTTAAATAGAGACCAACAAGCTGCGGTCATAGCGATACTTGAAAGTTTGACATCAGATAAAAAAGGCATACTCATTCAAGGCAGTGCCGGGACGGGTAAAACGGTGATTGCAAGTTACGTAATTAAGCTATTGGTTACTCCCATTCGATATTTCGAACAATTTGAGATGGAAGATGAATTCTCTGAACACGCATATAGTCTGCTGAAACAATTTCGTCTGCAAAATGGGATCGATGAAAGCAATGAGGAACAGTTGAAAAATGAGATTGCTCTCGTTATCTCAATGACTTCTTTGCGAGGGAATATTCGTACTGTTTTTAGTCATATCGATCAGTTGGATCCAAAGATGGTTATTTCACCAACTGACATTTCTAAGCGGAAATATAGAGTTGTTTTAGTCGATGAAGCTCATCGCTTAAGGCAACGTAAAAATCTATCTGGGTATGGGGATTTTGACAAGAGCAATGCACGTCTGGAGTTAGGAAAGTTTGAAGGAACAGAATTGGACTGGGTTATAAACCAATCTGAACGCCAGATTTTTTTCTATGATAGAAACCAATCTATCCGGCCATCAGATATTGCGGATTTACGGTTTGAAGCGTTGGAGAAATCTAATCAGTATCTGAATTTTCAATTGCATACTCAAATTCGCTCAAAAGGAGGGAATCTGTTTACTGATTTTGTGAATAGGCTATTTGCATTAGATTTAGCAGAGGGAGAGACTTTCGAATCTGACGAATTTGAGTTCAAGCTCTTTGACAGCTTTGTTGCAATGCGAAATCAGATTCGGGAAAAAAATAAAGAGAAAGGATTGGCCCGTCTAGTCGCTGGCTTTAGCTGGAAATATAAAACCAGAGCCAAGAAGAATCGGGATCTATATGATATGGAGATTGAAGGAGTCAATTTACGCTGGAATTCAACATTGAAGGACTGGATCAATTCTAAAAAAGCAATTGACGAAGTTGGAAGTATCCATACTGTCTTTGGTGCTGATCTTAATTACATTGCTATTGTATTTGGAGAAGAGATCGATTATGATCCTGTCCAAGATAAGATCTTTATCATTCGAGATAAATACCAAGATGCTAATGGTAAAAATAGCACCGATGATAGTACCTTGGATTTTTATGTGAAGAATATTTATAAGACTATGATATTTAGAGCTATCAATGGGGTTTATCTCTATACTAGTAACCCTAATTTTAAGGCTTATCTGGAGCGTTATGTAATGAAGGCTGGCAAATAGTTTAATTGTTTAATATTATGGACCATAACTTTATAAGCTAATAAATACAGATGAATATTTACTAATTTTTAATTCTGTGCTAGAGCCGCGATACATTCCTCTCGTATTTCCCAAAGCTCATCTATTTTATAAGGAATTCTATTGATCTGGATCCAGCGCGATAAGTAATCTTTGTGATATTGAACCTTGAAGTCAGTGATTTGATCGGGGCTGATTTCGATTTCTTCTAAAAGGTCCAGCTCAAATTCGTCTACGTTCACACCAATGCCAGTAAAGTCCAACATGTAATTATCATTTCGCAAATAATTGTGGGCTTCTGGGATATATTTTAAATCATATTTGTTTAGAACTTTCGTTATTACCGGAGTATTGTCACTGTTCATTTTAAATATCCCAAGGACTAACTTGAGGTAATTATTTCCATTCTCGTCAGCCAATCTTTTTAATACAGCATGTTTTGTGCTGCAAGTGCCACATAGCTCTTCAAATAAAACAAGCTTATTATTCTTATCATTGTTTCTTCTATAATCAAGGTTGTCTACCCATTTACAAGCTTCAGCAAAGCTGTTTATGGCTAAATTGTTGAATGATCCAGAAACAACCCCATTCTTGCCTGCAATTTCAAAATCAATTACCTTCATTTTCTATTTCGATTATATTTTTTCCATCATTTTCGCTGGGTTAGAAAGCGGAGTGAATCCAAATTTTTCATATAAACCATGTGCATCATCAGTTCCTAATCCCCATCTTCGTATTTCAGCAAAGTCTTTATTTGACATTATTTCTTGCATCAGCATTTTTCCAAGCCCCTTGCCTTGATGTTCTTCTAAGATAAATACATCAAGCAACCAGGCGAAAACTGCACAGTCGGTAATAACTCTTGCAAAACCAATTTGCTTATTTTCTTGGGTAAATACACCAAAACAAATTGAATTTGCAATTGATTTTTCTATCGTTGCTTTACTTCTCGTTTTAGCCCAATAAGACTTATTATTGAGGAAATCGACTATAACCTCAAGTTGTAATTTACTTTTGTCGGTAGATATATAGTATTGTTCTCTCATAATATTTGATTTCTATTCTAATTTACATAAAGTTGCGTAAGTCATAGTAATATTAGGGTAATACAATAGCTTATTTCCAGTTGATTGGAGAGGTGCTTCATGTTTTAAATTACCTCACTTTTTGGTGTTTTTCAAATAAAGCTCTATTATATTTGTGTCAAACAGTAAAATGATGTCAAGATCGGTACGAAAAACTAAAATATTCGGGATTACTCCTTCAGAGTCTGAAAAGCAAGATAAAAGAAGATGGAATAGGACTTTTAGAAAAGTTTGTCGGAAATTGGTTCGTTTGGGAAAAGAGGCTCCTCATAAAATTCATAGTGTTACAGAGGTTTGGGCTGGTGCAAAAGATGGAAAACGATATAATCATAATGCTACGAAAAAGGATATGAGAAAATAGTTGATTATTCTCCTATTCCTATGTTTGAAAGATTGTCGATTGTACTTTGAATAAAAGCATCTGACGTCAAATTTTTCACTGTATTTTTATTGAGTATACCATTCTTTTCTTTTAAGACATACTCGCTAGCTTTAAACCACCGCATAGGTACTTCGTCTATTTCTTTGTCTGGCAAATAAGAATAAATGAAATTCAACTTTTCGATGTCGGAGACTATTTTCTTTACTTCATCAGCGTAATTTTTCAGTTGTGATACGCTTATGCTATCTTCAATCTTTTTTGTCAACAATCGGTCTTCATACAATCTCGATTCGGTGAGCTTGATGACTTCAATAAAAGAAGCGACAGATGAATCATCAAAGCCATCCCACCAATAATCGTGTAATAGTTCATTTTCGGTGTCAAAATAAAGCTTCCTTTCTTCTGTTGACATTAAAAAGCCTGGACGTACATAACTTTCTTTTGGAATGTCATCCCAAATAGCGGCCCATCTGGTTGTTTTGGAATAATAAAAAGATCCAGTAAACTCACTTTCCATATACCTGTGAATTGTTAGTCCCAATGACAAGTAAAATCCATTTTCTAACTTTTTTGAAAAAAATCCTTGTGCGCTGGGTATGGAATCTTTAAAATATAGGTATCCTAAGGTTGCTAAAGGAGCCTTGACTTTAACAATTAGTTTTGCTTTTGTTAACTTCATTTGTTCATGAATATTTCTCGCCTCAAAAGCTTCTTCAGTCAGTTCCCCATTTTTCTTAATGGCTTGCTCAATTAGTCCTAATTGCTAGTCGTTGAAATGGTTGGTGCTGTTTATTGTTCAATAATATCTTTATCTCCCGAAAAATTCCTCAAACAATTCTCCTTGCTTTTTACCAACAGCTTTTTCAATCAATAAAAGCTCATAAGCTTCAAGAGCAGCTTTTCGATAGTAAAGGTCCTTCAATCTATTTTCGTCAATTCCTGTCTTGATAGCTATTTCCTCTGTGGAATTTTTGATAGCCTCAAATTGCATCATAAATTTTCCAAAGTCATTACGAGATTTAGGAGAATATTTATTGAGCTTTAGATCCAGATTAGGATAAACGACTTTTGTCGCTTTGGGGCAAGAATCACCAAAAGCTTTGTATATTTTATGGAAAATTTCTGCTTTCAATTTTGCAACGGTACCACTGCGATATTTACTAATATCTGAAGCGCTCAAACCACTAATAGAAGCTAAATCTTTTGCTTCCCACTTTTTAGCTTTCAAATTCTGTTCGATATATGATCCAATATGATGAGAAATCATAATTTCTTTTTTATAGTATTTTGTATTTTAGAAAATAATATCTATATTTGATGTAAGTTTAACGAGTGAATATCAGGCGTTTTTAATATGCCTCTGAATATTGACGAGTCTCTCAACTTTTCGATTGATACCCGTGAAGGAGACAGTAAGGTTAAGCTCATTTCCCGCTAATGTTATATCTTTACATAACAGATTAACGTGGGGGTGAGCCTTGCTGTGAATTCGCTTTCGGGTATCACCTACAATAAAGTTTTTTTATTGTAGGGCTGAGCTAGGGCATTTGTTCTAGTGAAAAGAGTGTAGGATCAGTAAGGTTTCATCCCTTACGTATTTTAATGGGGCTCGTTCACATAGTTATTAAGATTATGAGAACATTTAAAATAACCATTTTCTACAATCAGTATTTACTCATTAGAGTTCGACTGTCACTGTGCTCTAGTAAACTATTGTATAAGAACTTAATCCGAGCGCCGGATTAGACGTTTATCAAATTAAACAGCACGTAAAGGCGAGGAGTCAATAAAATTGGCTTAAATGACTTATTCACATGAATAGCCTAATTCCCCTTAAACCGTGTCTGCCACCGACCCATTACTTCAATATTTAAATTTAAATAGAGAATAAAAGGCAAGAAGATGGCTTGTTCTAAATAATTGTTTTGCACCATAAATTTAGGCAAACTTTTCGTTGAAGACAAATCTCTATCTATAATATTGTCGTAATACAACAAAAGGGTCGGTTCTTCCTACCATTGTGGATGTCCGTGACGAACATATTATATAACCAGTAACAAAAAGAGTAAAACGGCATTCTGAGGTTTAGTTAATTATTTTTTTTTTAACAGTGTTTTATGCTGCGTTGAGGCTTTGGACTCGATAGGGGATTGTTTTATCCTTTTTTTTCAAAGAATCTATGCGGATACACGCCCTCAAAAGCCAAAAAAATGAAAGAGCTTTTTAAAAAACTTGTCGCCTTTGACCTGGCGATGTACGAAATCCATCATCTGGAGTATGATCCAGTAGCCTGTATTAAAGATTTTTGGGACTGCTATGATATGGATAGCTGTCGGAATTATATTGTAGAACTCCTGACTATTTATTTCGATCGGGAAAAGAATGTAAATCCCACGATTGGTATAGCCGAGGTGCAAAACTTTTCTATAGCCTTATTCCGAATGTTGATGGCTTATTTTCTCGTTCATTATAAAGGGATCAATCTGACTGAAATAGAGATCTCATTTCTGAAGAGCAAACGGTTCATCGCGTGTGAACTCGAAAGTAGTAAAGAAATCTACGATTTCTTTTATAGGCTGTCTCAAAACCACTAACAAACAAAATTATGAATACCCTAAAATTACGAGCCTTTGTAAGGCTATATATTCCCAGTATAGATAAAGCACAGATAAAGCACGGATATAGTACAGATATAGTACTGTTTACGCAAATGTTGCGTAAAAAAATTAGACAAGGAAAAACGTACTTTAAAGGTACTTCGATCCTGCTAAAAAAGCGCTGTAAGATTATCGCTCAGAACCTTCTAAAGAAAGCGAATTCTTCGAGCAGCTTTCGGGTTTTGTTTGAGGATCGTTCGACACTGCGTCGTACCAACGTCGCCTCTTCTTCGGGAGCGGTTCGACTGTTGTTCGAGTACGCTTCGGGTAGGAGTCGAAGCGTACTCGAAGCCCTGCCGAAGCCGAGCCGAAGAAGTGCCAAGTCTGTCTCGAACATGTCCCGAAGAAGTCTCGAAGCCGAGCCAAAGGTCAGTCGACGAGCCGGAGAGGTATCACCTTTTTCGGACTTTCGCCTGACCAACTTCGTCCCAGCTTCTGCCTTTCATGCTATTGGCATCGAATTTTCATCGGGATCTCATCGGGCCACACCGATCAAAACCCGATGCGGACTCGATGAAAACCCGATGAAATGTAAAAATTCGGCAGGAATTGCTCAAAAGATGGTCGACTATAGCTTGGCACAAGAAACACACAAGCTTGACTATAGCGCGACCCAAGGTTCACCCTTGCTAAGCCCTTGTTATACACAAGGACGACTAAAGGATTGCACAAGCCGTACCCAGAAAAATGAAGCTTTTCAGAAGGCTGGTGATTTAGAGTTGGCTGATGGAGTAGGATTGAAACGATCTGTTTTAAGTTGTTTTAAGCTGATCTGTGAGGTGAAAACGTCGTGTTTCGGTACTTTGGTTGGTTTGGCAAGTCGCGTCGCTCAACGGGCTTTAAAAAGCCTTCCATTCGTTGCGAATTATAAGCACGCATGTCGCATGGCATTAACATGCTTTTTCTTAATGATGGTTTCTATGTTTAGTTTATCGGCTCAGACGCCCCGCAAGGACAGCGGGGCCGATGGGCTATCCAGTCTCGTTGCGCTAAAACCGGGCGATAGGATTCCCGATGCGGTATGGAACCAGTCGCTCGAACTCAATTATTTCAATGGGAAAAAGAAAACAATTAAGTTCGCCGATCTGAAAGGGAAGTTGATCCTGCTGGATTTTTGGGCGACATGGTGCCCCTCGTGTATTGAGGGGTTTCCACATCTAGAAGATGTGTTGGCGATTAATAAAGATGAGATTGCTGTGCTGCTTGTCAATAGCACACAGACAAAGGATACACAAAAACGTGTACAAGATCTAAAGAAAAAATATAAAACGGCATATGGCTTTCAGACTTCACTTCCTTATCTATTTGGCGACACCATTTTCCAGCAATTATTTCCTCATAACGCGGTTCCACATGTCGTTTGGATAAATAAAGATGGTATTCTGGTTGCCAATACTTATGCCAATGCATTGTCAAAAGAAAATATAACAGCAGTGCTTCATACTGGAAATGCAGATTTCCATCAAAAAAAAATGAGGACCAATAAAGAAGTGGCTCTGATAACCAATGAAATGCTGAATAACGGATTTTATGCGGGTTCTGTTTTTCAGACTTATCAAGAAGGGTTAGATGCTAGTTCTGGAAATTATTCGTTCGACGGAAATCGGACCAGGTATCAGCTATTGAACCTCAGATTCTCTCAGCTCGTGGCCTTAGCATTTCAAAAAGAATTGAAAGGAATACCATGGAGACATTGGCAGTTTGCTACAAGCAGCGGGGTAAAACCTAAACAGCGGCTCCTGACCCCAAATCGTTATGAAAACAGTTTCTGTTATGAAATGGTGGTGCTGGATTCCTTGCCTAAGAGTAGAGCTAAACATTTTTTTGCGGAAGATTTTAAAAAGTTCTTTGGGATAAAACTCTCAGTAGAAAACAAGCCAACGGATGTATGGCGCGTCAGTTTCAATTCAGCTGCCGAAAAGGTCAGGAGCAAAGGTGGTGTTCCGGAAGTTTTCCTGGGAGATTCGCGGACGGAAATGAAATTCCGCAATATTCCTCTAGAATTGCTGGTAGATAACCTCAGCTTATATTTTCATCGTCCATTGGTAATTGGAGCGTTTAAAGAGGTGCTTGTAGACATGACCATTCCTAAAGATTTTGAAGGCTGGGAAGAGGATACGCGAAAGGCATTTCTCCGAGCAATGGGTTTAGAGCTTAATTCTGCGCAGGAGACTATTGCCTGTGCATCATTTTCATTAACGGATAGATAGGAGGGCAGGATATGTATATGAGAATGTTATGCATCCTAAGTGTTTGGATGTGCTGGCTTACGTCCTATAGTCAGGTAAAAGAAAGAAACATAGTTCGGGGAGTAATTCTATCAAGCGAAGACATGCGCCCATTGCAGGGCGTCACTGTGCAAAATTTGGTTACAAATATGCGTTTAAAAAGTGAAGCCGATGGAAGTTTCGGAATAAGGGGAGATTTGCGCGATACACTTCGGTTTTCGGCTATGGGTTATCAGGAATTACGGGTATTGATAAAGGATGTGTTGGCTAAAGGCAGGGTTTTGATGGCTGTAAAGGATAATTACTTGGAAGAAGTGCAGATCAATACGGGCTATCAGATTTTAAAACCCAATGAAACAACAGGTTCTGCCAGTGTGATTTCCAATGATATGCTCAACCAGCAAACTGGTACAAACATTTTAAACAGGCTCAATAATGTGGCCTCTGGGCTGAGATTTGAAAATCAGCCCAGTACTGTCAGTGACAGACAAAAGCTGAATTTTTCTGTTCGGGGTCTCAGTACCATAGATGGTAATCTTGATCCATTGATTGTATTGGACGGTTTTATTTATGAGGGCAATGTGGCTAATATAGATCCGAATAGCATCGAATCTATTACCGTTTTGAAAGATGCGGCGGCAAGTTCGATATGGGGCGCAAGGGCTGGAAACGGGGTTGTGGTCATCACTTCTAAAAAAGGAGGTCAGGGTGCTGGCAAAATAATGAATACCACATTTAGCAGCACATTGATTACAAAAGCGAAGCCAAACCTTGATCAGGTGTATCAATTGTCCAATAAGGATTTTATCGATGCAGAGTCGATGTTGTTCAATAAGGGATTTTACGATTGGCTTGGGAATGGTTTTCAGTATATCTCAGTCACGCCGGCTATAGACATATTTGACAGGACAAAACGTGGATTGCTGACTCCTGCAGATTCAGCAGATCTGATCAATGAGCTTATGACAAAAGATGGGAGAAAATCATACCGTGACCTGTTTCTCGAATCGCCCTTTTCGCAACAGTATTCCTTAAATCTTTCGGGCGGCAGTAGACAGTATAATTATGGTTTTTCCGGAGGCTATACCCGAGAAATAGACGAGTATGCAGGACGGTTCCGAAAGTTGAATTTACAGCTTACCAATAGCTTTCAGCCTACAGAAAAACTGGACATTGCGATCAACCTTTTGTTTACAAACAGTATTTCTGAATCAGGCAAGCCGAAGTTTGAATCACTTCACTACAACGGTAAGCAGGTGCCTTACATGGATTTTTACAATAATGATGGCTCTCAAAGCGCCTTTTATCCAGAATTTAGGGGTACTTATATGACCGAAAATTATGATACACCTTACTTAGACTGGGGGTATTATCCATTGTCTGATTATAAGCAGGCTGTTTCAACGACAAGATTGAGTGAATGGTATTCAACCATAAGTGGAAAATATAAAATTTTACCTTTTCTAGATGTAAGTGTCGGGTTCCAGTATCAGATTCAACAAACCGATCTGGAAGGAACATATAATGAAGAAAGCTATTATGCCCGAAAGAACATCAATCAATTTATGGAGGTTTCAAATGGGGGAAGTAGCATTACGTATCATATTCCCAGAGGTGGGATCAAGAGCAAAGACTTCTCCTCAGGACGGTCTTACACCGCAAGAACGCAGTTAAACATGAATAAGTCATGGGGCCTGCACCGATTGATCGGTATGGCTGGTGGAGAAATTCGCGAAACAGCAAGCAAGGGTGAAAATTATTGGGTATATGGTTATAAAGAGAAGCCCTTACAGGCAGTTCCGGTAGACTTTACGACATATTTCACTATAGTGCCTTCAATGGTGCCAATGGGTATTACGGGAAGTCCATCTTTCACTGATCGCGTGAACAGGTTTGTATCGCTCTATTCAAATTGGAGTTATATTTTTAAGGATCGATATGCCTGGTCGGGGAGCTTTCGAAAAGATGGAGGCAATATATTCGGAGCAAAAACCAACGATAAATGGTCACCGTTATGGTCTACAGGTCTCTCTTGGGATATCGGGAAGGAATCGTTTATCACCCATAAGGATGTAGATCGATTAAAGTTAAGGGCTACCTATGGTTATAGTGGGAATGTTGACCTGCGTAAAACGCCGCAGCCTATCGCCAGTGTAACTGCAGGGACTTATACAAGATTACCTGCATTGACGGTCTCAAAATTAAATGATCCATCTTTAAGATGGGAGAAAGTGTCCACCTTCAACCTTGGACTGGATTTCTCTTTGTTTAAAGGTCGTCTATCTGGTACGGTGGATCATTACATTAAAACAGGAAAAGATCTGTATGGGCTCACTGATTTTGATTATACCGCTTGGGGTAAATCCAATACAGTAACCAAAAATGTTGCATCAATGAGAGGAAAAGGCTGGGATATCACACTGTCAACGAATAATCTGGATAAAGCGGTGAAATGGAATTCCAGGCTGCTTTTGAATTTGAATAAGAACAAGACTACTGCATACTATAGGGCTTTGAATGGTGGCGTATCATCTTTTTTGGGCGATGGAAATACCATCACGCCAATACCGGGGATGCCATTGAATGCACTCTCAGCCTTTAGATGGATGGGGCTCGATAGTGAGGGAAATCCACAGGGTATCCTTCGTGGTGAAGTGAGTAAAGATTATATCGGTATCAACAACGCTGCATTTAACGACGGACTGGAAGGCGGCAGCATCGTTTTTTATGGTTCTGCCAAGCCGCAGGTTTATGGATCACTTATAAATACTTTCGGATGGAAATCTTGGACGCTTTCGCTAAATGTGAGCTATAAAGGAGACTATTATTTTAGAAAACCTGCAACTTCTTATTATAACCTTTTCAATCGGGGGATTGCTTTTCCTGATTTTGAGATGCGCTGGCAGCAAGCAGGGGATGAATTGAAGACTTCAGTGCCTTCGGTGCAATATCCATTGGAAGATTTTAGGGATGCGCTATATGTGCAATCTGAGGTAAATGTATTGAAAGCTGATCATTTGAGGTTAGAGTATATAAACATTTCATGGGATAAAACCCTGAGGCTTCAACAGCGCGATTTACGTATGAAATTTTATGGAAATGTAAGCAATCTGGGCTTACTATGGACTGCGAATAAGCAAAATATTGATCCTGAATTTCCTTATCGGATCTCGCCCCCAACGACTTTATCTTTTGGATGCCAGTTAAATTATTGATCATAAATGAATCTTGAAATGAAAAAGACGAAAAAACACTTTTGCTTTCTTACGATCTATCTCGCATTATTTGTAACATTCCATACATCCTGCAACAAGTATTTGGATATACAATCAAACAAAAATCAGGTAGTACCAGAGGATCTGACAGATCTTCAGCAGATACTGGATGGCTCGCAAAACATTAATTTTAATTTTTGTTCCATAGGTGAGGTTTCGGCTGACAATTACTTTTTGAAGCAAAAGGTATTTGATGGCCTGAATGAAGTGGGCAGAAAATTTTATACCTGGGAAAATCCCGTTTATAATTTTAATAACGATTGGGCAAAAGCCTATATCACTGTCTATAACTGCAATTTAGTGTTAGATAAAATTAAAGAAATTAAAAGAGCGGAGGCAAATAAAAATGACTGGGATAATGTAAAGGGCAGTGCCCTTTACTATCGTGCCAGCCAGTATCTTAGTTTGGTATGGACTTATAGCAAAGCATATCAGGACGATACATCTCCGAAGGACTTGGGTATTGTGCTGCGCAGTACCTCAGATTTTAATGTAAAGTCTGAAAGAGCAACTGTTTTAAAGACTTATCGTGTTATAGTGGATGATCTTTTAGCTGCCGCAGACATATTGCCTGATAAAGCAATTCACGTCATGAGACCATCAAAAATAACAGCATATGCGGGATTGGCGAGAGCTTACCACTCGATGGCGAAATACGATTCAGCTCACTATTATGCGGACAAGGTCTTATCGGTAAATAAAGAGCTGATGGATTATAACAACGCGGCTGAAGTAAAAATTTTAGCTTCATATCCTTTTACAAGATTTAACAAGGAAACACTCGGATATTTTGAACTTGTGACCATTAATGCACAAATAGGAGTTAATAACGCTAATATTGATTCAACTCTATACCAGTCTTATCATGTTAATGACCTAAGAAAGCAGGCCTTTTTTAAAATGAATGCAGATGGCTATGTTTCGTTTAAAGGCAGTTACGCGGGTAGTGCAAATCTATTTGGTGGGCCTGCTGTTGATGAAATGTTTTTAATCCGTGCGGAATGCGCTGTAAGAAAAGGAAGCATTCGGGAAGGAATGGATGATATGGATTATCTATTGTCCCGACGTTATAAAATTGGAAGTTATATACCAGCTCATTTAGAGGTTCAGGAAGAAGCACTTGATTTTGTTCTTCAGGAAAGACGGAAAGAGCTGCTCTTTAGAGGTTTGAGATGGATGGATCTGAAACGTTTAAACGAAGAGGGGCGGGGAATTCAGCTCAAAAGAAACGTGAACGGGAAAGAATATATGCTCAAACCGAGAGATAATAAATATGCACTACCATTGCCTGAAGATGTGATTATGGCGACTGGAATGCTTCAAAATCCTATTTAAGAAAAATCTTTATAATAGTCTTTTTTTGAATTATATACCTTAAACGAGAGACCAGCATTATTTGAAACTGGTCTCTTGTTGAAGGACAGCCAATAGATTAATTGGAAACGAAAATCTTCAAACTAATCTTTGGCCAATACGAAAAATTAGCTTCTGTTGTGAATGTTAATTTCAGTTTCACTATCTCCACCACTTCGTTCAGGGATAAAACCCGAACCAGTAGAGATTTCTGTTAACTCAATTTGACCGGGATCTAGTTCCCCTGCCGAATTTAGGTCTGAGGTCTCCACTTGCATAGAACAGGCTTTATTGTCACCTGAACAGGATTGACCATTTGGTGTCGTTGTCCAATTCGACTCGTTTGAAACCTCTCCGCTCAATAGCGGATTTCCCTTGAAATAAACAGTTACAGGAGCTAAACTTTTTCCTGTATAAGCTTCAGCACCTTTAAATGCTGAGAATCCGGTAATCATGGCTCCGCCTAATATCATGTAGCCATAATTGTTTAAAAATTTGGTTAGCATAATGCTACCCTCCTTTCTGTATTGCAAGCCAATAATTGATGAGTAAAGTTGTTGGCCTGCAAACTTTTGGTAAGTAATTGTTGTCGGTACGGTTCTGTGTACCGATCGTATCTGTATGCCAGGCTGCCTACTATAGGCCTACTGACGGTGTCATATACTGGAGCATGGTCTATGCTGTCTGGCATAAACCAGATTTCATGTGTTGATTTAAATGTTGCGTTTTTATAGCTTACAATTCCTGTTGCTAGAATAACCGTTAGAAAGAGGCCGACAGCGGTCTTGTTGCTTAAGTTGTTTCGGCCGTGTAGCAAAACCTTACGATTGAGTATTTGCCCTGCTAGCGATAGACCAAGAATAACGAGATTAAAGAGCAGATGCGCTGTCCAGGAGATATGACTGAGAAAGCTGGTACACATGCAAGGTTTCTTGTCATATACATCGAGGACGCCAAGGGCAATATAAATCGAAAATAAGGTGATCATGATAGTCGATGCTATCCAGCCCCAATGCTGTAAGCGGCGTGAAGGCAATCCAAGCAAAGCTCCGATGCCAATTTCCAGCAGCGGAAGCAGCCAGAAAAGTATTGGCGCAAGGATGCTAATGACCGGTTGTTGCTGTAGGGCAATATGAAATGCACTGAGCTGCCAGAGTTTTTCAATACCCACATAAACCCAAAAGAGGATCATCAACCCCCGAAGGACTTTATAAATCGTTGTATTGGTTTTGTTCGCTTCCATAGCTTAAATTATTTGTACAGTGGTACTTATTATTTTTCCCCGCTGTTTTATTCTTTCCAAAAACAGGGCGCCATACCTGTGCGCCCTGCTCGGGTACAGCGGCCTGCTTCAGCGTCAACTTCTACCTTTCGTACGCTTCAAAACAAAGATAAATCGGATTTCAGCCGGCCGCAGGGGTAGTAGATAAGCCTTGTTGAGCCTACAAATACGGTTTTAAATAGTTGTATGTAAGGGGTAGGGGAATTGGAGACGAAATGGTCGCTAGGAGCATGGCGTAGCAAAATAGCCGATAGAAATGATTTTAAACAAGATTTAAAACATGATCAATCCTGTTTGCGCAGGGGTAACGGGGGAATACCCCTGCTTTTTAAAATTTGGATGGATTTTTACCCATTTAATTCGGGGAACTTTTCGTGCAATTCATTCAGCATCGTTTTCAGTACTTTGCGTAGGTGGACAGCAGCCGGAAATTCGCTGCCCCTGTCCATCTTTGTGAGGCTGTGCATCGAAAGCAGTATGCCTTCCTTGGTTTTGACGAGTTTTGAAAATTCTTCCGCAGCGTCCTTTTTCTCCGACGAGCGCATGACTTTGGCCTTCACACATAAATGTAGCCAGAGCTTGAGTTCCTTGCCATTCAGATTGCTATGGATAAACCGATAGGGAACAGCACTGGATGACTTATCATCTGCCGATTCCAATTCAATATACTGGCACATCAGTATGAGCAGCGTGCTGCGGTTGGGATCATAGGCAAAGTCCGGGATGGCAGAGAAATGCTGCGGATAACGCAATAGATTTTCGGTAGCGACAGGGTCGGATTCGTAGGACTCCTTCCAGCGATTTAAAAAACCGATATGGTTAAAATTGAAATTGATCATCAAGATCAAAAAGCGGGAAGGCCAGTTTTTATGCTGGCGTTCATCCTGGGCCAGTTGCCTAAGTGCATCAATCAGCTGAACAAGGTATTGCTGATGATGATATTGCAGGTAGGGTATTTTGCCCCGTTGCAAAAGGCTTGCAATAGCGGAATGCACTTCATCCAGATAAGCTTGGGGAATCTGTTTATGCCTTAATTTCTCTAAGGTGTCCTCGAGGTGAAGATCTAGATATTGCCTGATGCGTTTTTCATGATGCTGCGGTAGCGGTGTCAGGGGATTGATATCTTTCTTAAATAAAAATTCTACACTTTCCAGTAGTTCCTCCAGACGACGGAGCGCGTCAAGTTCCTCGGGAATGGACTGGTCGCAATAGCTGTATAATACTTCATGTAGACGAAGCAACTGCGTATGGTAGAGCTGTACGCCTCGAATCGCCTGGTCGGTATGGGTATATTGCCGATGGATAGCCAGGGCATCGTTCAAATGTTCGGCACAAGCAGAAGCGATCGATTCAAGTTGTTTAGTGCGGCTGGAAGGGCTGATATGGGCAAAGGTCTCTATTAAAAGCATCAGGGGATATAAACTTGTGATCATTTGTACCTCCGTTTCATTTCTTTGTGATACCATGGCCAGCCATACACACCTGGATGCAGCGTCATGTTCAGCTTGCCGCCTTCTTTGGCCTGCTCAAAAGTCTTTGGATGTACCTCTACCGGAAATTGGTATTTCTCATCTTCATACGTAAATGATACCAATAATTCATGTATATCGCAGCAAACTGGGCATTTCTGGATGACTTCGGCCTGGATATAGACCGCTTTGGGGCTATCGACATGGCGGCAATTATTCATAATAAGGTTCATCCGGATATACCAGGTACAGGCCAGGAGCATCAGTGGAAATTGGATGGCGTACAGCGTAATCAGATTGGCACGTTTAAAGAAAATTAAATGGGCTACCGCACAGCTGCCGAGGGCGATAGGGAAGGCATGTTTAAATGCTGGCTTGAGCGGCTGCGAACTGAGCAGCAGTTCATAGGGTAAGCGGTCATACACGGCTATGCTGCAGATCTGAATGCAAATAAAAAATAGAACAAAAAGCTGGAGCACCAGATGGTGGCTGCGGATTTCCAAAAAAGGGATCAGCAGGACGAGGACACCGATACTATATACCTTTAGGTAAAATGCCGACGCTAAAAAGGAACCATATACAGTTACCACGATCGCGATAAAAATCAGGATGTGATTGCGGCTGATCTGTCTGAAAAGATGCATGGGAGGTCTCATACGCAGGGCTGTTAAATCAATGATTTGATGTCAAGTTAAAATTACCTATAACGCATGCTATTTGACATGAATAATATCTTTATTTCAATAAGCGTATATTTTTAGCATCGAACTCCTTTTTTCTGTAACGAGGCGTCCAATTTATACAATAAAGACGGTGTTTATAAGCTAAAAAGGTGTGTTGATGGGCATTTGGAAGGACACAAAAGGGTGGTTTACCTGTCTGATGGTACTGTTTAAAAGAAATAATGGCTAAATTTAGTATACAGAAATTTTTTTAATAGGAGATTTTTGGGAAGGATTAGCCTCGCCTGCATTTATCTATCGATCAGTTCAAGGTTAATCTTTGAAATTAACAGTACATTATGGAAAGTAACCAACAGGTCAAGTATGCTAAAGATACGGAGATGCACGTACATTATCCAGATTTCATCTGGGTGTGGATCGCTTCGTTTCTTTTTGGCGGCATCTGTTGGTATATCGGAGCAGTCACAGCGCTATCAGGCTGGTTTGATAGCAGACCACTGATTGTAAGTTATCTATTTAATGTATTTATCGCTGCATTGACACTCTTTTATATAAGATGGGGGATCAAGCTGTTGGATAAAAAGAAGAGCTGGCTGCTGCACATGGGCGATCGGCTGGGCACACAATTCTTTTTCTGTGTACTACTACCAACCGTAGCCCTATTTGGTATTCTCAAACCTGTTGCAGCACCTAAAAGCGAATGGATATGGCTGCCTTTATTGGTGATCTTTGTCTGTATCCTGCTTTTTAACATGATTTATATCACCTTTTTTTATTGGAGTATTTATCGGAAAAGGGAACGGTATCTGATCCGCTTGGAACGTACTTTAGAAAGGCAGAACAACGTAGCAGTCAACGCGGATAGGCAAATTGACGCACAATCTTTTGATTTGTATGATACTATAGATCCGGCACCGGTCGATGAGACCGTTAAGGAAACGGATGTTGTGGAGGAAATCGATCTGACACTGCTCAAATCGATAAATCCGGCACAGGAGGAGTTTGTGATCAACAACAAATACCTTACGAAAAAGATAATGTACACGGAGCTGGGGATATTTCTATTTGAGAAGACCAATAATACGCCTATCGTTAAGCTATACCTAAAAGAAGATATGGAAGATAGCAAAGGCTGCGAGCAGCGTAGCCTGAACGAAATTGTGCGCGATACCCACGGCTTTGTGCAGAAAATAGACCGGCATCACGCGATACCATTGGACATGATCAAGGCCTGCTATCAAATAAAGGGCGGTCGACTTCGGATTTTTTTACACACGCCCTTTGGCGCTATCGACAGTTTTGAGGTTTCGTCGACCATTTCCCGTAGGATAAAAGACTGGGTCATGCTGCAGGTGCCTATCGTAAAAGAGAATACAATAACTAATAACCTTTAATAAATGGATTATGGAAAGCATGAAAAGCGACACTTGGAAATGCCGGGCCACAGGAAAAGTGGCATTTCCATCCCGGTTCGATGCCCAATATGCGATGTTCCGATTCAAATTACGTTCGCGTGTCAAAAATGTCACCAATGGTAAACGCATCAAACACCGCATGGGTAAACCGGCTTGCCGAAGAGCCTACTATTGCAGGCTCTGTAAAGGATACCATATTACGAAATGGAAAAAGGACAATTTTGAGCGTTACAAAAAAACAGCCTTGACCTGGGATGTTTCGTCCAGCATAAGCGATTGGAATTATTTATTGGAGTAGTGTAAAAGTTTTCTACTTGTGTCAGCTAGAAATCCAAAAATGAAATGTTTGCTTACCAGCCAAGGTAATATTCTTCGAATTTTAATAAATTAGTGGGATGAGATATTTAATAGTCCTATTGTTAAGCTGTTTCTGTTGCTATTCTGTCCTTGGGCAAGACCAAGCGAAGGGAAATAATGCAGGTAAAGTTGAAAAGACCTATGTACTGGTTGCCAATAAGATCAATACCGATTTTAATTATAAATTGTTGGATGATTTTGAGCAGTCTTTTTCAGCCTTGATCAAGGAAAATAACAGTCGGGAACTCCTATTCAATCCAATAAATGGCAAATACCACTATTATAAATTTGTTGCCACCTATAAAGCAAGGGGTATCTCACCAGATAACAATTCTGCAAAGCCAGAGCAAACCTTTCATAATATCTTAATCATCAAAACAGATGACCAGCAAAAAATCGTTGATGGCTATCATTTTGTGCTCGAATGGAGCGAAAAGCCATTATCCTACCCTCTATTTAAGATGAAAGCTACAGGTCTGACCTTGCAGGAAGGCTTATCATTAAAGCAGCTGAATCTAAAAAGAGTGATGGATAATACGGATTTTGATGGCGATGGAAAGATCAAATTATCCAGCCGGTAGATCTTTTTATCGAAGTATTAGTGTGCTGCTTATTGGCTTTCCTTTAGGATGCGATCTTTGGGGCCATATGCTCATTAATGCTTCGTCTTTTCCTTTCATATAATTCTCGATCGTATACTTAATATTGATATCAGGTTTTAGCGGTCCTTTCTTCCCTTTCCATACTTCCCAGTATTTCGTCGAGTAGGCAATCACGATGTCTGATTTTGGTAAATTGAATCCTCTCACTTCTCCGTAATGATTGATTGAACCACTGGTTTCTTCACCAATAAAGGTTGCACTAGAATTTTTCTTCAGTTCAACGGCGTTCATCACAGCCGAGGAGAAGGTATTCTTGCCTATCAATACAAAAAAACTGTCTTTTTTATTCAGGTAGCTGTTTTTGATTTGGTCAATAAATGGTGTTAAAATACCGGAATTCCCGCCGTTGTTATACCTTAGATCCAGCACAATTTTATTGGGATGTTCGGCATTGATCAACGTGAACAACTCCTGATTGAATTGATCGAAAGGGTGGGCCGGATCTTCCCGGCATGTCGTATAATTAAAATAAAGGATTTTATGAGCAGCGTCATAATCGTACCAATAGTTTCCTTTTTTCTTTTTTGAAAGTAGATTGACTGCACCTGCTGTTAGGTTTAATTTTTTTAGGTCATTGCCTTCCGATGACGTCAATTTTATCTTACTGATTTTATTGTTCCGGTCAACAAATGTGAATGCTGCTTCTTTGTCCGAATCGATGATGCCAAGGCCTTTTAAAAAAGCCGGATTGTTGATGAAACGGAGCAGGTGATCATTGAAATACGAGCGGTTTTCACTTAGGATAGCCTCCTTAAACAAAGCATTAATCTGTTTGAAGCTGTGGTTATTGATTGCGACTAATTTGGTTCCCAATAACGATGCAAAAGCTGGATCTATAGCTGTTATGTAGACTTCATCATTAAACATATCCAGCTGAATGGGAAGTATCCGATTGAATTTTGCTTCAACAAATGTATGCTCATCTTTTATACTTACCATAAGTTTGAAGAGCGCTACGGTGAAGGTCTCATAATTCAACGAATCCGCTTTGCTGGCAATGTCATCGACGAGCTTCTCAAAGCTAGCTTTTGTGGTTTTAGCAAATAGGTTGGTATGTTTGGCGGGCAATGTTCTTTTTAAAAAATCGAGGTCTTCAAGAAAGTCTGCTTTAGTCAAGGTCTGTGAAAAGCCGAGAGTAGAAACCAAAACAAATAGGATAGTAAATAGTAGTTTATTCATGATCATTTAAATGCAACCTGCGGTAAATAATAGTATAATTCTAGGTTTTTCTGTTTATAAAGATATAAATTTTCTTCAGTAGAGAAAATGGAAAAGAGGCTGTTTGAACTGTGATTGATATTAATTCTTGGCAAACCTATAATTTAATCCAACCGCAATTCCCAAAACCTGCACGCGATCATAATTTCTCCCGGATTGGAAAGGAATGAGCGAGTACATCTTATAGTGTGGGGACAGCGTAACAGCAAACTGTTGGGATAATGGAATTTTTGCCCCCAGTCCGATATGGAAACCTATACCATTCTGCTTGTCTACATGACTATTTGAGTTTTGCTGGATATGTAACATAGGTCCCGCATTTGCATAAAGGTATTTTAAAAATTTTATTCTGGCGTCTAAAGGAAGCTCCCAAATAGAAAGCGCCGAGGAGTATTGCATCCGCTCCACCGATGGATCGACTATTCCTGATGTTGTCGTGATATTCTGGTGGGAATAGCCCAAGCCTGCACCAAAAGACCATGTTTCATTATAGCGGTAACCTACACGGAGCAATCCAGCCATATAATTCTTACTGTCGTCGCTACCGGCTCCAAAAGCGTTCTTTCGTGGTCCAATAGTACTCTCAGCAAGTGGAGTAATAGATAGTTCGATGTCATAACCGCCGCCATTGTTTTGCTGAGCATAGAGGGAGGTTGCTGATAAAGTTAATAGGGAAAGGGATATCCCGGAAAGTAATTTTTTGAGCATATGAATGTATGGTTATAGATTTTATAATTGTTTTCTCTTGTAATTGGCACTAGTTCCCACTAGAAATCTAACTGATAGCGTGTAAAGCTTCCTTTTTCTGAATTAACAGTGGCGGCCTTGTCGAATTGTAAGGGGTTCGGTCCATTATAGCCTTGCCATTTTAATACAGATTCCATATCGGCAGGAATGGTTACCCTAACGATGGTATCCAAATCACGAGGAACAGGAGCAATAGAAAAACCCGTATTGGATTTCTCTGGACCATAGCTAACCGAAAGCATCTTCAAATCGAGTTTTTTGACATTTTTTACATGCAACTCCATTTCGCCCCTTTTAAACAGCATTATTCGTTCATCAGTTGGCATGTCATACTTGAGCTCGTCCAAGTCATAGGAAGCTACGCTTTGATACGAATCTGGATGATATGCATTAAGATAATAACCATTCTTTTTGACGCTAACTATAAAAAAGCCATGTTCGGATAGGTATTTGCTGGCATCAAATCGAAAACTATATTTCCCTTTACCATCTGTCTTTGTTTTCCCCAAACTTATAGATGGTTTAAGGAACAAACTGTAATATTGGAAAGAAATCCCAATTTCTGCATCAGATAATAATTTGTTCGCAGGAGTATCCACTACAACGCCCGATAGTACAATACAATTCTGCGCACAGGTTGTGCCATCGCGCTCATCTTTTTCGCACCCAAATAGAAACAATGGTAGGATAAAGAAAAACCATTGCCCTTTATTTACTTTTTCAAATATGTTCAGCATAATAATATAGAATAGGTCAGTAAGAAGTATTAAAGGAAAATCAATAAAACTGCGCATTTCGTTAAAATAGGTCTTTTCATAATTTATTTTGATACTATACTATTGCAAACGGAAATAATATGCGTTATGCTACAAACTTAATAAATATAAGTTAATAGTTCGCCAGACGTTAAAAGCTTCAATTTGATCACAAATTATCGGGCATTTGCGCGGATAATGTCTCCCAATTGACCAATACATGATAAGCTATTGGAAAATTTATTGGTGTAGTGTAAAAGTTTTGTGCCTGTGTCAGCTAGAAATCGAAAAATGAAATGATTGCTGGCCAGCTAAGGTAATATTCTTTGAATTTTAATAAATTAGTAGGATGAGATATATAATAGTCCTATTGTTAAGCTGGTTTACTTGCTATTCGGTCGCTGCACAAAACCAAACGAAGGGAAATAGTGCCGGCAAAGATGAAAAGACCTATATATTGGTCGCCAATAAGATCAATACCGATTTTAATTACAAGATGCTGGATGATTTTGAGCAGTCTTTTTCGGCATTGATCAAGGAAAACAACAGCCGTGAATTGGTATTCAATCCCATAAATGGCAAATACCATTATTATAAATTTGTCGCCACCTATAAAGCAAGGGGTATTTGGCCCGATAGTGATCCTGCAAAGCCGGAGCAAACCTTTCACAATATCTTGATCATCAAGACGGATGACCAGCAAAAGATTGTAGATGGTTATCATTTTGTGCTCGAATGGGGCGAAAAGCCATTATCTTATCCCTTATTTAGGATAAAGTCTACAGGGGTGCCTCTGCAGGAAGGCTTGTCATTAAAGCAGCTGAACCTCAAAAGAGTGACCGATAATACGGATTTTGATAGCGATGGTAAGATCAAACTGTCGAGCTGGTAACGTTTAAAAAAGTTAAGAATATCTTAGAACAATTGTATGGAATTGGATAGCCTTTATATTAGTATTCGAATAGAAAAATCGAGATTGAACGAGTTTTTTTCTTTTAAACCGATTTCCCCGAACAAAGACGATAATTGGTCGCAGTGGTGGGAGAGCCGGCAGATGTACAGCAAAACAACGTTGGAAATTATTCCAAGTTATTCACAGGCGCGCATTCGTGAAGTCTTCGATAATCTGCTTAAGGATAGATTTTACGGTGCGAAGGAGTATTATGATGAGGAAAAGCAACACTGGACATTTGCCGTATTGAACTTCAGTGAAAACTATCTTGAAATATTGCCGATGCTGGCTCTCTTAAAACAACTGGAGGGCTATGTTTTGGAGGGTTATGCTCTGATTTTTGACTGGATGTGGGGTGGTGATACGGTGATGGCGTATGTTGACTTTACGGCGGGAAGTGCCTTGCTCGAAACGGTTACTGAATCTTATGCGGTCGAACTCAAACGGTTTGAAGAAGCTAATCAAGGCTTACAATCGCTGGCTGAAGAGCTGGGGGCCGGCTAACAGCTAGAAGTGGCTTCCTTAAGATCAGTTTTTTTAGATAGTTCTCGTCATAACTAAATGAATAACCATGATCAGTCTCAAGGAGATATCCAGCTAAATCATCGTGAAAATATATTTTTGCTTCGCGTGCCATCACTCTCTAATTTGATCAATTACACCAACTTCTTTGCCAAATAACGCCAATATGTCGTTTACTTTGTCTAAACGTAATGTTTTTTTTCCTTGCTCGAGATCGCGTACAAACCGTAAGCCGACTCCAGCATTAGCAGCTAAGTCTTCCTGTGTTAGCTTTAATTCTTTCCGTTTCTGTTTTACAAACATTCGTAGTGAATCCATAATTATACCCTTTCTGATATAAATAGAGCAAATATTCTTAAATTATACTACATCGGGTATAAATTATGCGTTTTATATCTTTTTATACCCGTTCGGGGTGGAAATTTTAAAATCGATATGGGAAGGGTAATAAGCTCATAATGACGTAAAAAGATGATACCTATCTGGTTTTAGTTCAGGTATGTGCATATTATAACCTAACATCACCTTATTTTAACCTCTTTTATTTAAGCATTGCAACACTAGATTGGCTTATGTATATTTAATGTCATATTGACATTTATTTAAATCTAAATTGTTATGAAGCCAGTTCAATTTAAAGTTCCTGCCCCTCAGGATAAATCTATCTATATTCAAGAAGATGTACTGGATAAATTCTATCCTTATATGCATCGTCATGAGGAATATCAATTAATATGGATTAAAGAAGGTATCGGCCAACTACTTGTTGACGATAATGTACATGAATTTCAGCCCGGAGACATTTTTCTTCTGGGAACAAATCAGGCCCATGTTTTTAAAAGTTTCATTGCACACGAATGTGTGCGCTCTGTCTCTTTATTTTTTAATACCAAAGGAGCGTTGTCTACCATGTCGACGATGCCCGAACTAAGAAACCTGCTTGATTTTGTGAATAATTGTCAGCGGGGATTTAAAGTTCCACCCAAACTTCAGGGGCAGGTATGTTATCATATTGAAATACTGCAAAAGTCTGACTTTCTGGATCAGCTCGTAAATTTCTTTTATTTGTTAAAATCACTCAGCAAAGTATTCAGCGAATTGGAGCCTCTTTCCGGTGTACGATTGGCCAAAAGGGAGATATCTAAACCTTTCCGAATAGAGAAATTATGCAAATTTTTGGAAGAACATTTTAAAGAGGATATCAGCTTGGATGAAATCGCTGAAAAGGCAAATCTGACACCGCACGCCTTCTGCCGCTATTTTAAAAACTGTACGGGAAAAACTTTTGTCGCTTATTTAAATGAACTGCGCATCCGCGAAGCCTGTAAATTATTGGGGCTCGGTAGGCACGATTCAATATCTTTAATAGCCTATGATGCCGGCTTTAATAGCATCACTAATTTTAATCGTGTGTTCCGAAATATCTTGGGTATATCGCCCAAAATATATGTCCGAAACTACAGGAATTATCTATACGATTAAGGGGCTTTATCTGCTCTCATTCGATTCCGTCTAACGATTACAGGTAAATACCGCTGTGATGGTTAGACGGAATCGCTGTTTTATGCCATATTTTGTAATCCTATACCTCGCCTGGAAGCATCCTTTTCTTTTGTTAAAATGTTAGAATGAGTGGGTAAGATCTGACCGAAAACCGCTGTTTCGAAGTACTATTTTTGTTACATAAAGAAGAACTAATCAATTTTCTAACATGCTGTAACAGCCTTTTTTTCAAAAGGGAACGCTTTATCCGACGGGGTAAACGTGCAGCTGACAGTATGCTTAACTGAACACCTGCTTAACGAAATTATGACTATGTATGAAAATCTTCCAAAAAAATGCTTAACGGGTATTTTTATGCTGCTGCTGTTCGTATGTCAACAGCTGTACGCGCAACAACAGAGAACGGTCACGGGGATCGTTAAAGACGAAAAAGGTATGCCTTTGTCTGATCTCAGTATTTTAGAGAAAGGCATCAGGAATGCTACCAAAACAGATGCCGATGGAAAATTTAGCCTAAAGCTTAAATCGGCCAATCCGACCCTGATTTTTAGCTCCATTGGTTATGTGCGGCAGGAGAAACAGCTGCGTGATGGCGAAAATACACTTCAGATCACGATGAGGGAAGATGGAACGGGGCTTGATGAGGTGGTCGTGATGGGGTATCAGGATGTGCAGCGCCGAAAGACAACAGGAGCTATTGCTACTGTAAAAGGTAAAGATTTTGAAAATACGCCCTATGCAACCTTCGATGCCATGTTGCAGGGACGTGTAGCTGGTCTGACGGTATTGAGTACTTCGGGCGAACCTGGTACCAATAACATCGTCAATATCCGCGGTACCAGCAACTTGGGCTTGGCAGATAATCAGCTGCAGGCTCCTTTGTATGTGATCGACAATATTATCTACGACGTGAGTGATATACAGGCTGCTTATGGGAACGCCAGTCCTTTGCAGGCCATTAATCCCAACGACATTGAATCGGTCGATATCCTGAAAGATGCCTCGGCATCGGCCATTTATGGTGCCCGTGCCGCAAATGGGGTTATTATCATCAAAACCAAACGTCCGGCACAAGGTAAACCCGAAATACGGATCTCGGCATACAACGGGGTTTCTAGCCGTCCGGCGATGAAGCCGATCACCGTGGGAGCTGCAGAACGAAGGCTGAAAATGAATTTGCTCTATCAGGGTGGATCTTATGACTGGTTCAACAATGGCTCCATCAGCCCCATGTTGACAGATAGTTTAAATCCGGCCTTTAACAACAATACGGATTGGCAGGGCCTTTTTCTACAGTCGGCCAATATCAACAATGTCAATGTGAGCATCGGTGCTACTATGGAGAAATTTTTATACCGTTTCTCGGCGCAGCGTTACTATGAGCAGGGGGTAATGATGGGTTTTGAAAATGAGAACCTCACACCACGCCTGATGTTGCAGGCCAATCCCACCGACAATTTTCAATTCGAGACCAACTTGTTCGCGGGTTTTACTAAAGCAAAACATGGTTCGGGGGACGATCAGAAGTATCCATTTAATACCTGGGGATTTCCTTCTTCTTTCTATCAGCTAACGGACGTAGACCAACAGATCTATACGGGGCGCTACGATGGTATGATGGACCGTGATAATTCTTTCAGCCTCAATGGAAACTTTGCCGGCACACTTAAAAAGTTCCTGATCAATGGCTTGACCCTGCGCTCGCAGTTTTCATTTAACGTCAATAATAATACGCGCGATCTGTTTCGTCCTGTACTGCTTACAGGCTATAGAAACTATGCACAGAATTGGACGAACCAAAATAAGCGCTGGGAATGGGAAACCTATTTTAACTACATCAAGAGCATTCGCAATACCCATAATTTTAGTGCTGTTTTGGGGACTGGTATTGAACGCAATACCTCCAATAATAGCAGGATGACTGGCTATAACGATAATGGAAATTATGTAAAAACCGTAACCGGCATCCCTTCCGGGCCAGATCTCTATGCAACGACTTCCATCAGTGAGCGCTCGCGTGTATCGGTATTCGGTCGTTTTGGATATGATTACAAGGACAAGTATCTGCTTTCTGCAAGCTACAGGATGGATGCATCGTCGCGTTACAGCAAGGACAACCGCTGGGGTATTTTCCCGTCCATATCTGCCGGTTGGGTACTTTCGGAAGAACCATTCTTCCAGGGCGTTAAAAATGCCATATCGTTTTTCAAAATAAGGGGTAGCTATGGCGTTACGGGGCGTGATCCAGGCTCATACTACGCGCGCTATACGGGGCTGACTTTCGACGCATCTTATGCAGGATCGGTGCTGGAAAATGGTATCGGTGGTTCGGTACTCTCCTATAACGGTAAACCGACGGTATCTCCTGATTATGCGGCGGCGGCAACATCACCGACAATCAAATGGGAGCGCTCGCCGCAGTTTAATGCAGGATTTGATATGAACCTGCTGCACGATCGAGTTACTGTGACTGCCGATTTTTATGTGCGCGACTCCAAACAGTTGGTATACGATTTGACCATGCCCGCTACTTCAGGATACAGCACTGTTTCCAACAATTTTATCAGTGTGCGAAACAGTGGTGTGGAAATGACAATTATCTCCCGAAATATGGCTCCTTCGTCACCGTTCCAGTGGACGACCAATTTCAATATCGCTTACAATAAAAATTATGTCACCAGTCTTCCTGATGGCGGAAAGGAAATACAGGTAGGACCACCATGGATGCAACGCGCCCTGAATGTAGGGCAACCTATTTTTCCATTCAAAGTATGGGATGTGGATGGGGTATATGCGACCAATGCAGACGTGCCTGTCGATCCATTGACTGGTAGGAGAATTGCTCACTTTAATCGATCGGTACTCTATCAGGCCGGTGATCCGCGCCGAAGAGATGTCAATGGGGATTACGTGATTGATTACAACGACAAAATTGATATGGGTAATCCAAATCCCGACCTCGTGGGCGGTTTTATTAACCAATTTTCTTACAAGAATTTTAGCCTATCGACGCTCGTGAGCTTTGTTTTCGGACGCTCTTTGTGGAACGGTTACCTGTCGGATAAATTACAGGATGCCGGTTCTTCTACCCTGTATTCGACCTGGGGAACCAATTCTGCGATAGCAGGCGATTTTAAACCCAGCGACTTTTGGATGAAAGAAGGTGATCAGACCAAATACCCAACTTTATTTCGCAACACGGTAGACAACTGGCACATCGCTAACAGCACGTTTGTGGAAAATGCCAGTTTTGTACGCTTGAAAAATATTCAGCTGAGCTACACATTCCCACAGGCGATGATCAAGAAACTTAAATTGAAAATGCTCCGCATCTATGGGGTGGTGGATAATGTGGCTGTCAAGTCATGGTCTTCGGTGCCAGACCCTGAAGCGGTGGAAGCCAATGGTTATTCAACGGGTAACGGTTACCCGATCCCCAAGAAATGGACAATAGGCTTGGATGTTACCTTTTAATCACGTCATTTCCATCGTACAACGGTGGCTTAAAATTATTTAGAGATGAAAAGAAAAATATTGTTTTTAATGCTGAGTGCTTTCATGTATCTCGCTTCAGGCTGCTCCAAGTTTCTGGACATTGAGCCTGTCAGTTCGGCAACCGACGAGAACTTCTGGAAAACGCAGGAAGATGCCAATAGTGCAACCAACGCCATGTATGCGCTGCTGCGCAAGGCCCTAAATCAAGCCAGTGGTATGGCCTACTATGCCTATGGCGATTTGCTCACGGACGAAATTACTTCTTCGACCGACGCAGACTTTAATCCGATTGTCAATATGCAGCTCAACACGGCTGTAGCAGCTTCGGAAACTTGGCGGCCCGCGTATCAGCTGCGGCGTTATGATGTCTTCTATCAGGCCATAGACCAGGCAAATCGTGTCATCCAAAGGCTGCCCAAGATGGATGAGAATGCTTTTAATGACGTGTCCGTCAGGGATTATTATATTGGTGAAGCTCATTTTGTGCGTGCATTTGCCTATTTCTATATGGCGAGGGTATGGGGTACAGTACCAATTATAACCGAATCTGTAACACCGATCGATGCAGTCAATCTGCCTGCAAGCAAAGAGAGCGATGTGCTGGATCAGAGTCAGGCCGATTTAACCAAAGCTTTGGCTTTACTGAAATGGAGCAATATCGACCAAAATGATTTTGCTTTGCGGGCAAATACTGGCGCAGCGCTAGCCCTGCAGGCGCATCTCAGTGCCTGGAGGGGCGAATATGCCGACTGTGTCGAGGCGGCTAAATCGGTATTGGAAAGCGGCGAATATTCTTTTGTGGGAAGAGACAGTCTGAACTACCGCAGTATCTATCAGGGAAAATCCAATGAAGGTATCTTTGAGATCTCCCAGAGTGGTGAAAACGAAGGTACCAATAGGGGAATAGGGTACTATTCGCTGGCGGGACCTTATTTTCGGACTTTAACGGATCCGCTTTTGAGAATCAGTCAGGATTACATTAAAACGCTCTTTAAAGACGACAATGACAAACGGTTTAAAAGTGTGTTTGATATTGCTTATAACAGTAACTATGCATTGTGTACGAAATATGCAAATGTGAAGTTCTCAAACAATACGTCAAATGCCAATGCGATATTTAAAAATAACATCATCATTTTTCGTTATTCCGATATTAAGTTGCTCATGGCAGAGGGATTGGCCGCAACAGGTAAAAACAGTTCTGCAGAAGCCATCTTAAATGAAATCCGTACACAAGCGGGATTGCCTGCCTATACAAACGAAGAACCGCTCATTGAGGCCATCTTTAGTGAAAGAGCACGCGAGCTGTTTTTGGAAGGCCATCGTTACTATGATCTCGTGCGATTGTATAAAAATTTTAATGTCTATAAATTTCCGGAAAGCAAAATGAACCAGGCACAATTTAATGCGAAGAAATACCTCTGGCCATTTGACCCATCGTTGTTGTCAACCAATCCTTTGCTTAACCAGACATCCTACTGGGGAACGGTCAATATGTAAACCACTAAACTTGAAAAAAATGAAAATCCTATATCGATTTGCGTTGCTGCTGGCTTTTGGACTGACAGTAATGGGATGCAAGAAAGCGGCTTATCTGACGGATGATGGTCTCCATAAAGCCGAAGTTAATCTGTCTACTTACGATTATCTGGCTGCTCATCCCAATGGGATGTTTGATACCCTGCTGCTGGTGATAGACCATTTTAAACTGAAGGATGAAATTAACAGGGCCAAAACTTTTTGGGCCCCCTCAGATTATTCGGTCAACCGTTATTATAAGCAAAAAACAGACTCGGTCAAGTATGTGGATGAAAATGCACAGTATTCTTTTGACCAGTTTTTGAATGAGATCCCCGTAGATTCAGTCAGGGCATACATCTATAACGATGCTCCTTACAATCTGGAAACGGCCAGCACAGCCTATAAGACAGTCAGCAATGCGGCCAATGTGGGTGGTTTTGTCTATCACAAACAAAAGCAACCTAAAGCAGCCTGGTCTTCGCAACCTGTTTATTACTTGTACTATGTCAAAATACGTGGTGAGGCGGACCAAATTAGTCCCGACGGTATTGTTACCGTCAAGGAAGATGATCAGGCAGATATGCGCATATATTGTCAGACAACCGGAATTAAAACGGCGTCAGGAACGATGCTGAATGTATTGGCCAATACACACACGTTTATCGGCGATTTTGTGCCGCGTATCATCACGGGGCCTAAAATTGTGGAAACAGGTTCTACGCTCACCTTTACCTACGACCTGAGCATTAAATATGATGCAACAGGTTATACGGGCACCACGGTCGACCTGCTTCTACCACGTTTAGCACGCTTTTATGGCGTGGAGAGTGGAGCAATATCCGCGCTGGTGGGGAAAGATATCACTTACTACGCCGTACAACCTGACGGCAACTTAAATGCAAACAGTACAGCAAATGCACCGGGGCACTGGTTCGATGCCAAAGGACAAACCTGTTCCTGGGGCAGCGATGCACGTATTGTATCGGAGCTGGCAACACCGACGATGACCTTTAATATTCTGCAATATCCAGGGCAGACGAGTGTGGGTAGCACCTATACGGTCAGACAATCCCTTGTGTACAAGTCAAAAACAAAAGGTGATTTGAATGCTGTTTTTGTATTCAACATTAAGATCAAATAAATTATGAGACTAACGGGATGTATTCAGTTGTAGTGCTGGATTAGCCGGATAGCTTCATCACAAATGAAAAAATAAGACAGATGAAAAAACGAAGTTTTATAATAGGCTTAGCAGGTTTATCCATGTTGATATTGGATTCCTGTAAGAGTGACCAAATAGGTTATTTAAGTGAAAATATGCGCTATAATGTTGAAAATCTGCAAGTCAACCAGGGGACGGTGGTATACACCGATGCCCTTGTCGCCAATGGAAGCACAACTCCGCTGACCGTGAATCTGCTTGCGGTACGGAATAAGGAAACTGGCGAACTGGCAACAGAATTTTCAAAAGAGCATGAAATATCTACCTACCTTGGAGAGGTCACCTGGCGGGATACAACGCTGGATCTGTTGAAAGCGAAGATTGGCAAGGCCAAATATCCACCGATGATGCTCAATGCGACCGGTGGCCGCGTGGGTTTTACACAGGCAACACAATTTGTGACTCCAGGGCAGTACTCGATCGATGTGGAGGTGAGCAATATCGCCGGACAGAAAAAATTTAAGAATATTCTGGACTTCAATATCATTGGCGCTAAAAAGGAGGATATTCTATTTAAATCATGTACGAGTTCGGACTACGGCGCCGAATCCAATTTCTTGCCTTACACAGATTATGAGATCAGTGTTGAACATCAGGCCGAAGGGGAAAACAAAATTGTCTATGTATGGGAAGATAAAAATGGCAAGCCCTTCAATCCTAAAAAAGGTGAGGTCATCAAGCGTGGCGACCGGCCGACATTCAAAAATTGGTCTCCTTATTATCCGGAGGAAGTCACTGATACGGGGTTGGTCTATCGCTATCCCGACGTCTCGGGCTTGGTATACCCTATCATGAACGGTACCTATGTAGGTACAGAATTTTGGTCGGGCGATCCCATTTCTTATTACCGTATTGTAGGTACGGCGACTACGCTGGGGCGTAATCTTAACCCCGTATCGACCATCAAATTCTACAGAAGTGGTACTTACACCGTTCGCTTCCGTTTTTTGACAATCACACATAGTTGATCGCTACCCATTTAACAGCTCAAATTATGAAAGGTATAGTATTGAATAAACTTCTGCTGACACTGATCTCGGCGCTTGTGGTGCTTTCGCAGGGATGCAGCAAAAAAGAGGTAGAACCTCGTATTGAGGAGGAGACGACTACTCCGCCCATCACCGTGGGGACAGATTCTTTGAAGATTTATAAGCCCAAGGAATTTGAAGGGATGGATTATAACGATAAAGGGAGCAAATGGTCCTATTCGCGCAGCCGTCAGTCGGAGCATTTTATCGTGTTCTGGGGGGCAAGCTATGGGAAGAATGACCCCAATTCGGACGCTGTACCCGAAGAATACCGCGTCGATATTGATGATCTTTTGGCCAAGGCCGAACAGTTTTACGCATTGAACGTCGGCACGCTGAAGTTTGCAGAACGTAAAGTAAACCGATCCAATCTCGATAAATACAAAATGATGATTTTTGTTCATTATACGATCGAATGGATGGCTTATGGTGGCGGTTACGACGATCTGATCGGCGCATTGTGGATCAATCCGGCAACCTGTAAACCGGTGGGTGCTGTGATTGCCCATGAGATAGGGCATAGTTTTCAATATCAGGTATTTGCTGACTTAAAAGGCGGACATGGATTTCGTTACGGCTACGGCGGAACGAGTGGCAACGGGTTCTGGGAGCAGACAGCACAATGGCAAGCCTATCAAACCTATCCGGCGCAGGCATTTTCGGGCGTTGATTTTCCTGTTTATACCGAAAATTACCATCGGCATATTCATCATGAGAAATATCGTTATGCCAGCTATTTCATCCATTGGTATTGGACCAATAAACACGGGATCGATATGATAGGCCGGATCTGGCGCGAAGCCTTAAAACCCGAAGATCCGGTGCAGGCTTATATGCGTATAACGGGTATCGATGTGAAGCAGTTCAACAATGAAATCTATGAAGCGGCGACCCACTTTGTGACCTGGGATTTGAACAGTATCCGGGAGTATGGGAAGAATTATATCGGTAAGCTGACGACCAAATTTACGCGGCAATCCAACGGCAGTCTCCGCGTTGCCTATGATCGTTGTCCGGGCACTACGGGTTATAATGTAATTCCGCTGGAAGTTCCGGCTGCGGGAACCAAGGTTTCGGTAGCTTTTAAGGGCTTGGCAAATGCTGCTGGATTTAACCCGGTGGATGCCAGCCGTGCCGGATGGCGATATGGCTATGTGGCTTTGTTGAAAGACGGCACACGGGTATACGGTGATAGGACCGAGGGCACGGAGAATACGGTCGCGTTTACTGTTCCTGCCAATTGCAGCAATCTGTGGTTGGTCGTTACTGGTGCTCCGACTGTTTACCAGCCACATGCCTGGGATGATGACGATAGCAACGATGAGCAATGGCCTTACGAAATCAAAATTCAGGGTACCACGGCGACAGGATACAATGAGGTGAGCAGTCAGCCGAAAGATATTGCATTGAATTATGACTTAAGTTTCCCGGCAGATGCTACAGGGTATTCGGGTACGCAAGTAAGCGTCAATGCAGCTCAGCTAGGGGAAGCCTTGGCCATACCTTCGGCAGATCTGTCGAATTTGATGAGCAGCGGGAAAATTAAATTCTATGCGGTGGAGCCGAATGGAAGTTTAAATCCCAACAATACGGCGACAGGTTACGGCCATTGGTTCACTGCTGTCGGTGGTGTAACCAACTGGGGCGCTAATGCGGCCTTGTTTTCGGAATTTAACGCCGGTACGATTACATTCTCCATCGGACAGTATCCGGGAGCTTTGGCAACTGGAAAAAAATACACCATCAAGCAGGCGATGGTGTATACCTACGAAGGAACGAAAACCGTGCAGGCGACGTTCACATTTAATGTGGATGTGAAATAAGAGTTAGTTGGAACCGCTAGATTAGGTGGTGGTTCATATGTTTATTTATGTTTATTGAAGGCCACGTCGGGAGACGTGGCTTTTTGTTTTCTTTTTTCAGCACAATAACCGTAGTTTTGAGCTAAGTCGGAATTCGGCAGAGATCATTCTACCTTTTTAAGCCTTTATCATGAAAAAATTTATTCTTCTTATTCTATTATCAATAGCGCTATTTCCAGTTTTTGCCAATGGAAATGCAGATTCATTATTGCGGGTGCTCGATAAAGCGATAGCGCAACGAACTCAATTTTCAGATAAAAGGGAACAGCATCTAAAGGAACTAAAACAGGCATTCCATCGCAGTGGCAATCTGCCGGATAAATTCCGCTATGCGGATAAGCTTTTTGATGCTTATAAACACTATAATCTCGATTCTGCCATTGCCGCCGCACGGACGAAATTGTCCCTTGCACAGCAGCTGCAGGACCGACAGCTGGAGTTGCAGTCGCAGATGAATATTGCGGAGATCATGGGGAAAATGGGGATCTACAAGGAGACTTTTGATAGCATGGCCAAAATAGACAAGTCTAAATTAGGTAAAGATCAATGGGGCTACTACTACCATCTCTATCATTCTATCTATACTCTGCTATTTAACAATGCCTTACTGGATGATGAAAAAAAACAGTATAATGCACTTATTAGTCGTTATAAGGATTCGCTCCTCCAAGTGTACGATGCGCAGAGTATAGCCTATAAACTGACCTATAACGATAAGCTGCTTGAAAAAGGAGATTACCGGCAAGCCCTTTTGGCTTTACAACAAATTGGACGGCAACCAGATGAAGATAGTGCGCAGAAGGCCAGTATCGCTTACCGCTTTGCCAAAACTTACGAAAAGCTGGGCGATGCAGCTGAACAAAAAAGATTTTTAACGCTTGCTGCTCTGACGGATATTAGGAGAGCAGCCAAGAGTTATGTCGCCTTGCGCGAGCTGGCTGTTTTACTGTATAAGGAAGGTCAGGTCGATAGAGCCTACTCCTATATCCGCTGCGCGATGGAAGATGCTTCCTTTGCACGCGCCCGATTCCGTATGCTCGAAATTTCGGAAGCACTTCCGATTATAGTCGCATCTTATGATAAAAAGATGGAAGAGGAGAAGAATAATCTATTCAATTATCTGATACTGATCTCGATATTGTCGGTGATCTTATTGGCGAGCAGTATCCTTATTTATCAGCAGCTAAAACGGATCTCAGCAACCAAGAAGCTCGTGAAAAGTAAGAATGATGAATTGATGGAGATTAATGTCACCCTGCGCGACCTGAATGCCAAGCTCTCCGAATCCGACCATGTCAAGGAAACTTATATCGGCTATGTGTTCAACTTATGTTCGTCGTATATCAACAAGCTGGAAAGCTATCGTGTCAACCTGCACAAGAAACTCAGGGCGGGACAGGTCCAGGAGGCCTTGGCAGCAACCGGTGATACCAATCTTGTATCCAATGAAGTCCGGGATTTCTTCCAGAATTTTGACGCGGTATTCCTGAGTATATACCCGCGATTTATTCCCGATTTCAATCGGTTACTTAAAGCCGAAGAGCAAATCCAACCTAAGGCTGATGACTGCCTTACACCTGAATTGCGTGTCTTTGCGCTGATGCGGATGGGGATTCCGGACAGTAGCCGTATTGCAAACTTTTTGCATTATTCACCGCAGACAGTTTATAACTACAAACGGAAAATTATGAATAAGCTGGAGGTCGGCAAGGAGGAATTTAAACTCAAAATGGAACAGATCGGACGTTAATTTTGCTCTTGCGGTCTACTTATGGCCCTTATTTTGCCTACTTTATTTTTTGGATTTATTTTTATTAAGGTGTTGCTTATGATGTAGTTGTGTTTTTATTCCGGTGTAATTAATCTACTTTCTGCATCTACTTCTATTTTAATTGCAGCTGTCTCAGTCTAACTTTGAATTATCGGGCAATGGATATCCTGTTGCTCATTAGATAACCAATTATAGACAATTATGATACAGTTCAAACAGCGGAAAAAGCTGCTTACTCCTCTACTTTTTCTTGTCGGCCATTTTATCGTTTTGCAACAGGCGATAGGACAGGAGATGACCGCGGTCAAGGGTACCGTTTTCAATCGTGCGACGGGCAAGGCAATCGTCGGTGCCAATATTAAAGTGAAGGGACAGGATCGCACGGTACTCACGGATGCCAACGGAAATTATCAGCTTAAAGCTGGTGAAAAGGTTACGTTAATAATCTCCTATGTGGGCTTTCAAAAACAGGAAATACAACTTGATGGACGCATGCAAACGGATATCTTTCTCGAGCCTGCGGATCAGGAACTGGAAGAGGTCGTGGTGATCGGTTACGGTCAGGTCAAGAAAACAGATGCCACAGGTGCTGTTGCTAGCCTGAAACCCGACCAGTTAAACAAAGGTGTGCAGATAACTCCCCAAGATGCCCTTGTGGGGAAGATCGCGGGCGTCAATATTGTTCCCGGAAGTGGGGCACCGGGAAGTGAAGGGACAATCCGGATTCGGATGGGAGCCTCGCTGTCGGCTTCCAACGATCCGCTGATCGTGATTGACGGTGTGCCCATCAGCAGCGGATCGCCCCTGCGATCAATCAATCCAAACGATATCGAGACATTTACTGTCTTAAAGGATGCTTCGGCCACAGCAATCTATGGTTCGCGCGCATCAAATGGTGTCGTTATCATTACAACCAAAAAAGGTACGCTGGGGCAGTCGAAACCACAATTCAATTATAGTAGCAATTTTACCCTCAATAGGGTAGCAAATTATTATGATGTGCTGTCTGCTGAGGAATACCGCAAGGCTTTTGCCGAGAAAGCCAATGCTCCTGCTGACTTTCAGCTGGGGGGAGCAAATACCGAATGGCAAAAGGAAATATACCGTACAGCCTTTGGGAATGATCATAACATATCCCTGACAGGCCATACTGCCGGCACACCCTATCGGGTATCGGGCGGATATACCAATCAGAATGGTATCATCAAAGAAAATAATTACCAGCGGACAAACTTAGGGTTTGGTATTTCACCCAAATTTCTGGATAAACATCTATCTGTAGACCTGAATCTAAAAGGGAGCCTGGAGCGCGAGCGGCCAATCTCTACTGGTGTCATCGGAAGTACGATCTCATTTGACCCCACGCGGCCGGTTTATGAAGATTATCCGGATCAGGCAGGATTGGGCTATTACCTCTGGCGAAATGGCGGTACACCGATCACATTGGCACCCAGCAACCCGGTAGCGGAGCTCTTTTTGTCCGATAAGCTCGACCGGATCAAAAGGTCTATCGGTAATGTTGCGGTGGACTATAAAATCCATGGTTTTGAGGAGCTCAGGTTAAACCTCAATCTGGGGTATGATATCCGTAAGCGGGACTATGAGGAGTCTATTCCGGACAAGGCACCATCCATGTATACCTCAAACCGGAATGATGGAAGGGGGCTTTTCCATACGCAAAATGACAAAAATACCAACTACATGCTCACTGCCTATGCAAATTATGTGAAAAAGTTTGACGGAAAGCACCAGGTCGATGCGACTGCAGGTTACGAATGGCAGCGTTTCTGGTACAGCACCGATCCCAAAAGCGTCGTTAAAGATGTTGTGGATACCTCAATTCCGGATGAAGATATCCTCTATCTACTCTCTTTTTTCGGTAGGGTCAATTATTCCTTTGCAGATAAAATTTTGTTGACAGGAACATTGCGTGCTGATGCATCTTCGCGCTTCTCACCGGAAAACAGATGGGGCTATTTTCCGTCTGCAGCATTGGCTTACCGTCTTTCTGAAGAACGTTTTATCAAAGATATGAGCAAGATCTCCGATCTGAAGCTGAGATTGAGCTATGGTCGGACAGGCCAGCAGGAGATCGGCGGTTATCATCCTTACCTATCAACGTATTCTGTTTCCAGTAATGCGGCAAGGTATCTCTTTGGTGACAATTGGCTAAATATGTACCGTCCCAATGGATACGATCCGAATATCCGATGGGAGACCACAGATACCTATAACCTGGGGCTAGACTTTGGTTTCTTTAACAATCGTCTATATGGAAGTTTTGACATTTATAAGCGTTATACCAAAGACTTGCTGAATAAAATTGCGGTGCCTGCGGGAAGCAACTTTACCAATATTATTGAAACCAACATCGGTGATATGGAAAGTAGGGGAATAGAGCTTGCGCTGGGTGGCAGTCCGATCAAGAAGAAGGACCTGGAATGGACGGTCAATGCAAACTTCACTTATGGCAATGCGACGATAAAAAAACTCAATACCATTGATACGGACGACAATTACGTGAAAACGGGCACGATCAGCCGCAACGATTTTCAGGTGCAGAAAGTGGGCGAAACACCCAATACTTTTTTCTTGCTCAGACAGGATTATGATGATCATGGAAAGGCTATAGAAGGTAGCTATATCGCCAAAGATGGTTCGGTTACGACAAGCGAACAGGATGCCAACAAATACATCACGGGTAAAAGCTCGCGGGTTCCTTATTACTATGGCTTATCGACGCGCCTAAATTATAAAAATTGGGATCTAGGGATCAACGGTCATGGAAGTTTTGGCAACTATGTGCTCAATTATCAGCAGGCGAGCCAATCGCTGATGGATTTGTTCAGCTCGGAACGTGTATCCAGCAATATTTCACAAAAAGCATTGGATCGGGGCTTTGTCCAGGAACGCTATTTCTCTGATCTGTTTTTGGAGAGCGGGGCTTTTTTCCGCATCGACAATATTACCTTGGGGCACTCATTTCGCCGTCTATGGAATGAAGGCACTGCATTGCGGATAGCCTTGAGTGCGCAGAATGTAAAGCTCTTTACAAAATATTCAGGAGTGGATCCTGAGCTTTTCAATGGGCTTGACAACAATGTGTACCAACGTCCGCGCATCTATACACTTTCATTAAATCTTAGTTTTTAATCTCCTTAAGAAATAAAAATCATGAAACAAAGGATAATGATATATGTAGGTAGCTTATTCCTGCTATCTGGATTAATGACTTCTTGTCTGAAAGATCTCGATACCTTGCCGCTCAACGATCGGCAGCTGATCAATGAAGATGTTTATAAAACGGCAGCCGGCTATAAAGGCGTGCTCGCCAAATGTTATGGTTCGCTCATCTTGAACGGACAGGAAGGTCCGGATGCCAATGGGGATCTGGGCGGATTAGATGTAGGCTATAGCGGCTATACCAGGGCTTTATTTTATTTGCAGGAGTGCACGACGGACGAAGTGGCCCTGCATTCGGGGAGTTCGCAGGGTTCGCGTGACTTGCTCTTTGTCAACTGGAACCCCTCGACCATGATCAGCAAATATGCGTATTATAGGCTCTATATGACGATCGGTTACTGCAATGAATTTCTTCGTGAAGCAACAGAAAGTAAATTAAAAGAAAGAGCGGTGTATGATGCACTCAAAAATGATATCGATGCTTTCCGTGCCGAAATTCGCTTTCTGCGAGCTTACTGCTATAGCATGCTCTGCGACTTGTATGGCTCGGGCCCTTTTATCGATGAAACCATGGCTGTGGGAACTATTCCGCAGCAGAAAACACGTAAGGAAATCTACGATTATGTGGTTTCTGAACTCGAAGATGTACAGATAAAACTGATGCTTCCCGGTAAGAATGAGTATGGACGCGTCGATCAGGTAGCATCCTGGTTTCTATTGGCCCGTGTTTATCTGAATGCCGAAGTATGGTCCGGAAATAAGGAATATACCAAAGCGTTCAACTATGCCAAGAAAATAATTAACGACGGTACCTACCCATTGGCCTCCGATTACCGCCATATCTTCTTGGCCGACAACGATAAATGCAAGGAGATCATTTGGCCATTGGTACAGGATCAGGATAATACGATCAATAGTGCTGGGACCAATTTTCTAATCAAAGCATTGGTGAATGGTGTGATGAGTAATTATTATCTGACCGGAATCGGTGCGCGAGGCTGGGGAAATGCTCGTGCGAAAACACAACTGCTGGATAAGTTTGCCGCCGCTGACCAGCCATTTATTGCTAACGATACTTGGGGGGATAGCAAAAGGGATAAGCGTGCTCAATTTTTTTCGCCTGGTCATACCAAGGAAACCTGGGTAGCAGGCAAAGCATTTCAAAATGATTTCAATAATGGCTATGCGATCATTAAGTGGCGCAATGTCACCAAGGACCGCAAAGACCTTGCAGAAGGGGGGACCACCTATAGCTCGGTGGACTATCCGATGTTCCGTACTGCAGATGCCTATCTGATGGCCTCGGAGGCTATTTTACGCGGTGCTGCGGGAAGCCGAACAGAAGCTTTGGATTATGTCAATCAGCTGCGTGACCGCGCCTATCTATCGGGTAATTATGGTGGGGCGGCTAGCGGAAGAATCACGGATGCTGAACTCAGTCTCGATTTTATCCTTGATGAACGTGCACGTGAATTATACACCGAGTCGGTGAGACGGACAGACCTGATTCGATTCGGCAAATTTACAAAGGGCTACAATTGGGACTGGAAAGGGAGCGATGGTGCTGCGGGACATTATGTGGGCAAAGATGTGGACGATAAATTCAACTTATTTCCGATCCCTCAGGACGAATTTACGGTCAACCCCAATCTAAAACAGAATCCGGATTTTAATTAAGTTGCCATAGTCCTATTTTATACTTTAGTTGATACGATAGATACAATTTTTATAGCATGATAAGATATTTTTATTTTCTTGTACTCTTTATTTTCGCAAAGCAGAATATAGCACAAACAAGTAAGACCGAACTGTTTAACGAGATTGAAAAGGCGGGCGGTGTGCACTTTGCTTATCCAGAACATGAAATAGGTTCGCAAAGTCAGGTTCCTGATGGTTATACCCCCTTTTACATCAGCCATCTGGGGCGGCACGGCTCCCGTTATCTCATCAGCGATAGCGATTATAAAGACCTGATCGATCTGTTCGAAAAGGCATCTCGAAAAAATGAGCTGACACGATTGGGCCGGGAAGTCCTCGGTAGGCTCCATATTCTGTGGAAAGAAGTGCAATGGCGCGGCGGCGATCTGTCGCCTCGTGGTGTGCGTGAACAGCGCGGTATTGCTTCGCGTCTGTATGGTAGCTATCCTGAGCTGTTCGGTGCCGACAGCAAAGTAACAGCCTGTGCCACCACGGTAGTCCGTTGTGTGCTAAGTATGGATGCTTTTTGCGAACGGATCAAGGAGTTTAGTCCTGAAACGCGCATTGAGCGCAATTCAGGAGAGAAATGGCAGCGTTTTCTCAACCATCATACCAAACAGGCCGTTGCCTATCGTTCGGCAACAGATACCTGGAAGCCAGCATACAATAAGTTTGAGAAATCCCATGTAAAGCCGCAGCGAATGATGGCGGCACTATTTACAGACGGCAAGTCAGTGGAAAAGGAGATGGCTGCTGAAAAGATTATGTGGGGACTTTTTGCCATCGCCGAAGGCATGCAAAATGTAGAAACTAAGCTGAGTTTTTTTGATGTCTTTACCAAGGAGGAGCTGGTGGATCTGTGGCAGTGCAAGAATCTGAAAACCTATTTGAATGATGGAAATTCGGCGCTAAGTAAAGGCCTGATGATGGAGAATGCAAAACCGCTACTCCGCAGTATTCTGGATAGTGCAGATCAGGTCATTGCTAATGGAAGCAGAGGGGCTGACTTTCGGTTTGCCCATGACGGTAATATTGTTCCGTTGGCGATGCTGCTGCACTTAAAAGGATGTTATAGCAGTGTCTCGGATCCTAATAAAGTTTATGAGGCTTGGAGCGATTTTAAAGTCGCCCCGATGGCAGGAAATATACAGTTCGTCTTTTTTAGAAAGAACGGTGGAAATCCGGATGATATCCTGGTGAAAATATTACTCCATGAAAATGAAATTACTGTCCCGCCGGTCAAAACTGCTGATGGTGTATATTACAAATGGAAAGATCTTAGACAATTTTACGAGTCTCTGCTTTAACCCCAGGCAATGTTCATCATAAGGTTGTTTATGTTTATTTAGTTTTGAGCCATGTCGTGAGATGTGGCTTTTTTTACTTCCTAAAGCGGATTGTCGTCAGCGATGATTTCGTCGATCTCATTGCAGATTCGTTGTATTGGCTTTGTAAAATAGCTCTGTGCGAGCTGCACTTTTTTTTCTTTACCGTCTTCATTCCGATAACGTGCGAGAAGCGATACACTGACGGTGATGAGGCCGTACGCGCATTTCCCTCTGTCCATATCAATGATAAAATAAGCTCTCAGCAGGGAAATCTTCAGGATCACGACAATGGTCAGCATCTGATTTCTCGATAATGGTGCATTTTTGTAATTTTCTCTATCAATAAAATTTATAAATTTACTTTAGTAAAAAAGCCATAAAACCGTTGCATTTTTTATTGGGAGGTATCATTAACAGGGAAGTATGATTTCAGACAAAAAAATATGAAAGCATTTTATAGTATCCTAGCTTTATTAGTTATTGGATGTGATGATCCCAATAGATGTGAAACAACTAAACAATATGCTGAAAGTTTCGAGGCCAATGTTGTTCTTTTAAAAGAACCTAAGATCAAGTATCAGGATTTTATCTTGGTTGGAGTTGATCCAACTACTAAGAGAGATACCGTACAATTGCTTCCCGGTAGGTGGTTTTATCATGTTGAACCTTTTTGTGATTTAGGTGATACCATTATTAAACGGAAGGGCGTCCCCATAATTGAAGTCCATAAAACAAAAAGGATGTTCGATACTAATCGGATTGATATAGAATTAAATTGTAATGGCTTTCTCATAAACGGAAAAACGATAGAGCAGTGGAATGAATTTGAAGAAAGTTATGGTAATAAGCTGAATAGATCGTATCACTCCCGTTGACATGAAGGGTACATATCATTAGAAATATTTATGATAACGAGCAATAGGACAGATATACTCCCTTACGATAGAAATCATTATATTGACTTTCTTTTTGGTGAGCCTATTTCATCAGTTAACTGGTACGGTGTTTCCTTTCAAGTAGATCCGAAAGGAAAGGAGTTTAATTTAGCTGATTTTATTCTGTTATATGACCCCTGGTTTAAGATGGTTATCTCAACATTTGAGCAGGGCTCTACGTGGATTATAAATCACGATAAGAAAGATCTCGAATGGTTTCCAAATAATGAGGATAATTTGCCCGCACTACGGAACTTTTTCAAGCGAAATGATATTTCAGCTAATTTTAGAGGTGCATTGATTTGTAGTGAAGATCTTTTGATAGAGCTTTCAAAAGACTTGATCTCTTATCCCTATGGGCTGTTTCAGGAAGAGGGCTTGTTCTATTCGAATATTGATATCTCACATCGTGAATTGCCTTTCGTGATAAAGGTATTGGACCATCTGAATATCGATTTATTAAGTACAGATGAAAAGCTACTGCGCAAGGTTGTCTCTGAAAACAACTCGGATTCTTTTCTTTTAAAGCCCTATAGAGGAACTTCCTTATAGAGGTTGTTCGAAGCATTAAAAAATATAAATTGGTATGATGAACAGCGTATGGAAATAGAAAGGATACGGTATGCTCAGAATTATCGATTTATATCCGAAATATATTGAAAAGGAGAGTGTCGTGAGGTTGCGGACGAATAATTATGGAAAATCAGGACAATAAACATCGTAAGAAATAAACTTCAGTAACATCGAATGATGAAAATGTATATGCTTTTAAATATCGTATTATTAAGTATTTTATCTTCATGTCAATCTGTTGAAAAATGTGAAGATTCAATATGTTTTAGTACTTCTATCAGCGAGATAGAGCATGGTTATTTTGTCAAACTGGATTTTGAATCAAAAATAGATACGATCTTAAGCCTCGATGACAGAATGTTTAGTGTTGGATGTCCTGATTATTGGGAAGACGCGACCGTATTTTATAAAACGAAGAATCCAGGTGCGTTAAAACATAGTCAGATTGTTATTGAAAATACAGATAATCAAATTAGGTTACTGTCAAGACAGTTTTTTCCAGAAGGAAAGCAGGTAACGCTTGAACTTCCAAACTGTGCATTTTTGGAGGAATTCAGATTGGCATTGAAAAAGGACAGTATCGTTTCCTATGAATTTGCTGTTGGAAAGGATGATCTGAGAGTTTCGACATCAGATAGGAAAGTGAAATTGTACCTATACCTGAAAAATAAGGGAAATGGGAGAATTATAACGTCAAGCAATTGGATCAAAATAAATTCTTATGATTCCGAATAACGTCATAATATCTAAGTTTTAAAGGATGAAGCATGTTCAAATTTTATCAAACCATAGTGATTTTAATTTTATGGAGTGCTTCCCTTACTTCTTGCGACTTTATCGCTGCTGGAAGTAATTTAATGGCCGAACGATATGAATTTGATGTAACTCAGGATTCTCTTATTAAAAAGATAACGGCTTATAATAAGATGAATCTCCAGGATTCATTATTTAAAATCGGGACGGACAGTCCTTATTTTTACGAAGGTTATGTTAATGATGAGAAAAATAATGATATCTACTGGGTCTTAATTCCGGTTCCAGCGGATCCTCCAACCGAATTATTGCTTCTTTCTGTAGAAAATAAGCAATCGGGAGAAAGAATAATTGTTAATAGCAAGCCTGAAAATGAAGAGGAGATCCGTAATCGAAAAATTGCGATAACAAATTTTCAAAAAAGGGTATTGGATAATATGGGCTTGCAGTACAACCATACGGGGAATGCGATGAACAAGGTTTATTAAATAAACGTCTTATGACTAATGAAGAATTAATATCGTTAACTATTTTTTGGAAAGAACATCCAGAAATTGCGGGATACTATTACATCGAAGAAAACGACAAGATCATTCTATTGCGGATAAATAATTTTCCTGACGAGCCACTTTATACACTCATCAATGGGTTAGACATCACAGATCTGGAAGATAAACCGACTGGATGGAGCTTGTCGCACGATTAATCTCAGCATAATTATGGAAAGTCAGTGCAATAAATATCGTAAGAAATAAGCTTTCATAACATAGCATTATGAAAATATATTTAAAAATTAGAAGTCAGAAATGAAAAAAGCGAAACAGATTATACATTGTTTGCCAGCCAACATGATAAGTTGCCTGCTGCTTATATTAAGCTGCAATGGACCTGTTGTTGAAAATAAAAAGATAGACCACGTATTTAGGACAGACAGTGCTTATATAAAAGTTATCTTTGAAGATGGACTTATTCAAGATGACAAATTTAGCTTTTCAACATTTCAGAGAAATATCTTAGATTACGATGCTGTTGCAAAGGCCCATGATAAACTATTAGATAGTGCCGAATGGAACAAGTTGTATAAAATGATAGTAAATAAATATCGAACCCAGGGAGATACCGTTAATCACGATGACAATAAAATGTATCCCTATGGCGACTATAAAATTTACCTGATTACTTCTAAAGACGATATCTTATTGATTAATAATGACAACGATATTTTTTATAAAAGCAAAAACGGCATCGTCAAGTTTCGGGATAAGGATTTTGGGGATAAAATCAGATCAATGATTGACTATTACAATTATTTTGAGAAGGCCGACCTGATCTATTTATCTGGAAATTCAGCATTTTTGGATAAACATAAATATGAGACGATAAAAAATCCACCGAGTCCACCAAAAATTTATGATGAAGTCGATGTAAAATATAAATAGGAACGTATGGGATTGCGATTGTTAGTACTAGTTTCTGTATCAACTTTTTTTTGTAGTTGTCGTCTTGACGACAAGAAAGCGGCTTCAACAGATAATCGTCCTAATGAAGTTAGCTTTTCTGGAGAAGACGCAGAAACATTGGACAAATCCGCAAGCATTAGAACGTTTGTTTTAAGCGATAGTAGTGAGTTTTTTTACGATCGAAATGATCTACTTTTTGTATACGGAAAAACAAAGGGGAATAGACTTTTTATGGGGCGCTTACTGTGGTTTAGAAACTATTTTAAGGAAATCATGGATACCGAGATAAGTTTCTCGCAATTTCTTAATGATCTTTTAACGAATCCGCAAGAGGAAGCTTTTATAGCCGAAATAGTTGGTAAATATGGGATTTTTAATCAAGATCCGGAAGTATTAAAATACGTTGACCAACCTATTTCAGAAGCTATTGAACGATTTACGTACCATATCCGTGGATCGGTTATCTTGCGTTTGAAAGGTGAGTTTCAAAGTCCACTTGATACAAAATATTCTATTGCTTATCTATTTTATTTAAATGGTTTTTCACTTGACGAAGATGATTATGAGCCGAATAGTTTTTTTGTTCCGTTGAACAAAAATAATTAAATGAAAAGGTTATCCTTAAGGATATGAATTTATGAACTCAATCTGATTTTTTAGAATAACCTACTGTAAAGCATGTTATTATTATATTAGGGACATTTGTTTAAAGTTGGTAAAAATAGACCCAAAGGAATAATATACGATCTGATGATTGATCAACAAGAGATATAAAAATGTACAAAAATATTTGGCTTGCTTTAGTTGAAATCGAAGCAAAAGACGGTGAAATATTTCATGATCTCCTTGATCATGAAGAAGAACTCGAAGAGCAGTATATAGGTGCTTGGGGAAATGTCTTGGTTAATTGCGAAAGGATAAATCAAGTGCCTGACATCATTGAAAAAGGGTTGAATGAAAAGGGAATGACGGTTTTGTTTATTGACAAAATCGAAAATATGGAATCGCTGATAGAAGCAGAGCAAGTTGTAAAACAGGTCATTGGTGAAGCTGATTGGCTTTTGAACTCCAATTATACATTTATGATAAGTGATAAGCTTTTTCCATATACTGAGCGCATATAAAAAGCGCTATCTAATCAATACCAAAAAAATAGATGCACGGATACTGATGGTATATATAAGAATACTGTATTGGGACGTAAATAGATTTTAACATGAATACATTTTTTCTAAAGTTTCTAGTGAACAGACGAAAGCTCTCGTAGGCGAGAAACAAATAAGGCCTAACATAATTATGGAGATTTAGTACAATAAACATCATATACAGTAAACTTCCATAACGCATTGAAATTTGATTTTAGCATGTATAGTATAATGAATCGTTTTTTAATTGTTTTTAGTGTATTTATGGGGACGTTGATCCAATCCTGTACCGGGAATAATGAAAAGCAATCAATAGAAAATATACAGGGAAGCTGGGTTTTCGATACGGCAACCCTACCCGATATTGGTTCGGGAAGAGTGATTTCAAAAATCCGTGATAATTGTGGTTTTGAATTTCTTAAGGATTCGTGTAATATGAGTTGTGCATTTTATCGAAAAAGTGAGTTGAACGTTTGCGATGGTATGACGATAGGATTCCGAACAAATTTTGATATTAAAGAAGATTCTTTACGGATTTGGGATGTTGAACGAAAGAGCTGGCATATCTACCTGATAAAAAGTCTGACAAAAGACAGTCTAATATTATATGATCAAAATATGAATTATGACATCGCATATTGCAGACCTTCGAATTCAAAAAATAATAGTTTTGATGGAATATTTTTTTCTAAAGTATTTGTAGGTGTTGGGTACACATGTGTTGATGAATCATTTTATTTTGACAGACGAGGCAATTACTATTATCAAAATAGTGAGGATGAACTTTCAGCTTATCGATTTAATCAGAAAATAGTTGATCGCATATTTCATGCCTATGATCGTTTTGATGTCGGCTCTTTAAAGTCTGAATATATTGGCGGAGGCACAGGCCCATCTTTACACTATTCCATATCATTTATTCGAAACGGTACAGTAATCAAACGTGTAATAGATCATCAAAATACGGGCCCTGATGAGCTTTTGCAGGCTTACATAGTGATGATAAGTAACTTAAAGAAATACAAGGCAGAAAAAGTTAATATCAATCACAAACTGTCGAAATTAGCTCGAGAAGAGAACCAGATTTTCTATCAAAAGATGGGGTTCAAATAGTTGAATTTTTTGGTTAAGTTCGTTAATAGAGCACTATAGTCTAATTAGGTCTTGATTTTAGTCAAAATTAGTTGTCGGAAGTTATGCAAATGAAGTTAGACTTGAAGCAGCAACTAGGTTTGCTGAAAAATTATTTTACCGATCAGGAATATAATGGGACAATCAAACAAAAGTTCCAAGGGTATGTATTTATGTTGGTCTTTTTTCTGCTGGGCTGTTCCCAAGATCCTAAATTTGATAATACGGTGATGCGAGAATTTCAGCAATGTAAGACAAATAATGGATGCGTTCTGAATATGGATAAAGCGTTTGAATTTGATTGGGACACCGTCTATTATTTTAGTGGAAAGTATTCTTTAGATGAAATAAATGAAATTTTAGGTTTTAACTTAAGGAATTATACAGATGTTGGTGCCCGTTTAATTTTTGTTTACAAGGGCAAGGATGTCTATTCTTATGAGTGGTTTCCGTCTTCTGACAATTTAAATGAAGATGTATATATGCTAACAGATTTGGACTTGTTCAAGGTGCATAGACATAATGCGAAATTTAGCATTGAAAAAATTGATCATAAAATTTTGTTGAGCATTCTCCTTTTAGGAACGCAAGGGCCGAATTGTTAAAAATTAAACATCAATAACTTTGCCGCTAGTGATGAGTTGATGTTGTGGTTTGGTATAGTATAATAATTTTAATGTTAAGATTCATTATATGAAAAGTGTTTAAGGAGATGTAGAGTGATCCGTCACGTTCAGTACAAATAACTTCATTAAATAATTATATTTATAGTGTTTTATAATCCTTCAGGATTTCAAAAAGCAGGTCCTTCGTTATTTATGATATGGTAAGAACAATTTTTTATTGCGTTATTTTCATTTTAATCGTTTCATGTTCTGTTCGTCGGCAACTTCCGATATTACAGCTAGAAGAGAATAGTAGTGAAAGACTTTTATTGAACGGATATTATTATACTAAATTAGATAGCGTTTTTTTTGATGTTATCTTCTTGTATAAAAACGGAATAGTTTATCAAGGCGGGAATCCAAGAATTAAAGAAGGGTTTAAGGATATTGATGATACTTTTTCGAAAAGTTATGTTAATGATAAAAAGACGGGATATATCTGGGGATTATATATTGTTGAGGGAAAGAATATCACCATTGAACGTTATCTAACCCCAATTTACGCTGAAAAATATCAAACTTATGTTGATAAAGGACACATAATAAATGAAAGACAGTTTATCATAACCTCACGAAAATACATCAAAACTGGAAAGCTTGAAGCAAGACGAGATACATTCAATTTTAGACCATTTTCTACAAAGCCCGATAGTACAAATAATTTTATCAAATAATAATACAAGGTTGATCAAGACGTAGGGGATATACCGGATTTAGCAAAGCAATTCAAGATAAATTTCTTGGGCAATAATTGTGTAGCGTGTAATTTAGAATAAACAATTTCCAATGTTAGCCCAAAAATCATCTTTTGGGCTAACTATAAAAGGTTTAATCATTCATCTCGTCATAATAGACATCGGTCTTATTCAGGATCTGCTGTACCTGTTCGTACTGTTTTCTTGTTAATCCAGTATCGTTCAAAAAGAAGAGACCACTCCATTTTATTTTTTTGACAGAAGCCAAAAAGGGCTCCCATTGCAGGGGATTATTCGTAAATGGTACATAGACCAGTTTGGGATTATCGTACAAGGCTGCAGGGAAACTGGTAAATTGATTGAACGAAAAATTGGCCTTTTCCAATTTTTTTAATGTAGCAATAGATGTTGGCAGTGTCGATAACCCAGCATGTTCTACTCCGATTTCCTTTAATTCTGGCAGTTGCTCAAATAGATCGGGCAGATCTGTCAGCTTGATTTCTCCTTTATATTTGCCCGAAAGGTATAGAAAGGACAGCTTGTTTAGACTGAAAATTTGCTCGGGAAAAGTGCTGAACAGATTGCCGTTTAGTCCGAGCTGTTTTAAGTTTTTGAGCTGAGAAAAGGATGCAGGCAGATCCGTCAAGGGATTATCGCAATCGAACTCTTCCAGCGCTGTCAAATTGGAAATACTTGCCGGAAGTGCGCTGAGCTCATTTTTATTTAAGGCGATCTTTTTAAGTTTAGGATGGATAGCCTTGATTTCAGGAAATGTGCCGATGTCCAGATTGCTGATTTCCAGTGATTCCATTTGACTCCCTTCGTCCATAATCTTTTGCAGGATCTCACTGCTGAGCTTCTTTCCGGAAATGGAAGAACTCAGGGATAAGGCCGACACCTGTGACAGATCTATATTTACTAATTCCTCCAGTTTCTCCAGATTGAGATCTTGCCCATCTGTCTTTTTGATGCGCACCTGATCTACCGCCCGCATGGGCATGGATATCATTCCTGCTGACATGCTTTCCGAAGTACCTGCCTGTTCGATCACTTTTGGTGGTTCGGGAATAGGTTTTACCGCCGGTGGTGGTCCCTGTTTTTTCTTTTTCTTCTGTGCCGAAACGCTTAGCGTGAGTAATGATAGACTGAATACGATAATATATTTTTTCATGTGTGCGTTATCCTTTGTTGGTAAGACAAAGATGCACATTTTAAGACGAGTCTTTTCTGCAGATTTATATCTGATAGTTTTGGCTTACGATTCGTTGCACCTCGATGAATAATGGTTTATAGTTTTTTGAGAATATGAAGGGAAAAGAGGGGGATTGTAACAGCTCCCTGATAAATCAATGATCAGGGAGTCTGTTGTTAAAGGGAATATAATATTGAAATAGACACGGGATTATTTCGTTTCAATCTTGTATACGTAAATCGGGATTTCTTGACCCTTGACAGTGGGTAATGACAGCTGTAAAGCATCTTTTCCCTGTGTCCATTTAATCGTTGATGGACTCCCTAGCAGCTTGAGGCTCTTGATCTCAAAACTGCCTTTTGCAAGCTCCGGAATCTCAATCGCTGTAGTCGACGGACTGCGTACAAAGAGATAAACGGTCTTGCTTTTGTGTGTAAAGCGATAGTCTGACACGATTTCTTTGGAGGTCGCATCATTCACAGCATCTTTCATACCTGCTTTCTCTTTTTCGGCTACCTTTATGTCGGCCTGTACGGCTTGAGCGGTTTGTTTGCCGCTGCTCCAGACCGTGGTGCCGTAAATCGCTTCACCGTTGGTCTTCATCCAGCTTCCTATGGCTCGAAGATTTTCCTGACTTTCAACTGGCCAGGTGCCGTCGCCTTTGGGGCCGACATTGAGCAGCAGGTTGCCGCCCTTGCTCACGACCTCGATCAGGTTGCGCACCAGGAGTTCTGGGCTTTTCCATCTTGTATCATGTCTGTTATAACCCCAGTTTTCGCTCATCGTGATGCAGGCCTCCCAGTTCTTCCGAGCAGTCGATACCAGCGACTGCTCAACAACGGCATAGTCACCCAGACCATTGCCTATCCGGCTGTTGATCATGCAATCGGGCTGAATGGAGTGAATCAGTTCTTTGATCTCTTCGCTCTGTTTTTTGGTAATGAGCTCGGGGGTATCAAACCAGATAATGCCGATGGGGCCGTATTGCGTCAGCAATTCGCGCAGCTGCGGTTTGACCTTATTTTCGACATACTTGTTCAGGTCTTTGGCATCTTCGTCGGGATAATCCCAGGTATTGCTGCGCCCAGCTTTGACAGGCCAGTTGGTGGGCACATCGGGGTTTTCCCAGTCGCGGCCAAGGGAATAGTAGAAGCAGAGCTTGAGACCGTATTTCTTGCAGGCTACCGCGAGTTCCTTCATCGGATCTCTTCCCCAAGGCGTACGCTTGACGATGTTATAGTCGCTGACAGCCGAATTGTACATCGAAAAACCATCGTGGTGCTTGGCCGTAATCACCAGGTATTTCATGCCGGCATCGTGGGCCATCTGCGCCCAGCGGTCAGCATCAAAGCCCGTTGGATTAAATTGATCGGCGATCTTTGCATAGGTCTTGACGGGAATCCGTTCGTACAACATAAAATGCTCGCCGCCTTTGGTAGGATGACCGTCCCAGTCGCCCGCGGTCTGGGAATAGAGTCCCCAGTGCAGAAATAGACCGAATTTTCCATCGATAAACCAGGAAGCGGGTTGGCTGGATAATTTCAATCCTGACAAAGCAAATAAGAGAACCAGCAATACCCTTGTGTTTCTTAAAAATAATTTATTCATCGTATTTACCAAATTTTCTAACGGCTTTGTACTTTCATGGATGAAACCTTATCGTTAAAAGTCGAGAGATAGGAAGACGAAGATGTGACAACAAGACTATCGCCCGTAAAATTATCGCCGTTGTATAAAGTTACTTTAACATTGGCACCAACTTTAATGGAGGAGACGCTATTGTCCGTCACGCCTTTAGCCAATAAATCTGCGGTGGTATATTGCCCTTTGCCAAAGCTTCCTTTCACACCGGCATAGGATGCATTGGAGTAGGTATATACCGAGTCTTGATTGGTCGTTATGAGATCGTTGACATAGTTGAATTCGTAAACATTAGAAGTGGTGTAGCCATTTTGCAATAATAATTTTACCTTAAGCTCATAAGGTGTATTGCCTTTGTAGTAGAGTTCATTAAGATCTATAGTCCCTTGGATGCTGCCCGAGGAAATCGGTGCAAATTTCCAGGTAACTGCATTGTAATCTTTGTTGGCTCCTGTACCTTCATTGTTCACATTGGGATCCATATAGACCAGTATCTCGCTCACAGGCAAATTGGATGTATAATTTCCAGTAATAAAGATTTTTTGCTGACTGTTGTCAATGGCAAATTGAGGTTGTACAGAATATGTAGGTGCCTGGTAAGGGGTAGCTGTCGCTACTGCAGGTTGAAAAACTTCATTTCTATTGAGGATTGCTGCATCGGAGCCTGTCAGAAAAGTAGGCTGTCCTTTGCTGAAGCTCACATTGCCACTTCCCATCAAAGATGTACCCAATGTAGGTTCTTCGCTGACATACTTCGCGCGGTTATGGGGAAGATTTAATCCATGTCCCAATTCATGCAACATGCCGCCGAGGTAGTTTGAGCTTGGATTTGGAATGCCATTGACAGACATGGAGGAATTATCTACAGCAAAGCAGTATTTTCCATAGCCATAGAAGGGTTGGCTGTTATCGCCATCTGTTCTTGCAGGCAACAGCACTAAATAGTGATTGTTGGATGAAAATTGGCTTGGGTGGGCAGCTCTGTATGTGTTGATTTCATTAATAATTTTACCAGCTGATATGGCTGAGCTGTAGGGGTAGTCTGCTTGGGCGCCCGCCGCCGGGATTTCAATGATGTTAACCAGACCCGTAGAGTCTTTTGCCAGACCCAGATAGCTGTTGTAACCATAGCGTGCCATATCATTATGCATCCAGTTCTGGAAATGGACAAATAGCTGAGACAACCGTGTTTTGTAGCCGGGTAAGGCGGGATTGTCTGTAGGGACAAACATGACGATATTGAGATTTACTGGATTAGTTACAAATGAAAGGTTGGAAAGGGAGGTGTCTATAACGCCATTCGATGATGCTTTTAACCGTTGGGTTTCTGGAGAATTTTGTTCTACCAATGGCTTTGAACAGGCGAAAAAAAGTGATAGGACTGTGATGGACAAGGCAAATACGTTCATGATTTGGATCCATCTTTTTTTTGTTTGTTTTGTCATAATTTTTGAAGTAAATAATTTATAAATGTTAATGCGTATTGTTGGCTTATCAATAATAAAAACACAAATCTTTGGTAAGGAATGGGGTTTGATCTACCGGATTGGCGTTTAAGTCAATCATTTTCATAATTTGCAAAGTAGTAAAGTGAATAATCTTATGTGTTCGGATGAAGACTACCAGACAGGTATGCCTGATAGTCTAAATTAAACACTAATTAACAAATGGTCATCTCTTACCATTATTTTTTCGAGCATTGTGAATGCCGACTGTTACTTGGTTACATTGACAATATACCATACATTCAGTTCGCCAGATCGTATGGTGACGGTATCCTTGCCGACAGTTAAACCGGTAACCAGGCCCGTACTGCTATAGGTTGCAATTTCTGGATGTTTGTTGCTATAGGTCGCCTCAGTGACGGTACGGTTTCCAGGATTGACCGCTAGATTGATCTGTAGCGGTGTTCCGATTTTAACAGGAATCTGCATGAAGCCCCCCGAAAGGACCGCTTCCCGAACAGTCAGATTGTCTTTGATGGGACCGAGCTCTTTTTTGCAGGCACTCATGCCTATAATTAGCCCCAAACAGCTTATCAACAGGTATATATTTGATCTAATTTTCATCTGTAAAAATTTGTTTTCAATTGTGATGAAGCTATCAGATTTATTCTTTCCCCAGTGCGATTATTCATTCATAATTTGTTTTTGAGTTGTCTTCATGAACTCGTTTCACTCGGTTTGAATAAATCATGATGGTTTCATGATGTTATTTCTTATGTATTCGGATTATTTTGCACCCAACCATCCTGGATTCTGAACCAGCTGATTACCGTCCAACGTGAGATCATATAAAGGTAAGGGCCAATAATAACGGTAGTCTGCCCATAAGGCGACACCATTTGTAATGTTGGCACTCCTTGGATAAGCAATGATAAATCCATTATTATCCAGAAAGATGTCTTTATTGACTTCTTCTTTTAGGGCGATAATCGGTTTGGCGGTATGTGTCCCATCGTACAATTTTCCTTTTTCAGCTGTAAATTTCATGCCGCGTAAGGGAACTGTCATCAGATTGCCGGCTTTCCAGCGCATCAAATCTTCGTAACGACGGTCCTCCAATACCATTTCGATACGGCGTTCGCGTCTGATTTCACGGATGATGGGGCTAACGGCATAATCAAGCTTGGTGGCGTAGATCTCATCGAGCCTTGGATCAGCAGGAAGGTTGCCAAGCTCGAGCTTGCTGCTTGGGTATTTTGCAAAGTCGAATCCTGCACGTTGGCGTAACAGATTGATCGTCCGATCCAGGTCATTCTGTGTCAGGGTGCCTAAAATGGCTTTGGCTTCTGCCAGCATGAGCAGCACCTCGCCATAGCGGAATTCGATCGCCGTCTGTTGTCCGTTCGTTGTTGCTTCGTTTTCGGTCCGGTCACCCATCCAGTGCTTGATGGGTAGATAACCCGTTACAGTTGTGCCACCACTCACATTATAGGATAATCGAGGATAGGTGATGCCATTTTTCTCCAGGCTGGTAGTCCCGTCGGTCCTGTTGAATAGTGACCGGTTTTCTCCTGGATAATTGATGGTCTGTTTCAACCGTGGATCGCGGTTCTCCAGTTCGGACCATAGGCCATCATATCCTTTGAAAAGTGGGTTGGCAGTATAGCTTCCTGCAGATCCTGAAGTATAGATCGGTTTACCGTCAATACATAAGTATTCGTCTATGAGACCCCGTGTGGCTCCACCAGCTGGTCGCCCGCCAGAAATACTGTTGTTCTGATCCCAATAACGCTGGGTCGCGTGACCAACTACCGTACCATCATAGACGCGTGCGAGAATGGCCTCTTTATTGCCGTCGGAGTTTGGATCTTTCTTAAATGTAAATAGTTTCCAGTAGGGTGTTTCACCGGTGGCATACAATTGATATCTGCCAGATGCAATGATCTTTTCACAGGCATCTACGGAAGCCTCCAGAAAGGATTTTGCTGTACTCTGTAACGATAATTCGTTGTGATAGGTTCGGAAGGAGCCTTCAAACAGGCCTATTCTTGCTTTTAGAAACAAGGCCATATCCTGATTGATACGCCCATCTGGCCGGCCGGTAACACCTTCTAGACCCGCAACAGCCAGATCGATGGTTTTCATCAACGAGTCGGCAACGACCGTTCGTTTATCCCGTGGTTTGTACAGTTCTTTGCTGTCGATGTTGAGGTCGCTTGAAAACCAGGGCACATCGCCAAACAGCATCAGTTTGCGGTAATAATCCATGGATTTGAAGAAATAAGCTTCCCCGATATATTTGTTCAGTCGGGTAACGTCATTATTTACTGCAGGCAATGCATTGCGGTAGTTCTTGATGAAATAATTGACTGAGCGCAGGTTTTCCCATGTCCAATCAACTGAAGTACCTGCATTTGGCGGAATAAAGGTGTTGTCCATCATACTGCTAATGTTACCGTAGCGGATCATATTGTCAGTCATAAAGTCGGAAGCCAACAAATGGCTGCCACCGACAACATTGGGGTTGACTTTGGCATCAGCCCAGCCAGAACCGTGTCCTAGAATATAGCGGTTATAGAGATTATTGAGGTATAATGTCAACTCTGTTTCGGTATGTAAGGAGTTGTCGTTTGATAGTTCAGTTTCGGGACTTAGCTGTAAAAATTTATCGTTACAGGACTGCGTCAGCAAAAGGGAGGAAGCTGTTGCAATCACGATCAATCTGAATATATTTTTTTTCATAGTAGTAATGGTTAGAATACAATTTGGGCTCCAAAAGCAATAGATCTTTTTTGTGGATAGTCGGCAGATATTTGATCGACATCAAAAATTGTTGGTATTTTTGTAATTTCAAAGATGTTGTAACCGGCGAGAGTGAAACGCAATCGTTCAACGCCAAATCGTTTGGTCAGCTCCTGCGGTAAGGTATAGCCTAAAACTGCTTGTTTCAGTCTCAGATAGGCCCCATTGATCAGGTATCTGTCCTGCACGTTGACTGAGGAGCCATACATCGGAAATTCAGCATCTGTACGATCGGGAGTCCAGGACCTTTCGTACATCCATTTTGAACCTGCTCCACCGCCCCAGTAAGACGATAAGCCGGCCCAGATATCACGTTTCAGTACACCTTGGAACAAGAAATCGAGATCGAAATGTTTATATTGCACGTTTCCGGTGATACCAAATCGATACCGCGGTGTGGAATTTCCAATGACGACACGGTCGCCGGGATTTGCCAGTGTGTTCAAACCGGCATCTATTTTCCCATCTGGAATGCCCTCGGGTCCGCCGAGATCCTGATACCAGATATATCCCGGATAGAGAGTTCCTTGATAAGCTCCATTGTAGATCCAGTTACCATTGCTTTCGTTTCGTCCGGCAAAATCACTTTCTTGCAGGATGCCACCGGTACGATAGCCCCATATTTCGCCAATCGTTTTACCATCGTACATGACCTCCCTGCCCGAAGAATTGGTAATCATCATGCTGGTATTAGCGGCGTAATGCTGTACTTTGGTCAGGTAGTCGGATAGATTGAGGCCCACCCGGTAGCGTAGATCGGGATTGATGGTCTGTTTCCAAAGGAAGGAAAGTTCAAATCCTTTTGTTTCCAGAATACCTGAGTTCTCCAACGGCGCGGCAGTGCCCAATGTCGTCGGGAATGAGGCACTTCCATCGGTCAGGATATCGGTGGTCTTTCTGTTGTAATACTCAAACGTGACATCAAGTCTATTTTTGAGAAATGTTCCATCAAAACCGACGTTCCATGTGCGCGCTTTTTCAAAAGTAAGGTAAGGGGATACAAGGCCCGGAGGGTCGATATAGACAATTTGCTGCCCATTGATTAAGTAAGGAGCCTTGCCCGTATTCATTGTTGCCTGATAAGGATAGATGGATGACGGCTGGTTTCCTAATTTCCCCCAGCTTCCGCGCAGTTTAAGTTCGTTGAGCCAGTTTTTCGTTCCAGCCATAAAATCCTCCTGCGATATCCGCCATCCGGCAGAGAAAGAAGGAAAAGTGACAAATCGGTCTTTTTTGGTAAACTTAGCGCTCCCGTCATAGCGTAGGTTACTCTCAAAGAAATACTTCTCAGCAAAGTTGTAGTTCACACGGCCAAATACGGCACGTCCAGCCAGGGTGTATGCATTTCGGGATACCGTATGTAAAGAAGGATCCTCGGCAGCATCCGGGTTCTGTATATCTGGCGAGATCAGTTTTCTGAATGTATTGGTGATCTGATTATATTTTGTCTGCTCCTGATTGTAACCGACTACAGTCGAAAAATTGTGTTTCCCGGCCCAGGTCTTCTTATAATCAGCATAGATGTTCACCAAATATTTATTGGTGTTATTGTTGTCAAAATAAGCGCGGTTTTCTGCAGCCTCAGCCTGTTGGGAAGTGTATTGCCAGGAGTCTACGACCTGGTTGAATTTTGGGCTGTATCGGCTCAGGCTGTAAGACTGCGGCTGATAACTCAGGTCGGCTTTTAATTTCAGTGTATTTGGAATTAGGGTAAATTCAGGGGAGATCAACAGCGATACTCTTCTGTCCATCGACTGGTTGTTTGCACCATAGCTTAACCAGGAAAGAATGTTGTCTGTGTAGGTGTTAGGCAAGGGATCATTTGGGGCGGTTTGGATAGGCATATTGATGTTTTTATTTGTCTCGCCCATCATGGCCGACCAGATGCTTCCCTTACCGCCGACGATATAAGGACTATTGAAATTTGTTTGGTCAAAACCTATTTTTCCAAAAACGCTGAACCAGTTATTTACTTTGGCATTGATGTTCATCAGCGCATTGTAGCGTTTCAGCTTATCGGTGTTGATCTTGTACATGCCCGATTGGTTTTGTAATCCCCCGGAAATATAGTAGTTGATGGACTCGGCACCGCCGCTCAAGTTCAGCGTATGTTTTTGCATCGGAGTCCATTTTTTGACCGCTTCCTCAAAGGGGTTAACATTCGCTACCCAAATGATGCTATTTCCTTCCTGATACCAGGCATTTTCAGGCGTGGGATTATCCATGTATTTTTTGATCATCTCTAGTTTCTTTTCATCTGCTGTACCTGGCTTTCCATTCGTCCATAAGGTCCTATCCATACCTGATTTCTGGATCTCATAGGCATTGAGGATATCAGGTAGCCCCGAAGGGGTGTCAAAATTGGAATCGAAGTTATAGGCGATCTTGCCTTTTTGATTGAATTCACCCCGTTTGGTTCGTACCAAGATAACGCCATAGGCTGCTTTTGTACCATAGATGGCTGCCGCGGAGGCGTCTTTGACAAAAGACATGTCCATGATGTCATTCGGGTTGAGCTGATTCAGGGCACCGGTAGAGCTTTCTACTCCGTCTATGATCACCAAAGGATCACCATTGACGGATTCAAACACCTGCGTATTGCTATTATAACTCATGGAGGTACCACCCCGTAAGTTAAACCCCGGTGTACTGTTTGGCGAACCATTTCCGAAGGTGATATTCAGATTGGGAACCAAACCCTGTAAAGCCTGCCCGATATTGGCAACCGGCCGATTCTCAAAAGCTTCTTTACCGACATGTGAAATGGCTCCTGTCAGGTTGACTTTCTTTTGTGTACCAAATCCGACCACAACAACTTCCTCCAATGCACTATCGTTTTCTTCTAAGCTGATCGCCAAAGCGCCGGCTGTCGCACTGGTGAAGTGGACGGTTTGCGGTTTGAAGGAAAGGTGCGAAATGCTCAGTGTACCCTCAGCTTGGACGGATTGCAGAGAAAAGCTTCCTTTGCTATCGGAAGAGGTTCTGCTGTTGCTTCCGTTGATGCTGATTGTCGCATTTTCAATGGGTTTACCGTCTTTTTTGGAAACCAATTGCCCTTTTATCGTATACTGTTGTTGCTTGGGCTGAAGGGAAGTTTTCGGAGCGCTCGGCAAGACGATTATATGGTTTTTATGCATTTCAAACTGCAGGGGCAGCTCGTCTGAAAGTTGTTTGAGTACGCTTTCCAGTTTTTGGTTGGAGACGTCGACATTTACCTGCTTAAGATCATTAAAGAGGCTTTCATCATAAAAGAAATGGTAACCGGTCTGTTTTTTGATTTCGGTAAAAACTGATTTTAAGTTACCCCTATTGATATGTAAGGTGACTTGCTGTGCTTCCGTCTTGCCGTACACACCATAGGTAAATAATAAACCTAGAAACAAGGTTGCTTTCACCTTTTTTGAAATGAGGGGTGCAAAGCTAGGCTGCTCCATTCGGTTCCCGAATAGGTAATCTTTGCATTTGATAAAGTAATTCATATTTTCAGTAATAGGGTTGGTTTTTTGGTTTTAATTCTAGTACAGATGTTATTCCTTGTGCTGCTTATAGCAGCAACCGTATTTGTTGTTAGGTAAATCTTTACATCATATTGGATCCTCCTTTGGTTTTAAAAATTGGTTTATCTTGTTTGGTTTTTATTCTTTACGGTGACAGTTTTTCTGTCGATTCCAAATTCGACGCCGGCTCCGCGTCTGATCAGTTCCAGGGCTTCGGCCAGGCTTACACTGCGGCTGATACTTCCCCCAAACCTTTTTTTGCTGATCTGCCCCTGATAGATGACCTGAATATCGTACCAGCGTGCCAGCTGCTCCATAATGTCCTGAATCTGGTCGTGTTCAAAATAAAAATAGCCATGTTGCCAGGCGGTTTCTTTTTCAATATTTGCCTGAGTAACATGCATGTTGCTGCCATCGAATTCGACTTTCTGTCCGGGTATAATCTGTCTGCTGCTCTGATTTTTATTGGTCAGCTGGATGCTGCCGTTGATCAGGGTCACATTGGAAGCCGTATTGCTGTAGGCAGTCAGGTTGAAAGCAGTGCCCAGGACCTTGATGTCGCCATGGATGGTACTGACAATAAAAGGCCTATCTTTTTCATGGGCAACTTCAAAGTACGCTTCACCGCTCAGTTCAACCTGACGGATCGACTTGCCGAAGGCCAGGGGGTAGCTAAGCTGGGAAGCCGAATTGATCCAGACTTTGGTGCCGTCGGGCAATACCATGCGATAGAAGCCCGACTCAGGAACGCTTAAGGTGTTTTTTAGGTTGGCAAGTTCTGCTTTTCCGCTACTAGGCTTATAATGCAACTGTCCGCCGCTGACCTGGAGCTGTTCGCCATTCTTTTCATGGAGAGTCGTTTGCTCTTCGGATAAGGTGACAACTTTACCGTTGGATAGGGTAAGGGTGGCTTTTTGTCCACCGGGTAAAACATCATTTTTATAGTGGTATACCTGATCGGGAACGAGTTGTTTGTCTTGGTTGGTCTTTTGTAGAAACAAGGCTACTCCAACAAAGACAAGCAGGCTGGCCGCTAAACCTATAAAGATGCCGAGTCGCGGCATATTCTTGCCAAATAGACGGCGGGCAGGTCTGGTGGATTCCCGGGATAGAATATTGGCTCTTGCCTGATCGAGGTCCAGTCTATCCCAGAACTGTGCATCGCTGGATCTGACCCCCTGACTGGTATATCGGTCCCATTGATCACGCAGGCTGGGATCGTCGTCAAAGATCTTTTGTAGGGCCTGCCTGTCGGCTTGGCTCAGTGTCCCGCTGAAGTGTTTTACTAAGAAATCGACGAGTACAAATTGGTCATCCTTCATCATGTTCAATTGGTGGTATAAATAGAGGAGCCGCAGCTGGTACAAAAGGATGGAAGCGAAATTGAAAAAAAATATAAAATATTGTTATTCAGGAAGTAAAAATAACAAAAGTATCAGCAGACGGGCATCGAGACGTGTCCTTAGAAGCTGAATGGCTCTTTTTTTCTGGCTTTTGACGGTATTGATGGAAATGGATAAGTTATTGGCGATTTCATCGTTGGAAAGTTTCTCGAAAACAGCCATATGTAGTACCTGCCTGCAGCCTTGTGGCAGCTGATTGATGGCTTCCATCAGCTGGTGGATGACTTCAGCCTGTATCATGGCATCCATGACCGTCTGTTCTTCGATCATGTCTTTGTCGAGCTGATCGACGTATCTGTTCCTCGTTTTTTCGCTACGGATTTGTTTGAGGCAATTGTTGCGGACGGCGATGAAAAGATAGCTTTTGCGCGCATGTTCCTCTTCGGGCAGGGTATTGCGCCCTTCGCAAAGTCCGGCAAAAAAGCTCTGTACAACATCCTCGGCTTGAGCTTCGTCGTGAAGGATATTGTTTGCAAAAAGACAAAGCTGTCGATAATATTGCTGAAAAAGGGATTCAATATTGTAGGGTAAAGCTATCTGCAAGTTTTTACAACCAGTTTAATCAAGTATTAAGAAATCTACATAACAGGGGCTCCGGGAGCACGGTATAAATATAGGGAAATATGCTTGGGTTTTGGAGCGGGAGGGGGGCACAGTTATTTTATTTCTTCGAAAACGATTGAGTACCGGCTGCTGTTCAGCTGTTGACTTCGATTCGGTCTATAGGTGACGCCAGAATTTGTGTAGTGGCTTACGGGGAGTGCTACTGCAGAACCTTCTTTTGGTTATTAATTTTTTATGTATAGAGTTAAATTCATTATGGTTTTTTGCCTGTATTTTATTAGCTTTATGCAATCATTTTTTGCTATTTAATTGTTCGCTCGGCCTCCAAATTCGATGTTCTCTTGAATAGAAGAATTGAAACTTTAATCCAATTTCTGTAAATTATATCATAACTTATTGTTAGTTAATTTTCATAGATAATGAGTCATTTCACGTTACAATCTGCTGTATTCATATTTTTGTGCTGGATATTTGTTTACCCTGCAGTAGCGCAGCAGCAGACATTTCCGCAAAAAGAAGATTATTCAAAGTTGCTGGAACGCGCCGCAAAGGAAAATAAGCCGATGTTTTTGGTGGTTCATCAAAGGGATGATCAGTTTATACCGTTTAGAGGATCTGTTTCAAAAACAGCAGAAGATATGCTCAGTACGCAGTTTGTGTCGGGAATCGTTCAGGTGGATCGGGATGAATTTGACCATCCATTGCAACGGGTTTTCTATTTGAATAAACCGATGTACCTTGTGACCGATAAGGATGGAATTCCTATTTTGCGGTTGGATAGGGCTGTTGATGGAGGAGCTGAGTTGGAAAGACTACTAGATTCGGTCAATACACTTGCAAAAGCTGAAACTCTCGGTAAGCTCATGGCGCAATATCGAAAAGGGATGCGTCAGCAGTCTCTGCTGAACAAGATACTCCGCTACAACCAGACGTTTGATCAATATACAGATCAGCAGCTATTGAGCGACTATATAGCGCAGCTGACCATAGAACAATTGAATAATTTTGAGACAGTTATATTTTTATTGAGCTGTGGTCCTGTATATAATAGCAAATCGTATTTACTGGCACGCACCAATAGCAAAATGGTGGATAGCCTCTATTCCTCTTTGCCATTACCGGTTCGTAAAAAGATAAACAACAGAATTATCCAGCGGACATTCCGGGAATCGCTTGACCAAAAAAACTTTTCTTTGGCCCAGGAGGTTGGTTACTTTGCCTATACGACATGGACGCCTAATTATTTGCGTGGATCTAATTCGCAGGCTTTTTATCCCTTGGAATATAAGCGGCTTATGAAAGATAGCCTATCTTATATCCAGATGGCGCGGAACTATTACGATCAATCATTTTATCGGGTTGATCCTGATTCATTGTCCCGAATAGATTTTGCGCTAGATCGACAGATCCAGTTTACACGAAACCGTCTTTTATTGGACAGTGCGCAAAACGCAGAATTCAAGTCTCTAGTGGGTAAGGGACGTAAATATTATCAGGATGACCAGGCAACTAGTTTAAATTACGGTGCGCAACAGATCCTGGCTTTTGAAAAAAATAACCCGGAAGTTATATTTGATGCGATCCGTTGGCAAAAGAAAACGATTGATCTCAAACCTGATGTGCCCGCATTCCGTTATACGATGGCTTTATTGTTGTATCGGGTTGGCTTTTATGCGCAGGCAGAAGCAGAACAACAAAAAGCGCTGGAGCTATCGAAGCCCTATAAATTGTATCACAAAAAAATGCAGAGCGTATTGAAGCAGATAAAGTCCCGGCATTTATGATCAGGGCTAATTTGGAGCAGGCGCTGTATTTAAACGGATAGGAATTGAATACTGTACGCGCACAGGCATGCCATACTGATAACCTGGGGTCCATTTTTCGGCTTTCTTCAGTACTGCTATACCACTTGCTGCTGTTCCATAGCCGAGGTCATTAATCACTTCAAATTCATTTGCCAGACCATTTTTTTCAATGACAAAACTGATGAGAAGTTGTCCTGATACTTTTGCATTTAAAGCTTCTTTGGGATATTTATAATTCTGGGCAATAAAGATCATGAGGTTTTTTATCCCACCAGGATATTCCGGTTGGACATCCCGCTGCGTATAGGAGTGCACATTGCCCATACTATCTGTGCTGGTGCCTTTGCTTAATACACCTTTTTCGTACCATTCCTCAAACTTATTTTTACCTTTTTTTAAAGTACCTTCCCAATGTCCTTGACGTAAACCATCAATATATTGCCCTTTTTCACTATTTATGCTGTCTTTAAATTCGAACATGCCGTTTCCATTGACAATCTGTTGGCGGCCTGTTGAATCAGCATAATAGATTAGTCGGCTATGCTGGTCCTGAAAAAGAAATTCGTTGGGGCTGGCTTCAGAACTGGAGAAAAACCTAATTTCTTTTAAAAGACCATTTTCGTAGTATCTTTTTAACGTATCGCTCAGTTTATTGTCTTTATATCCTGCTGATACCGCTAGGTTGCCATTGTTGTGATAACTTTCCATAATGCCTTCCAGATATAATCTTCGTGGGTCAGCTACTTTGGTCCATCCATGTCTTTTTAAATTGCCATTTGGATAGTATTCGTTTAATTCGTGAAGCCCCAGCTCGTTTGTTGATAAACGGATGATGTTGGTGTAAGCTGCCGAATCTTTGACTGCAGTAAAACCACGATTTTTCTTAATATAGCTGACGATTGTTTCCTGTGCTTTTGAAGGAATCACAATGCCCATAAAAAGGAGAAAAATAATGTATTTATGTATATTTAAGGGATAATAATGCATGATATGGTTAATTTTATTTAATCAAATATATATTTTTTAGGTGAAATAATCTGCAGCGTTGGACAAACTATTTCAAGCGGAATGATGTACTCTAAGTAAAAGATTATGAATAATTCACATATGCAGAAAATTGCCCGTTATGGTCTAGGTACCTTTTTGATGGTGGCGGGAATTGGACACCTAACTTTTGCTCGCAAGGAATTTCAGGCACAGGTGCCAGATTGGGTGCCGATCTCCAAAGATGATACGGTCGTATACTCTGGCTTTGCTGAAATTGCTTTGGGGGCTGCATTGATTTTGGCGCCTGCTAAACAGCGTTCGAAGGTCGGGAAAATTGCTGCGGCTTTTTTTACAGCCGTGTTCCCCGGAAATATTGCGCAATATAAAGACCGCCGTGACGGGTTTGGTTTGGATACCGATGGTAAACGGCTAGCGCGCTTATTTTTTCAGCCGATATTGGTCGCCTGGGCATTAAAAAGTACTGGTAAAAGATGATCGGGGGGATATGGCCGACAAAGATTCGATGCAAAATTCCAAAAAAACAAACGATTTGCTTCGTGGATCTGTCTTATAGATATCCAGATGAAGGATAACTTAGTTAGTAAGGCCCGGTGTTCCATTTTCACCCGGCCTTTTTTGTGTCCGTTTAAATAGTTATATTCGCATACTACATATATAGTAACTAACCTATAAATAACGAACCGGATGGAAGAAAAGAAATTGGATGAATTGACCAATGAAGAGTTGTTGGTCCTCCAAAAAAAATCTAAGCCCAATAAAATAATCAATGCATCGATCATTGGTTTTTGTCTGGGTATCGCAGGCTACAGTATTTTCGTTGCCGGCATAACCTGGCCCACGATTTTCCCCCTGATATTAGCTGTTATTGCTTTTAAATATTTTGGCAAAAATGAAAAAGCGGTGGATGCGGAATTGAAAGCCCGAAATCTCAAATAGAAAAAAGAAAACCATTGCAGTTGCTCTGTTGTTTATTTTAGAAAAAACAGCAGAACATGAGAAGGGAACAAATAGAAGCATGGATAGCTCAAGGCTATAATGTGCTGGATCATCGGAAACCTAAAGTCGTACAGGGTGATATCTGGGCGTATCTCAATCACTGTGATGGCCACGGTACAGATGTGCATGCGCTTTCTGAATTGCAGCAATGGTCGGACAGAGAACTTGCGGAAATGGAGCTGAAAAAATATGCCGATCAGTATGGACAAATGGGCGAAAAGCTGTTTCTGCGTAATGAAGCAATCCGAAATAAAGAATTTGATAAATATGAGGCATTCCTCCTGCTATTCTTTCCGGACAGTGTCGAAAAAGAGGTAGAGGAAGCCCGGTTTTTGGCCGACCGTGTAAAACGTGTCAGCAAGGAAGAAATGGAGAAATGGGTGCAGGCCAATACGGTCAACGTGCTAATCTCGGATCTGCATTGTTTGGATTATGGTGCCATTATGAGCGGGATGGTCATCCCATCTGAAGATGTGGTCAGCTATACCGATGATGGACTTAGCGATACAATTGATTGCCATGTTACACCGATGGAATTTTTCTCCCATACCAACCATGACTATTACTGGATTGACCCAGTCATAAAGGTCTAGTTTAAACTAGGCCTGTTTTTTGTAAAGCTCGTATTAAGCCACGATTTCTATTGGATTACCCTCCGGATCAAGTATCACACTTTCATAATAGCCATCGCCCGTCGTTCGCGGTTCACTTTCAACGGTATAACCATCAGACCTCAATCGTTCTGTAAGCGTATCGACAGCTTCTTTCCCACCAACGCCAATAGCCACATGGGTATAACCTCTGCTCAAACTCCTGTTGACGGCTTGCGCTGTAATATCCATGCGTTTCATGATCTCCAGTCGCGCGGTACCTTCTTTAAATACCAAAAAATAGGATGAAAATCCTTTCATTGGATTGTGATACTTTTCCCCGCTGACGGTACCGAAGTACCGGGCGTAAAACTTACGTATTTTCTCCAGGTCATCAACCCATATTGCAATGTGTTCTATCCGCATAACAACCTTTTAGTTATATTATATTGCAATATTATGCAAATTTGCATAATATTGCAATATAAATTTTTTTTTTAATATGGTGGGCAAAACGATAATTAGGGCAAAGATAGCCACACAGGTCATGTTTTTGGTATGTGGTCTAGCCTTGTCAAGTTGGGCGCCGATGGTACCCTTTGCGAAAGATCGGCTGGGTCTCAATGATGGTGAGCTGGGACTGCTCCTCTTGTTTTTAGGTGGCGGCGCGCTGTTAACGATGCCCCTTTCTGGGTTTTTAATCGGGAAAATCGGAAGCCGAAAGGTGATTTTGATCGCAGGACTCATTGCCGCTCTCGTGCTCCCTGTACTGCTGACGGTAACGAATAGCTATCTGATGGCGGGTGTTCTTTTTATATTTGGTTGCAGTATAGGGGGGATAGATGTTGCCATGAACGCACATGGTGTGCAGGTTCAGAATGCGATGGGCCGGCCTATTATGTCGTCGTTGCATGGACTATTCAGTGTGGGCGGTCTATTTGGATCAATTGGCTTGGGATTCTTGATCAAGATGGGGTTAAATCCCATTTATGCGGCAGTTACGATAGCGATTCTATTGGTGTTGCTGCTGCTCTTACAGTATCGGAAGCTACTGGATTACCAGAAGGAAAAGGAGATAATTGCACGTTTTTCCCATATTGACGAAACCAAAGTATCCAAGGGTAAATTTCAATGGTTCAGGTGGAGTGTATTGATACTCGGACTGATGTGTTTTATTGCTTTTCTGTCGGAGGGTGCAATGCTGGATTGGAGTGCGATATTCTTACGGGATCACAAAGGTGTTTCTCCGGAGTTTACGGGAATCGGATATGCCGCATTTTCGATAGCGATGGCAGTCATGAGGCTACAGGGGGATCGGTTGGTCAGTAAGTTGAATAGTCATGTTGTCGTGATCGGTGGGAGCCTGTTGGCTGCGTTGGGGATTTTGATCGTGGTAGGCAGTCTCTGGTTATCCTTAACGCTCTTTGGGTTTGTCTTATTGGGATTAGGTGCTGCTAATATTGTTCCGGTATTTTTTAGTGAGGGCGGCCGTATAGAAGGACTTTCACCAACAATTGCAATTCCGGTTATTTCAACGATGGGTTATGCCGGCCAGCTGGCCGGACCAGCACTTTTAGGGGCCATCGCACAGTATTTTTCTTTGATCATTGCTTTCGAAACAATAGCTTTGCTCTTTATAGTGGTAGCCCTTATCTACAAAATTAGGAAGTAACATGATGTTGAAAGAAGAACGCTTTGAGATCATTCTCCGTGAATTGGAGAGCCGGAGGAAGGTTAAATTTGAAGAGTTGGCCGTGTTGCTGGCTGTATCGGAAGATACCATCCGCCGGGATATAGACCTTCTCTATCGTAATGGACTGCTTTCCAAAACTAGGGGCGGGGCCATGCTCCGCGAAAAAGACCCGCTCACTTTTCAGGATCGGCAATCGTTTCTGACCAAAGAAAAGGATGTTATTGCGCTAAAAGTCCAGCAATTTCTAAAAGATGGAATGACTGTATTTGTGGATGGCGGTACTACGATCTGGGCGGTTGTGAATGCCATGCCATTGGATATCCGGGTCAGAATGATTACCAATAATTTTTCCATCGTGCCGCTGATTGAAAAATTTAAGAATGTAGAACTGATCTTTTTGGGGGGCAACTATGAATCTGATCTGGCAGTGACCTCAGGGGTAACCACCTGCGCGGAGGTTGCTAAATACAATGCTGATATTTTTATTATGGGAACTTGTGCCGTAGATCCAGACCTTGGAGTCTCCGCGATTTCGGCTACAGATGGCGAAACGAAAAAGATGATGGTGCAATGTGCCCGGAAGACTATCGCGTTAGCTAGCCGGAACAAGCTTTATCAAGGTGAACTGTTTAGGGTCTGCAGTATAGATTCGCTCAACGCATTGATTACAGATCTGGACTCAAATGATCCTAAACTGAATCCCTTTAGAAACAAGGATCTCCAGATTGTCTAAACTAGCTGAAAATAGCATCTAAATTCCATACTCACAGGTTGGCAAACAGAATCACAAAATATTGTCAACAGTGTTTTACAATGTAGCGTTGTTCGGCAGCATGCGCCAATGTATGCTGTAGATCTACGACGTCGCCGATAACAATGATGGCAGGATGTCCGATGTTATGCTCTTTGCTTATTCTCACGAGGTCTTTAGCTTTGCATAAAACATGTTTTTGTTGCGGCAAACTAGCGTGTTGTATGATAGCGGCGGATGTTTCACCTTTGCCATAGAGTACATAAGTGCGGGCGATTTCATCGAGCTTGCGCATGCCCATATAGATTACCACAGTGGATTTGCTCTGAACAGCCAGGGTTAGATCTGTTGCCAGGCTGCCATCTTTTTTCATTCCTGTCAATGCCCAAACGCCTTCGCTGATGCCACGATGTGTCAACGGAATATTGTTGATTCCAGCGCCTTGCATACTGCTAATGCCTGGGATATAAGAAACTGCTATGTTCTTTCCCTGTACCGTAAGCCATTCTTCAAAACCTCTTCCAAACAGATAGGGATCGCCACCTTTTAGACGCACTACATTGTCATAGCGTTCGCAATAATGTAAGATAAGTTCATTAATTTCTTCTTGTGGTATATACTTTCCGTAAGGATGTTTGCCAACATAGTGTTTAATACAGTTTTTATCTGCGATTTGAAGGATTTCTTCATTAACTAAGTTGTCATAAAGGATAACTTCTGCGTTTTCTATTGCTTTATAAGCTTTCAGTGTAAGTAATTCGGGGTCGCCGGGACCAGATCCTACAATAAATAGCGATGTTGCGCTTAATTTTTTCATGTTATTGTTCTTTTTGATTGTAAATAATATGTAAATCTATTAAAAAATCTGATATAAATCATAAAAATTGAAATTTTTACATGTTTTTTTATGAAAAAATATTATAAAAATCATATTTATTTTGATTTTTTAATTTTTTATTACATAAATTAGTGGTGTTGAAAGTATAAATTGATTTTTTACAGCAAAAAACTAAAATTATGTATACAAAAAAGATTGTTATTGTCGGAAATGGTATGGTTGGTAATAAGATTTGTGAAAAATTAAAGCAGAAATCTAATAATCTAGATATAATTGTATTCGCGGAGGAGCCAATTCGAGCATATGACCGGGTTCATTTGACAGATTACTTCAAAATTTCGTCAATGAACGAACTTTTCTTGTTGAAAAATGAGTGGTATGTAGAAAATAATGTGAAAATTCATTTAGATGATCCAATTGTTGCTATAAATCTCTTAAAAAAAGAAGTAGAATCCTTAAAAGGTACCACGGTCAGTTATGATTATCTGGTCTTTGCGACAGGCTCTGCCCCTTTTGTTCCTTCCATTCCAGGGATGGAGAAAGAAGGGGTTTTCCTCTACCGTACTATTGAAGACCTGGAGTTGATCAAAGCTTATGCGGCGAAAGTTAAAATTGGTACGGTCATGGGGGGAGGACTTTTGGGGCTTGAAGCCGCTAAAGCATTGGTGGATCTTGGTTTGGAAGAAACGGCTGTAATCGAATTTGCTCCGCGCCTAATGCCGCGTCAGATTGATGATAGTGCGAGCGTGCTTTTACAAAATAAACTTGCAGAATTGGGCTTAAGTTGCCTATTGCAAAAGACGACAAGCCAATTGCTAGGGGATGATCGTCTGACGGGAATCGCTTTTCAGGATGGCTCGTCGATTGAAACGGATTTATTGGTGATCTCTGCTGGTATACGCCCACGTGATGAGCTCGCCAAGAAAATTGGATTGGCCGTCGGTGAACGGGGCGGAATAGTGGTTAATGCACAGATGCAGACTTCGGATCCTGCTGTGTATGCCATTGGCGAATGCGCACTGGTAAATGATATGATCTATGGTTTGGTAGCACCGGGTTATGAAATGGCTGAAATTGCCGCATCTCATATCGTCGGGGAAGAGAAATCCTTTAAAGGATTTGATATGAGTACCAAACTGAAACTGATGGGGGTAGATGTGGCCAGCTTTGGGGATCCTTTCATCAGTGAACCTTATGCACGGACTATCTTGCTGGAGGATCGTAACAAAGGCATTTATAAAAGACTGAATGTTAGTACCGACGGAACCCGTTTGCTCGGAGGGATACTTGTTGGGGAGGCGGCAAGTTATAACATGTTGCTGCAAATGGTAAACAACAGCCTCCCTTTGGCCGAACATCCGGAGCTTCTGCTCTTTGGTGAGCTGCGTGAAAGCAAATCGACTGCCAATGGGTTGGAGGCCCTGCCTGATCAGGCCTTGATCTGCAGTTGTGAGGGAGTGACCAAAGCGCAGATTTGTGATGCGGTGATCACTGGTCATTGTGAAAATGCAAATGCGGTAAAGAAATGCACGAAAGCCGGATCGGGATGTGGCGGCTGTGTGCCTATGGTGAATGATCTGGTTAATTACACCATGAAACAGCAAGGGAAATATATCAGGAATACCATCTGTGAACATTTCGATCTGAGCCGTCAGGAACTATATGATCTAATCAAGATCCATGAATTGAAAAGTTACGATCATGTATTGGATGCGCTGGGTCATGGGCATGGTTGCGAAGTCTGTAAACCGTTGGTATCTTCCTTACTTGCGAGCCTTTGGAACGAGATGATTCTTGGTAAGGGTAATGATGTGGCTCAGGATAGTAATGACCGTTATTTGGCCAATATACAGAAAGGTGGGACCTATTCGGTGGTTCCGCGCATTCCGGGAGGTGAGATTACGCCTGATAAATTGATTGTTATTGGCGAAGTCGCCAAAAAATATAAGCTGTATACAAAAATTACGGGGGGACAGCGCATTGATTTGTTTGGTGCACACCTCAATGACCTCCCGTTTATCTGGGAAGAATTGATAGCAGCGGGATTCGAAAGTGGTCATGCTTATGGTAAGGCCTTGCGCACTGTAAAAAGTTGTGTGGGTAGTACCTGGTGCCGATTTGGCCTACACGATAGTGTGTCGTTTGCGATACGCATAGAGGAACGTTACCGTGGACTTCGGGCTCCGCACAAAATAAAATCTGCAGTGAGTGGCTGTATCCGCGAGTGTGCGGAAGCGCAGAGCAAGGATTTTGGGATCATCGCAACCGAAAAAGGCTGGAACCTCTATGTTTGCGGAAATGGTGGTAGTAAGCCGCAACATGCTTTGCTTCTGGCTTCAGATATTGATAGTGAAACCTGTATCCGGTATATAGATCGATTCCTCATGTTTTACATTCGGACTGCGGATCCACTGACACGTACAGCAACTTGGCTCAACAAAATGGAGGGTGGGATCGACTATCTGCGGAATGTAGTGGTAGAGGATAGCCTTGGAATGGGGGAAGCATGGGAACAGGATATGCAGCTGCTGGTGGATAGCTACCGTTGTGAGTGGAAAGTTGCCATTGAAGATCCAGAAATCCGTAAACGTTTTGTCCATTTTGTGAATGCGCCCGAAGAAAAAGATGAAACGGTACGTTTTGATACCTTGCGTGGACAAAAGAAAGCTGCCGACTGGAACCTGAGCACTTATTAAATATAAAATCGCTAAACCTTTTAATTGAAATCATATGAATACGCAAATTGACATGCAATGGCTGAGAGCCTGCCGGATAGAAGATGCTATTGAAAACGGCGGAGTCTGTCTTAAATTGAATAACGAACAGGTGGCTCTGTTCTATTTCGCCCGCCGCAATGAGTGGTATGCCACACAAAATGAATGTCCGCACAAACGGCAGATGATTTTAAGCCGCGGCATGCTGGGGTCTTTGGGCGAAACGCCTAAAGTCGCTTGCCCATTCCATAAGAAAACCTTTGCGTTGGACACCGGCGAATGTCTTTCGGGTGATGAATGTGCCATTAAGACCTATCCTGTGAAGGTGGAAAACGGAAGTGTTTTTATTGGAATGACTGCTTAAGAGAAATAAAAGATAATTGAATCGAAAACCATTTAAAACAAAAATACGATGGATTATATTAGCCCCAAAGAGGTAGCTGGTGCCATGATGAACACCGCTGTCTACAAATCTTCGCTTCCGGTCAAAGATCTACTGATACGGGGAGCATTGTCAGGTGCCTTATTGGCAATTTCTGTAACGCTTGCATTGTTGGCCACTTCCCAGACTGGATTGGGATTAGTTGGCGCTTTTGTTTTTCCAGTAGGATTTGTTATCATCGTCATCCTTGGCTTGGAACTGGTGACAGGCAGTTTCTCCCTGGTTCCTTTGGCTTGGTTTGAAGGTAAAATCAATTTTAAGGCTATGGCCAATAATTTGTTCTGGGTTTTTCTCGGCAATTTAGTGGGGAGTGTTCTCTTTGCAATTTTGTTTTGGGCTGCCAGCACAGAAACTGGACACTCGAGCCAGCTGGGAAACATCGAGCAGAGCCTGATCCTGATCAGTGAAAAGAAAACCCTTGGATACAGTGCCCACGGTACAGCAGGCTTGTTTTCGGCCTTTGTTAAAGCTATTTTGTGCAATTGGATGGTTTGTATGGGTGTGGTGATGTCCTTGACTTCTAAGTCTACCCTTGGCAAAATACTGGCTGCAGGTATTCCGATCTTTATATTCTTTGCATTAGGCTATGAGCACGCGGTGGTCAATATGTTTGTGATTCCTGCCGGAATGATGTTTGGTGCAAAAGTGACTATCTCGGACTGGTGGCTGTGCAATCAGCTGATCGTAACAGCCGGAAATATTGTCGGCGGATTGCTGTTTACTGGAATGGCTATCTATTATACCTATCATCAAAAAGAAAAAGTGTCGACTTCGCAAAACTAAATTTTTATGCATCAGATAAAACAATTATTTATGTTACTTCTATCGCTAGCTATTAGCATGGGGTCTTACGGTCAGGAAAAAACTGTCAAAGGTAGTTTGTTTGAGGGAATTGCTGTGGCAGGATATACGGATCATGGTGCTTATATCAATTGTACTGGGCCAGCAGTGAAATATATATTCAGTGCAAAAAGTTGCCTGTTGCTGGGTTTATTGCCGAGCTTAAAACTTAAAGAAGATAAGGTTGAAGCGGGGAAGCCAAAGAACTCCTGGGTAACACCCTCTCTCGGGTTTGGTCTAACGGCCGTAATCCGGCATATTGCCATTCAGCTGCCAGCATTTTATGCGGCGAAAACGGGTACTGCTGATGGTAAGTGGCGTTTGGGTGTCGGTATAGGCTATAAATTTTAGTGTGATGTATTTTTAGGGAAATATATGGATTGGGGAGTCATTAGCTGTCACGGACGGTTTCGCTCCCCTATTTTTCTTCCGAGAGGTCCTGCAAAAGTTGGAAGTTTTTAATAAAAATATTTTTTTTGTCCATCGCTATCACCTGTAGATCGATAAGTTCACCTAGTGCACGGTAGACGGTCTCGTAAGTAGTGCCTACATAGGACGAAAGATCTTTTTTGCTTAAACTAAGTCCTATATATCCGTTCGTGTTTTTCTCACCAAAAATACGGTAGATTAACAATAGGCTCCAAGCAAGCCGGTTTTTAACAGGAAGTTGTGTCAGTTGGGTCATCTTTTGCTCAGAAAGATGTAATTCATCTGCAAAAAATAACATCAACTGGTAGCTCAATTCGGGATTTATGCGTAGTGTAGACAGGAAAAATGGTAGCTCCACGAAGCAGAGCTGCGTGACATCCAAGGTTGTTGCCGAAATGGGATAGATGGTTTGTTCTGTACTGATACCGCGATGGCCCACGATATCTCCCTTTTTTGCAAAACGAACAATGGTTTCCTTATCTCCAAGATTGCGGTGAACTTTGACGAGTCCAGACTGGACAAAATAAATACCTCGAACCGACTCCCCCTCGGTGATAAACTGCTCGCCTTTTTTCAATTTAATATTTTTTCGGTGCAAGTCGATCTGTCCAAGCCAGTCTTGTAAGACATAGCGGCACATAACGCAGGAATGGTCGCAAGTATTTATTTTTTTCGATTTCATGAAGGTCTGACTCGTATAATGGATGGTGTTTTAGCTGTTCAAAGTTATTATCTATTCGTTTAAAATCCTAATGTCAATTATGCTTGAATCCAGATAATAGAACCTTAAGGCTATCCAGCGCCTCTTCTAGCGGGAAAAAAGTCGAATTGTTGACAAAGGCTTCGTAATTTGTATTGATCTGTCCATTTTTCCACCGATAGAGTGCTTTGAGATCTGCCGATAATGGGGATTGTAGGTCGGTATAAAGTTCAGGTCTAAGATTTTCAACATAACTGTCCGGTGTTGCTAGCATCTGTTGCATAATGGTCGGTTTTTGATGTATTAATAAAGTTAGTCATAATTAACTGCGTATATCAATAGTGCTGCGCCCTAGTGATCGCGGGAAAAGTTAAAAAACTTAATAATTATTTAATGGGAATTAATGTAAATTTATTTCAGCATAAAGCTATAGGTATGCTTGTCGTCAGATAAAACGATAGCATGTGTTGAATTGTTAATAACACAGGTATACCCTTTTAATTTACTGAATATACATGAAAAAGATCGAACTTATTCCACTTGTTGGGATTCAAATCGAAGGTATTGGTCAGGTTGATCTCGGAGCGAGCCGTGCCGAGGTCCAACGTATACTTGGTACACCCTCGGATGCACTGGACGACCAATACTATTATGATGAACTCGAACTGAGACTTGATTTCAATGGCCAGGGAGTATTGGAATTTATCGAAAGTATCAATGGACCCAATCCGGAAAAAACGGAGATCAGCATCTATGGTGTTAATCCATTTCAAGTGGAAGCAGCTGAACTTATAACGATCTTAACGGATAAAAACCAAGGTGAGGTCGACGATGCTGAAGCAGGATATTGCTATACATTTTTGAGTAGCTCGGTTGGTGTCTGGCGACAGATGACTGAAGAGGATGTTCAGGAGGAGATCGAGGAAATCAAAGCCGACGGCGAATATGAAGATAATGCGGATATGCTATTGGAGGACCTTGAAAAATCAAAATTCTTTTGGACGATAGGCATTGGCGTAGAAGGGTATTACGCTGAGTAAAGCCAAATAATTACTGAAATAGCTGCCTAAACTCCAGGGGACTCTGATGTGTATTCTTTTTAAAGACCTTACTGAATGACTGCGGATGCTCGAAGCCGAGTTCATAGGCGATTTCACTAATGGAAAGGGTGCTTGTGCTCAAGCGCAATTTGGCATACTCGATCATTTTGTGCTGAATATGCTGCTGGGTATTTTGCTGTGTATAGATTCGAAGCAGGCTACCGAGATAGTTTGGCGATAGATTCAGCTGCTGTGCCAGAAAGCTGACTGTGGGAACACCGTGCTCCACGAGCATATCTTGCTGAAACTGCGCTGATAGTACCTGCTCAAACTTAGTGACCAGCTCTTGTGTCGATCGTTTGCGGGTAATAAATTGCCGTTCGTAGAATCGTTCGGCATAAATCAGCAAGCGCTCAATCTGTTTGATAATGAGTTCGCGGCTGAATTTATCGATATTAGACTGATATTCCTTTTCAATATTTTGAAGAATATCGACGATTACGGCTTCTTCTTTATCTGAAAGAAAAAGTGCTTCATTGACCTGATATTGGAAAAAATCATAATGGTGAATATGTTTTGCCAGTTCGCTGTTCCAGAGAAAATCAGGATGGATCAACAGGATCCAGCCGCTGGGCTGGGCCTGTATTTCCTGATTGATTTCCACTTTTAAAAACTGCAATGGCGATATAAAGGTGAGTATGCCCGAATCAAAATCATAGTGCTGTTGCCCATAGTTGAACCGGGCATTTACATTTCGCTTTAATCCGATCGAATAAAAATGCTGTATCCAATTCAATTTGCTGTCATTTACAGGATAATGTACCTGACTATAGTCGACCAAGCTGATCAATGGATGCTCGGGCTTTGGCAGTCCGCAAAAGCTGTGGAATTCCGATAGGGAATGAAAGCGAAATGTATTCTCCATTTTATAAATTTACTTATTTTCTTGTTTTGTTACCGTTTAATTTACATTGCCTCGCACACGCTCTGTGGCTTATTTGAGGGCTTGTTCAAAAGCGGTTGACACTGTATAGCTTTTCCATTTTTCGATTTCAGCGGTCAGCATATTGATTTTGTTTTTGGCCAGTTCATAAGCGTCTTCGCCCATCAAAAAATGGATAGGTGGCTGCTCCAGAGTGCTCAGCTCGATCAATAAGGTTGCCGCTTTCTGTGGATCGTTTGCCTGATTGCCATGGATCTGATGCAGATGTATGGCTTCATTTTCTCTCGCAGTGACGTAGGCTGCGATTGGATTAGCTGCGGTATGTAAAGACCCTTCGGATAAAAAGTCAGTTCTGAAGTAGCCTGGATATACCAAGGTTGTGTGTACGCCAAAGGGTTCCATCTCGGCAGCAAGGGCCTCGGTAAAACCTGCGACGGCAAATTTGGTGGAACAATAGACTCCAAAGGCTGGATAATTTCCTACAAGGCCACCGATGGAGGCAATATTGAAAATATGCCCCGATTGCTGGTGCCGCAAATGAGGTGCGATATGTCGGATGGTATTGAGGGATCCGAAGACATTGACCTCAAAGTTGCGGCGCGCTTCCCAGTCACTGAGCTCCTCCAAAGTGCCCGTTTGGCCATACCCTGCATTATTGACGAGTACATCAATCCTTCCGAAATAATCAATTGCCGAGAGTACTGCTCGGGCAACGTCTTTGTCATTGGTAATGTCAACTTCAAGGGGTAAAAAATTCTCCTGATCGCCGATTTCATCTTCCAGTGCCTGTTTTGATCGTGATGTGGCAACGACAAGGTAATCTTGGGCGAGCAATTCTTTAACGAGGCTGAGGCCTAGTCCCTTGGAGGCACCTGTAACGAACCATACTTTTTGTGATTTCATGTGTTTCTGTTTTAAATAATGGATATTACAAAGGTGATGAATCGATGGACGGCAAATGTAGGCAGATCAACGGATCTTGTAGCCAGATCGTGGATAAGCAATTTTTTCTTTAAAACAATTTTTGCTTTTGAGTGCTTTATTTATAGGTGGTACCCATCTGTTTTAAGGTAGGCACCTCAAAAGGTAGTTAAACTTTAAAGACGTTGATATGTTGCAAAAAAATGATGTTGCACCCGATTTTACCTTGTACGCGACACCGGATCAAAAAATTAAATTATCAGAATTCAAGGGGCATAATGTGATATTGGCATTTTACCCGGCAGACTGGAGTCCGGTATGCAGTGATCAAATGGCGCTGTATAATGAAATGCTCAAATATTTCAAAAAGTATGATGCGGAGATCATGGGCATTTCCGTTGACAGCAAATGGTGTCATATGGCTTTCGCACAGTCCCGGAAACTGCATTTTCCACTTTTGGCTGATTTTGAGGGCAAGGGCGAGGTCGCCAAACAATATGGTGTTTACGATGAAGAGGAAGGTGAGTGCAAGCGCGCGCTTTTTGTGATTGATAAGGAAGGGGTTATTGCCTGGAGCTATCTGTCACCGACCGCTGTCAATCCAGGTGCCGACGGTATTATCGAAGCGTTGGAAAAACTTAAATCAAATTAATTATGTCATTGAAACCAAAAGTCAGCCATGCTGACCATATACTGGGCAATGGCCAGGCGGATCTGACCATTGTCGAATATGGGGACTATCAATGTCCGCATTGTGGTGCAGCCCACCCCATTATAAAAGAAATGATGGCCGAACTGGGAAGTCAAATCAGGTTCGTATTCCGCAATTTTCCGCTTTCGGAAATGCATCCTTACGCACGGCCCGCAGCATTAGCCGCGGAAGCAGCAGCACTGCAGGGTAAATTTTGGGAGATGCATGATGCCATTTACGAAAATCAAAACCTACTGAGTGCAAGATTGCTGCTAGATATCGCTGAACAGCTGGATTTGGATATGTCGAAGTTTAAATCTGATATTCAGGACCAAGAACTGTTGGATCGTGTAGATGCTGATTTTGAAAGCGGCATGCTGAGCGGCGTAAATGGGACCCCTACTTTTTTTGTCAATGGACAGAAATTTGATGGCGGAGCGGAGGATCTCGTTCAGGTGTTGGGTGAAAACTGAATATATGATTACTACTTAAACACAGGCGAACACACAGCAAGAAGTCTCTTGCAGGAAAATAGAACCTATCGTAAAAAAAGAATGACTCGGCTGTATAAATAACGATATATCGTTGTTTTTAAATGAGGTGTTAATCTTTAAAAAGGTTCAATTAGAGTGATTTATGTTTTTTGGATTGCTAGTTGCAATTCGAAATCATATCATGTGAACAATAAAATTCTTAAACAATTCATTATGGCAACATTCAAAGTTCAAGACGGAACAGAAATTTATTACAAAGACTGGGGAACAGGGCAACCGATCGTTTTTCATCACGGCTGGCCTTTATCCAGTGACGATTGGGACGCGCAGCTGATGTACTTCCTCCAAAAAGGTTACCGCGTAATTGCGCACGATCGCCGTGGACATGGACGTTCCACACAGACGGCAGTCGGTAATGAGATGGATACCTATGCATCGGACATTGCACAATTGGTAGAAGCATTGGATTTAAAAGATGCGATCCATATCGGTCATTCGACCGGTGGAGGTGAAGTTGTTCGTTACCTAACCAACCACGGTACATCACGTGTTTCAAAAGCTGTATTGATCAGTGCGGTTACACCGACGATGGCCAAAAGTGCGACTAATCCGGATGGCGTGCCAATGGAGGTTTTTGACGAAATTAGATTGAATACGGCAACCCGCAGACAGCAATATTTTCAGGATTTTACGCTTGCTTTTTATGGCTATAACAGGGAGGGAGCGAATGTGCAACAAGGTGTGATGGACAATTGGTGGCGGCAAGGAATGATGGGCGGTATCAAGGCGCATTATGACTGTATCAAGGCCTTCTCGGAAACTGATTTTACAGAAGAGCTTAAAAAAGTGGAGATTCCTGTATTGGTATTGCACGGTGAAGATGATCAGATTGTACCGATTGATATCACAGGTAGAAGAGCAGCGGAGTTGGTAAAAAATGGTACATTGATTACTTATCCCGGATTCCCACATGGAATGCCAACAACCGAAGCGGAGACCATCAATAAGGATATCTTGGCTTTTATAGAGAAATAAGGTGTCCCGTTGATCAAAAAAATAGTTTTTAAATAGTTGTAAAGCCATTCCCAGCGACGGGTAATGGCTTTCTTGTTTATTCCTCTGAATGTGAAAATTTCTTGCCAATGCCCAGCTTTTTCATTTTTGATTGGAGTGTTGTAGCGGGAATACCGAGAATAGTCGCGGCCCCGTTTGGGCCAGAAATACGGGCATGACAACTGCGCAGCACCCAAAGAATATATTCTTTTTCAAAATCTGCCAGGCTTTGTAAACGAAAATCAGGAACCCTGCTTTCTCCTGCAAAATGAGCTTCAGTAAAAAAAGGAATTTTCTTTACGGTAGACTCTTCTGTTGATAAAATGGAGCGTGTGATGAAGTGCTCGAGTTCACGGATATTACCCGGCCAAGAATGCAAATGGAGTCGCTGCATTACTTTTTTGCCTAGCTGCTTAGGAGGACTTTCTCCAGCATGTTTTACGAGAAAGTGCTGGACCAAATGTGGGATGTCTTCCTTTCGTTCACGAAGGGAGGGTAGTGTAACCGGAAATGCACTGATCCGGTAATATAGATCGGAGCGAAAGTTGCCGGCCTTCACTTCGGCTAGCAAGTCCTTGTGTGTGGCACAAACAATACGCACGTCTACAGGAATGTTTTTATTTCCACCCACACGCTCAATTTCTTTTTCCTGCAATACACGTAGGAGTTTTGCCTGAAGTGTTAAAGAGAGTTCTCCGATTTCGTCCAAAAAGAGTGTTCCGCCGCAAGCCAGTTCGAACTTGCCGATTTTGCGCTTTACAGCACCGCTAAAACTTCCTTTTTCATGTCCGAAAAGCTCACTTTCGATCAATGTTGGAGCAATCGCCGCACAGTTGACTTTTACCAGTGGACGGGTTGATCTCGGTGAAAGATAATGTACAAGATGGGCAGCGACTTCTTTTCCCGTGCCACTTTCACCTTGGATAAGCAGACTCATCTCTGAAAGTGCTGCTGTTTTGAGCTGTGATTTTACAGCTTGTATTAGGTCACTCTCTCCAATCAGCTGAGGAGCTGTGCGGTCTGTTTCCTTCGTGTAATCCAGAGCTGGCGTAAGGAGATCTGTCGAACTAGGTGGTTTGTTTATCAAGGTTGCATTTAATGACCGTTCATATATCAGTATATTACCGATGGTTATGCCAAGTTGAGGGATCAAATTTTTAATGCGGTACTCCAGCTGAGAATCGATATGTTCGAGTCTTTTGTAACCCAGACTTAAGATGCCCCAACAATGGTTATGTACACGAAAAGCTTTGGATACAATTGCTTTGGTACCCTCCTGTAAAGAGCTGAAAAAGTTTGTTGGAAACGACGTGTCTCTTTTTAAAATATCCTTTGCACGGTGTAGTATGGGATCTGGGGCATGGATGCAATCTTTAAAGAACTGATCTTTACAGCTTCGTGGTCTATCCGCGCTCGTGTTTGCCCTTTTTTTGGAATCAAAAATAGAGGTATAATTAATCTCCCGGTCGTCGGCAATAAATAGTGAAAACCAATTCTGCTCCAGTAAATTATAGATGTCGTGTTGAAGCGAATCCAATGCAGCTAACGTATGAAGAGGAGCCATTTTCTGATTTATAGCAATTTGAGCAAGCTGCTCGATTTCACGTTGTTGGATACGAACATAGATCGCTTGTGTATCTGATCCTACGGCTTTGTTTTGCATGAAAGTAATAGGCTAGGTTTGTTGTTAATAAAAGTCGGGTTTAATACCATATTTTTTCATTTTGCTATACAGACTTGATGAGCTGATCTGTAAGATTTCTGTTGCCCCGCCGTGACCTGAAACTTTGCCTTTGCAGGATTCAAGAACGCGTAAAATATGGTCTCGTTCGATCTCCTCGAGAGAACCTAATTTTTGAGCTGGAAAATCGGAAGAGATGAGTTTACTTTCCAAATGTTCAGCAAATATCATTTCGTTGATGACGGGGGCTTTTGCAAGCAGAACAGTTCTTTCAATAAGATGTTGCATCTCCCGGATATTTCCCGGCCATGAGTAAGCTTGCATCTGTGCAAGTGCGAGGGGAGCAAAGGCTGTGATGTTTTTTTTAAGTTTTGTGGCATACAACGCCAGGAAATAATTAGCCAATATTTCAATATCTTCTGCTCGCTTGCGAAGAGGCGGAATGGCAATTGGAAAAATGTTGAGCCTGTAATAAAGATCCAGTCTAAAGTTGCCTAGGGCGACTTCTTGTTCTAGGTTGCGGTTGGTTGCGGCGATAATACGTACGTTAATCTTGATAGGCAGATCTCCGCCCACACGGTCGATTTCTTGTTCTTGGAGCACCCGGAGTAATTTGGTCTGCGCTTCTAGAGGCAATTCACCAATTTCGTCCAAAAAGATGGTTCCGCCGTCTGCCAACTCAAATTTGCCTATTCTTCGATTTTGTGCACCGGTAAAGGCCCCTTTTTCATGTCCAAATAGTTCAGACTCAAGTAGAGATAAGGGTATGGCAGCACAGTTGACCACAACCAAAGGCTGATGCTTCCGTAATGATTGCTGATGTAAAGACTGGGCAATCTTTTCCTTGCCTGTGCCGCTTTCTCCCAGGAGCAAGACGGAGGTATCTGTTGGCGATACTAATTCGAGCTGTGATAAGACCTCTTGAAAGGTCTGGCTTTGACCAATGATTTGTGGTTTACCAGTTTTATCTTGAACTTCTTTAATTTGGGGTTGCTCAGGTTTGTTTTCCGTATTGAATCTTTCATTGGCAATATCGAGCATAATGAAAAGATCCTTTTCGCGAAATGGTTTTGTCAAAAAACCATAGGGCCTAGCCTCTTTAACGGCTTCCAAAATACCCTGGTTTGTATTAGCCGAGATAAATAAGAAGGGTATCTCTAGTTTGTTCAGTTCAAAAGCGAGGTCAATGCCTGTTTCATGCCCTTTTAATATGATGTCTAAAAGTACCCAATTAGGTTTTTCTGCAGCGATAATCGTCTTGGCTTGTGCCACAGAAGATGCTATGCCAGTAACCTCATAGCCGTGCTTTTTGAGAATCATCCTGAGATCATTAGCGACGATAAATTCGTCTTCTACAATTAAGATCTTTTTTCCTTTTTGCATAAAATTCGTTTTAAATTTCGCCTTCTTTCTGTGAAAATTGAATGGTAATGAAAACGCCCTGGTCAGATGTCAGTTTAAATTCGCCATCGAGCTGGGATGTCAGCCCCTGCATAAGATTCATCCCGAAAGAGTCACTGGTACTACTGTCCAGGTCTTTCTGTAATCCAATGCCATTGTCAGCAATGCTCAATATGAGGTCGAAAGGTGTGGCTTTGATACGTTTAAAACTGATAAAAACAATGCCCGTTCTTTGGACAAAAGCATGTTTAATGGCATTATTGATTGCTTCATTAAGAATTAGCCCTACTGGGACAGCCTGTGCTACGTCAAGCGTGATCGGGTCAACCTGAATTTCAAATTTAATTGATTTTTCGGACTGAAAGCTATCCTTCAGGTAGTCGGTCAGCTCCTGAATGTACCATTTCATGTCGATGCGCGAGAGGTTGTCTGTCTGATACAATTTTTGGTGAATCAGGGACATCGCATGCATCCGATTTTGACTGTTTTGAATTGCACTTATGGCGTCTTCGTTTTCAAGATAAGCAGATTGCGTATTTAGCAGACTGATAATAATCTGCATGTTGTTTTTAACACGATGATGGATCTCTTTGAGTAGCCATTCTTTTTCCGCGATCAACTGTTTGAGTTTTTCATTTTGTCCATTGATTTCTTCCTGTTTAAGCGTTAGTTTTTTATTGCTTCTTTTTTTTATAGTATTTTGAATGTATAAAAAGCCTGCGAAGATTAGCAAGAAGATCAAGCTTCCTATAAAGACGTAGCGTATTATTGCTTCCCGTTCGAGCAGCGACTTTTGAAGCTGACCTTTCTGTCGGAGGAGCACAATATCATGGTCTTTTTTTTCAGTATCATATTCTAATTGTAAAGCGGTAAGTTCCTTGGCGCGCTCAACGCTATTGATAGAGTCGCTGATTGTTTTGAAAGCCGCAAAGTTTGCGAAAGCGGATTTAAAATCACCTCGGGCCGAGTCGGCAAGGTAATAGAGTTTACGCAATTCGGATAGACGAAGCAGACTGCTTTCTTTGGTCAATGATCTTTCTATCTCCGCGAGGTAGGGATACATCTGTTTGATCTGTCCATCAGCAAAAAGATAACTTGCTATGCCAACCATCATGATATGCCTTTCCTGTCCTGTAATATTTCCAGCCTTGTAATATCTTAAGAGTTCTTGATAATAGGGGTAAGCTTTTTTCGTATCCTTATTTCTTGTGTAAAGCATGGTATACAAATAGGCATATCGTATGGTATAAATATCGGAAGCGTAATCTTTGGTGACGTTATTCAGCAGATCCAATGCATCTGAAACGCGATTGAGACGGGATAGAATCGTTGCCAAATTGAGTGTGATGGTATGGATGCCATATCTGTCACCTTTACTTTTGGCGATTTCAAATGCCTTTTGATAGTTTTCCAAAGCCTCTTTGTTGGATTTGAGATCATAATAGATTAATCCAACAATATTATATACGGCAGCCATATCATCTTTAGTTGTCGCTGTTTTTTCATTTTCTACTACCCGGCGGGCTTCGAGTGCATATTTTAAAGCTTCTTTGAGGCGCAGGAGCATGCGGAGATTGCCTGCAACGGAAACCAGCTCCTGACTGACGTTTTCATCGCCGGCCTGCTTTTTTAAAACTGCAGCTCGATGAGCGGTTTCTATGGCACCTTTGTAGTCCCCATAATTGGACAGAAAATTGGACTGTTCCATCAGGATTTTGGGTTCGAGCGATTTATCGCTGGTTTTTTTTGCTTGATCTAGCGCCTGCTTGAAGAAACCAGCCTTTTGATCAAAATCCACATCCTTGATATCGTTAGCCATAGAAAGGTAAATCATGGCTGAGGCTTTCGGCAGCTGATGGCTGTTTGCAAAACGTAAGCTAGCCTCCTTCTGACTTTTCGCAAGTGCAGGTTTGCCCATTTCCTCTTGGATGCGTGCATCCAGAAGCATATTCAGGGCGGCTTCGGTTTTCAGATCGACCGAGAGGTGCAATTTTTGAGACTTCTCATTGAGCCATAGGGCACTGTCGAGATCTTTTTTTGATTCTCCCGGTTTTTCCAGATAGCATTTAGCGGCTTCATAAAGCATACGTGCTTTTTGTCCGGTATCCTTTTCATGCGATATGCTGTCCAGAAGATGCTGAATGGGGCTGTTGTCCTGACCGAGTGTATGATTGATCGAAAGGATAAAAAAACTAAATAATAGGTAGATTCTCATCAAGTTGACTTACGTTATAAAATAGAGCAAGCTATCGTTTGATCAGTAGCTTGCTCTAATATACTTTATGCCGATATGCTAATTATTGATTCTTATCCTTCGAAAAGAAATAACAGATCAGCATTGCTATGCCTGCAAATATAATAGAAGTTAATCCAAGTTGTTTACCGAAATAGGCTCCGGCAAGACAGCCAACGAAAAAACCTGATAGCGTGATCAGCTGTTTCCCAAAACTGACATTGGTATCAGGGTTTTTAAACTTGTTGGCAATAAGCACGCAGAGGTCCAGCGATGCCTGGGTAACATTCCCTGTCATCATGGTTGTAGGACCGTGGGTTGCTTTTGAAAATAGCTTTCCGAATGCATTTTGCATACCCAGCGCGAATACAATAAGCATGACTAGTCCATACATAATGGTTTTGGACTCGGCGACGGGAAGAACAATCGCTAGCAATCCTGCTAGGGCGAGCAGCAGGGCTTCGACGAAGAGAACCGTATTTTTCTTGTGCGAACGTGAGGTCAGCCATCCACCTACCATTACCGCGATTACGAATACCGGAAAGGTGGCTAATTTGATCCAAGCGGTGATATCTCCGCCATTGATAAGCTGGTAAGCGAAAACGATAAAGTTACCTGTGACGTGAGCCGAGAATATTTTGTCTGCTGCGACAAAAGTGACGGTATCACAATAACCACCGACAAGGGTGAGGACAAGTGTTGTAATATGAGCGTTATTTTGATTTTCCATGATTTTATGATAAATGTGCCCGCAGCATCCAAGCCATTTTTTCGTGGGTTTCCAGAAGCCCCGTTGCGTAGTCGCTAGTTCCGAGATCCTTTAGTGCAGTGGCAAGATGGTCGATGTTTTCACGCAATGAAACAATAATGCTTTCATGATCCATTAATAATTCTTTGATATGGCCAGCACTATCATTGCCTGATCTGTTCTCTTCAGTCAACTGTGTCAGTGCTAAAAACTGGTTTAGACTGGCAGGGGCATAGTGCCCAAGGGTACGGATGCGTTCAGCCAGGCTATCGATCAATTCATCGAGTTCATTATACTGAGCTTCAAAAAAGAGATGTTTGTTATAGAAATCGGCTCCTTCAATGTTCCAATGCGCATTTCTCGTTTTGGTATAGAGCAGATATTCATCGGCCAGTAGTTTGGAAAGAATATGTGCCGATTCGGCTAGATGGTTTTCGTGTATTCCGATACGTGGTTTCATCTGTTTATTTAATGATTAGTTGATAAATGTAATAGTCTATCGAATAGGTTCCGGGACCAGTGAGCAAAAGGAGCAAAAGGCACAGCGTATACATAAAAGGAATATCGCGGACCTCGCGTGAATCATGGCGATGCACAACAAAGTATCCGACTGCTGTAACGCCAATCGTTGGTAATATCGCCAGCCTTCCCATTAGTCCGACCGCGATAAAAAAGGGAACAATAGTATCTGCAAACTGGGCGGCCATAGCGTTGAGTTTCTCCGGCAGATGTAGGGGATTGGGGATATGCTCGGCCTGTGCCTGTGGTCCTTTCTGTATTTTTTTGAGACCATGAACGGTAAGCAGTTCCCATGCCAGTAATAGCCGAAAGAGGAGTATGGCTGCGTTGTTGACGGTATTTCCCAAATCTGTATAAAAGAGTTTTTGAAGTATTTCCATCTTTTCCGTGATTAAAATGCAAAGCATGAACAGCCTAAGGCGCCCCAAAATGCCGTATAATTGTTTATAGCAATATCGCTCATACGCGCATGGTTGTGGTCGTGTGCGTGTACCTGACAGCTACCGCTACAAAGGTGTACGGTATTGACAATGCTGCTTTGTGTCGCCGAGGTTGCGATACGGCTGTTTTGAGCTGTTTTTGAAACGCTATAATAACCGCCATAGTTTTTGGTGGGTGACCAGTCGGGTAAAATTGGTATTGGTGGAGGAGAGAAAGAACTGAAATCGCCGTCTGCATAGACAATCTTGCCTCCCACAATGGTGAGTTCGGATTCGATCTCCTTGATGGATTCATCTTCTACCGTAAAATAGTCGTTGTTGAGGACCGTTAAATCAGCTAACATTCCCACTTCGATATCTCCTTTTTTCTGCTGCTCCTGTGAAAACCAGGCGCTCCCTTTTGTATAAAGTTGTAGCGCTGTTAGGCGGTCCAGTCTGCTGTTTTCATAAATTTGAAGTCCGCCCACAGTTTTGCCCGTAGTAAGCCAATACATCGATACCCATGGATTGTAACTGCTTACTCGGGTAGCATCCGATCCACCGCCAACGGGTACTTCCATGGCAAGCATTTTTTTGACTGGAGGTGTTTGTTCGGCTGCGGTAGCACCGTAGCGATCGGTAAAATATTCACCCTGATAGGCCATACGGCTTTGGATGGCAATACCGCCGCCTAATGCTTTTGTGCGTTCGATATTGCGCTCGTCGATTGTCTCGGCATGATCAAAAATCCAGGCTAGGCCATCGAATGGAGTATCGCGATTTACCCTTTCGAACACATCCAAAAATCGGCTGATGCTTTCGTTGTACGTTGCATGCAGCCTGAAAGGCCATCTGTTGCTGACGAGCAGGCGGACTACTTTTTCGAGTTCGGCTTCCATATTTTCACCAAGATCGGGTCTTGGCTGCAGAAAATCCTCAAAGTCTGCTGCCGAGAAGACCAGCATTTCGCCAGCACCATTGTGACGGTACATTTCGTCACCCTGATGTAAAGGAACGCTATCTATCCATTGCTGGAAATCTTCGTATTCATGCTTTGGTTTCTGTGTGAAGAGGTTGTAAGCAATACGCACTGTGAGCTGGTCTTCCCGATGCAGATCACTGATGACTTTGTAATCGTCTGGATAGTTTTGAAAGCCTCCGCCGGCGTCGATGACACTCGTAATGCCGAAGCGATTCAATTCCTTCATGAAATGGCGCGTCGAATTGACTTGCTCTTCGTAAGGAAGTGTGGGACCTTTGGCCAAGGTGGAATATAAAATCATGGCGTTAGGAGAGGCAATAAGTAGGCCTGTTGGATTTCCTTTGCTATCGCGTTCAATGGTGCCGCCTGGAGGGGCTGGTGTATCCTTGGTGTAACCTACTGCGCGGAGCGCTGCTGCGTTTAAGAGTGCTCTGTCATAAAGGTGAAGAATAAAAACGGGCGTATCTGGTGCGGTCGCATTGATTTCCGCTAAAGTAGGCATACGGCGTTCGGCAAATTGAAATTCGGACCAGCCTCCCACGACACGTACCCATTGTGGGTGTGGGGTTCGATCTACCTGCTCTTTCAGCATACGCAAGGCATCTGCCAAAGATGGGACGCCATCCCAGCGCAGTTCTAAATTATAATTAAGTCCGCCACGGATTAAATGGATATGCGAGTCATTAATGCCAGGGACAGCCCGTTTGCCCTTTAGATCAATCAGTTTTGTATTTGTACCGCTAAGTCTAAGGACATCATTGTCCAATCCTACATCGATAAATTTGCCATCTTTGATTGCGACTGCAGTCGCTGCCGTCTGCGTGCTGCCGAAATGGGTTATTTTCCCATTATGAAGAATTAGATCTGCTTTCATAATTCTTTATGTTTAGTTGTGTAAGGAAGAAATTGCTTTTTTGATACCTTCTCCAGCAGTTTCGAAGAATGCTGGACCAGCCAATAAAATAATTTTGTTTAATACAGGCTTCTGATCCATATTTTTTTCACTGATCCATTTTTGGGTACGAAAGGCATCGATACTGCCAAGAACAACGTTTTCGGCTACTAGTGCTGTGGGTGAATCTACACCTGCATCTTTCAAGTCGCTGGCAAAGCTAAAATTGCGTACACCCAGACGCAGCGCTTCGCGCATAGCAACACTACCAACATCTTTCATGAGTCCAGCATTAAAATCTTCACGTTTGCCTAATCCGATCAATAACAGTTTTTTGCTTGCGAGTGTGCCATGTTGCGCCGGTGTCAGGAGCACAGTTTCTAGCGCATGCCCTTTGAATTTTCCTGTTTTACGTATTGCAGTCAGCGTACCGTGCAAAGCTTCGTCTAAATGAACAAGACCATTCAATGCGGCTGGCAATGCCGGTGGGGAGATGAAAATATCACCTTCGGTATATTCAAAGACACAGGCTACCTGTAGATCGCTGACGGCGGCAGATGGACCTTGTACCAAGCCCTCAATAGCCAATCCGTCTACATTCCCCCAGATGGAACTTGTGCCTATTGCCGTTGTTTTTGGAGCAGCTACCGTTGTTTGTGCATAAGTCTGTATTGGGCTTATCGCTAGCGCGCTGAAAAGCGCGATCAACGACCATTGAATTTTTTTCTGTTGAAAGATTGTCTTTGTAGTTTTCATGATATTAGAATTTAAAGGCTATTCTGCTGTTGAAGAAAATTCCATTTTTGGGTGTTGGAATAATATCTTCAATGAATGCGCCTGTTTTAAAATATTGGATGCCGGTTACCAGAGATACCTGTTTGCTGGCGGCGTAGGTAAAGTTGGCCAGATAAGCTGTTCCAATATAACGTTTGTGTGAAGTTGATCCGGGCAGGTTGAAGGAGCCACTTGGCCTGTATACACCATCCTGCAAGCTGTGCCGCCAGTTGAAAACCATGTCAACCTGCATTTTTAACTTAGAAAGTAGGTCGAAAGTGGCGTAGGGATGGATGTCAATTAGGTTTACAGGGCCGATCTGTGGGCTAAAACCAAAGTATCCGCCCTTTGGGTAGGTGGGATTAAAGGTTCCAAGATTGCCGTCGCCGGCCTGTTTGTCGCCTGAAATATAATCATTGCGTAGATTGATAGATGGTTTAAAAATCGTATTTTCAAAGAGGTAACCGATATCCACGGATGCTGTCCAAGCAGCGATGTTGCCTTGACCAAAGGATCCAAACTGATAAGCTCCTTCGAGGTTGTAGATAAATCCACCCCCATATTTCCATACCCGAGCGCCAACAGTATGGCGGGTTTCGGCGGCTATTCCTTCTTCAAAAACGGAGCGATCACGATAGATACCAACATAGTATAGGTCAAGATTTGCCTGTTTGGGAACGATGATTCTACCGTAGGCACCCCATAGGTTGACCTGTTTCGAAGGTTTGTTGTCGAATATACCCGGTCTAATGGTATCGGCTATCATCGCGAATGCCTCCACGTTAACTTTGTTACTGCTGTATGCGATCTTGGCTCCGGTAAAGTACCTTCTTGCATTGGGACCTTCGCCTACGGAAATCAAACGGCCAGATCCATAGTCAAGTTCCTGTCTGCCCAAGCGGAATAGGATTGCTTTGTCCTTTTGTTTGAATACGGTAGCATCGATAAATAGGTTCTGTACATTAAGCTGATCTTCATCAATCTGGCGAGAACCATTTTTGCGGCCATGCTGCAGGGCTGAGCGAAGCTGTGTGAACAAACGAAAACACTCACCGAAATGGATGTCGGCATGTAGGCTATAGCGCTGCAACAGGAAGTTGTTGTGCCCCAATGACTGTCGCCCCCAATCTTCATTATTGAAATCAACATATTCTAATCGAGCCTCGCCACCCATAGACAGCCATATTTGTCCATCAGCGGTTAAAGAGCTGTATTTTAGCTTTCGATAACCATGGCGTGTGCTATCTGCAAGGTTACTATAATCTTCCTCAAAGCGCAATAATTTGTAGGTCTGAGCCAACGAATCATGCGGTAATAGGTTAAATAGTAAGGCTGCGAGTGTCACCTTTCTGAGGTATGCCGATATGATCTGTAATGGATGCACGGGGTACGGTTTTGAGTAAAATAATGTCGTTTTTTTGTTAAGCGTGTTTCACCATATTGTGTGCATAATGAATCCCAAGACCATAACTGCCACCATGTTTTTTCATGAGGTCTGTTACGGCAACATAAGTTTCTTGGCGAGCCCAGTCACGTTGCAATTCGAGTAGGTACTGTATAGATGTGATTGGCTTGACGCCCATATGAATCATACGTTGCATGGCACGCTCATGGGCTTCTTGGCTGACGTCCCCACAGGCATCGGCGATGACGTACACCTCATACCCTTCAGCTAGTGCTGACAGCGCTGGCCCGACAATACATACGCCTGTCCACAGGCCTGCTAGTACTAATTTTTTTTTCCCTGTACCCGTGATGGCTTGGTAAGCCGCCTCGTCCTCCCAGGTATTCATGCTTGTACGGTCAATGTAATTTGTGCTGGCTTGTGGATAATACGTTTCAATTTCCGGAAAAACAGGACCAGAAAAGCTTTCTTCCGCTACAGTGGTCACAATGGTCGGAACATTGAATATTTTGGAAGCACCGCAGATTACTGCGACATTGTTGCGCAGTTCTTCCATAGTAATGCTTTTCGTGGCAAATGCCATTTGGCCTTCGAAGTCGATCAAAACAAGTGCGTGGTTGCTTGGCGACAATAGTTCTAGTGATGGTTTCATAAATGTGTGTTTTATTGTTGTTTGATGATTGTTGAGATTCAATTTTTTTACCTTTTTTCCTATTGTATTGATAGTTAGTTTTTTGTGTTGTTTTGTTGGTTTTTGAAATTGACGATATATCGTTAATTGATTTTTTGTATTAAAATATTTCAATAAATCAATGATCTCTTCGCCCTTTCGCCATACTGGTTGTCCCTTATGGATTTGCAAGCTCTTACTGTATACCCAAATTTAGGCGGGTTAATTTTGCTGTTTATTGAACTAGTTCAAGAAAAATCAGGGTAGGGAAAAGAAATAAAATGGACTGTATCTAGGGATTTCGAATTGGTCTGTTAGTGATGTCTGGACGGCGAGCTCCTGTTTTGTGAGTTATTTTTATAAGAAAATTAACTTTTTTTAGCTGTCTACAGCATTTTTTGTGATTTATGTTATCTAAAAGCTAAATTTCCATTAAATGTATACCTGCAAAACCTGTTTAGTTGTTGATGTTATTGATATTAATTAAATATTTGTTAACATTACGGTAAATTATAAACCGAGTCAAAGCATCAACTTTGATGCAAAATTCTAAACCAGACTAAAAATGCAGAAAACATTACTAATCAGTATGGCATTGGGTCTCTCATACCCCACTTGGGCTAATGTAGAGCGTGATTATGTCAAATTGACCCAAGAGACGCACAGTGTTGCAGCTCAGTCTACCGTGAAAGGGGTGGTAAGAGACAAAAACGGAGCAGCCTTGTCCGGAGTCACCATCACCAATTTAACCAACCAAAAGACAACCTCAACGAATGTAACGGGTCAGTTCATGATCGAAGCCAGTGTAGGGCAAAAACTCAAATTGACAGGTATAGGCTACAGTGAAAAGATCGTCAGTGTGACCGGAGGGCAGATCGATGTCGTCATGGAATCCAAAGACACTGAACTGGAAGAAGTCGTGGTGGTCGGTTATGGTACACAGAAAAAAGTGAATCTGACCGGTGCTGTAGACCAGGTGGGGTCTGAAGCTTTTGAAGGACGCGTACTGGGCAACGCGAGCCAGATGCTCCAAGGTGTAATTCCCAACTTAAATGTAACCCCGGCAGATGGTAAACCCAATCGGGCGCCAAGTTTCAATATCCGTGGTACAACTTCCATTGGTCAGGGGGGGAGTGCACTTGTCCTTATCGACGGTGTCGAAGGGGATCTTTCTGCTATCAATCCCAATGATATCGAAAGTGTAACGACACTGAAGGATGCTGCTTCATCTGCCATCTATGGTTCCCGCGGAACGTTCGGGGTTGTACTTGTCACAACCAAACGTGCCAAGTCCGGAAAAACGTCTATTAACTATTCGGGAAGTGGCTCTTTTCAGAAACCGATCGCTTTACCCAAATTTGTGACGGATGGCTACGAATATGCTTCGCATTTCTTTACAGCCTATAATGCCTGGAACAATTATTCCTCGATTCCGAGCAAGCTCAACAAGACACAGATCTTTACAACAGATTGGCTGGAGGAATTTAAGAGAAGAAAAGAACAGGGGATTACAGAACAGGTCACAGTAGATGATAAGGGCAATTATGTATACTACGGTAACGAGGATTATTATGGCATGCTGATCAAGGACAATACCTTTGTCCAGGATCATAACCTCTCTATCAGCGGTAATTCGGAAAAAATGGATTACTATATTTCTGGCCGTGCTTACGATTATAACGGTATGTACCGCTATAATAGCGATAAATATAAGACCTATAATACGCGTGCAAAAGCCGGGCTTCAGGTGACAGACTGGTTGCGGATCAGCAATAATATCGATTTTAACTATGCCAAATACAGGGATCCTTCCACAGCGGGTGAAGGTGGTAATATCTGGCGTAATATTGCAGATGAGGGACATCCTTCTTCACCAATTTTTAATCCCGACGGATCAATGAGTTTCTCGGCAGCCTACACTGTAGGGGATTTCATCTACGGCAAAAACGGTACAAACACGGCCAATCAGGATCTCCGCAATACCACTTCCTTTGAAACCAAGTTTTTAAACAATACTTTCCGTGTAAAGGGGGATCTCACTTTCAGAAACCGTGATTTTAGTTCGGTAAGGGTTCGTGTGCCTGTCCCATATAGCACGCAGGAGGGAAAAATGCTGCGGCTGGAAACAAGCATGAATGATAATATTTATCAAGTAGACCAACGTTACCGTTACTTGTTCGGAAATCTTTACAGTGAATATGAACGTACACTAGGTGACCATTACTTTAAAGGTTTGCTCGGTTATAATTATGAACAACGGACTTATAATTCAACTTATATCACCAAGACCGGTCTGCTTAATGACGACGTAGAAAATATCAATCTGGCAGTAGGGCAGAATACCACAGCAACGGCGGGATATAACAAATACCGCAATGTCGGTGTATTTATGCGCGCCAATTACATCTTCAAAGACCGTTATCTTTTCGAGTTCAATGGCCGGTATGACGGTTCGTCCAAATTCCCGACCAACCAACGGTGGGGATTGTTCCCGTCTGCATCCGTAGGCTGGCGTATATCGGAAGAACCTTTCTTCCAAGTGGACAAAAAGGCGCTGTCCGACCTGAAGCTAAGGGCTTCGTATGGTTCTTTGGGTAATGGTAATGTGGATCCTTATTCCTATCTGGATATTTACGAAATTAAGATTATGGACCGGGTGCTTAATGGTCAGAAACCGGCCTATACCTCGGTGCCTAAAGTTATTCCGGATAACTTGACTTGGGAAACCGCGCGTACGGCCAATTTAGGTCTTGATCTATCTTCGTTAAATGGGAAATTGACCTTTACCGGAGATATCTATCAGCGCAAGACCCTCAATATGTATACCCTTGGTGTCGCATTGCCGGATATTTTTGGAGCGGAGTCACCAAAAGGAAACTATGCGGATATGACAACCAAAGGTTTTGAACTGAGCTTGACTTATAAGGATCGATTCGACCTTAATGGCAGTCCGTTCAACTGGTCTGTGCGCGGAACGCTGGCAGACTATAAATCCAACATAGACCGTTATGAGAATAAGGAAGGTTTAATCAAAGACGGTTCCTATTACGAAGGACAGCGGATTGGTGAGATCTGGGGTTATGTAACCCAGGGATTATTCCAGAATCAGGCAGAGATTGATGGAGCAGCAAAACAAAAACTGATCAAATCGTCCAACAATGGAACAATCTATCCGGGAGATGTCCGTTTTACGGATCTCAATGGCGACGGTGTGATTGATTATGGAAACAATACGATCTACAGTCATGGTGATAGAACGGTCATCGGTAATGCTGATCCAAGGTATATCTATAGCTTTAACCTCAATTTGGACTGGAAGGGGATCTACTTTTCTTCATTTTTCCAGGGAGTAGGGAAGCAGAACTGGTATCCGAGCAATGAGTCGATTTTCTGGGGACAGTACAATAGACCTTATAACAATTTACCGGAATGGCATCTCAATAATTACTGGACAGAAGATAATCCGAATGGTTATTTCCCACGTTATGCCGGCTATAACGAGTCTATTAAAACAACACCCCAAACGAGGTACCTGCAAAATGTGGCCTATATTCGGATGAAAAACTTACAGATCGGGTACAGCTTTCCTAAGTCTGTGACAAACCGATTAAGAATCAGTAGTCTTCGTGCAGGCCTATCGGGTGAAAACCTATGGACCTGGTCACCGCTTTACAAAAAGACGAAGGATCTCGATGTCGGCAACCTGGGCAAATCGGATCCTGAAATCGGAACAGGGTCCGGTGACGGATTTAATTATCCGATCATGAAGAGCATCAGTTTTAACTTATCTATTGGCTTATAGTTTTATATTAACATGAAAAGATTGTTTTATATACCTGTTGTTGCACTTTTGTTCAGTTCTTGCGAACTGAATGAGCTGCCAAAGGCAGGAGCTACCGAAGAAGATATCTTTGGTAGTGAAAGTGGATTAAAAAATTACAGTAACTCCTTCTATCGGAATATCACTTCGGGAAGTGACGCTTATAAGGGCGATGCAATGGCCGATTATTCGGCCGTAAACAGCCTAAATGATTTTATGGTCGGTGGCGCTTATAGCGCGGAGATCAGTTCGGGCTGGTCGTGGACGACTTTACGCAATATCAATCAATTGATCGCTAAGTGCAACAGTCCCAAATTGACTGATGCCATAAAAAATAATTATATCGGTCTGGCCCGCTTTTTTAGAGCTTGGTTTTATTATGAAAAAGTGGTGCGTTTTGGCGATGTGCCTTGGGTAGATCATCCGCTGGCAGTGGATGAAACAGACATCCTCAAGGCACCACGCGATTCGCGCGA